>ENA-OPRR01000025-OPRR01000025.1-human-gut-metagenome-genome-assembly--contig:-NODE-25-length-154438-cov-21.061509_pt1 | contig 154438 bp, 116 predicted proteins | sample MGYA00241796_ERZ501883 | MGnify/ENA primary metagenome ERZ501883 (study PRJEB25962, sample SAMEA2042406) | human gut metagenome | biome: human gut; feature: human-associated habitat; material...
CTGTGTGTCCACTCCGTTTCTTCGGCCGTGACGGTGACGGTCTGGGCGGGTGCCGATGCCGCGGCGAAGCGGAGCGATGCGGGCTCCGCCTTCAGCGTCGCCTGGGGCTGTGCGGTGTTTTCGGGGCCGTCGCACGATATGTTCAGGACAAGTGCCGCCGCGGCCAGCAAGTATGTGTATCGTTTCATTGTCTTCTCTGTTTTTAGTCGTTTCGATTTGTCGTTGTTTGTCGGGAAGGAGCGGCCTTCCCGGTCGGGCGGGGTGCCGGCCCTGCCGTTACTCCGCTGTTTTCCGCGTGACGTACCATTTCCTCATCGGTTCCAGCTCGCCGCTCAGGTCGTAACCGAATGCCGTTCTGCCGTCGGGCGAGATGTATTCGAGCAGGGAGTTGTCCGGAATGATGATGCCGTAGGTGTCGTATATCCAGTCGGTGCTCGTGCCCGCTTCCGTAGCGGTGGGGATGTTCACCATGACCGTGTGGGAGATGATGCCGTATGCACCGGCCATGCCGATGACGCCCAGTCCTTCGTCGGTGACGGTCATGCCCACCGCCCCTTCATACTCCGGAAAGATGTGCACTTCGTCGGTCTCCGTATCGTAGAATGCGGGGCACGACGTAGAGACGATGTCGGTTTCGTTCTCGGCGAGCTCTTCGGTCCGATAGGTACCGGCAATCCATTTGCCGGAGGGACTGATATAGTAGGTGTCGCTGGAGCCTACGATACCGTCCACGAGGGTGTAGTCCGTATAGGTGCCGGTAGCGGTGTCGTATATTTTCACGGGTTTGAGTTTGCGTACCTTGTCGCCCACCCAGCGGGGAGTGCCCTCCCTGTCCCACCAGATGAGGCCGGAATCGAACCCTTCCCAGGCGGTGCCATAGATGACGGTACCGTCCAGGCTGCATCCGCGGGCCATGGCCCCCGCATTCCACGCTGCTCCCCGGTAGGTCGTTTCGGGCAGGGGGAGTATTTCGGGGACGCCGTCCGTCCACTTTACCGGCGAGTAGGTCGTACTGCCGCCGGAACACCAGCCTACCCACACGCCGCTCTCGTCCGAGGCTACCTGCGATATCCACGGTTTACCTGCTCCCGGAACGTTGTCGAGCACCGTAATGTCGCCGTTGATGCTGAAGCCTATTATCCGGTTGTCTTCGCAGTGGAAGAAGGCGGTGCCGCTGTCGGTTATCGCACACGGATCGTAGAGGGCGTAAAGGGTATCGAGGAAAGGAGCCGGCAGATACTGCTCGCCGCTCTCCAAATCGGTGATGACCACCTGGAGCAGCCAGTGCCCCTTGGTGTTCTCGTCCGGAACGCCGATAAAGCCCGCCGTATAACGCCCGTTGGGGGAGATGACGGCTCCCATGGTGTAATCCCGGAAAACGTCGTATCGTGCCGGTACGAACGTGTCGCCCGTCTGCGTGACGCGGATGGTTTTCGTCATCTCTCCTGCCGTCACGGTGATTTCGCCCTCCCGTTCGGTGCTCGCCGGGTTGTCGTCCGCCGTCAGTACGATACCCTCCTCTGTCTGTTCCGTTATCCGTATCCAGCTTGCCGAAGGTTCCGCACTCCACGGGCCCGGATTGGAGGAGATGGTTATCCGTACCGGAACGGCATCGGTGCCCTGGAACGAGCAGGCAATCATGTCTACCTTGATGTAGTGGACCTCTTCGGTGGGTTGCGTGCAGCCGGTTGCGGCTACGAGGAGCAAAAGCGGCAGAACGCTTTTGCAGTACATGCCTTTTTTCATAAGGTTGTTCGGTTAAGTAATTAATCGGGTTGATGAAGGAACCGAGCGGGGGACTCCGGATATCCCCGTTTTCGGAATCCTGTTTTATACAATTGTAACAAACCTATATGTCAAAAGACAGAATATTAATATATTAGGGCTATTTTCCTGCGAAAATGAACGAAGAAAACGAAGTTCGGGCCGGTTACGGTCTCTGTCGTAGGTAAGGTGAAGGGGGCCCTGCTGCGTGCGTCGGCTGCTGCGTCCGCCGGAACCGGCGTATATGAAAAGGGCGGTGCGCATATCGCACCGCCCCTTCGGACAGGTCGGGGGAAGCGGTCAGGCCTCCCGTTCCAGATTTACGAACTCGTCGATGATGCCTTTGACGCTCGACTGCGTGAGGCGGCCGAATACCTTCTGGCCCACCATCACGACCGGAGCGAGGCCGCAGGCACCTACGCAGCGCAGCGAATCGAGCGAGAAGAGGCCGTCGGCGGTCGTTTCGCCCACCTCGATGCCCAACTGGCGCTTGAACTCGTCGAGTACCTTCTCCGCACCGCGGACATAGCACGCCGTGCCCATGCAGACCGAAATCGGGTATTTGCCCTTGGGCTTCATCGTGAAGAACGAATAGAAGGTCACCACGCCGTAGACTTTCGCCGCCGGGATACCCAGCTCCATGGCTATCAGCTCCTGCACCTCCTTGGGCAGGTAGCCGAGTTTCCCCTGCACGGTGTGCAGGATGTTGATGAGCTCGCCGGAGTCGTTTCCGTGCTCCTTGCAGACGGCCCTAATCTCATCTATCCTCTTTTGGGACATACATATCTTTTCCATACCTGTGGCTGCTATTTCTTGGTGTTGGTGGAACATGGTTCTACGACCGGCTTGCGGTTATAGTAACGGGTGTGGAGAAGTTCGTGCGAGAGGTGCCCGCAGGGTTCTCCCAGGAAGTCCCGGTAGAGGGACTGGATGTAGGGATTCTCGTGCGACTTGCGCAGGGGCTTGTGTGCGTCTTCGGCGTAGAGCGATTCGGTACGCTCCTGCAGCAGCCGGATGTCGCCCCGGTGGTAGGGCTGTCCCCCGCCGCCGATGCAGCCGCCCGGACATGCCATGATTTCGATGGCGTGGTAGGGCGACGTGCCGTTCACGACCTCCCGGATGAGCTGCCGGGCATTGGCGAGCCCGTGGGCGATGCCGATTCTTACCGGCGTTCCGTCGAAGTCCACCGTCGCCGAACGGACGCCCTCCATGCCGCGGAGTTCGGTGAAGTCTATCCGGTCGAGCGGCTTTTTCGTCTGCACTTCGTACGCCGTGCGCACGGCAGCCTCTATTACGCCGCCCGTGGCGCCGAAGATGACGCCGGCACCGGTCGATTCGCCCAGCGGCCGGTCGAAATCGTCCTCTTCGAGCAGGGCGAAATCCATGTTGGCGAAGCGTATCATGTGGGCAAGTTCGCGCGTCGTTATCGAGATGTTCACGTCCGGGTCGCCGTCACGGCTGAACTCCGGCCGCGCCGCTTCGGCCTTCTTGGCCACGCAGGGCATGACGGAGACCACGACGAGGTCTTTGCGGTCGATGCCCAGCTTCTGCGCGAAGTAGTTCTTGGCGATGGCGCCGAACATCTGCTGCGGCGATTTGGCCGTCGAGAGGTTGTCGGCCAGCTCCGGGAAGTGCTTCTCCATGAAGCTCACCCAGCCGGGACAGCAGGAGGTCATGAGCGGCAGCTTTACGCCCTTGTCGCCCCCGATGGCAGCGTTCAGGCGTCCGAGCAGCTCGGTACCCTCCTCCATGATGGTGAGGTCGGCGGCGAAGTCGGTGTCGAACACGTAGTCGAAACCGAGCCGGCGCAGCGCAGTAACCATCTTGCCCGTCACGCTCCGGCCGGAGAAGCCGAAATCCTGTCCGAGCCCGACGCGCACGGCGGGAGCGGTCTGTACCACCACCGTCTTGGAGGGGTCGGCGATGGCACGGAGCACGTCGGCGATGTTGGAGTTCTCCGAGAGTGCGCCCGTGGGGCATACCGCCACGCACTGTCCGCAGTTGATGCAGTTGGTCGTCTGTATGGGGTCGTTGAAGGCGGTGCTCACCACTGCCGGGAAACCGCGGTTGACGGCCGAGAGGACGCCTACCGACTGGATTTCGTTGCAGGCGGTCTCGCAGCGGCGGCACATGATGCACTTGTCCATGTCGCGCACGATGGATACGGACATGTCCTTCTGGTATTTGGTGGTTTCGCCCCGGTATTTTATCTCCCGTATGCCCAGGTCCTGCGCCGTGCGCTGCAGTTCGCAGTGGCCGTTCTTGGTGCAGGTGAGGCAGTCGTTGGGGTGGTTGGAGAGGATGAGCTCCATGACTGTCCGGCGCGCATTCACCACGCGCGGGGTATGCGTGCGGACCACCATGCCTTCCGTGCACACCGTCTTGCAGGCGGGGGCGAGGTTCTTGCGTCCCTCTACCTCGACCACGCAGATGCGGCAGGCGCCCGGCTTGTTTTCGTAACCCAGGTCGTGGAGGTTCATGTAGCACAGCGTGGGTATCCGGATGCCGGCCGATGCGGCGGCTTCCACGAGGTTGGTGCCCTTTGCGACCTCTACCTGTTTGTTGTCTATGGTCAGTTTTATCGTTTCCATGCTGAATTGTCTCTCAAGATTTACCTTACGCTGATAGCGCCGAATTTACATTTGTCCATACAGGTGCCGCACTTGATGCAGACCGTCTGGTCTATCGAATAGGGCTGTTTGAGTACCCCGCTGATGGCGTTCGTGGGACATACCCGCGAACAGAGCGAACACCCTTTGCAGACCTTCGGGTCGATGACGTAGCTCATCAGGTCGCGGCACTGGTGTGCGGGACACGATTTGTCGCGTACGTGCGCCACGTATTCGTCCCAGAAGTTGTCCATCGTGGAGAGAACGGGGTTCGGGGCAGTCTGCCCCAGTGCGCACAGGGAGGAGTCCCGGATGACGCCCGCGAGGTTCTTGAGTTCCGTGAGGTCCTCCTCGGTGCCTTTGCCTTTGGTTATCCGGTCGAGTATCTCCAGCAGGCGTTTGTTTCCGATGCGGCACGGGGTGCACTTGCCGCAGGACTCCTCGACGGTGAATTCGAGATAGAATTTGGCCACGGAGACCATGCAGTCGTCCTCGTCCATCACTATCATGCCGCCCGAACCCATCATGGAACCGCTGGCGAGCAGGTTGTCGTAATCGATGGGGGTGTCGAGGTGCTTCTCGGTGAGGCAGCCGCCTGACGGGCCGCCGGTCTGGACGGCCTTGAACTTCTTGCCGTTCTTGATGCCGCCGCCGATGTCGAATATCACTTCCCGCAGGGTGGTGCCCATGGGGACTTCGATGAGACCGACGTTGTTGACCTTGCCCGCGAGGGCGAACACCTTCGTCCCCTTGCTCTTCTCCGTACCGATGGAGGAGAACCATTTCGCTCCCCGCAGGATGATGGGCGGGATGTTGGCGTAGGTCTCCACGTTGTTCACGTTGGTAGGCTGCCCCTTGTAACCCGACTCGCTGGGGAAGGGAGGCTTGACGGTCGGTTCGCCGCGCTTGCCCTCCATGGAGTGGATGAGCGCCGTCTCCTCGCCGCAGACGAACGCCCCTGCACCGTAGCGTATCTCGATGTCGAAAGAGAAACCCGTACCCATGATGTCGTCGCCCAGCAGGCCGTATTCCCTCGCCTGTGCGATGGCCACTTCGAGCCGATGGATAGCCAGCGGATACTCCGCGCGGATGTATATCATGCCTTTCGAGGCTCCCGTGCAGTAGCCGTTGATGGCCATGGCTTCGATGATGGAGTGGGGGTCGCCTTCGAGTATCGAGCGGTCCATGAAAGCCCCCGGGTCGCCTTCGTCGGCATTGCAGACGACGTATTTCTGGTCGGCCTGCACCTCGCGGGTGATTTTCCATTTGAGTCCCGTAGGGAAACCGCCGCCGCCGCGGCCGCGCAGTCCGGAGTCCATAATCTCGCGGATGACCTCCTCCGGTCGCATCTCAAGTACCTTGCCCAGGGCGGCGTAACCGTCGCGGGCGATGTATTCGTTGATGTTCTCCGGGTCGATGAAGCCGCAGTTGCGCAGGGCGATGCGGACCTGGGGTTTATAGAACTCCATGTGCTTGGAGTCGGAGACGTGTCGGCCCGTGTCGGGGGCGACATAGAGCAGGCGCTCCACCTTGCGTCCCTTGATGATGTGTTCGCGGACGATGGCCTCGGCGTCTTCCGGTTTGACCGATACGTAGAAGGTATTGTCGGGCACCGTCTTGACGATGGGCCCCTGTTCGCAGAAGCCGAAGCAGCCGGTGCGTATCACCTGCACCTGGTCTGACAGTCCCGCCTCGTCGAGCTCTTTCCGGAGGGCGGTTATGATGTGTTCGCTGTGCGATGCACGGCAGCCTGTGCCGCCGCACACCAGTATGTAGTTGCTGAATTGTGCCATTGCGCTGTTCTTGGAAGTTTGTCGGATTGGAAACTTACACCGCTGTGGAGGGGCCGGTCGCGATGATGCCTTCGGCGGGCTGCCCGTTGCGGATGTACTTGTCGATGATTGCCGCCACGCGGTCGGGAGTGACGTCTCCGTACAGGACGGGTTCCCTGCCCGGCAGGGTGATTTCCACGGTCGGTTCCGCTTCGCAGTGGCCCATGCAGTCGGTCTGTGTCACCACCGCATCCACGTTCCGTGCCCGGAGTTCGGAGATGAACCGGGACATCACCTCTTTGGCTCCGGCGGCGATGCCGCAGGTTCCCATCGAGATTCTGATTTGCGGGAGGTCTTCGGGATGGTTGCTGTTCTCCCGGATGTTCATATCCGAGCGCAACCTTTCGCGCATCTGTTTAAGTGCGTCGAGGGATTCTACTTTAGTCATTACAATTTAAAAAGTTATAGGTAGCATTCAGAATGGCGGCCGCCGCGGCCTGCCTTTTCCTTACAGACAAAACTAATCATTTGTTATGGGAATAACAAAGGATTTTCCCTCGAAAATAGCAAAAAGTTGTTATGAAAATCGGCGGAAAACGGACGATGCGTAACCGTTCGGCCGAAAAACGGCCGATATTATAAGCGGTATCGGCCGTTCCCGAAAATCCGGACGAGGAGTGCGGCGACGGCGTTGCGTACCGGGACGGCCGCATCCGGCAGCCGCAGGGGTACGCTTCCGAGTGCGTCGGAGAGTTCCGTTGTCGAGAGGCCGGCCGCTTTCGTTCCGCACCGCAGGGTGAGGGTGAAGGCGGTTCCCGGATTGCCTGCCATGATTTGCATCAATGTCTCGGCGAGGTCGCCCGCCGGAGGAGAGTCGGGGTGGTCGGTCATGAAGAGTGCCCGGACACAGGTACCTTTGCCCGGTACGGAGCGTATCGCCGCACTGCCGCCGCAGCCTTCGGCGCTTTGGAGCAGAAACGGCAGCCCCAGACCTGTCCGGCGTGTGGTACGTGTCGTATAGAAGGGGTCGAACGCCCGTCCGACCGCTTCCGGAGCCATGCCGCAGCCGTTGTCGGTGACGGCGAGTTCCAGTTGTGTTCCGTCGAGCGACAGGGCGATGTCGATTGCATCGGCGCCAGCACGGAGGCTGTTCGCTGCCAGGTCGGTGATATGGAAGGCGATGTCCGTCATCGGAGCAGTTCGTATATTCTGCCCGAAGCTTCGAAAGGGGAGAGGAGGGTTGCGAGGAGAGCGACTCCTTCCGTTTCGGCCAATCGGAGGCATTCGTTGTCGGGGCGTACGCCGTTCGTCAGGACGATGCCGGCAGCCCTCCTGAGCGCGGCCACCGCGATGGCGTTGCGGTGTACCCGGGAGGTTATCCATACCGTTCCGGCGGCGAGGCGCCCCAGTGCTTCGCTCGGCAGGTCGGCCGTACAGCCTCCCGTCACCTGTTGCTGCAGTCCATTGCCGGGTACGAGTATTTCCATGCCGAGCCGTTCGGCCACTTCGTGAAGTTTCATTTCGTTCCTGTTCGCTTGTGTCCGGGGCAGCACCTCTCCGGATATGCCGTCCGTCGGGTGGTGTTGCCGGGCGTGTATCCGGCCGGCATTGCCGTACCTTTGCCGAGCCGTTTTTTGTCCTGTCCACTCCCCGCAGGTCGTCGTTCCGGACCGGTGAAGGTCCGCATTAACGGGTCGGGACTATTCGCCGCAGAGCGTGGCGTTTTCGTACTCGTAAAGGAAGTCGTCGTAAAGGTCGTCCATCACCTCCAGCAGCTTCGGAAACACATCCGTGAAATCTTCGGCATCACGGAGGTACATGGAGCTCTTGATGACGGCGAAACCGTCATAAGCCTCCACCTTGGCCGTTTTGTAAAGATTGAGTTCGTCGGCTGCATGCAATACCCGGTCGTAGTCGTAATCCTCCACATAGGGAGCGCCTCGCATGACGGTGACGAAGAAGGGCGAGGAGTCCACGTCGCTGACCGTTATCCAGTGTTTGGCCCCTTCTGCCTTGAAGGCGATGTCGCCGTCCCCGTCTATTTCGGGGAGATAGCCTTCGCCTTTCAGGAAGTCGTACAGCTCGGAACGCAGGGCCTGCTGTTCTGCATTCAGCGAATCCTGCGCTGCGGCCCGGGGCAGCGTCAGGGCGGCCATTGCAAAGAGTAAAAGGAGTCTCTTCATCGTATCGGAACTTTTAACGTACAATCAATTGGATGTCTGACGAACTGCTTGTGCGGCATGTACAGGCGGATGAGTCGCTGTTATAGCAGCCACCACAACCAGTCGTCGAACTCCTCCGAATCGGCCTCTTCATCCGCTGCGTCCGCCCTCTCTTCTCCGCACATCCGGGCATTTTCATATTCCCGGATGAAGTCTTCGTATGCGTCGTCCATGACTTCGAGCAGTTTGGGGAACACATTTTCAAAGGCGGCGGCACGGCGGAGATACATGGAGCTCTTGATGACGGCGAAACCATCGTTGGCCTCCACCTTGACCGTTTTGTAGAGGTTGAGTTCGTCGGCCGCATGCAGCACCCGGTCGTAATCGTAGTTCTCCACATAGGGGGCGCTCCGTATGACGGTGACGAAGAAGGGAGAGGAGTCTGCACTGCTGACCGTTATCCAGTGCATTTCTCCCTCCGCCTTGAAGGCGATGTCGCCGTCCCCGTCTATTTCGGGGAGATAGCCTTCGCCTTTCAGGAAGTCGTACAGCTCGGAACGCAGGGCCTGCTGTTCTGCATTCAGCGAATCCTGCGCTGCGGCCCGGGGCAGCGTCAAGGCGGCCATTGCAAAGAGTAAAAGGAGTCTCTTCATCGTATCAGAACTTTAAAACATGTATCGTCATGCGGTCGCGGCCGTGTCCGTTCCCTGCGGCCGGCCTTCCATTCCCGGATAGACCACCCGGTCGAGAATGCCCGTCAGGTGAGCTATCGTGATGCCGTAATTGGTCATGGGTATGTGCTGCGCCGAAGCCAGGGCGAGGTGCGAGAGGACGTGGCGGCGGTTGAACATGCAGGCTCCGCAGTGGATGACCAGGTCGTAGCGGGAGAGGTCTTTCGGAAAATCGGCTCCTGCGACGATATCCACCGCGAGCCCTTCGCCTATCCGTTTGCGCAGCAGGCGCGGAATCTTGACGCGTCCGATGTCCTCCGTTGCCGGGGCGTGGGTGCACGCTTCGGCTATCAGTACCCGCGACTGTTCCGTCAGGCGGTCTATCGCCGCCGCCCCTTCCATAAAGGCGCGGATGTCGCCCTTGTAATTGGCGAAAAGGACGGAGAAGGAGGTGAGCAGGCTTTCGGGCGGTGTCAGGGCACTGACCGTGGCGAAGGCCTGCGAGTCGGTGATGACCAGCTTCGGCGGTGCGGACAGCGCATCGAGGCTGCGGCGCATCCCTTCCGGAACGCAGCTTATGACCGTGCATCCCTTGTCGAGCAGTTCCCGGATGGTCTGTACCTGCGGCAGGATGAGCCTGCCCTTCGGAGCCTGGGCATCCTGCGGCATGACGAGCATCACCACGTCGCCAGGCCCGGCGAGATTGCCCGTGATGGAGACCTCGTCCGTCGCGCCCCGTCCGGCTTCGGCTATCGCCGCGATGAGTTCCCCGATACCCTTGCCGGTCAGGGCACTCACCGCTATCGGATTGATACCGGTCTCCGCACGCAATGCCGAGACTGCGGCGGCTTCGTCGTTCAGCAGGTCGGCCTTGTTGAGCACGAGCACTACGGGAATGTTCCGCTCGCCGAAGAGTCCTATCCACTCCCGTTCGGCACCGGGTTCGCCTCCCGCGTGGACGATGACGGCCACGTCCGTCCGGTCGGCGGCCTTGCGCGTCTGTTCGAGCCGTTTCGCTCCCAGCTCGCCGGTGTCGTCGAATCCGGCCGTGTCGATGAAGGTCACGGCGCCCACGCCGGGAAGTTCCATGCTTTTGTTTACGGTGTCGGTCGTGGTTCCGGCCACCTCCGATACCACGGCCGTCTGCTGGCCGGTGATGGCGTTGATGAGCGACGATTTGCCGCTGTTGCACCGGCCGTAGATGCCTATGTGTATTCTGTTCGCTCTCGGTGTCTGTTCCATATCCGTAGTCGTTTCGTCGTTTTCCCTTCCGGCAACTGGCGGAAAGGGTTGTGCGGCAAGCTGTCAGAAGCGGAAATCGCGTTCGCCCCGTTCGATGGCTGCGAGATTCTCGGTGGCCTTCGTGCGCACCTTTTCGTTAGGTACCTTAGCCATCTCCCGTGCTATCATCGCTTCGCCCTTGAGCCGCGTCTGCGGCGACGCGTAATCCACCAGATACTCCTTGAGCGTCATCAGTGCGTTGGGAGCGCAGCAGTTGGCTATCTGGCCCGTCTTGACGAGCGACATGAAACGGTCGCCCGTGCGCCCCAGCCGGTAGCACGCCGTGCAGAAGCTCGGCACGTAACCCAGGTCGATGAGCCATGCGATAACCTGGTCGAGCGTGCGGTGGTCGCTCACGTCGAACTGCGCGGTATCTTCCTCGCTGCGGTCGGCCTCGTCGTATCCGCCCACGGCGGTGTTGGAACCGCCGCTAATCTGCGATACGCCGAGTTCGAGTACCTTTTCACGCGAGGACTGCGTTTCGCGCGTGGAGATTATCATGCCCGTATAAGGTACGCTGATGCGGATGACGGCCACTATCTTGTGGAAGATTTCGTCCGGGAGCGCATTCTCGAAGTCGGCTACGTCGATGTCGTCGGCCGGGCAGATGCGGGGTACGCTGATGGTGTGCGGTCCCACGCCGTGCGCCGCTTCGAGGTGTTCGGCATGCATGATGAGACCGATGAAGTCGTAGAGATAGTTCGTAAGGCCGAACAGCACTCCGATGCCCACGTCGTCGATGCCCCCCTCCATCGCCCGGTCCATCGCTTCGGTGTGGTAGGCGTAGTTGCTTTTCGGACCGTAGGGGTGAAGCTTTTGGTAGTTCTCCTTGTTGTAGGTCTCCTGAAACAGGATGTAGGTGCCGATGCCCGCCTCGGCGAGTTTCCGGTAGTTCTCCACCGTGGTTGCGGCGATGTTCACGTTCACGCGGCGGATAGCTCCGTTTTTGTGCTTGACGTTGTAGATGGTGCGGATGCTCTCCAGAATGTATTCGATGGAGTTAAGCGGGTGCTCGCCCGCTTCGAGCGCCAGCCGTTTGTGCCCCATGTCTTGCAAGGCGATGACTTCCGTTTCTATCTCCTTTTGGGAGAGTTGCTTGCGGAGCATGGTCTTGTTCTTCGCATGGTAGGGGCAGTAGGTGCACCCGTTGATGCAGTAGTTGGAGAGGTAGAGCGGCGCGAACATGACGATTCGGTTGCCGTATATCCTCTCCTTGAGCCTGCGGGCCAGTGCGAACATCCGTTCGTTGAGGTCGGGAAGGTCGCATTCCAGCAGGACGGCGGCTTCGCGGTGGGTGATGCCCTTCGCCGCTTCGGCCTTGTCCAGTATATGCTCTATCAGGGCGCGGTTGTGCCTGTTGGCCCGCGCGTATTCCATCGTTTCTACTATTTCGCCGTCGTCGATGAACTCTTCGGCTACTTTGGATTTTACGTCGTACATCTTGTTTTTAGCATTTCTTAAAAGTTGAAAGGGCGGTCTCTGCCATTGCTTCCGGTAAACCCCTTCGTCGGTAAAATTAATCCTGTACGAATCCGGACTTATTCGTAATTGAAGGATTTTTTCAGTTTATACTTTCCTTCCGCTATTTTTCTATCCATATTATTTAGAAAAGCATCTACCTCTTCGCCTGATATTTTATAACAATCCGTTTCTGAGTAGTTTTCGCCTCCGCCTTGCAGGCAGTCCCAGTTGATGTAGGCGTTGCACCCTACGGTATAACTCTCTTTTCGGACGATATGAGGTTTCGGTTGAAAATTGATTTCGAGTTGCGCATGGACTCCCAGCGGCATATAGGAGTATTCGACCTTCCAGGGAAAGGATGTGACGGGCGACGTATGGACTCTCCCTTTTCCGTCCGAATAAGTCGCCGTTATGTCGTAGAGTTCGAACATGTCGTCTTGTCCCACACAGAGATAAGATATGGCAATCCGGGTATCCCTGTTGCGATAGGAGTCGCAGCCTCCGGACAGACAAAGCAGAGTACCTGTCAATAATAAAATGCTGAGCTTTTTCATTTTATTGATTTGGTTGTGGAACTGTCGTTTGTTTTTTGGTGGTTGGTTTTTGTCGCAAATGCCCGCGTGGGCTGTATGGTAGTTACTGCGTGTCAGAAGGTTTGTAGTCGCCCCGCTCGTAGGAGATGCGGTATCCGATGGCGTTCAGCTGTGCCTCCAGTCCGCGCAGTCCCTCGGCCGACTCCAGTCCCGTCGCCTTCTTGTCGTTGTAGAGCGCGTACTTGGCACGGTTGGCCGGGGGCGAAAGGTTGGGCATGACCACGTTGGCACCGGCGAGAATCCCCTGCTCGCGTCCGTCGGGAGCGAGCGTGGCCAGCGCCGTCGTGGAAGGGATGAGTGCGTCGGGGAACATCAGCCGGAAGATGGCCAGCAGCATGAGCGTCGTGCGAATGCTGCCGGCGGGCTGCCCGGCGAACGGCGTATCGTTCTGCGGAATGTAAGGTCCCAGGCCTATCATCTGCGGCCGGAACTCCGCGATGAACAGGATGTCGCGCACCAGATGCTCCGTCGTCTGCCACGGACTGCCCACCATGATTCCCGTTCCTGTCTGATAGCCGATTTCCTTGAGCTCCCGCAGGTTCTGCATACGGTGGTTGAAGGACATGGCGGCCGGATGGAGCTGTGCGTAGTGTTCGCGTGTGGCCGTTTCATGACGCAACAGGTAGCGGTCGGCTCCTGCCCGGTAGAAACGTTCGTAGGCTTCGCGGGTGCGTTCGCCGAGGGAAAGGGTGATGGCGCAGTCGGGGAATTCCCGGCGGATGGACCGCACGACCTCCTCTATCCATGCGTCGTCGAGCGCGGCGTCTTCCCCTCCCTGCAATACGAACGTCCTGAAACCCAGCGTATGGCCCGTCCGGCAGCATGTGAGTATCTCTTCCCGGGAGAGCCGGTAGCGTTCCACCCGGCGGTTGCTGCGGCGAATGCCGCAGTAGTAGCAGTCGTTGCGGCAGTAGTTCGTGATTTCTATCAGGCCGCGGATGAAGATGCCGGTACCGAAACGTGCGACGGCCACTTCGCGGGCCGCCTGCATGGCGTATGCGAGCAAAGGCCCTTCTGCCGCACCTTTCAGGAGCGCTGCATAATCTTCCGGTCCGAGGTCTCCCCCGAGGCGCAGCCTGTCCACCAACCGTTTCATTGTCCGGGATTTGTTCTTTTTACAAAGTTACTGAATATTATGGTACAAACAACCGGCCTTTCCCTGTCTCGGCGCTTATCTTCCTGTCATACAACGAGTATTATATGTTTTTATATTTCCATTGTTTTTGCTTATATTGCGTGTCGTTGCCGGGAAAGATATGTCGTCTTTCGGTTGTCGGGACGGGCTCAAACGAAAGACGTTCCGACGGTTTTCCGCCGGAACGTCCCGCTTTTCTGCCGTGCACGCTACTCCGCGGCCGGTGTCTGGGGGAACCGCACCGTATAGACGATGTGTTCGAGCTGGCGCATCATGTTGCGTTTCGGGTCTTTCGGGGAGTAGACGAAGCAGTCTGCCGAGAAGACGCGGCCGGTCGCCGGGTCTATGGTCGAATAGTTGATGAACGGGCCGCCCATGTAGTCGTTCTCCACATACCAGAAACCGCTCATTCGTGCCCACAGTTTCCCGTCTATCCGGATATACTCCACCTCCGGCCGGATGTAGTCTTCGGTCGCCATGAAGGAGCCTTCCGACGGGCCGGGGATGCGTCCCGTGAATTCGTTCCGGCGCTTTATCAGGTTCTCCGGTGCGAAGTCTTCCGCTCCCGCATAGGGATAGCTGTAGAGTACGAGCCCCTGCGTGGCGGTGCGGACATCGTTGCCCACCCAAAGGAAATCCTCGCCCGAACGTCCTTTTATCGAAAATCCTCTCGGAATATTCATATCGATGCCGAAAAGGCTGCGTATCTCCCGGTCGATACCCTTCTCTCCGTATTTGCGGTTGTTCTCCACGGCCCGGTTCCGTTCCGATATCTCGAACAACTGCTGCAATTCCTGTCGGTTTTCGGAGAGGTAGCGCACCATGCCGTTGGTATCCGGAGCGGTCAGGGTGACGATAATCTGCGGCCGGGCATATACGTCGTATCGTGCGACGGACGAAGGTTCGGCCGTTTGCGGATTGAGCTGTATGATGAGGATGTTGCGGTGGCGCAGGATGAGGTCTTTGAGGGCGCCCGGATTGACACGCGAAATGTCGAACTGCGGTTCCACCTGATTGAACATCGGAACGGGTTCGAGCAGTATCGAACGGAGCGTGTCGCCCACTTCGCCGTTCCAGAGCTCTTGGTCGATGGATACGACTATCTCGTAAGGTTTTCCGCCGGCGTTGTTGAAGTCGCCCGTGCCGCCCTGCGATTTGCAGGAAAGCATCAGGCCGGCTGCCGCGAGCAGAATGGCCGCGAACAGTGCGGATGCTGTCTTTTTCATGGTGCGATGGTATTTGTGTTTTGTCTTGCCTCTTTTTATTGTGCCTGTTCCGGCCGCAGGAGACCGGAGAGGGACACGGATACCCGCAGCGGGTGGCGTCGGTTCATTGTGAAACAAAGGTACGGAATATGGCCGATGAAAACAACAACGGCAGCCGAGTCGGTTCTTTGCAACAAATATGGTAAGATATGTCGGCATATGGCGGCTATATCCGGTAAATGGTGCTAACTTTGCACTCCAAACGAAGGACGCTTATGTTCAGACCGTGTTTCTTGAGGTTGCTCAGGCCGCTGCTTCCCGACATGACGTGGGAGATGGCGGACAGGAGTTCCGTATATCTCACCTTCGACGACGGTCCGACTCCGGGGATTACCGAGTGGATACTCAAAACCCTTGCCGGATACGGCGTCCGCGCTACATTTTTTTGCCTCGGCAAGAACGTGGAGCAGCATCCGGACCTTTACCGGGCGATAGCGGATGCGGGCCACAAGGTCGGCAACCACTCGTACAGCCACATCAAGGGGTGGGGAATGGCGACCGGGCAGTACGTTGCGGATGTGGACCTTGCCAACCAGTTGGTGGAGTCCGACATCTTCCGGCCTCCGTACGGGCGTATCCGCCGCCGGCAGGCGGAGGTGCTTTCGGAGCGTTACCGTCTGGTGATGGGGGGTATCGTGAGTCAGGATTACAGCCCTTCGGTAACGCCTCAGGAGTGTCTGCGTAACGTGACGCGGTATGTGGACGGCGGTTCCATCGTGGTTTTCCACGATTCGGCCAAAGCGTTCCGCAATACGGAATACGCGCTGCCGCGGGCGATAGAATACATCGCGGAGGCGGGGTTCCGGTTCGGAACGATAGGTGCCGCTGCGGAACCCGTGGGGCCGGCAGCGAAGGGTCTCCACCGGCCTGACGGCCACCGCATAGAGGCGGAACATCCGCCGTTGGTCGGTGCCGGCGGTCTTTCCGGCCGATATTGAGCCGTTCCCGTGTGCGGTTTGCACGGAGTTCAGGTTTTCCGATAGCGTATGAAAAGGATAATAGTTGCCGTAACCGGCGCGAGCGGCGCCGTGTATGCCCGGAAAGTGGCCGAGCGTCTGCTGCGCTCGCCGCAGGTAGCGCAGGTAGCCGTCGTGTGCAGCGCGAACGGGCGGAAGGTTATGGAGTATGAGAGGGAACGGCTTCCGGAGGGAGAAGAGCGTATGGTATGGTTCGACAATGACGACCTGTTCGCTCCGCCGGCTTCCGGTTCGGCCGGTTACGACGGTATGGTTATCGTTCCCTGTACGATGGGCAGCGCCGGACGCCTCGCTGCCGGTATCTCCGGCGACCTGATAGGCCGTGCAGCCGACGTGATGCTGAAGGAGCGCCGACCTCTGGTGCTGGTGGTGCGAGAAACCCCGTTGAGTACGATACATCTGCGCAACCTGACCCTTCTTTCGGAGTGCGGGGCCGTCGTATTGCCCGCTTCTCCCTCGTTCTATTCCCGGCCTGCGGACATCGAGGCGTTGTGCGATACGGTGGCTGTCCGTGCCGTCCGGATGTTGGGAGTCGCTTCGGAGGGGTACGAATGGGGTGCCGAGGAGGAGTAACCGGCGCCCGGTTCGGTCTTTCCGCTGTGGCATGGGTTTCGGCGGAGAAGGAAGTGCATTTTCGGAAATAGGAAAAAAATAGTAATTTTGCAACCTAGCGTCCACGGGATATGCCTGCGGCGCAGTTCCCTTCGGCAGACAATTGATTATAAACCATAAATACATCAGCAAATGGCTACAACCGCAGACATAAAGAACGGCATGTGCATCGAGCTTGACGGCAAAACGTTCAGCATCGTGGAGTTCCTGCACGTGAAACCGGGGAAAGGACCCGCTTTCGTGAGGACGAAACTGAAAAATCTCGAAAACGGGCGCATCCTCGATAAGACCTTCTCGGCCGGTGAGCGGATAGAACCCGTTCGGGTGGAGCGCCGTCCCTATCAGTTCACCTACGAGGACGACATGGGTGCACACTTCATGCATACCGAAACCTTCGAGGAGATAACCATAGACAAGGCGATGATAGAGAACGCCGACCTGATGACCGACGGTCAGATTGTCGAAGTGATGTTCCACACCGACAAGGAGATGGTGCTCTCGGCGGAACTTCCTCCCATCGTGGATATGGAGGTGACCTACACCGAGCCGGGCATCAAGGGCGATACCGCCTCCTCCAACTCCCTCAAGGCCGCTACCGTAAATACGGGGGCTACGGTGAAGGTTCCCCTCTTCATCAATACGGGCGACAAGATACGGGTGGATACCCGCACCCGCGAATATTACGAAAGGATTAAATAATTCCGGAGAGTGTATTCGAAAACAGCAGGGAGCCGACCGACGGCTCCCTGCTGTTTTTTCGGAGCATTTCCTGCAGTGTACGGCTACGGCTGTCCTGTACGGGAGATTTCATCCCGAAAATTACTGCCGGAAGCATGCGGTTTTGTTGCGCACCAGACGGACGCAGGGAGCCGGCATGCACTTGAACATCGGGATGAAGAGACGGTTGTACCAACCCGGAATGAGGTGTTTCCGATGTCTGAAGAGGGCTCGGAGCGCCTTGCGGGCCACCTTGTCCGGCGTCATGAGCACCCCTATGGCAAGGCCCACTTTCTGCAGCCGGTGGCTCAGGCCGTAGAAATCCGTGGCTACTCCGGCGGGGGAGACGGCCGTAACCCATACGTTGCGTTCGCGGGCTTCCTTGGCGAAAGCTACCGAAAAGGTTTTGACATAGGCCTTCGTGGCGCTGTAGAGTGCGATGCCGGGCAGGGGCATCCACATGGAATAGGAGGCCATGTTGAGGATGTAGCCGCCTCCCGCCGCGGCCATCTCCTCCGCAAAGAGGCGACAGAGCGCCGTCACGGTGCGGATATGGAGGCAGATGATGCCGTCAATGCGCTTCTGGTCGGTTTCGATGATGTCGTTGTAGATGAACACCCCTGCATCGTTCACCAGCACTTCGGCCCGGATACCGGCCTCTTGGCAGGCGGCGAAGAGACATTCCGCCGCGTCGGGCAGGGCAAGGTCGGCGGCATAGGTTCGTACACGGATACCGCACTCTCCGGAGAGTTTCCGGGCACACTCGTCGAGGCGTTCAACGTCTTTGGCCGCGGCGAAAATGTTGTAGCCCCGCATGGCCAGCCTGCGGGCTATGGCAAAACCGATTCCGGAGCTGGCGCCGGTCACGACAGCCCATCTTTCGTTGCGCATACTCTTTTCCGTTTCCATCCTGCAATTCAGTTTGAGGGCAAAGATACGGTAAATGTAAAAAAAACGAGGAAAATTGGCGGTATCTTGGAAAGTTGATAACTTTGCCGACCGGACTTTTAAAAAACGACAGGGGTCCGGAAATCAAGTAGAAAAAACAATGGAGCAATTCACGACCGTAGAGGGTTTGAAGGCGGGACTTGCCTCCCGGAGAGGTTCTTCGGTAGGCTTCGTGCCCACCATGGGGGCGCTGCACGAGGGGCACGTTTCCCTGGTCAAGAGGGCCCGTGCCGAAAACGACACGGTGGTAGTAAGCGTATTCGTCAATCCTACGCAGTTCAACGACAAGGAGGACCTGCGTAACTATCCGAGGACGCCGGAAGCCGACCTGGAGGTACTGCGTGCTGCCGGGGCCGATGTGGTGTTCATGCCGTCGGTGGAGGAGGTCTACCCGGAGCCCGATATGCGGGTGTTCGATTTCGGTATGCTGGACAAGGTGATGGAAGGGGCGACGCGTCCCGGCCATTTCAACGGCGTGGCCCAGGTGGTCAGCCGTCTGTTCGAATTCGTGAAGCCCGACCGGGCCTATTTCGGGGAGAAGGACTTTCAACAGATAGCGGTTATCAAGGCCCTGGTGAAACAGCTCGGTTTGAATCTCGCCATCGTAGAGTGCCCCATCGTTCGGGAAGCCGACGGACTGGCGCTCTCTTCGCGCAACCGGCTGCTCACTCCGCGGCACAGAGCGGCCGCTCCGGCCATCCATACGGCCCTACAAGAGGGTGCCGCACAGGCAGGACGGCGGAGCGTAGCCGACGTATGCGGTGCGGTGACGGCCCGTATCGAAGCCGAACCGCTGTTGAAGGTAATCTATTTCAAGCTGGTGGATGAAGATACGCTGGCAGAGGTCTCCGACTGGAACGGTACGGGACATGTCCGCGGATGCGTGGCCGTACAGGCGGGAGATATCCGTTTAATCGACAATATGCGTTTCTTATGACGATAGAGGTATTGAAATCCAAAATACACCGGGTGACGGTCACCGAGGCCAACCTCAATTACGTCGGGAGCGTCACCATCGACGAGGAGCTGCTCGAGGCTGCCAACATCCTTGCCGGCGAGAAGGTGCAGATTGTGAACGTGAACAACGGCGAACGCATCGAAACTTATGCCATCAGGGGTGAACGCGGCCGCGGACAGGTGTGCCTGAACGGTGCTGCGGCCCGTAAGGCGGCTGTGGGGGATGTGGTAATCATCATCTCCTACGCCTCGATGGATTTCGAGGAGGCGAAAAAGTTCACACCGTGGGTGGTCTTTCCCGATACGGCTACCAACCGTCTGATAAGGTAGGGCGTCCGCAGAGCTGCCTTGCCGTGTCGTGACTGCGGGGTGTTGCGCGCTCTTCGGTATCGGAGTTCGGTCGTTTGCGGGGGAGAATTTCCTTTGCATGTTATATTCATATTTTTTATATGCCTGAAAGAGGCCGCGTCGTTTTGAACCGTTCGTTCATGGGGCGCGGCCTCCTTATGTTTGGTGTCGGCAGGGTTTTGCTGCGGGCAGCGCGTTTTTCCGATGGGAAATGCCGACTGCGGTGCTGCGCCCCGTGCCCGCGGTCGAGTGCTCCGGAAGGCGGCCTTCCGATTTTTTCGGAATAAGGATGAAAAACTTTGTTTTTACGGGCTTTTGGTCTAACTTTGAAAATCCGCATTGATTGCCTTTTAAAACCGTATGACATTAAATGGGGTTTCTCAGCGCCATACCTGCCGGACTGTACGCATTCGCATTGCGGATACGGCACCTGCTCTATGATTCGCGTATCATAAAGCGTTACCGGTCGGATATTCCTGTCGTGTGCGTCGGCAATATCACGGTGGGGGGAACGGGTAAAACTCCCGTGACGGAGTACCTGATAGAGAAGCTGGGACGCGACTACACGGTCGCCGTCCTTTCGCGGGGATACGGTCGCCGGACGAAAGGATATCTGGAGGTCGGGACGAACGCTTCGTTTCTCGATGTGGGCGACGAGCCCAAACTGATAAAACGCAACCATCCCTCTACGGTCGTTGCCGTATGCGAAAAGCGGGCGGAAGGCATCGCCCGTATCCGCAGCGAACACCCGGAGGTGAATCTCATCCTGCTCGACGACGGATTCCAGCACCGGCGCGTGGAACCGAAAGTGAATATCGTCCTCATGGATTATACGCGGCCGATATGGGAAGACCACTTGCTGCCGTGGGGAAACCTGCGCGACCTCCCGTCGCAGATGCATCGGGCGAACATCGTGATGGTGACGAAAACTCCGCCGGACATCACTCCCATCGACCGCCGCATTGCGGTCAAATCGCTCAAACTCTTCCCCTATCAGAGCGTGGTGTTCACTTCGATGGTTCAGGGGGTACCCGTGCCGCTCTTTCCGGATGCCGAGGGGCTCGTGAAGCCCGGCCGAAATGCGGCCCTGCTGGCAGGTATAGGCAATCCCCGGCCGCTCGCCGCTTATCTGGCGGAGCGTTACGACCTGAAGGCCGAGTGGCTTTTCAGGGACCATTATGTCTATAAGGTACGCGACTTGCGGCGGATAGCGGACGAGCTTGCCTCGCTTCCGGAGGATACGGTGATAGTCACCACCGGAAAGGATGCGGTGAAACTCTGCAACCGGAAAAAAGTGCCTGCCGAATTGCAGCGCCGCCTCTACCGGATACCTGTCGGCGTTGCCTTCACGGACGATGACGAAAAGAGGTTCCTCCGGCTGCTGTCAGAGAATATCGTCTCGCGCGAATAGCCGTTCGGGAGCGTATTTCCGTTGCATTGCATTTGTAGATGCGGCCGGCAGTTGCCGGCTTATGATATATATTGATATGTATTTAAGATTATGGATATGCTGGAAAAGATAAAGCATGCCGCCGCTTTCATCGACGGACGCACTTCCGGATTCCGTCCGGAGGTAGGTATTATTTTGGGGACGGGTCTCGGCGGGCTCGTGGACCACATCGCCATTCGCCACTCCATCGAATATGCCGACATACCGGACTTTCCGGTGTCGACCGTGGAGGGCCACAAGGGACGGCTCATCTTCGGGGAGCTCGGCGGGCGGCGTATCGTCGCCATGCAGGGGCGTTTCCACTATTATGAGGGATATACGCCGCAGCAGGTGGTCTTCCCTGTCCGGGTGATGAAGTTCCTCGGCATCGCACGCCTTTTCGTCTCCAATGCGAGCGGAGGGACGAATCCCACCTTCCGGGTGGGGGACCTGATGGTGATAAACGACCACATCAATTTGATTCCCAACCCGCTGATAGGGCCCAATATCGAGGAACTCGGCCCGCGTTTCCCCGATATGAAAGGAGCTTACGACCCCTCTCTCATCGCCCTGGCTACGGAAATCGCGGGGAAGGAGGGGATTAAACTCCAGTACGGCTGTTATGTCGGGCTGACGGGGCCGACGTTCGAGACGCCGCAGGAGTATCATTACGTGCGTGCCATCGGCGGAGATGCGGTGGGGATGTCCACTACGCCGGAAATCATTGCGGCCCGCCATATGGGTATTCCCTGTTTCGGCGTGTCGATAATTACCGACCTTGCTTCGGACGACTCCGTGTCGCACGAAGTGGTGCAGGAGCAGGGACGCCGGGCCGAGAAGGAGATGACGCGCCTGTTCATCGGGATGCTTGCCGAACTTTAGAGTGGTATGTTGTCCGGCGAAGGGGTACGGCCCCGTCGGGACGATATGGATTCAGAATGCGTTAAAGAGGAGAGATATGATTAACAAGGTTATTTTGATAGGCAACGTTGGGGCCGACCCGGAGATACGTACGCTGGAAAGCGGAGTCAAGATGGCCCGCATCAGGGTTGCGACCACCGAACGGATATACAACCGCGAAGCGCAGGAGTCCCGCGACCATACCGAATGGCACAGTGTGGTGCTCTGGCGTAACCTGGCCGATGTGGCCGATCGTTTCATCCGCAAGGGGTCGCAGGTCTATATCGAAGGGCGGCTGCGCAGCCGCGAATGGACCGACCAGCAGGGAGTGAAACGTTATTCGATAGAGATATTGGCCGACGACCTGAAGATGCTCGGCCGCCGTTCGGACAACCCTTCGGCCGGACAACCCCTCTCCCCGCAGGGAGGACAGCAGGGGTACGGCGGTCAGCCGTCGCAGCCGGCCTATGGCGGCGGATACGGCCAGGGTGGCAACGCGTCCTATTCGGGAGGCGGGTATCAGCCGCAGCAGCCAGCACAGACGCCGGCTGCTCCGGAGGTGAATCTCGACGACCCGGACGACCTTCCGTTCTGACGGCGGTCGGTTTTCCGCTGTGAGTTTACCGGCTCTTTCTGCTGTCGGCCGGGCACTCGTTCCCTTCTTTTTTATAAGGGGCGTTGTCGTGTACAACGGGTGGCTGCGGAAGAGCTCGCCTGAATGAATACGATGAACAGCCGGGCGTATCGAATACGTCCGGCTGTCGTTCCTCTGCGAGGAGTTTCCTTTCGTTTTGTCGAGAGAGAGGCATGTCGGCATCGGCATATTGTTAGGTTCCGGTCTCTGCTGCATACCGTCTCAACCACACAAGAGAGTCCCACTGGGTTCGTCGCTCCTGCATGTATCTGTCCGTTCCGTATTTTGAAACGGATGCTTCCCTTTGCGGATACTTCCCGCTCCCGCAGTCGATAGGAAAGGATGACCGTCGCTCCGGATACTGCGTACCCGCGTTTCCCGGAGCATGGGTGCACTTTGGCAAGCGAGGTGCCGGGCAGTTACACAAGTTCCTTTTGCAGTCTCTTTATCGTGTCGGCGGCAGACGCCTTTTGGTAAAGTATCCGATAGACGGCGTCAGCTATCGGCATGTATATGTCGAACTTTTTGTTTATCTGATTGATACATGCCGAAGAGTAGTAGCCCTCCGCTACCATCGTCATCTCTATCATGGTGCTTTTTACGGAGTATCCCTTGCCTATCATCGTTCCGAATGTCCGGTTACGGCTGAATTTCGAGTAGCAGGTAACCAGCAGGTCGCCCAAATAGACCGAAGCGTTGAAGTCACGCGGCGAGGGGTAGGTGCGTTCCATGAAGCGGCTCATCTCCATCGCGCTGTTGGCGATGAGTACCGCCATGAAGTTGTCTCCGTAACCCAGTCCGGTGCATATCCCGACGGCTACGGCGTAGATGTTCTTGAGTACCGCACCGTACTCCACGCCATAGATGTCGGTGGAATAGACCGTATTGATGTAACGCGAGGCGAATTTTCGGCCGAGCACCTTGGCGTTGTCGATGTCCTTGCACACCATCGTCAGGTAAGTGAGGCGCTCCATAGCCACCTCTTCGGCATGGCTCGGCCCCGAAACGATACCTATACGGTCGAACGGAACGCCGTAATCCTGATTCATGAATTCGGCGATGGTGATGTATTCGTTGGCGATGATGCCCTTGATGGCGGAGACGATGAATTTGTTTTCGAGCGATACCCGGAGCGGCTGTAGCGTAGTCTTGATATAGGCCGACGGGACGGCCAGCACAACAAGGTCGGCCTGCTCGAACACCTCGTTCACGTCGCCCGAGATGTCGAGGCGGTCGGCGTCGAAGTGTACGTCCTGCAGGTAGAGCGCGTTGGTACCGTTCGCAGCGATGCTTTCGCGTATCTCCGGTTCGCGGATATACCACGCTATTCTTTTTTCGTTTTCGAGAAGTATTTTGACGATGGCGGTCGCCCAGCTTCCGGCGCCTATCACCGCGCAGCGGGCATTCGGGTCAATCGAGTATTTCATGTGTAAACGGTAGGATGGTTCATTCTGCAGGTAAAGGTACCAAATTTCCGGGAATTAGGTTATGCTCTGCTGACTATTATTCGGCCGGAGCAAGGTGTGTTCGCCCGACATGAAAAAGCCCCGACAGCAGATGCCGGGGCCAATTATGTGTCAATCAGCTGTTATTCGGTAGCTGCCGTTATTCCCATTCGATGGTTGCCGGCGGTTTCGAGGAGATGTCGTGCACGACGCGGTTGATGCCGCGCACGCGGTTGATGATGTCGTTCGAAACACGGGCGAGGAAGTCGTAGGGGAGGTGCACCCAGTCGGCGGTCATGCCGTCAGTGGAGGTTACCGCCCGCAGCGCGACACAGCTCTCGTAGGTACGTTCGTCACCCATCACGCCGACGCTCTTGACCGGGAGCAGAATCGTGCCGGCCTGCCAGACCTTGTCGTACAGGCCCCACTCCTTCAGTGCGTCCATGTATATTCTGTCGGCCTCCTGCAGAACGGCTACCCGTTCCGGCGTCACTTCTCCGAGTATCCGGATGCCGAGTCCCGGCCCGGGGAAGGGGTGGCGTTCGAGTATCAGCGGGTCGATGCCCAGCGTCCGTCCCACACGCCTCACTTCGTCCTTGAAAAGGAGGCGCAGCGGTTCGACGATGCGCAGGTGCATCTCTTCGGGAAGCCCGCCCACGTTGTGGTGCGACTTGATGGTCGCCGAAGGGCCGTTCACCGACATGGATTCGATGACATCCGGATAGATGGTTCCCTGTGCCAGCCATTGGACGTTTTCGATGGCTTTCGCTTCTGCGTTGAAGACCTCGATGAAGTCGCGGCCGATGATTTTGCGTTTCGCTTCGGGGTCGGTGACGCCGCGCAGGTCGCCCAGAAACTTCTCCCCGGCCTGTACTCCCTTGACGTTGAGCCCCATGTGACGGTAGGAGGCGAGTACGTCCGTAAATTCGTTCTTGCGGAGCAGACCCGTATCGACGAAGATGCAGTAGAGGTTCTTGCCGATGGCCCGGTGCAGCAGGATGGCGGCTACGGAGGAGTCCACGCCTCCCGAAAGGCCGAGCACCACTTTGTCGTCGCCGAGCTTCTCCCGCAGCTCCCGTACGGTGGCATCCACGAACGATTCGGGACTCCAGTCGCGCCGGCAGCCGCAGATGCCCGCCACGAAGTTTTCCAGCAGCTTGAGTCCGTCGGTGGAGTGGTAGACTTCCGGATGGAACTGAATGCCCCATGTCGGTTCGCCTTCGATGCGGAAGGCGGCATTGTGTACATCGTCGGTGCTGGCCGTCACCCGGTAACCTGCCGGAAGCAGGGTGATGGTGTCGCCGTGCGACATCCATACCTGTGTGCGTTCGGGCATCCCTTTCAGCAGGGCATCCTCGCGGTCGGTCACGTTCAGCATGGCACGGCCGTATTCACGGCTTGCGGCCGGTTCGACCTGCCCCCCGTAGTTCTGGGCGAGCCACTGCGCGCCGTAGCATACGCCCAGCAGCGGCAGTCGGCCCTTGATGGCGCCCAGCTCCGGATGCGGGGCCTGTTCGTCCCGTACCGAATAGGGGCTGCCGGAGAGTATTACCCCCTTGACACCCGCATCGAGCGTCGGTATCCTGTTGTAGGGATGTATCTCGCAATAGACGTTCAGTTCGCGTGCACGACGCGCGATGAGCTGCGTGTACTGCGAACCGAAGTCGAGTATCAGAATCTTTTCCTGCATGGTATTCATACTGTCGTTTAGCTCTTCGTAGGAATGGGGAGCGTCCGTTGTCGTCCTCTCTTTGGCGGGAACCGTAATTCGTCCGCTCTCCTCTCTGTTATTGGCAAAGGCCGTTGTGCCGTCCTTGCTCGTTGGTGTGGGAGGCCGTTTGCGGCCGCTTCTTCCTTGAATCCGATGAGGATTTGCCTCGCGGGAATCCTCCCTGTACAAATCCTCATCCGATATATCACTCCTTTGCGGCCGGGATAACCGGCTGTTACTCTCCGCGGGAGTAGTTGGGTGCTTCGCGGGTTATCGTCACGTCGTGCGGGTGGTTCTCTATCACGCCTGCCGACGTTATTTTCACGAAGTCGGCGTGTTTCAGGGCGGCGATGTCCTTTGCGCCGCAGTACCCCATACCCGACTTCAGACCACCGATGAGCTGGTAGACCGTTTCGCTGAGATACCCTTTGTAGGGTACGCGTGCTTCGATGCCTTCCGGTACGAATTTGCTCGTATCGGTCTCTTCGCCCTGGAAATAGCGGTCTTTCGAGCCCTTGTTCATGGCCTCTACCGAACCCATGCCGCGGTAGGACTTGAATTTCCTGCCGTTGTAGATGATGGTTTCGCCCGGAGACTCCTCCACGCCGGCCAGCATGGAGCCGACCATCACGCAGTCGCCGCCTGCCGCGAGTGCCTTCACGATGTCGCCCGAGTAGCGCAGTCCGCCGTCTGCTATCACCGGTATGCCGCTCCCGGCGAGCTCCTTCGCGACGCCGTATATGGCGGTGAGCTGCGGTACGCCTACGCCGGCCACTACGCGGGTGGTGCATATCGAACCGGGCCCGATGCCGACTTTCACGCCGTCGGCTCCCGCATCGGCGAGCGCACGCGCTGCAGCCCCTGTGGCGATGTTGCCCGCCACGACGTCCAGCGAGGGGTATGCGGCCTTGATGGACCGCAGTGTCCTGGCGACGTTTACGCTGTGGCCGTGAGCGGTATCGAGTACCACGGCGTCCACATCCTCGGCGTAAAGCGCCGCTACCCTGTCGAGTACGTCGGCGGTGACACCCACCCCGGCGGCTACCCGCAGGCGCCCCTTGTCGTCCTTGCAGGCATTGGGGTTGTCCTTCATCTTGGTGATGTCGCGGTAGGTGATGAGTCCGATGAGTTTTCCGGCATGGTCTACCACCGGCAGTTTCTCTATCTTGTGCCTGAGCAGGATTTCGGCGGCGTTCTTGAGGTCGGAGTTGTGGGTGGTGATGAGCCCCTCCTTCGTCATGACCTCCTCTATCTTCCGCGAAGTGTCTTTCTGGAAACGGAGGTCGCGGTTGGTGACGATGCCTATCAGCGTCCGGTCGGCCGCAATGACGGGGATGCCGCCTATGCGGTGCTCCTTCATGAGGCGCAGCGCGTCGCCTACGGTATTCTCCTTGAAAATGGTGACCGGGTCGTAAATCATGCCGTTTTCGGCACGTTTCACCTTCCGCACCTGCGCTGCCTGCTGCTCGATAGACATGTTTTTGTGTATCACTCCGATACCTCCCTCCCGTGCGAGCGCGATGGCCAGCGGGGCTTCGGTGACCGTATCCATTGCGGCGGATACGATGGGAATGTTAAGACGAATGTTTCGTGAAAAACGGGTGGTTATGTCGACCTCCCGCGGCAACACCTCCGAATAGGCAGGCACCAGAAGGACATCGTCGAACGTCAGTCCCTCTGTAAGTACTCTTTCATCGATAAATGACATGGTATCGGGATTTTGTTGCCCGCAAAAATAGCAATAATTCCTGAGATAATCACCATGCGGTGCCATTTAAACCGTGCAGCGGGCCCTATTTTGTCCGTCGTTCGTCCGCTCTCCCCGCGGGTGTTCGCCCTCTTCGGAGCAGTGCCTTACCGGATGCTTTCGGCGAGGGCCATGAACCGTGGGTCTTCGCGGGCCGTCTTCAGGTCGGGGTCGTTCATGGTATAGGCGTAGTCGTTCCAGCCGTACCCCAATGCTTGTTTGAAGGCGTCCACTGCACCGTCCGTATCGCCCCGCAGCGACCGGAGACAGGCCAGGTTGTACCATACGCCGCCCATTATCGGTGCGGCCGTCTTTTTTACGCTGCCCGGCTGCTGTTCGTACATGACGACGATTTCCGTATAGAGATTCTCCATCTCCTCCTTATCGTCGTTATTCATGGCTGTCGCCATGCGTCCGTTGACGTTTTCGAGCTGTTCGAGAAATCCGGTCAGGTCGGGGTCCTGTCCCCACGAGATGCCTGCCGCCAGCAACAGGGCGGCCAGTGCTGTCGCTATCCTTTTCATGGTCGTTATCCTTTGTGCCGCCCCGTATGGGGACGGTCGGTGTTTCCGGACGGATGCTTCGGCCCGCGGAGGGTGCGCCTCACTCCGCCAGTTCCAGCATCTTGTCGTGCAGCAGGTCGGCGATGCGCTGCTTCTCGTCGTGCGGGTCGTTGTCGGGACTGAAGACCACCGGCTGCCCGATACGGAACGTATGGTTTCTCTTGCTCGCGTAAATGGGGTAGAACCGCAGGCATTTTCCCGTGGTCTCGTAGTAGAGGCGTCCGATGTTGGCGAATCCCGTAAAGAGCCGCCCTACCGAGTCGGTGAGGTGTTCGACGGTCATCTTGTCGCCCCGTTTCACTTTCCGCGGTCTCTCCGGGAATATCAGTACGTTGTCGCCCTCGGAGAGTACCTTTACCGTATCGTCGAAGGTGGTCATCACGTTCCGCAGGTTGTTCTTTTCGACGGGTATCGGATTGAACGAGTTCAGCGCCCATGTGACCGGCCCGGCCAGCAGGCGGGCGATGCGCATCTTCGCCTTCGGCGGGAGCAGCGGGATGCGGTAGATGAAACGTCCGTACATCTCTTTGGCCGCCATCTCCCTGTCCACCATCTTGCGGTCTATCCATGGCCGGAAATAGGTGGGAAGGTATATCACCGCGGCTATGGGGCCGTAGATGATGCCGTGGTTGCAGACGAAGACCGAAGGGAAGTGTTCCATCTCCATGTACTCCTTGCCGGAGACTTTGAGGTGGAGGAAGGGCCTCACGAAGAAGGCCAGTATCTTCACGCCGAATTTCACCCTTTTCTTCTCCACGAGGTTGCTGCGGAGGTTCTGTTTCGTAGGGGTGTTGTTGTTGGTTCCCTGTGTATAGTTCAGTAGTTTTTGCCGGCTGCGTTCGTCCAGCGGCTGCCTGAGCGCGAAAAATACGCTGACCAGCATGAACAGGACGGGTAGTTGTACCATGGTGCTGCGGAATACCCACGGCAGCTCCGGCGTGTGCGAAGCGGGAATGACGAAGACCCAGACCGTGACCACGCAGAGCATGATGGCATTGGAGAAGATGACCGAGATAATTTGCGTTATCATCGACCGGAAGTGCAGGTCGCGGTCGCTTACCTTGCGGCCGGCTATGCGGGCGACCATCTTGAAGTCTCCGTTGTAGCGGTTCAGTACCGAGGTGATACACGCCAGGCCGAAACCCCACAGGCCCGCCCAGAAGGTCGAGCCCCATAACCCCTTGAAGTCGAACATCATCAGGGAACCGGTTATCCACATGGCCGCTCCCACGATGAAGATGTTGAGACTCAGTATCCATCCCCGTCTGTTGACGAGTTTGGTGAACAGTTCCGAAAAGAGCAGTACGGCGACTATCCACACGCCCATGTAGACGTAGGTGTCGGACGAGAATGCCGGCGTGCTGAAGCTGACGTAACAGATATACATGAGTACCCCCAGGCTCAGGGCTATCTGGGCGTAGAGGGACATGTTGGAAAATACGCGGTAGGAGAATATGTCGTGCAGCTTGTCGCGGCGGGTATTCGCTATGTATTTGGAGAGCGACGCCATGGTGCTGCTCTGGTAGGAGAGCAGGAATCCGGTCAGGGCATACCCTACGAGCGTCATCCACATGACCGGTTCGTCGTCGATTATCCATGCGAAAGCGAGGCACGGCACGAAGAAGAGTATCTGGAAAAGGCCTTTGTATATCCTGCGGGCCAGCCCCGGTTTGCTCAGCGCGTCGTTCACCTTCCATGTCAGTACGCTGCGGGCCGCGATGAGGAGAACGAAGAACGAGACGAAATTCGTGCCCGGAGCCTGCATGACGATGGGGTAGAGAAAGACCAGTGCGAGCCCGGCGAATACCGATGCCGACAGCAGTATCCACATGACGAGGTTGGTTTTCCGAGGCGCCGGCCCCGACGAGAGCCGGCGCAGGTTGCCCTCGAAATAGAGCGTCCAGATATTGGCGAAAAGGAACAGGGCGGCTCCGTACAGGGGGTTGGCGATGATGTAATGGCTCACCATCATGCAGAGGATGAGTTGCAGGAAGTCCGCATTCACGTTGGACAGGCTCAGCGCCACGTTTATCCTGTATGCTTTTTTTACGGCGTTCATAGGTCAGTTCGGGCCTTTGAAACGGATATCGCGTGCGTTTCCGGTTTGGAACGGAGACCGTCTTTCCGTGGCTCGATAAACAAATATACGAAATATATTCGATGAAAACCGAAAGCGGTCGTCGGGCGGCAGCCCGGTCCGTGGTCGCAGGTGCGATTCGGTTGAAACAAATATAGGAAAATATTCGGTAAAAAACGGCAACGGTTGTCGGACAATGGCACAGTTGCGGGCGCAGGTGCGGTTGAGTCGGATATAGACGGGTATTCGGTGCGACGGGGGCTCGTGTGCGGGAAAGGCATGCGCTCGCGAAGTCCGTTTCCGGAGCGGAACGATACTGCTGACGTTCGGCCCTTAGGGAATGTGGGGCCGGTTTCCTCTCCGACCGACCGTTCCCCTTGCGGATATTGTCCGACCGCGGCGGCTTGCGTATCGTTTGCATGGAATGCACCGTCCGGTGCGCTTCCGGTCTTGGCACAACTATTGCGTTTGTCTTAACCGTGGCACCGCACACGATTGCGGCAGGGCCCCCCAACGGATATATTATTTTGAATCACTAAAACTTTTTGTCATGTATTGGTTATGGTACATCCTTATCGGGCTTGCGGCGGGTTACGTCGCCAGCCTGATTGTGAAGGGCAGCGGTTCGGGCATGTTGCTCAATCTCGTCATCGGTATGGTAGGCGGGGTATTGGGCGGATGGCTTTTCAGACTGATGGGCATCGCCAGCACGAACATGCTGGGCAGCCTGCTCACCTCCGTTTTCGGAGCGATAGTCCTGCTGTTGATAGTAGGGCTTTTCACTCGCAGGAAACGGGAGTGAACCCTTCGCATTCGTGCAATCCGTCCCTCGTGTGCGGCGACGGAATTTTTGTATAACTTAAAAAATGCTTGATTATGGAAAACAAGATGAAGAACGACCTTCAGAACAAGGTCGAGAAGACGGCCGACGAGCTGGCCGACAAGACACGCCACGCAGGGCATGTCGCAGGAGAGAAGGTTCAGCATGTGGAGAACCGCATGCAGGAGAAAGGTCAGCAGTGGAAGAACCGTGCCGACGAAGGTATTCATCAGATAAAGGACCGTATGCAGGAGCAGGGGCACCGGATTGGCAATAAGGTGGACGAGGCTTACGACCGCACCCGTCACGGAATCGATGATAAACTGGGTAGAAAATAGGATACCGTTTGCATGGCGGGTTCCCGAAAGGGGCCGCCTGTGACGGAGGATTCGCAATCGATACGGGGCGCCTGAAGGGTTTGCGGAGATGTTCCGTCAGGCCGGGCGCCCCTTGTCTTTCTTCCCCGCGCTTGCGGCGGGGCACATGTAAAATGAAATAAAATTACGAGATTATGGCATATGATAAACATACGTCCGACAGGTTGCTGGCGAGCGACCGGCGGAAAATGCGCTCCACGGATTTCGGGATTCCCGAAACGCGCGAATTTCCGATGCCCGATGCACCCCATGTACGTGCGGCCGAGGCCTATTTCCGCTATGCGCCGGAGGAGAAGAAAGCGCTTCTGGCACACCGTATTCTGATAAAGGCACGCAAATACGGCGTTCATGTCCGCAGCGAAGAGATACTCGAATGGGCGTCGAAATACAGTAAGTGACAGCCGGGGCTTCTTTGCAGTCTGCGTCAGCCTTTCCGGCAGTTGTAGTCCGGCTGGGCCCGGCGCAGGGCGTCGAGGTATCTCTCTATATCGTGCTTCAGTTTTTTGTACAGGAAACACTCCTTGTAGTTCTCGTTGAAGGATAGCGCACTGCGCACGTCCTGAAGGGCGTTGTTGTAGTTGCTCTGCTCGTTCACGAGCGATACCCCCCTGCGGTCGGACCCGTTGATGCGGGAGATGGACATGTAGCGCAGTTTGTCGCATACGGCTTCCAGGACAGGCATGACGACGTTGTCCATGAGGGTGTGTCCCTGCATGAAGAGGTAGGTATTCTCCGGCGTGACGCCCCGTTTGCCGAGCATCTCGATGAAGGCGGGGAACTGCCGTTCGATGTCGGGATGCTGTCCGCGGAGGCTCCGCAGCCTGCGCTGTACCTGTCGTTCCAGCCATGCGAGCGTCTCCGCCCCGTTCCCTTCCACTTCGAGGTAGTTCAGTTTGACGCTGCTCTTGAACTCTATCAGGGGGAAGATGTTCGGTGTGGCTATCTGCGCCGAGTAGGCGTACCACAGGAAAAGCGGGTATATCGTGCGCGAATAGTCGGCGAAGAACTTTTCGAAATCGAAGATGTTCGTATCGTTTTTGGTGGCCTTCACGCAGATGTTGTGCAGCGATGGGGCGTAGCACAGGTAATTCTCCGTGGCGTATGCGTAGGTATGGAAGATGTGCGGGGTACGGTTTATCTCCCGTGATACGGGCGTCTGGTCGGCGAAAAGATAGTCGAAGTCGCTGTCGATGCAGAAGAGGGTATCCCTGACCTCCGGGTCTTCGGCCAGATGGAGCACCACCTTTTTCCCTTTGGCAAGGTCGTTGCGCAGCGGTACGGAAATTTCGAACATGAATTCGTCCGATTCGTAGTCGTCGAAGACGCTGCGCCAGAAGGCCACGTCTTCGTACCCCTCCACATATACCATGATAAGTTTGCATCCGCGCTCCAGCGGTATCCGTTCGATAACTTGTTCGTGCTGTGCCTGCCGGATGTCGTAATCCCTGCGTCGCTGTTCCCTTTTGCGTTTTCCCATCTTTTTGGCAATAATCCGGTCGCGTCTGCCGTCGTCCGCCCGGCCAAAATTAATGATTTTTCATTAGCTGCGCGTCGCATCGCTGCGAAAACGGCCTGCCGCCTTTCCCGGCCTTCTAATCGACCAGTAAGTTGCATCCGCGCGTCTGTGTCCGGTCCATGCGGCCGAGTACGGAGAACGAACCGTCTGGATAGGCGATTCCCGCATCCTGTGTCTCGATGAATGCGCAGGAGTGGAGGTTGGCCAGGTCGGTGATGTTGATGCCGCCGCGTCGGCCGGCCGGCAGCGTCTCGAACGGGTCGTTGAAGTCGCGTATCGTGACGCGCATCCAAGGCGGGGTTCGGAATATCCCGTTCCCGGAGGAATAGGCCTGCGACGTGAGCTCGGCCATGCCGTATTCGGAATGGATGACGTCGGTGCCGAATGCGTCGCACAGAATCCGGTGGAACTCCTCTTTGGGCAGTTCCGTCCGGCGTCCCTTCATCCCTCCCGTTTCCATCACGACCGTGTCCCGCAACCGGGGGGCGTATTGCTCGGCCAGGTCGAGCAGTGCATAGCTCACGCCCAACAGGATTTTGGGACGGCTGTCCGCCGCCATACATTCGAGCAGTTGTTCGTATTCATCGAGGAAGAAGCCTCCCCCGCCGCTTCTTATCAGGTCGTCGGCCATCCATACCAGTGACGAACCCTCCCGTTCGAGGTAGCAGGGCAGCAGCGCATAGAACGACCAATTCTTCGGCCGTCCGTAAAAGAGCGAAAACGCCTTGCGGAGTGTCTGCCGGTAATTCTCCGTGTTCTCCACATAGTGCCGGGCAGGGGTGTCCCCGCCCGTCGTACTGCTCGTAAAGACCAGCTCCGGCTCTTTCGTGCCGCAATAGACTTTCCGGCTCTTGAAGAGTTCTATCGGCATGTGCGGAATGTCGGCGCTGCGGGTCACCTCGCCGGGCGCGATGCCTATCGCATCGAGGTAGTCGCGGTAGGGGGCGCACCGCTCCGCCTGGAAAGCGAAAAGTTCCAGGGCTGTCCGCTCGAAAGCCTCCCCGGAATCTATCGTAAGTATCTCCTCTATGGTCAGCATGTCTCCTGAATATGATTGTAAATTACCTGCGGTTTCGTGTAGGGCCGGTTCATCGGCTGTTGTCGGAGCCGTCTCCGACCGTGCGCCGGGAGTCGGCTTCTGCCCTCCGGTCGGGGAGGGGACGGTCGGGCGCTTTGCAGCGGCACCCCTCCAGGTGGTCGTTCACGAAACCGGTCGCCTGCAGGAAGGCGTAGCAAATGGTCGGGCCGAAGAACTTGAAACCCCGCTTTTTCATGTCACCGCTCAGGGCGTCCGCCTCGGCGGATGTGGCGGGTACCTGTTCCAGTCTTCGGAAGTAATGGACGACCGGTTGTCGGTCGGGGAAGAAGGAGAGAACGTAGTCGTAGAAACTGCCGAATTCTTGCTGAATGGCTATGAACAGCCGGGCGTTGGCGATTGCGGCGGCAATCTTCAGCCGGTTTCTGACGATGCCGCCGAACTGCATCAGCCGGTCGATGTCCTCCGATGTCATGCGTGCCACCCGCTGTATGTCGAAGTGGTGGAAAGCCGTTCGGTAACCTTCGCGTTTGCGGAGGATTGTAATCCAGGACAGCCCTGCCTGGGCGCTTTCGAGTACCAGAAATTCGAACAGGGTCCGGTCGTCGGTAACGGGCCGTCCCCACTCTTCGTCGTGGTATTTGATGTACAGTTCGTCGCTCCCGGCCCAGCCGCAGCGTGCGTCGATGATGTCGTTCATCTTATAAATTTATGGAGGGGATATTTTCAGAAGCAAAGAGGATAGGTGCGCTATCCCGTGGTCTATATCGGACACGAATCTCGGTCTGAATCGCTGTGAATTGCCGCGTTTTTAATCGGCATCGGTGCCTGCCGTCATGTTTCTACCGGGATCTTCGGCATATTGCCTCCTGTCGCTCCTCATACATTCGAAAAGGCTGCGCCCTTTTGAACTGCATTCGTTCAATTTGACACAGCCCTTTCCGAAAAGCCGTTTCCGGGCGATTGCAGCGGAATCCCGTGCTCTCCCGGCCGGTACATTAGATATCGCCGCCCAGCATGAGGTACTTCTCGCAGTCCATTGCCGCCATGCAGCCGCTTCCGGCGGCGACGATTGCCTGACGGTAGCGCGGGTCGCGCACGTCGCCCGCAGCGAATACGCCGTTCACGCTCGTGTGGCTCGTGTTGCCGCGGGTTACGATATAGCCCTCGGGGTTGAGGTCGAGCTTGCCGCGGAAGAGGTCGGTATTGGGCTTGTGACCGATGGCGAGGAAGAATCCGGTGATGTCCAGGCGTCGTTCTTCCCCCTTCGTGTTCACAACGATGACGCCGTTCACGCCGTTGTCGTCACCGAGCACTTCCTTGGTCTGGTGTTCGAACAGGATTTCGATTTTCGGGTTTTCCTTTACCCGTTTCTGCATGACGTGGCATGCCCGGAGTTCGTTGCGGCGCACAATCATGTAGACCTTGTTGCAGATGTTGGCCAGGTAGCTCGCCTCTTCGGCCGCCGTGTCGCCGCCGCCCACCACGGCTACGTCCTGTCCGCGGTAGAAGAAACCGTCGCAGGTGGCGCATGCGCTCACGCCCATTCCCTTGAATTTGTTTTCGGAGGGCAGTCCGAGGTATTTGGCCGATGCGCCGGTGGCTACGATGAGCGACTCGGCTTCGACGGTGCGGTCGCCGTCCACGGTCAGGATGAAGGGATAAGCCTCCAGATTGACATCGGTGACGATGCCCCGGCGTATTTCCACGCCGAAGCGTTCGGCCTGTTTGCGGAGGTCCTCCATGAGCTGCGTACCCATGACGCCTTCCGGGTATCCGGGAAAGTTCTCGATTTCGGTCGTCGTGGTGAGCTGTCCGCCGGACAGCATTCCCTCGTAGAGGACGGGGCTGAGGTTCGCGCGTCCCGTGTATATTGCGGCCGTATATCCTGCGGGGCCGCTGCCCATGATGAGGCATTTTACTCTTTCTACGCTCATAATTGTCGGTTTATCTGTCTCGCAAAGATAGGCAATCTGCCTTTAATAAATCCAAAACGGTTATAATTAGTTGTTATGGTGCGATAAGCCCTACGTATTGCGGGGGCCGTTCCGATTTGTGTCTCAGGCATCGGAAGCGCCGTTTGCCGTCGGAGATTCTCCCGCTCCGTCGTCCTCGCCGGGCCTGTCCGGAGCGGGGGTGCCGTCGTGGAAATAGGCGTAGACCCTGCGGGCTTTCGCCGTTCCGACCGCATCGGCGAGCTCCTCTTCCGAAGCCCTGCGTATCCGGGCCACGCTGCGGAACCGGCGCAGCAGCAGGTCGGCTGTCTTGGTTCCTATCCCCTCTATCTCTTCGAGCTGGGTACGGACGAAACCTGCCGAGCGTTTGTTGCGGTGGAACGTGATGCCGAAACGGTGCGCCTCGTCGCGCAGGTACATGATGACTTTCAGCGGTTCGCCCGTCCGGTCGAGGTAGTAGGGCATCGGGTCGTTCGGGAAAAAGACCTCTTCGATGCGTTTGGCCAGACCGATGATGGCGATGCGGTTCTCCAGTCCCAGTTCGCAAAGGACGCCGTAAGCGGCACTGAGCTGTCCTTTGCCGCCGTCCACGACAATCAGGTCGGGCAGCTCGGCTCCCTCGGCGAGCAGGCGGCCGTAGCGCCTGCCCACTATCTCGCGCATGGAGGCGAAGTCGTCCGGGCCGACGACGGTCTTGACGTTGAAGTGGCGGTACTCCCTGCGCGAGGGTTTGCCGTCGCGGAAGACCACGCACGAGGCTACGGGATAGGTGCCCTGAAGGTTGGAGTTGTCGAAGCACTCGATATGGCGCGGCTGTACCTCCATGTGCAGCGCCTTGCGCATGGACTCCATCAGCCGGTCGGTATGTTTTTCCGGGTTCTTGATTTCAAGGTTCTTCAGCTTTTCGAGGCGGTAGAGGCGTGCGCTTCGCTGCGAGAACTCCAGCAGCTTGAGCCGGTCGCCCCGGGTGGGCACCGTGAACTTTACCTCCTCGAAGAGCCCCTCTTCCGGCAGCAGAGGGACGATGACTTCGCGGGCGAGCCGGCCGGAGAGCTTTTCGCTGATGTCCGATATGGCCCGCGAGAGCACCTCTTTTTCGTCGGCTCCCGCTCCGACGGAAAGCTGTACCGTGAAGCTGTTCACCACCGTGCCGTCCGCGACCTTCACGTAGTTGCAGTAGGCCGTGCTGTCCGTCTCGTCCATCAGGAGCGAGAAGACGTCCACCCGCCGCAGGGTGGTGCTTACGATGACCGATTTGCTTTCATAGTTCTCCAGCAGCATCAGGCGGTTTTTGAAGTGTGCCGCCGCCTCGAAGTTCAGCTCCGCCGCGGCCTCCGTCATCTGCCGGTGCAGGAACTCGCGTGTGGAGCGCAGGTCGCCCCGCAGCGTCTTCTTTATCCGTTCGATGCCTGCGGCGTAATCCTCGGCGCTCTGCCGGCCGGCGCACGGCCCCTTGCAGTTGCCGATGTGGTACTCCAGGCATACGCCGTATTTGCCCCGGGCTATCGCTTCGGGCGAGAGGTTCAGGGAACAGGTGCGGAGCTGGTAGATGCCGTGAATGAGGTCGAGCATGTTTTTCTGCACCATCACCGAAGAGTAAGGACCGAAATACTGCGAACCGTCCCGCACCAGCCTCCGGGTGGACATCACACGGGGGAAGGGCTCGTTGCGCACCACTATCCAGGGATAGGTCTTGTCGTCCTTGAGCATCGTGTTGTAGCGCGGCTGCAGGGTCTTGATAAGCGAGTTTTCGAGCAGCAGCGCATCCTGTTCCGTGGGAACGTCGATGTGCCGCAGGGCGGCTATCTGCCGTACCATCATCCGGATTTTCGGAGCGTGTTCGCGCGACTCCATGAAGTAGGACGAAACGCGCTTCTTCAGATTCTTGGCCTTGCCGACATAAATTATCTCTCCGGCACGGTTGAGGAATTGATAGACGCCGGGAGTGGAAGGGAGCAGGGCAACCTGTTCCTTTACGGATAACGTGTGCTGTTCGTGGTCGGCCATAATAAAAAAGACGATATTGCATACAAAGATATGACCAATCTTCGTTTTATAAACGTGAGGGCTTTCCGGATATTTTGCGGAAGGGAAGTGCCGGCTGCTGTGGCTGCCGGGAAACGGGTGTTAAATCGCCGCGCTTTTGTGGTATTGCTTTCGGGTTTGCATCAAAAAATCCGGATGTGTTCCAAATGTATCGTTCCGCTGCCGGGAAAGGGAGATAAAAACAGCGCTTATGTTTTATAAAAATTCATAAAAGATGAATATGCGTATTTTTCAACACGGGTATATCTAATATGGATTTAATCATTATTTTTGGGAGCTTAAATTGGGAAGCAACCTTTATTTGTTAATTGTTCACAAGAACCTGTAAACTGTAAAAACATGAAAAAGAATCTATTTTTAGGAGGTATCCTCGCATTCTGTGCGGCAGCCGTACTGACAGGCTGTACTACCGGAACGGAAGAGACTCTTCAGTACGTCAATCTGAGCCAGGTGTCGTGCTCGTTCCTGGGTGAAGGGAATCAGCCGCTGGTCATTGAGGTGAAAGCCTCCCCGGCTACGTGGGAAGCCACTCCCGGGGCAACGTGGGTAAAGGTGGAGCGCACGGACGACCGGACGCTCACCGTGACCGTCGATGACAACGACACCGGTGCCGAACGCAGCACCACCATCGCCATCGTAGCCGACCAGGCTTCGCAGGAGATACGCGTGAACCAGCTCGCCAAGGACAACGAATTCGCCCGTTTCCGCAAGCTGGACACCTTCCAGATGGGGGCTGCCATGTCGCCCAGCGGCAAGTATGCCGGCGGTTTCACCGCTTCCATCGCAGCGGACGACTCCTGGCAGTACTCCCCGACCATCGTGGACCTGGAGACCGGCGAAGTCTATGAGTTCGGCCCCTTCCCCGAATCGCTCTATTACCTGACCCAAACCATGGCCATCACCGACCAGGGTCTGCTCTTCATCAGCGACGGGTCGAACGGCGGCCAGATAGCCATCGACCTCACCGGCAATATCTTCATTCCGGAGGCACCGGCCGGCTTCACCAGTAAACCCGACATCCAGGGTACTTCGGCCGACGGCAAATATTGGGTAGGTTTCGGTATGAAAGGCAAAGCATTCGAGGACGAAACGCCGTGCAAGGCGCTGCTGTGGACGGACGGCGTTCCGACCGAACTTCCCTGGCCCGACCTCAACTACCGTGACGAGGAGCCGTGGTACGGCGGCATGGCCCGCGGCATCTCCGCAAACGGCGAAATCATCTACGGTACCTCGTGGGAGAACTGGGACTTCGGCATGCTCTACTGGGTAAACAACGGTGCGAATACCGAAAAACCGAAATGGGTCGGCGAAGACGTGCGCGAAGTATGGGAAGAGACCATGAAGAACAGCGACGGTACCGAATATACGACGCATCTGGTAAACGGTCTCATCTGCCAGGCACAGCTCACCAAAATCAGCCCCAACGGCAAATGGATTGCCAGCTCGTACCGCACTGAAACACCTGCAGAAGACCGGCTTTCGATAGTCACGACGCAGACGGCCGCCTTCTACAACACCGAGACCGAGACGACGACCATCGTCAGCGACTACGGCGAATCGGTCGGCGTACACGTGACCGACGACGGTATCGGCTTTATCGGCATCGGTACGCTGGGCATCTCGTCGGGTGCGGTGTACGACCTGAATACGGGAACCGACCTGGGCAGCACGCAGGACTGGGTATATGACAACTACGGCATCATCATCCCGGCCGGTTACATCAACTACGTTTCCGCAGACGGCCGGTTCGTGCTCGGCACCAAGGCCGAATCTTCGGCAGGTGGGGTAAACTTCATCAACTGGTACATCGCTCCCCCCGTAGCAAAGTAATTATAAGTATATAATGACTGAAGGCAGCGGCATTCCGGTAAGGTTGCCGCAGCCTTTGCAAACGACAGAAACGACTATGAAAAAGATATTGTTCGTTGCAGCGGCCTGCCTGCTCGCCGCAGCCTGCTCGCCGACCGACGGTGAGTCAACCACCGCATCGCTCGAAGTATCCCCCTCGTCGCTCACCTTCGGGGCGGAGGATACGACTCCGCAGGAGATTACCGTAACCGCCACCGGCGTGGAGTGGGAATATACCCTTCCCTCGTCGGCCGACTGGATTACCGTAGACGACGGAACGGCCGGAAAACTGCTGGTTTCGGTAGCCAAAAATCCGACGGCCGAGAAGCGTACCGCATCCATCGCCGTCAAGCCCGTGAACAACGACGACGTGAAGGCCAAGAGCGTAACCGTCACGCAGGCCGGTTCGGAGACTCCGGAGGTCTATTCGCTGACGGTAGACCCGGCGGCACTGACTTTCGAGGCCGAGGGTGCCGCAGGCCAGAGCGTGAAGGTGACCGCTTCGGGCGAGGGGATGACCTGGAGCGCCGCGGTTGATGAGGCCGCCAAAGAGTGGATAACCCTTTCGACGACGGAAGGAAGCGAGGGGGAGACGACGCTGACCGTCACAGTGCAGGACAACCCCGACACGGCGGAACGTTCTGCGAACGTCACCCTGACGCCGAGTGTGGAGTCGGCAGGCCCGAAGGCCATCCGCGTGACGCAGGAGGCCAAGGTGCTGCCTCCCTCCTTCTCGATGTCCTATGAAGGGGGAGAACTGCCGGCCGAAGGATTCGTCGCCGACTACAAGGGTTCCGCCTCCTTCCAAATCGCAGTCACGCCGGTGAACGTCATCTGGGACGTGAAGACGCAGTACGAATCGGGCGGCAACGACTGGCTGCAGGTCAGCAAATACGAAAGCGAAACCGTCAATCTCATCACCATCAACTTCAATCTCCGGAACGATTCGCCCGAGACACGCACCGCCACCATAACGGTCACCACCGATGCGGAGGGTATCGGCCCGTTCGAAATCAAGGCATCCCAGCAGGGAAAGCCCGATTTCCTGAGTACCATCACGGAAGATGTTAGCATGAATCTGACGTACTGTTACGCTCTGGTAGAGCCCAACAACGACTACCGCAACAATCCGAGTACCCTTTGGGATTTGCGCCTGTGGAGCGACGGCATCACTTACGATGAAACGAACTACCCGAACTACTACGTCGGAACGGGCGAGAAACTCTGCGTCTACTTCTACTCAGACCCGCTCACACTCAACGACGACAACGAATACTATCTTCCCGACGGGACTTATACCGTCACAGCCTTCGGCGACGGCGGTACGAGCCTCAACCCGGGCGAGATACGCGGAGGCGGCGAAACATGGAACTACGTCTTTCCGCAGGGGAGCTGGTATTCGCGTGTCGAAGAGTCCAACATTACGGAAAACGCACTGATATCGGAAGGTACCGCCACCGTAACGCGCAACGGCGAGGTCTATACCATCACGTTCGACTTCACGAGCGACGCCAAGTACAGCGTGACCGGTACGTTTGAAGGCGAATTCGAGATTCACGTACAAGGTTGATTCCCGGCAATGTACGCCCTGCAGGGCGTACATCATTCCGGCCGCCCCTTAGGGGGCGGCCGTTTTTCGTCCAGTTCTTACCGAAACAAACAATAAACAACAAACTATCAATTACTTACCAGCAAAACCGCCGCCTCGGCAAATAACGAAATGTCAAAAGCTGCACAACGACACCCGCCTATTCCCATATTCCTGCAACAGGACACAGAAATACCGCAACATCACAACTATCTTTGAAACATACGCGGGAAAAGATGCAAATTTCCCAACATATATTATTATTAATTTTATTTTATTATTATGTTTGTATCCGCACATAAAGTACTTTTTTCCCGGGGAAAATTTGTTTAAGCAAAAAATTAACAAACCATCCAACCATGAACAAAAACTATCTGCACAAAAGCCTCGCCGCCCTTCTGGCTGCCGCGGCACTGACAGGATGTGCCAAAGACAAGGAAGAGTTCCATTACATCGACCTCAGTCAGGTGGCATGTACCTTCCAGGGCGAGGACAACCAACCCCTGACGGTCTCCGTCATCACAGCTCCCGCCGCATGGAGCGCTGCCCCGGACGCCTCCTGGGTAACGGCCGAAAAGGGACAGGACGGGGAGAGCCTGACAATCACCGTCGAGGACAACACCTCCGGAACCGAACGGGAGGCCCGCATCACCGTCTCCGCGGGTCAGGCCTCGCAGCAGATACTCGTCACGCAGCTCGCCGCAGACAACCTGTTCGCCCGTCTTCGGAAACTGGATACATTCCAACAGGGTGCGGTGCTCTCGCCCAGCGGCAAATATGCGGGCGGATTCGTAGCCTCCTTAGCTCCGGACGACTCTTTTCTGTACTCGCCGACCATCGTGGACATCGAAACCGGCGAATGGCATCAGTTCGGACCCTATCCGGAAGCACTCTACTACCTGACCCAGGCACTGTGCATTTCCGACCAGGGAGTGCTGTTCATCAAAGACGGCATGAACGGCGGTATGATTGCCATCGACCTCAACGGCGAAATCTTCATTCCCGAATCTCCTGCAGGATTCGAAGGCAAACCGAGCATCAGTGCCACCTCGGCCGACGGAAAATACTGGGTCGGATATGCCGTGGACAAGAAGGGCGGCGAAGGACTTTACCGGCCCTTGCTCTGGACGGACGGTACACCCGAAGTGCTGCCCATGCCCGAAAAAGGGTTCAGAGAGCAGGAGTTTACAACGGGTGTCATGGCCCGCGGCATCTCCGCCAACGGCGAAGTCGTTTACGGTACCTCGTGGGAGAACTACGATTTCGGCATGCTGTACTGGAAAAGGAACGGCAATGGCTTCGATGCACCGCAATGGGTAGGCAAAGATGTCCGGGAAATGGTCTCCGGTGTCTGGACCAGACCGGACGGCAGGGAATACGAATATACCTATGTGAACGGCATCATCTGCCAGGCATGGAATACGCAGGTCAGCTCCTCGGGAAAATGGATAGCAGGCCGTTACCGCAAGGAGTTCGACCCGGCAACTGAACAGCCGATTACTCAGGAAAACTACGCCGCATTCTACAATACCGAGACCGAAAAGACCGTCATCGTAGAGGACTACGGCGAATCGGGCGGACAGTTCGTCACCGACGACGGCATCGCATTCATAGGTCTGGGTACGATGGCCGTATCGGACGGTCGGGTGTACGACCTGAATACAGGCACCGACCTCGGCACGACAGCAGAGTGGGCATACAACACCTACGGCATCGTCATTCCGACCGGATACATCAATTACGTTACTGCCGACGGTTCCGTAGCACTCGGAACATCGGCCCAAGGCTCGGCAGCGGGCACGAGTTTCATCAAGTGGTACATCGCACCGCCTCTGGAAAAGGAAAAATAACCTAAAACTTCTTGAATTATGAAAAAGATACTATTCGCCGCGGCAGCCTGTCTGCTCGCCATAGCCTGCAAGCCGGAGGAGGGCGAGACGACGGCTTCGCTCGAAGTTTCCCCCTCGTCGCTCACCTTCGGTGCGGAAGACACGACTCCGCAGGAGATTGCCGTAACCGCCACAAACACGGAATGGACATACACCCTTTCCGAAACCGGCAAAGAGTGGATTTCCATCGACGACGGGCAAGAGGGGAAACTGCTGGTTTCCGTTGCCGCCAACCCGAAGGCAGAACCGCGCACCGCATCCATCGTCTTCAGGGCTACCGACAACAAACGCGTGAAAGACCGCAGCGTTACCGTTACCCAGCAGGGTTCCGAGAATCCTGAAGTCTATGCACTGACGGTAGACCCGGCTTCGCTTACCTTCGCGGCCGAGAAAGCCGAGGCCCAAAGCGTCAAGGTGACCGCAACGGGCAGCGGCATAACCTGGAGCGCCGCCGTGGAAGATGCGGCGAAAGAATGGATAAACCTTTCCGACGAAGAGGGTGCTGAAGGCGAAACGACGCTGACCGTCACGGTACAGGACAATCCCGACACGGCGGAGCGCTCGGCGAACATTATCCTGACCCCGAGCGAAGAATCGGTCGGCCCGAAGGCCGTCCGCGTCACGCAGGAGGCAAAGGTGCTGCCGCCGTCGCTCTCCATCTCGTATGAAGGCGGAGAAGTGCCGGAAGAAGGATTCAGCTTCGATTACAGGGGCCATGTACAGACCAGCAGGACGAAAATCATCATCGAAGCCGTCAACATCTCCTGGAATGCCTCAGTCAGCTACGATACGGGCGCCTCAAACTGGGTGACCATTCACCCCTACCAAAGCGAAACCAACAACCATGTAGAGTTCATGGTCGCCAAAAACGAAGAGGCCGAACCACGCTCCTGCCGCCTGGTCATCTCCACGGATACCGAAGGCATCGGTCCCTTTGAAATTGCCATCCGGCAGGAAGGCAAGCCCGAATTCCTCAGCACGATAACGGAAGATACGGATTTCGGTACATTAACGAACAGCTACGTAATAGTCAAGCCTTACAAAGAGGGGCAAGAAAAAACCTATACGATATGGGACATGCGCTTCTGGAGTGACGACGTCACGTTTGACGGCAGGGAATATACGGGAACGGGCGACCGGCTCTGCATCTACGTCGCATCGGACCCCATTGCCGCCAACGACCAGGGAGAGTATTACCTGCCCGAAGGGACATACGACGCAGTAGCCAATTTCGGTTACGACAAGGACCCGCTGCCCCGAACCATCAGCGGAGGGGAAGAGTATTACAATCCCACTTTCCCTTCCGGAAGCTGGTTCCACAAAATAGAAAACGGCGAATATCCCGACCGAATCTGCATCACAGGCGGCACGATGACCGTCACACGAACGGGAAACAGCTATACGCTGACCTTCTCCTTCATCAGTGATGCGAAATACAATCTAACCGGTTCGTTCGAGGGAACTTTCGAGCAATACGCCCAATAAACGCATTACGTTGCATACTGCCGAGCCGGCCTTTAACGGGCCGGCTCTTTTTTTGTATTTTCAATCGTACAGCAAAAGAAGTAGTCGGACTGCAACCTATTCTCCCAATGCATCGTTTCACGCAGACAATATCCTGAAAATAAATCAATTAAACAGACGCTCCAGGAATTACATCTAACACCAATATTCAAATTGTACAAATATTTCTGCTGCACACTCCGCTTCTACGACATATTGCGACACTTTAAAACAAAAAGAAATCCATATAAAATCCAACAAGAAATATGCAAAAATTCATACACGCAATAAATATAATTGAATTTTACATATACATTTGCATGTGTACTTTAAAACGGCCGTTTTTTAACACTACTTTCTCATTACACAAAACTATTTACCGATGAAACATCTTTTATGGAACGGTACTCTTCCGTGTCTTGTAGCGGGACTATGTCTGACCGGATGCACGACATCCCCCAGCGAAGAGTACCAGTATGTGAACCTGAGTCAGGTAACATGCACCTTTTTGGGCGAAGGGAACGAACCTTTCGTCATTCAGGTAGAAGCCTCTCCGGCTGCCTATGAAATTACACCCGGCGCCTCCTGGCTGAACGCCGAGAAAAGTCCGGACGGCAAAACCATTACCGTCACGGTAGAAGACAACGACACTGCCAGCGAACGGAGCACTTCAATCTCCGTAACGGCCGGACTGGCCTCGGAAGAGATAGAGGTCATCCAACTCGCCAAAGACAATATGTTCGCCCGGTTCCGCTACACGAATACCTTCTCGCAGGGAATTGCCGTCATGTCCCCCAGCGGACGTTACGTCGGCGGTTATGTGGCCACCATCGGAGACGATGACTCCTGGCTGCGTGCCCCCACCATCATCGACCTTGAAACCGGCGAAGAGAAACAGTTCGGCCCCTTCCCCGAATCGCTGTACTATCTCACCCAGGCTAAGGCTATCACCGACAACGGACTGCTGTTCATCAACGACGGCCTCAACGGAGGACAGATAGCCATCGACCTGACCGGCGAGGTCATTATCCCCGAAGCTCCCTCAGGCCACCAGTTCAAGCCCGAAATCGAAGCAACTTCGGCCGACGGAAAATATTGGATAGGTGCGGGAATGGACAAGAAAGCAAGCGAAGGAGGCCTCTACCGCCCACTGTTGTGGACCGACGGGGTACCGACCGAACTGCCGATGCCGGACAAAAACTTTCGCGAAGATGAATTCCGAACCGGAGTAATCGCCCGCGGCATCTCCGCAAACGGCGAAATCATCTACGGCACCTCGTGGGAGAACTACGACTTCGGCATGCTCTATTGGAAAAACAACGGAGCGAATACCGAAAAGCCGCAGTGGGTAGGCAAAGATGTCCGGGAAGTAGGTACAGTAAAAAGGACAAGAGAAGACGGTACGGAATACGATTACACCTGCGTGAACGGCATCATCTGCCAGGCATGGAATACGCAGGTCAGCCCCTCGGGAAAATGGATAGCCGGCCGTTACCGCAAGGAGTTCGACCCGGAAACCAAACAGGAGATAGAGACCGAAGAATATGCGGCATTCTACAACACCGAGACCGAAAAGACCATCATCGTCGAGGATTACGGCGCATCGGGAGGCAAGTTCGTAACGGATGACGGCATCGCCTTCATTACCCTGGGCACTTTCGGCGTATCCGTCGGCAAAGTGTATGACCTCAATACCGGTACTGACCTGGGCGATACGGCCGACTGGATTAACAAACAATACGGTATTACCATCCCCACAGGCTACATCAAATACATCGCACAGGACGGAAAAGCCGTGCTCGGTGTTTCCGCTACGCAAAGCACCGGTGGCCGCAACTCCACTCACTGGTACATCGCACCGCCCCTGGAAAAATAACCTAAAACTGTTCGGATTATGAAAAAGACATTGTTTGCCGTGGCGGCCTGTCTGCTCGCCATGGCCTGCAAGCCGGAGGACGGAGGAACGACTGCTTCGCTCGAAGTCTCTCCCTCATCGCTCACCTTCGGGGCGGAGGACACGACTCCGCAGGAGATTACCGTGACAGCTACCGGCGTGGAGTGGGAATATACCGTTCCCTCGTCGGCCGACTGGATTACCGTGGACGACGGGACGGCCGGAAAACTGCTGGTATCCGTCTCCGCGAACACATCGGCCGATGCACGTAACGCCTCCATTACAATCAAACCGACCGACCACAACGACGTGAAGGCCAAGAGCGTAACCGTCACGCAGGCCGGTTCGGAGACTCCGGAGGTCTATTCGCTGACGGTGGACCCGGCGGCACTGACTTTCGAGGCCGAGGGTGCCGCAGGCCAGAGCGTGAAAGTGACCGCTTCGGGCGAGGGGATGACCTGGAGCGCCGCAGTGGAGGACGCCGCCAAAGAGTGGATAACCCTCTCCGCGACGGAAGGAAGCGAAGGGGAGACGACGTTGACCGTCACGGTACAGGACAACCCCGACACGGCGGAACGTTCGGCGAACGTCACCCTGACGCCGAGTGCGGAGTCGGCAGGCCCGAAGGCCATCCGCGTGACGCAGGAGGCCAAGGTGCTGCCGCCGTCGCTCTCCATCACCCTCGACAACGGAGCCGAACCTAACGAAGGATACCATTACGACTATAAAGGAACAGACGGACAATATGATAAAATTACCCTTCAGGCCGTAAATATCGAGTGGTCGGCGAGCGTATCTTACGACTCCGAGACGGAAGAGTGGATTACAATAATTCCTTATAAAGGGGAAAATGTCAATCACATTGAGTTCTCCGTCGCCAAGAATCCCGCACCGGAAGCCCGTACAGGTACGATTATCGTCACCACCGAAACGGAAGGAGTCGGGCCGTTCGAAATTCCGGTCACTCAGGAAGGAATGCCCGAATTCCTCAGCACGCTGACCGAAGACGTGCAACTCGCATCCTTCTCCCATAACAAAGTCATCGTTTCTCCAAACAACGATTACCGGGACCTCCCCTACACATATTGGGATCTGAGATTCTGGACCGAAGGAATTTCGCTCAACAAATTCGACCGTTACGTCGGGACGGGTGAAAAACTCTGCATCTACCTGGCCTCGACACCGCTCCAAACCAACGACGATGCAATCTACTACCTGCCCGACGGTACGTACGAAATAGGCGCCTATTTCGACTATGGAACAGAGCCTGTTCCGTGGACGCTCAGCGGCGGTACGGAATATTCCGACCCCACCTATCCGAACGGTTGCTGGTATCAAATCCTCACAGAGGACGAATATACCGACAGAGTATGTCTGACAAACGGCACCATGACCGTGACCCGCAACGGAGAGAATTACACGCTGACCTTCGACTTCACGAGCGACGCCGGCTACAAAGTTACCGGTTCGTTCGAGGGCACTTTCGACCTGTACGCCCAATAAACGCATTACGTCACATACTGCCGAGCCGGCCTTGAACGGGCCGGCTCTTTTGTATGTTTTCCACCGCACGGCACCCCCCTGCCAGGCCTTCAGACAACACGATGAATCGTATCCACGCTGCACCACATGCAGCATAACGACAAGGCGAACAGGCTGCCGCAAAGTCGCCGCAAAAGAGACTCAGACCAATTTTTCCTGCCGGAGACGCCGCAAAACGAGCGGGCCGGAACCTTCAAGAGGTTCCGGCCCGCTGCTTCAAATCGTGCGGCTCCTACTTGGAATAATCCATCTTGGAGAGGCGCACGTAATTGTTGTAACGCCACTTGGCGTTCTCCTCGGCGGCAGCGAAAAGCTCCTGTGCCTCGGCCGGAAAAGCCTTCACCAGCGAAGTATAACGTACTTCACTGTTCAGGAACGCCTGGAACTTGCTCCAGTCGGGCTCTTTCGAGTCGAGTTTGAAGGGGTTCTCGCCCTTTTCGGCCAGCTCCGGATTGTAACGCCACAGGTGCCAGTAACCGCACGCGACGGCCTCCTTGCCTACGGTCTGCGTACGTGTCATGCCGCCCTTGATGCCGTGGTTGATACACGGAGCATAGGCGATGATGAGCGACGGACCGTTGTAAGCCTCCGCCTCGCGCATTACCTGCAGCAACTGGTTCTGGTTGGCTCCGATGGAAACCTGCGCCACATAGACGTAGCCGTAGGTCATGGCGATTGCTCCGAGGTCTTTCTTGCGGATGCGCTTGCCCGCCGAAGCGAACTTGGCCACCGCACCCACCGGAGTCGCCTTGGAAGACTGGCCGCCCGTATTGGAGTAGACCTCCGTATCCACTACGAGAATGTTGACATCCTGTCCCGAAGCGATTACGTGGTCGAGACCCCCGAAACCGATATCGTATCCCCAGCCGTCGCCGCCGATAATCCACTGCGACTTCTTGGCGAGATTATCCTTCATCGACAGGAGCTCCCTGCACGTATCGCAGCCGCAAGCCTCCAGCATCGGCACGAGACGGTCGCACACCTCCCGGTTAAGGGCCGTGCTGTGGCGCGTCTCTATCCATTCGCCCATGGTCTTCTTCAGCTCCTCCGAGCAGCAGGAGCAGTTCTCCATGGCATAGCGCATCTTCTCCTCGATACGGTCGCGCAGCTTCTCGACAGCCACGTGCATGCCGAGGCCGAATTCGGCGTTATCCTCGAAGAGCGAGTTGGCCCATGCGGGACCCTCTCCCTTGGCGTTGGTACAATAGGGCGTAGAGGGCGCCGAACCGCTGTATATCGAAGTACAGCCCGTTGCATTGGCGACCATCATTTTGTCGCCGAAGAGCTGGGTAATCGTCTTGATGTAAGGCGTTTCGCCGCAGCCGGCGCACGCCCCGGAGAATTCGAAGAGCGGCTGGGCGAACTGGCTCCCCTTGACCGTCTTGGTCTTGTCCATGACATGCTCCTTGTAACCGACCTTACCGGTCATATACTCCCAGTTGGCAACCTGACCGAGCTGGGTGTCGATGGGCTCCATCCGGAGCGCCTTCTTGGGCGCCGGGCAGACATCCACACAGTTGCTGCAACCCGTACAGTCGAGCGGGGAAACCTGTATGCGGAACTTATATTCCTTGGTATTCCCCTGACCCTGAATCAACGCCATGCCGGCAGGAACGGCGGCGGCTTCCTCTGCGGTCAGCAGGAACGGACGGATGGCGGCATGGGGGCATACGTACGAGCACTGGTTGCACTGGATACAGTTCTCGGACTGCCATGCGGGAACGCTCACCGCGATACCGCGTTTTTCGTAAGCGGCCGTGCCGTTGTCCCACGTACCGTCCTCACGCCCCTTGAACGTGCTCACGGGCAGGTCGTCGCCCTTGAGGCCGTTAATCGGTTCCACTACACGGTGTACGAATTCGGGAGCGGACGATGCCGCACGCGCAGGCTTCTCCGTACTCAGCGAGGCCCACTCGGCGGGTACCTCCACCTTGTGCACCATTTCGCCGCCCTTGTCCACGGCGGCGTAGTTCATGTTCACGATATCCTCGCCCTTCTTCCCGTAACTCTTGTAGATGAACTTCTTCATCTGCTCGACGGCCACCTCGTAGGGGATGACGTTGGCGATTTTGAAGAAGGCCGCCTGCATAATCGTGTTGGTACGGTTGCCAAGACCGAGTTCCGCGGCTATCTTCGTCGCATTGATGATGTAGAAATTGATATGGTTCTTGGCCAGGTACGCCTTCATGTGGTCGGGCAGCGACTCCTTTATCGCATCGACGTCCTGCAGGCTGTTGAGCAGGAACGAACCGCCCTTCTTGAGCCCCTTGAGCACGTCGTATTTGTCCACGTACGACGGCACATGGCAGGCCACGAAATCGGGCGTGGTCACCAGATAGGGCGAAGTGATGGGGCAGTCGCCGAAACGCAGGTGCGAGGAAGTGTAGCCGCCGGACTTTTTGGAGTCATAGCTGAAATAGGCCTGGCAATACTTGTCGGTCGTCTCGCCGATTATCTTGATGGAGTTCTTGTTGGCCCCCACCGTACCGTCGGCGCCCAGTCCGAAGAAAAGCGCCTCGAACGTCCCCAGCTTGGCGAGCGAAATCTCTTCGCCTACGGGCAGCGACGTGAAGGTCACGTCGTCCACGATACCCACCGTAAAGCGGTCTTTCGGCTGTGCGGCGCCCAGATTGGCGAACACGGCCAGCATCTGTGCGGGCGTGGTATCTTTCGAGGAAAGGCCGTAACGTCCACCGATGATAACGGGGGCATCCGTCCGGCCGTAGAAAACATCCCTTACGTCGAGGTAGAGCGGCTCGCCTGCGGCGCCGGGTTCCTTCGTGCGGTCGAGCACGCAGATTTTCCGGACGGTCGAAGGAATGACATCGAGCATGTATTTCGCCGAGAACGGACGATAGAGGTGCACGGTCACGACGCCCACCTTCTCGCCCTGCGAACGGAGATAATCCACCGTCTCCTTCAGCGTTTCGGTCACGGACCCCATCGCGATGACAATTCGGTCGGCATCCGGCGCACCGTAGTAGGTGAACGGCTTGTAGTCGCGGCCCGTAATGGCGTTGATTTGCTGCATCGCCTCGTTCACCATATCGGGCACGGCATCGTAGAAACGGTTGGCCGCCTCGCGGGCCTGGAAGTAGATGTCGGGATTCTGTGCGGTACCGCGCGTTACAGGGTGTTCCGGACGAAGGGCACGGGCACGGAATCCGGCCAGCGCATCCCTGTCGAGAAGAGCGGCGAGATCATCCTGCTCCATAAGCTCGATTTTCTGTATCTCGTGCGACGTACGGAATCCGTCGAAGAAGTGCAGAAACGGCACGCGCGACTTGATGGCTACCAGATGCGCCACGCCGGCGAGGTCCATTACCTCCTGAACGCTGCTGGTGGCGAGCATAGCGAAGCCCGTCTGGCGAGTGGCCATCACGTCCTGATGGTCGCCGAATATGGAAAGGGCATGTGCGGCGATGGCTCGCGCCGAGACATGGAATACGCCCGGAAGAAGTTCTCCGGAAATCTTGTACATATTGGGAATCATCAGCAGCAGACCCTGCGATGCGGTGAAGGTCGTACTGAGCGCACCGGCCTGGAGCGAACCGTGGAGCGCACCCGCAGCACCCGCTTCGGACTGCATCTCCACGACCTTCACGGTCTCTCCGAAGATATTCTTTCTTCCCCCTGCGGCCCATTCGTCCACATACTCGGCCATGGTGGATGAAGGTGTGATAGGATAGATGGCAGCCACCTCGCTGAACATATAAGCGATATGCGCGGCCGCATAGTTCCCGTCACAGGTAATAAACTTTTTCTCTTTCATGTTTGCCTTGAATTGATTTGTTTCAGGTTCCGGATTTTATTCGTTTGAATCATTTCGAATTGCACCTCATCGGCCCGTCGCCGGGCCGATGCAAAGATATAGCAAAAAAACGGGATTTTTAATAACAATCATACCTATATTCAACGGGAAGCCGGTCAATATCACCTTGCAGCGTCACTCGCCGCAGTGGTAAAAGATGAAGCCCACATAGAGCCTCGGCCCCTGCGGAAAGTCGGGCTGCGGACGCCCTGCATTCACCAGCCAATCGGCTTTCACCATCAGGCGGATACGGGCCGTCAGCGCAAATTCCGTCCCGACGAAGGGAGCCAGCGCCGTAAAACCGTATTTGCGGAACGACATCCCCTCCTCGGTCACGAAATCGTTCCCGGCCGGATGCGTGAACGTCGTATTGCGCACGACACCGCCGCCCACCGTCACGCCGGCAAAGGGGTGGAACCGACCGGCATGCCACTGCCAGTCGACGAGCAGACCGCCCCAGCCGATACCGAACCGGCTGCCCGTCCTGCCGTAATCGAGATAGGTACCGTACCCTTCCGTACCCACACGGAGATGCTCTCCGAAATGGAAGCGGATGCTGCCGCCGATACCGAACGGCACTCCCCGCACCCTCTGCACGGGCAGCGGACGGCCGGCAGGAGTAGTCAGCCGGACACTGCCGCCGCCTACCCAACCGGTATGCAGCGCCATTCCTCCCGAAAAGCCTCTGAAAGCCAGCGGACCGCCGGGCGGTGCGGCAACTCCCTCCCCTCCTGTCAGAAGGACCGGAAGCACGAATAGCACCAGCCTGATACAGCCGGCCCTGCGCAACGAAGAAAAAAGTTTCATAGGTTGCTAAGGTACGCAAGTTATGCGAGAGGAACAAATACCGCCTAAGCTCCCAGCAGACCGGCCGTTATCTGCCACCTCATTATCAGCAGGTAACCCCCTTTGGCCGGCGTTCCCTGCAACAAAAAGCCCAATGCAAGCACCGAGGCTCCCGCCCACTTCACCGCCTCTGCGGCAAGCCTCCCTGCGAAAGCGGTACGCGATGCGGTCCGTGTCCTGCGGCGCTCGCTCCGCCCGATGTTCCGGCACAGTTTCACGAAATAGCCTCGCGTGAGCCGCTCCGGCTCCACGAGATGATATATCACGGCATCGGGAAGATAAACGATGCGTTCCCCTCCCGCCCGGAGCCGCCCGTAAAACTCTTTCTCCTCACCGGCGAGCAATACCCCGCCGGTGCGGCCGAGCGACGTATCGTAACCACCGTAACGTCCGACGACCGTCCTTCTGTAACCGTGGTTGCCACCCCCGAAGAACTTTCCCTCCGGAAACTCCCGCATCCGGTCACCGAGGTCGAGCGTTCCGGCAATCGTCCGTTCGGTGTACTTCGACATCCAGCGAGGGGGAACCGACTCGAATCCCGGCAGTATCCGTCCACCGGCCGCTCCCACCTCCGGATGCGATTCGAAAAGGCTGTAATAGCGTTCGAGGAACTCGGGCACCACCCGCTCGTCGTCGTCGATGACCACGATGTATTCGCCCCGGCTCTCGGCAATGCCCCGGTTCCGGGCGGCAGAAACTCCCTGCTCCGTTTCGAGCACCATCCGGGCATCGAGCTGCGGATGTGCGACAACGTAATCGGCGAACCGCGCGGCGGTATCGTCCGTACTGTTGTTGTTCACGACGACGACCTCCCACTGCTCCTGCGGCAGCGTCTGCACCAGGAGCGAATCGAGCGTCGTACAGAGTTTCGCACCCCGGTTGTAGGTGGCTATGACAAGCGACAGTCTCTTTTCCGGCATCATATAGCATTGTTTGCATGACAAATGTACGCAAATAATCGTCCCGACGCGCCTCCGGGCCCGAGCGACATAAAATTCGCACCGTACCTGCCATTATCCGCAAAAAACTGCTTATCTTTAACATCATATCCAGCAACGATTACCGCATGAACAGAAAATACCTTTTCGCAGCCATTATGAGTGCCGTATTCCTCTGCGCATTTGCAGCGGCAGGATTCCGTGTACTGCGACAGAACCCCCGCTACGCACAGAAACGAGCCTGCAGGGAGGTCGAAACGATGCAGCAGGAAAAGGTGCTGCGTGACGGCGACCTCATCTTCCAGACCTCCTTGTCCGGCCAAAGCAGAGCCATCCAGGAGGCTACCGGCTCGAAATATTCGCACTGCGGCATCATCTACCGCGACGGTTGCGACTACTTCGTTTACGAAGCCGTACAGCCCGTGAAATCCACGCCGCTCGCACAGTGGATAGCCCGAGGGAAAGGAGGCCACTACGTCGTAAAGAGGCTGGCCGGCGCGGACAGCCTGCTCACCGAACGAAACATCGCGGCGATGCGCCGGGAAGCCGCACGGTTTGCAGGCAGGGATTACGACCTGACCTTCGAATGGTCGAACGACCGGCTATACTGTTCCGAACTCATCTGGAAAATATACGACCGGGCGCTGGGCATCCGACTGGGCAACCTGCAGCGACTGGGAGATTTCGACCTCTCCGCACCGGCCGTCCGGGAGAAACTCGCCGAACGCTACGGCGCCACGCCGCCCCTCGACGAACCGGTCATCTCCCCCGCTGCCATCTTCGATTCCCCCCTCCTCGTCCGCGTCACCGGCCGGTAACATGCCGCGAATACACGGCAACCTCCTGCCGCACAGCAAACGACAGACACCGTAAAACGGCCATCGTTCCCATCCGACAAGAACACAAACATTTCCAAACGGAGAAAAAGATAATCTTTCGGGCATTATCCTTCCAAAGGACACGGAGACTCACCGCCGACGACAGCGGAACGACATCGTATCCGCAACCGTCGGCGCAGTTCCGACCGACCGGCGCGCACGACATCCTCCACGACACACAAGGTTCATCGCCGAGATTCGCTCCGCATGTCGCCTCTTCATCAGACAATGCCGCCACCATCAGCACCGACAAAATACACTCCCGCACGGTCTTCCATTATCGCCCTTTACCGACAAAAAAAACGAGAGAAACCTTATGGATTTCTCTCGTTAAGTAGCGGGGGGAGGACTCGAACCTCCGACCTTTGGGTTATGAGCCCAACGAGCTGCCAACTGCTCCACCCCGCGATATATCGTACTGCCTCGACGGCTTTGAACGCTTATTCGGGAATCCGCGGACCCTATTTCCGGCGGCTTTCCTTTTTTGACGGTGCAAAGATAAAAAGAAAATACGGTTTCCGCAAATCCACCATGACTTTTCCAGGTGCCAAAGCCCGCACCATTCGACACAACACTATGACATTCACCCCAATAACTCCCGAAATATCCCGCACATTTCCGTATCTGCCGGGCCGGTCTCCCTACAGGCAAGGTATCACCGACACCTCCGGGCCTGACAGATGCCCCGAACGGTTCGGCCACCGGTCACAAGACATACCCCGGAGGGCAGTCGCCGCAAACACGGACATGCATTACCGTCCACGAATATCGAATAGCCTATAAACCCGAAGCCGTTCCAACTCCCGTTCCGGCACAGCCGCCCACGACCGCAGAAGGGCTTCCGACCGGAATCTCCGTCGCGGGACGCAGATGTTCGGCCACAATTTGCGAAATATCGGCCACCCGCACCGACGCACTGCGCACGATGGCCTTCTTGCAGAGAGGACATGCCGTCACGATTGTATCCGCCCCGGTGGCCTCCAGTTCGGACGTCATCGACCGCCCTATCGTGGCCTGCTGACCGTCGTTTATCACCGTATTGGCCAGGCTGCTCCCGCAGCAGAGCGCTTCGGCATGGTTATGCACCGGTTCGGCCAACCGGCCGGCCATGCGCAGCAACTCCCGCGGCTCTTCGTAAATACCGCTTCCGCGCCCCAGTTCGCACGGGTCGTGGTAGGTGAAAGTGGTCGCAGTCATCTCTACTCCGAGTCTGCCCTCCCGCACGAGCCGGAGCATGTATTCCGTGTGGTGCAGCACCTCGATGCCTTCCAGACCGTAATCCTCGCGGAACACCTTCAGGCATATCGGACACGAAGTCACCAGCGTGGTAATACCGTGCCTGCGGAAAAGTTCCTTGTTGTGCTCCATAATCCGTTCGGCGGCGGTCACTTCGCCCGACAGTTTCAGGGGGCGCCCGCAGCACGAACCGCCATCGCGGTCGGCCCACCATACCTCCTCGCCCGCCGCGGCAAATATTTTCTCCATGGCCCGGAGCGTCGCCGGAGTGAGCAGCGTCATACAACCGGCGAAATATCCCACTTTCCCCGTACCCGACGAGCGGTCCACCCCTTTCAGATAATCGTAACGCATCAGCGCAGGCGAATCCACCCGCTTCTGCCGGCTGTTGAGCCGCAGGATGTTGAGCTCTATCCCTACCGGACAGCGCGCCTCGCACAGACCGCACATCAGGCAGTTGTCCGCCACCTCGTCCGTCAGTTTCCCATACCGCCTGTCGCGCAGGAAATAGACCGACTGTACGTTGTCGATACCCAGGTCCCGCTGGAGCTGGCACGGGTCGAGGCAGATGCCGCACCGTGAGCAGGCCTGTATCTGGAAATTATCGAAACTCTTCTCTTTCGGGCCGCTGCGGAGCCGGTACCGGCGCAAAAAAATGAGCGGCACCTCGGTGAAGATATGCATGTAGCGCGAGAAAGGCATGGCTATAAAGAATGCGGCCAGCGCGAAGGAGTAGGCCCACCAAGCCGCCGCATTGAGGTCGGCGACGGCAGTAGCACTCATCCCGGAGGCTATCAGGTCGCCCAGCGTACCGGTCAGGAAACCGCCGTTGTGTTTGATAGCCGCCGTCAAACTCTCGGCCGTAAGCCGCAACGGAAATATCAGCCACAGCGAAGTCAGTGCCACACGGTCCACGAACACATGACGCGTAGTCCGCTTCATTCCCATGGTCCGCGAACGCATCCGCTTGAACCACGCGAGCAGGACGCCGGAGAGGACCACCAGCAGCAACAGGTCCATGACAAAAGCGAACGGGTTCCAGCCCGTCTCTCCCTCCGGCCCGAAGTAGCGGAAGAAGACATGGGCATGTAGCGGTGTCCCTGCGCCAAGCACCGCCGCAGCCTCCACCCATCCCACCACAATAAGCAGGAACCAGCCGAAAGCGAGGCTCATATGCATGTAGCCGAGCAGCGGATTCACCCGGAATATCTTCCTGTGCAGCAGCGATTCGCAAACGACTTCCCAGAAGGCGCGTAAAGTCGCAGCCGTGAATATTCCCCTGCCGATAGCCCGTTTGTCGTCACCGGGCAGCAGCCACAGCCACCGGCCCCACTTCCACAGGATGACCGCAAACAAGAAGACCGTCCCCACGAGGAACGGAATAACGAAATGGTCGTAATACGTCATCATACCTGCCTCCCGCTAATAATCGCCCAGTTCGCGTTTGATTTTCATCACCACGGCCCGCGTATTGATGCCGCGAGGACACACCAGCCGGCATTTGCCGCAGAGCATGCACTTGTCCATTTGTTCGTAAGCCTCGCGGTATTCGCCGCGGCGCACGAGCGTGTGTACCTTGCGGAAGTTGAACGACGTCAGGTTACCCGCCGTACAGGTCGCGGTACACGACCCGCACGCAATACAGGTCTGCAGCTCCGGCATGTCGTGCAGGATTTTCTCCGCCGGCACGAGGTCGTTCGTGTCGAGGTTCACCGCCCTGGGCTGCGATATGGAAAAACCGAACTGTGGCATCCGTCTTATAATTTAAGGTATCCGGCCACGCGCTCCGCCACGGCGGCTCCTTCGTTCAGACTCTCGCCGATGTTCTTCGGGGCGGTGACCGTACCGGCGTAGAAAATATCGGCCCGCTGCGAAAGCACGTTCCCGGAGAAGGGGTCGAGCGGCTGCATGAAACCGTTTTCGGCTACGCGAAGTTCCCCGCTGCGTGCATAAGCACCGTTACGCGCTCCGCCCTTCATCCCCACAATGAGCACGAGCATGTCCACGGTCATCTTGAGCGGCCGCCCCACAAGCGTATCCTCCGCCTTCACCTGAACCCGGCCGTCTATCGTCTGGCTGGCCTCCGAAATGCGCCCCCGGACGAAATTGATGTTGTATTCGAGCTGCGCCCGGCGGTACAGCTCCTCATAGCCCGGCCCGAACATGCGAATATCCATATAGAAATTGTACACCTCCGCAGAGGGGAACAGCTCTTTCATTTCGATGGCCTGTTTCACACCCGTGATGCAGCACACCCGCGAGCAGTGGTGTGCCCCCACCTTTTCGTCGCGCGAACCCACGCAGTGCAGAAAGGCGATACGGCGCGGCGCCTGGCCCTGTGCCGTCGCCACACGTCCCTCGTTGAGCATACGCTCGATATCGACCGTGGTGAAGACGTTGTCGTAGATGCCGTAGCCGTACTCCTCTTTCAGCCTCGCATCGAACAGTTCGAATCCGGAACAAATCACCGTCGCATCTCCCGTAATGCGGCGTCCGCCGCCCACCGCGACACCGCCGGGTACGAGTTCCTCGACCTCCGTTCCCGTCATCACCCGAATACCCGCCTCCTCCACACGACGGAGCAGCGGTCCGAGCACATCTTCCGCAGGGGTGAACGTGGGGAAGAGCCGGTGCCACCCGGTCAGCTTGCCGCCCAACCGCTCCTCCTTCTCGATTATCACAGGCTCCGCCCCGCGCTCCCTGAGCGACAGGGCAGCCTGCATGCCGGCAACTCCCCCACCGACGATGATGACCTCTTTTCCCATATAAGGTATTCCTTGTTTTACCGTTTCAATCAACTGCGGAGACGGTCAATCCGCCCCCAGATTTACCATGGCAGGCTCCGGCCTGCCGATATATTTACCGTTGGGCAGCAGGTATTTCGCAGCCGGGTCGTACTCGACACCCATCTTGTTAAGCAACGGTTCCACGTCCACCTGATGCATCTGCAGTCCCAGCTCCCACGGGTCGTACCCCAGCACGAGTCCCGCCAGCTCCTCGTAGGTCAGCACAGGAATCCCCTTGCCTTCCTCGCCATAGGTCGTCCCCTCGATTTCGGCGATGGTGTACTGCCACCGGTCGAGGAACATGGCGCATCCGGGACAGTTGGCCACGATAAAGTCGGGCTTGTAGGGTGCCATGGACTCGAACTTCTTCTGTGAATTGGCCACCGAATAACCGCGGTTGGCCTGCACGATGTAATTGCGGAATCCGAAACCGCAGCAGTGGCGCCGCTCCGGATAATCCACCACCTGTCCGCCCCACGCCTCAATCATGCCGGCAAGCACATAAGGAAACTCCACGCCGCCGATACCCTCTTTCGGGAATATCTTGGCATAATGGCATCCGATGTGCTCCACCCCGCGCAGGGGTTCGCCCGTCCGCCGGTTCACGAGCAGGTATGCGGCCCGCTGCCGGATGGCCTCGCGGTGGTGGAAGATGATGTCCGAAGCATGCGACACGTTTTTCGGCTTGCGGAACTCGCGTCCGGTCGCCCGAAACAAATGTTCGCGGACCTTCGCCTCCAGCTCGGGAAACTCCTGCCACGTTTCGAGAATCTCCGTGTAGATACCGAAGGAGGTGATGCACGATACGGCGAGGTTTTCGTACCCCGCCTCGGACGCCAGTGCGAACTGCCGCGCCACGACGGTCATGATGGTTTCGAGCGGCACGATATCGGAATGATAGCCGATACCCGTACACGAAGTATGCACCGGGTCATCGAACAGGTCGCGTCCCAGCTCCTGGCGCAGTATTCGGACGAACGCCTTCTCGGAACCGGGAAAGAAATTCTGCCGGATGCAACTGCGCAGATAATAGTAGCGGTCGTCCGCCACCTCCTTCTGGTACTCCTGCCAACTGTTCCTTTTCATCTCTGTCGTACGTTTAACGACGGCCGCCCCCGTCAGTGATGGCAGTTGCTGTTCGTCGTATATGTATATTTAAGGTATTCCTCGTCGGCGCCGTCGAACCCCAGCTCGCGCGCCTTCTTCTCCGAATACCGCTCGATGCTGTCGAAAAACTCCATGCCGCCCGTCTCCTCGAAGATGCGCCGCAGCTCCTCCAGCGACCGTTCGTCGATACGCCGCATAGCCCCCGGCCCCTCCTGCATGTAGGTGGGATTGAAGCGCCCGAACACTTCGCGGTCGTTATCGTACACCCACTTCCACACGGGCCCCTGCTCCGGATGCATGTCGGGATTCACCAGACGCGGCGTGATGCAGTACCCCGTTCTCAGGATGTTTTCGCCGATGAGCCGTTTCAGCGCGAACTGCTGCCGTCCCTTCTCCGACTCGGTGAAAAACCCGAGCTTTTGGGAAAGGTTGCGCAGTGCCTGCACCACATACCCCGGCGTATTGCCCCGCGGACAACGCGGACGGCACGACATGCACTCCCCGCAGTACCAGATGGTCTCGCTGCGCAGGAGCGCCTCGATGGCCTCGTCGTCCTGCGTCTGCACGGTACTGACAATCTGCCTCGGATCATAATTGTAAAATTCGGCCGCAGGACATACCGCAGTACACACCCCGCAGTTCATGCATGCCTTCATCCCTTCGTGCATGCGCACGTCCTCCATGAGCATATCGTAATATTTCCCCATAAATCCGGCAACGATTTCCCCGCCGGCCCGCAACGGACCGCGCAGCCAATATCCGATGACAAAATTACCCCTGTAACAACAATTCCTAAACAGCGATAAAACCTATTTGAAAATAAGTACAAATACCCATAAACAGCCCGGACGGAATGATTCCGTCCGGGCTGTTGTTCATGTTACATTCTCAATCTCCAAAGATATACCGGTCCAAACAGCTCACTCCTCCCGCACCCAGTCGGTATATTCGAAAGGATAGGGAAAATCCTTGCCTCGCTCGTGGTATTCGCGGAAAACCTCGGTCCAGCCGCTGCGGTTCCAATCGGGAAAACGGGTGTCGCCCTCGTAGTCCCGCATCACGGTCGTCAGATAGATGCGGTCGGCCAGCGGAAGCGCCTGGGCATAGATTTGCCCGCCGCCGGTAACGAACACCTCCTTCTGCGCCGGGAAAAGGGCCAGCGCCTCCTCCAGCGAACCGGCCACCGTACAACCGGGTATCTCGATGTGCTGCCGCGTCACGACCACATTCGTTCGGTTGGGCAGCGGGCGCCCCAACGACTCGAAAGTCTTGCGGCCCATGACGACGGGATGCCCCGTCGTCAGCGCCTTGAAGCGTTTCAGGTCCTCGGAGATATGCCACAGCAGCGTGTTGCCGCCGCCTATCACGCCGTTCCGGGCAACGGCCACGATTATCGAAATCATACGGCTATCGGTGCTTTTATCGAGGGATACGGGTCGTATCCTTCGAGTGTGAAATCCTCATATCGGAAACCGAAAATCGAATCGACTGCCGGATTGAGCTTCATGACGGGCAGCGGCCGGGGTGTGCGCCGCAGTTGTTCGGCAGCCTGTTCGGTATGGTTCAGGTAGATGTGTGCATCGCCCAGCGTATGGATGAAATCGCCCGGACGCAGCCCGGTCACCTGCGCCATCATCATGGTCAGGAGCGCATACGAGGCGATGTTGAAAGGTACGCCGAGAAAGACATCCGCGCTGCGCTGATAAAGCTGGCACGAAAGGCGCCCCTCCGCGACATAGAACTGAAACAGGGCGTGGCAGGGCGGAAGCGCCATGCGGTCGATATCCGCTACGTTCCAGGCACTCACGATGTGGCGCCGCGAATCGGGATTGGTACGGATGGACTCAACCACGGCCGCTATCTGGTCGATGTGCCGTCCGTCGGGCGCGGGCCAGCTCCGCCATTGATAGCCGTAGATGGGGCCCAGGTCGCCTTCGGGCGAAGCCCATTCGTCCCAGATGGTCACCTTGTTTTCATGCAGGTATTTGATATTGGTATCCCCCGCGAGGAACCACAGCAGTTCGTGAATGATGGAGCGCAGATGGAGCTTCTTGGTAGTGAGCAGTGGGAAACCCTCGGCCAGGTCGAAACGCATCTGGTAGCCGAAGATACTCTTCGTCCCCGTCCCCGTCCGGTCGCCCTTCACGGCTCCCTCCTTCATGATTTTATCGAGCAGTTCGAGATACTGGCGCATCGTTTTTCTTCCAAAGGTAACGCTTTTTTCCGTTCCCGCAGAACATCCGCAAAAAGAACACCTCTTCTCCGCAGTGCGGCCGACATGGGCAAACGATACAACCTCGCCCGGCCGACGCAACACAACCATCCGTCCCGTTCGCCGACTTTCGATATAAACCGGACGCAATGTATAATATTACACAAACTTAACATAATTAACTGGGGGGGGGTATTTCAAACTTTATGTAAATTTAACTGTTTTTAATATTGTTTTTTGTGCTATATAAAACTATATTTGTAAGCGTACCCGGGAGTACAACAGGCAACGCAAAGACGACACTCCCGAACCGAAAACGAAACAGACAACCATACGGGAAACGGCCGGCCCGACACGAAACAAGGCCGCTATGTCTAACTTAAACACAAACCCTATTCATGAAAAAGCTACTTGTATTGGCCGCAGCAGCGGCAATTGCAGCAGGCTGCAACGTTGAGGAGCAACAGCTCCAGTATGTACGGGTGAACACCGCCCTGTGCACCTTCCATGCACAGGACAACGCTCCCCTCACCATCGAGGTCGAAGCCTCGGGAGAATGGGACGTCGTTCCGCAGGCGACCTGGCTCAAAGTCGGAGAAAAAACCCGGACTTCGTTCGTGCTGACTGTAGAAAACAACGAATCTTACACCGACCCGCGTGAAAGCAGCATCGAACTGACCTCCGGTGAAGCCGTACAGGAAATAAAGGTTATCCAACTGCAGCGCGACAACGACGCGCCGGTTTATCAAATGTACGCCGCCTACGACATGGGAGCCGCCATGTCGCCCAACGGCCGCTACTGCGTGGGCACACGCCACGTTCTGCAGCCCGACAATACGTACTTCATGTATCCGACCTTTCATAATCTGGATACGGGCGAGATTACCGAAATCGGGCCGCTCCTCTACGGCTCCCCCCTCAGCCTCGAAAAACCGATTGCCGTCACCGACCAGGGTACCGCATTCATCTACGGCCCCGACAACCATACGGTGGCCATCACGGCGGACGGCGACTACTTCATCCCCGAAACACCCGCAGGCTACAGTTCTCCGAACATATCGGCCGTATCGGAAGACGGCCGGACCTGGGTAGGCTACTGCTGGGGCGAACCGATGAAATGCAGCCCCGTCATCTGGCGCGACGGCGTACCCGAACTGCTCGAGATGCCCGAGCTGGATTACCGGGGCGTCAAAGTACCTAATCAGGTGATGGCCCGCGGCATGTCGCTCGACGGGTCGGTGATTTACGGTACCCAGTGGGAATTTACCGATACCGGCATGATTTACTGGAAAGACGGAAAGCTCCAGAACGTGGGCAAGGACATTTTCAAACTCACTCCCGTGAACGCCTCGGACGGTGCCGGCGGAACATACGAAACCAACCTGATAGAAGCCGGCATGTACTGTTTTGCCGAAAACCAGAACATCAGCCCGAACGGCAAATGGATAGCCGGTAAATACCGGGAAGAAAGCATGGACGAAAACGGACTGATAACAAAAGGAACGATTTATCCGGCCTTTTACAATACCGAAACCGAAACGACCACGGTGATGCGTGACTATCCCGACTGCACTGCAGTCGGAGCCACTGACGACGGCATCGGTCTCATAGCCGAAGGCACCTCCATGCAGACAAGCGGTTTCCTTGTGGAAATCGAGACGGGCATCCACCTGGGCAACTGCCTCGACTACATTCAGGAGCGATGGGGTATCACGGTCACTACCGGCTATATCTCCTATATCCCGGCCCCGGGCGACCGCATGCTGGGTACAATGATGACAACATCGGCAACGGGAGTCTCGTTCACCCAGTTCAGCGTATCTCCCCGTCCCGTAAAATAAGCAACCGACAAAAAACAGAATAATGAAAAAGGCCATAATACTCGCAGCCGCCGTGCTTATCGCAGTTGCATGCGACAAAACCGAAAATACACAAAAGGAGTACAAACTCGAAGCGAAACCCGTCTCACTCGTCTTTGAAGCCACGGGAAACGAACCTGCGACGGTGGAAATCACTGCGGTAAACGTCGAGTGGGACACGACCGTGGACGAAACCGCAACGGCCTGGCTCACAGCCGTAAAGGAAGGAGACAGCACCCTGAAGGTCACCGCTGCCGACAATACCGAAGAGGCAGAACGCACGGCGACCCTGCGGATTGCGGACAAGAACGGTAATGCGCAGCCGGTCAGCATCTCCGTCCGTCAGGCCGGAGTGACGGCTCCTCCCTCGGCAGGCAGCATCACCGTAGACAAGTCCGAACTCTCTTTCGGCTGGGAGGGCGGCACTTCGCAGACGTTCACCGTGACCGTCACGGGCGAAGACTTCACCTGGAAAGCTTCCGCCGACATCACTTCCGCAGGCTGGCTTCATGCCGAGACCGACGGCAATACGGTAACTGTCACGGCAGACGAAAACACCTCCGATGAGCCGCGCTCGGGCAAAATCAACGTCCGTCCGAGCGACGAAACGGTGGAAAGCGTTTCCGTAGCCGTTACGCAGGAAGGGTGCGACAGGCAGCCTTCGCTCACGGTAGATAAAACCGAACTCCATTTCAAAGCCATCGACAAGGAACCGCAGGTCATCTCGGTGCAGACCGTCCGGATACCCGAATGGAACATCCAGATAGGCCAGCCGGCCGAAACGCCCATGCTCAACGTGACGACGGATAAAGAAAAGGGTACCATCACGGTCGAAGCGATACGCAACATCTCTACTGCACCGCGCACAGGAACCATTACGGTTCAAACGGGAGGCATCGTGGCCGACATCGTGATAAACGTGACGCAGGACGGCAGTGACTCGGATGCCACCAGTACGCTGACCGACGACGTGGAACTGACCGCAGAAAACCTCGCCGTCAGCAAAATTGCCGTATCGTCCGACCAACTGGAAGAGATGACCCAGACATCATGGCATCTGGAAATCCACGACGAAACCTGCTACCGCAATCCGAATACGGGCTGGCTCACGGGTACAGGCATATTCCTGACGCTCGAACTCGTCAATGCCCGGCCGACCGACTATTCCTTCCTGCCCGACGGCACCTATACGGTAGACGGCGAACCTACTACCGACCCCGAAACCGGTTTACAGCAATACCGGATACCGGCAGTCGCGGCAGGCAAGTACACACGTCCGGGATTCTACGGGGCAAGTTCTTTCGTCCGGTACGAAGAGGGGACGGAAACGGAAGGCACCGGAATTTACGGCGGAACGGTAACCGTTTCGCGCGAAGGCGATGTTTACACGCTGGTCTTCGACCTGAAGGACGATGCAGAAAATACCATTTCCGGAACATATACGGGGACAATCACCGAATACGTCGTGCAGTAAGCAAACACACGGTCGCCGCACGGTACGAAGCGGAATAGATTCCTTTCACAGACGGACCTCCGGCGCAATTCCTGCGCCGGAGGCTTTTCATTTCTCCGGCGCACAGACCGGACAGGCGGACAGAAAAGGCAGATGCCCGTACCGGTGGAAGACGGACAGAGCAAACTGCACGGTCGCAAAAGACACCCCGAAAACGGCCCGACCGAAAAAACGGCAGAAAGGTCCTGCACGCGATGCTAATATATCAAGGTCCCGAAACCGTATGGAGGTTTGGAATCTTCCCGGCAGCGGCCGGCAGTGTCCCTACTTTTTCGAACCGCAACCGTCAGCGTTCGGGGCCTACGACTACGGCCGTCAGGGTATCGGGCGCAAGGTACCGCAGGGCAAGTTCCCATACCCGTTCAGATGTCGTCTCCCGCACCTGCCGGACGAATTCACCGAGATAACCGTTTCCGAAACCGTTCTGAATATTCTCGATGGTCACGTCGGCGATGCCGAAAGGCCCGTCAAGAATACGCATTACCTCGCCGACCATGATATTTTTCACCAGCGCGAGCTCCTCCACAGGGACGGGTTCGCATCGGAGCCGCTCTATCTCGGCGAATATCTGTGCGAGCGCATCTTCGGTGAACTGCGCCCCCACCTCCGTGGCCGCTGCGAAATAGCCGCTGCGGTCGAAATTGACCATCGCCGCATAGGCTCCGTAAGTATATCCGCGCTCTTCGCGCAGGTTGTGCACGAGCCGGGAACCGAAATAACCGCCCAGCACCGCGGCGACCACCTGCATACCGATGAAATCGGGATGACTGCGCGGAAAGAGCACGCGTCCCACGCGGACGGCCGACTGCACGGCCCCGGGGAAAGGCATTTCGGCACGGCTGATGCTCCGGGGAGCCGGGAAGTCGGCACGCTCGCCCGCCTCTCCCGGACGCAGCCCGGCCAGAAACTCCTCCACAGCCCGCAGGCGAATGTCGTCCACATCGCCGCTCATCACCGCGAAACACCCCGCCGCGGTATAGCGTTCCTCATAAAAGGCACGCACATCCTCCCGGCGAAGGTCGTCGTAACGCTCCGCCGGCGAAGAGATGCCGTAAGGGTGCGACGCCCCGTAAAGGGACTTTGCGAAAAGCTCCCGGGCATTGAAATCGACCTTGGTGCGGTTGATGGCCAGCGTCTGACGGCTCTTGTCGCAGTAGACGCGCAGCTCCTCCTGCGGAAATTCCGGCTCGAGCATGATGCGGCGGGCCACCTCCAGGGTCTTATCGAAAAATTTCGACAGACACACAAACGTCACCACGCTCCAGTCGCGGTCCATCGAGACGTCGAACCAGGAGCCGTAATAGTCGAGCCGTTCGGCTATCTGCTGCGCAGTCATGTCCCGGCTCCCTTCGGCAAGGTTATTCACCGTAGCCGAAGCACAGAAGGGCACCTTCTGCCACGAGGAGCCGGCACGGAAGACGAAACTGAGGCGCACCACCCCGTACTCCGGAGCGGGCAGGACATAAATGCGTACCCCCGAAGCGGTACGGTATTCACATGCTTCGGGCACTTCCAAACGCTCCGGAATGACCGTCTCCGGCTGCCGGCTGCGGTCGAAATGTATCTTATTCTCCATGTTTGCCGTAGATTACGAGTGTCGAACTTCTGTCCCGACGGAAGAGCCGCCGGGCCGTCTCCATGATTTGCCCGGCTTCCACGCCGCGGTAGATTTCCAGCTCGGAGTTCACGAGGGGCAGCTCGCCCAGCAGGGCGTAGTAGGCGAGATTGAGCGCCTTGTTCATCACGTTCATCTCGCCGTAAAGCATGTTCGCCTCGAACTTGTTGCGCACCTTCTGCAGTTCGTCGTCCCCCACCGGTTCACTGCACAGCCGCTCCAGCTGGTTCCACAGCGCCTCCTCGCCCTCCCGGAGTTCCACCCCCGGCATGAGCTGACCTGTCAGGATGAAGAGCCCCGGGTCGATGTCGCCGGTGATGTAGGAGTTCACGGCGGAAAAGAGCCGGCGGCGTTTGACCAGTTCATTGTAGAGCCGCGCCGAGGTACCGCCCGCAAGCAGGTCGGTCATCACGTCGCAGCAATAGTATTCCGGACTGCGGCGACCTCCCATATGAAGCGCCACGGTCACCTGCGTGGCCGGTACGTCACGGCAGGCCTCCTCCCGGCGGGCCTCCCGCTGCACGGGTTCCTGCGGAAAGGCATCCGCGGGAGCGGGAACGCTCTCCAGATGGCCGAACCATTTGTCGGCGAGCTCGAACACCCGTTCCGGCTCGATATCTCCCGACACGGCGAGAATGGCATTCGAGGGGACGTAGTAACGCCTGTAGAAGGCCGTGACGTCGGCGAGCGTCGCTTCGCGGATGTGGTCGGGCGTCAGTCCGATGGTCGGCCACCGGTAGGGATGCACCTTATAGGCCAGCGCCCGCAGCAGCAGCCACTGCTCCCCGTAAGGCTGGTTGAGGTAACGCTGCTTGTACTCCTCGACCACCACCGACTTCTCCGCCGCGAGCTTCTCCGGCGTGATGTCGAGCCCCGTCATCCGGTCCGATTCCAGCCAGAGGGCCGTCTCGATGTTGTCCTTGGGCAGCGTCATGTAGTAGTCGGTGTAATCGTTGTTGGTAAAGGCGTTGTTCTCGCCGCAGGCCACCTGCACCGGCATGTCGAAATCGGGCACGAGTTTCGTTCCCCTGAACATCAGATGTTCGAAAAGATGGGCGAATCCCGTCCGCTCCGGCGCCTCGTTGCGGGCCCCCACCCCATAGAGCATATTGACCGCCGCAAGCGCCGAGAGCCGGTCGCGGTTGGCAACCACCCGCAGTCCGTTCCGAAGCGTATATTCCGAATAGTGTATCATGACATTTCCTGTTAAGCCTCCGGGCCCGGAGGCCATTCTCCGGCCCGTTCCGGGACAAATTTACGGTTTCTTTGCAAGAATCGGGCCCCCGGCAACGGGAAGGCATCCTCTTTGCCGGACAAAAATCGTTATATTTGTTTTCAACTTTTAATAAACCGGCGGTGCCGACGCGAACCGGGCGATACCCGACCGGCATACCTTTCATTGACGAAGATACTGCGGCCGTTTCAAAGAATCGGTGAAACCGACGCGGAACGGGCCGCATGAAGGATGCGCCGGCACCGGCAGACAGGTATCCGGGCCCGCGGACCGCGCCGCAACAGACGCCGCGGCACGAAGCCGCACCGGACCAAACGACAACGGACCATGACAACATCCATCAGGGAACGGCTCGACGCGATGCGGGCCTTCTACGCCGAAGGGCACACGCGGGAACCCGCATTCCGCAAAGAGTACCTGCGCAGACTGCAGGAGGCCGTAAAGGCACACGAGCAAGAGATAGCGGAAGCCCTGTATGCCGACCTGCACAAATCGGCGGAAGAGTCGTATATCAGCGAGACGGCCATTGTGCTGGCCGAAATACGCGACCAACTGCGGCATCTGGAGCGACGGGCCCGCAGCCGGCGGGTGCCTACCCCGCTTTTCCTCTTCCCCTCCGCGAGCCGCATCATTCGGGAACCGCAGGGGGTAGTGCTTGTCATGGCGCCGTGGAACTATCCCTTCCAGCTCGCCCTCGACCCGCTGGTGGGGGCGCTCGCCGCAGGGAACTGCGTGGCGCTGAAACCCTCCACAACCTCGGCCCGTACCTGCCGCCTCATCGGGAACATCCTCGGCGAGGTATTTCCCCCGGACTACGTGTCGGTTTTCGACGGCGACCATGCCCAGACAGCCGAATTGCTGGAGTATCGTTTCGACCACATCTTCTTCACGGGCGGAGCGGCCTTCGGACGCACGGTGATGGAGAAGGCGGCGGCACACCTGACACCCGTAACGCTCGAACTGGGCGGCAAAAGCCCCTGCGTCGTGGACCGCACGGCCGACCTCGATACGGCCGCCCGCAAAATCGCGTGGGGCAAGCTCCTGAACGCCGGCCAGACCTGCATCGCCCCCGACTACCTCCTCGTACACCGCGACGTGAAGGAGGAGCTGCTCGAAAAGTTCAGGAGATATGCCATGCACTTCTACGGAGGAGATTTCCGCCGCAGCGCCGCCTATCCGCGCATCATCAGCGACCGGGCCTTCACGCGCCTGCAAAGCTACATCGATACGGCCGAGCGCATCGTGTGGGGCGGCGAATACGACGCATCGGAACGCTTCATCGCCCCGACACTCATCGACTCTCCCGACCCCGGTTCGCCGCTCATGCAGGAGGAGATATTCGGCCCCATCCTGCCGGTCATGACCTTCGACGACACGGAGTCGGCCGCAGACTTCATCAACGCCCGCGAAAAGCCGCTCGCGCTCTACTACTTCGGCCGCAAAGCCGACGGGCTGCGCCTCATCGGCCGCACCGCGTCGGGAGGCGCCTGCATCAACGATACGATAATACACATCGCCAATCCCCGTCTGCCCTTCGGCGGCACGGGAGACAGCGGGATGGGAAGGTACCACGGACGCTTTTCGTTCGACACCTTCTCCAACCTGCGGGCCGTGGCCGTCTCCCGACGCCGCACCGACCTGCCGCTCCGCTATCCGCCCTACGGCCGGAGTTTCGGCCTGCTGAAAAAACTGTTATGACACCCCGGACGTTCCCGGCATAACGGCCGGAAACGGGCCGGAATCCGACAGTACCGGACACAATAAGGGCACGGAACGGCCGTTAAGAAGCAGAAACGGCGGTCTGTCCGATACCGGGCCTCCGGGGACATCCACAAGACGACACGGACAAGTATGGAATTCCTGCTCGAATACGGATACATAGGGCTCTTCATCGGGGCCTTTCTCGCCGCCACGATTCTTCCGATGAGTTCGGACGTTCTGCTGGTAGGGCTCCTCGCCGTAGGTGCCGACCCCTATATTTCGGTGGCGGTGGCGACGGCGGGCAACTGGCTCGGCGGTCTCACCTCCTACTGGCTCGGCCGGGCCGGCAAATGGGAGTGGATAGAGAAATACTTCAAGGTCAAACGGGAAACCATCGAAAAGCACCAGCACAAGGTGGCCCGCTACGGTAGCCTCCTCGCCTTTTTCACCTGGCTCCCGCTGATAGGCGACGTGATGGCCATCGCACTCGGTTTCTACCGCGTGGACTGGAAAAAGACCACCCTCTTCATGCTCGTCGGCAAGGGGGCGCGCTTCGCTACCTGGGCACTGCTGTTCTACTGGGTGAAACCGCTGTTCGGATGACGCCGACGCAGGGCAGACTCCCGCCACGGCCCGGCCGCGGCAACCGGACGCACTCTCCGCACGACGGGCTGCGGAAACGTAAAAAATAGTCCGTTTCTCATCGTTTTTCGGTATTTTACCATTATATTTGCAGACTGTGTGTCCTGCGGCAGGCGGTACAACGAAAAAATTCGCCGCGGCATGCAACAGAAAAGACGCCCCGCGCGTCTTTATATGTAGGAGGACGACAAACAAACTATTCGATTTTACACTTAAATGTTACCGAAAATGAAAAAGTATTTTTTGATGTTCGCGACATTCGCTGCGGCATTGACCATGATGTCGTGCGAAAAAGGCACCGACAATGGCAACGACGATGACGATAACCAAGGCGGTGGAACAACGGAGCTTAAGCTCAACCTCGACGAAGCCGTTTACTACGGCGAGAAAATCGCCGCCGACGTAGGATACTACTCGATGACCTTCGTCGTGGACGGCACCAGCAACAAGCTCCGCCTCGACATGTTCGCCTCGGTGGTCGACCCGGTCAGCACCCCGAAACTCACTGCAGGTACGTATGACCTCGGCACCATCACCGAACCTACCTCGAAAACGTATTTCGTGGCTTCGAACGGCTCCGATACGGAGGGTACCCTTTATTGGAAAGAGGGCACGGCCGTGCTCGTAACGGGCGGCAGCATCAATGTGCAGTCCGCTGCAGGCGGCTACACTATCAAGGTGAACCTCACCGCAGGCGACGAGACCATCGAAGCCAAGTACAGCGGCTCCATCTCTTTCGACGACCAGAGGCAGGATGCCCCGAGAACTCCCATTACGGCCAACGCCTATCTCGCCCAGTACACGGGAGAGTGTATGCTTGCCAACGAGCAGCTCGGCCAAATGACGCTGCTGATGCAGGATGCGGAGAACACCAACCAGCAGATACAGCTCGTCATGACCGTACCCTATCCGACCGAAGGCGACTACCCGGCAGACAATGTGCCTATTCCTACGGGAACCTTTGAGGTGGTTGAAGGCAATCCCACGGCGGCCGGACAGATTATCCCGACCAGCAACGACGTGGCCGAGGGTACCTATTCCGCAGAGATAGTCTACAACTCGGGAGTCATCTCCTACGGCGTACTCATCCAGGGCGGTACGGTCACCATCGCCAAAGAGGGTGAGACCTACAACGTCACCACGGCACTGGAAGGTACGAAATTCTCCTACTCCAACAACAAACTGCAGCTCGGCCAGCACGTTACGGACATCGTATGGAACCTGACCGGAGCCCAGTTCGGCGACTATGCCGTCGATATGACCAACCCGATGAGTTCGCTCACCGAAAACAAGGAACTCACCGACCTTACCGGCGTCTTCACCGACCCGTGGGGCGTACCGGGTACGAACAATTATATCTGGCGAATCATTCTCCACAACGAGGACCTGGTTATCGATGCGAACAACCCGTATTACAATCAGGACGGTACGCTGTATGTAAGCGGCGAGGGCGATGCCATGATGATGCAGCTCATCACCTCCTCTGCCTCCGAGTTCCCGGTAGGCACATTCAATGTGGAGAATACCTACGACTATGTTTACCCGGTAGGTAACACGCTGTCCGGCAAGCCGATTCTCAATGTAGGCGGTGCCGACCCGCTCGGGCTGGGCGTGGGTACGTGGTACTACTACATCGGCCCGAACGACGAGGGTCAGATGGCAGTACTGGACGGTGCCGGTGCGGTTATCAAGCAGGGTTCCATCAACATAACCACCTCCGACAACAAAACGTATAATATCGCCGTCGACATCTTCGACAAGTACGGTCATAACATCACCGGTACGTTTGCAGTTACGGTAGATTCCGGACAAGCATCGTTCTCTTCGAACGATGCGACCGACAGCGTTGTCCGCACGATGCCCAACACCTCGTTCGTGCCCTACTCCTTCGAGCAGCACAGCGGTCTGGCCATCTCCTTCTGAAAAGGATGACGGAATGGAATCAAGCGCCTTCCCCCTCCGGGGAGGCGCTTTTTTGTTGCGCAACGGAACACTCCGTCCTCTCCGAACCGAACACCCGGGCCACTGCGCGGCCTGGTATATGTTCCCCGGAACCGCATCGGCTGCAAAGAGGATATACATATCCTTGTATTTTATTGGGAAAAATATATATCTTTGTCTGGATATGGTGAGCATGACCGGTGCCGGCAAAACAACCCCGGCCGCAAGGAAATATTCGGCAAAAAACGTTTTTCCCACCGCATCATGCAACAAAAGAGTATCCGGATGCGTCTATTAGGACAGACAGATAGATAGACAGATGTTGTAACAACCAATTTAATAAATTCTCTAACAATCATTGCTATGAAAAAACTCTTATTGCTGGCATCGACCGCCGTTACGGCTGCGCTGATGGTTTCCTGCTCGCAAGGTACCGACACCACAACACCTCCCGGGCCGACCACCGACGGTTACACCTTCACGACCGTAAGCGACGCCGTCTATTACGGCGAGAAGTATGCCGAAGGTTCCGGATTCTATACCTTCACGCTCTCGGACGCCGACGGGAACAAGATGCGCATCGACTGCTTCGGTACGGTAGCATCGAACTCCAACAATCCGAGGTTCACGACCGGTACCTATGAGGCCGGCACCCTCGACGACCGCACCGTCCGCACGTTCGTGACGGCCGACTCCGCAACGGCAGAAGAGGGTACCATCTTCTGGAAAGGGAGCGAAGCCTATCCCGTCAGCGGCGGCACCATGAAGGTCTCCAGCCAGGGCGGCAGCTACAAACTGGACATCGAGTTCACGTCGGGAGAAACGACCATCAAGGGCTCTTTCGACGGTACCCTGAAATTCGAGGGCAAACCGCAGGTTCCGCCGCGTATCGCCGATCCGAATCCCAGGCCCGTTACCGGCATTATCGGTGCTTACTACGGCAAATACAACGACCATGAGGCGACGACCGGCATGTTCCTTTTCGGCATGGGTTACAAAGGCGACCTCACCAACGGCGAAAATGTAGAAGCACTGCAGCTGCAGGGCTATATCCCTCTCCAGGAGGACAACGACAACGTAATCCTGCCCGAAGGTACCTATACGATTAGTACCTCCGCCGACAACACGGATGCATTCACGCTGGTAGCAGGCGGAGTAGACGCCCAGAACGGCTATCAGGGTACCTACGAGTACTACACCGACAAGAGTACGAGCATCACGAAGGGATACATCATCAGCGAAGGTACCATGACCGTAGAAAAGAAGGGTGACAACTACAAGATTACCGCCAATTTCAAAGGGAAACGGTCCGACGCGCTCAACATCATAGGCACGGAACTCGAAGAGGTCAACTACCTCTACGAAGGGCCGCTGGAACCGATGATGAACTACGCAGACCCGATGAGCCGTCTGGAAGAGGACAAGAAACTCGGCGACATGCACAACCAGGCTCTCGTACAGGTCATTCCTAAGGCTACCGGTGACTTCACCGCTTGGCTCTACTACATATTCGGAGACGGCCTCGCCTATACGATTAACAACAACACCCTCGACGTTACCGGTTCGGGCGACCTCATGATGCTCGCCATCTGGGGCCCGGCACAGTCTACCGACAATCCCGTCGGCGAATTCCCGATGAGCCCCGGCTTCGGACTCCTCTTCGAAGAGGGCAGTGCAATGCCCGGCAACCCCATTCTCGGTCAGAGCATCGACCCGCAGCAGGGATGCTGGTACACCTACGCCTCCAAACAGGGCTCTACCCTCCAACTGAACAGCTACGCAGGCGCGATGCCCGACCAGGGCCGTATCATCACCAAACCGGCCGAAGACGGTACCAACCAAATTGTGGACTTCCTGTTCTACGACAAGTACGGTCATGAGATATCCGGTATCTACGAAGGTGCAATGGAAGTGATAAAAGCCTCCCAGTCGGCTGCCGCAGCCAACGCAGGCCTCGCTTACATCCCCTCCTTCCCGATTGCTCCGGAGCTCGCAGTGCCCGCGACTCCGTTCAACATCCGGTTCGTAGACTGACATCGGACGGTACGATAACTGCAAGAGGCGGTGCCCGTAGGCATCGCCTCTTTTTTCTTTGTCCCCCAGCCGAACGTTATGCGGTTTTTCCCCTTTTTTGACTACCTTTGCGAGCAGAAGCAACGTTCGTCCGCCTTCGCGGACGGACATATTGTCAAACCAATCACGGCACTGTATGGACGATGGCAGTTGTAAAGACAAGTATCGCGGCGGTATCCTACCTGAATACCGTGCCGTTCATCTACGGTATCCGACACGCGGATAAACTGCGGGCCGAACTGCTCCTGGCCCCGCCGTCCGCCTGCGCCCGGAATTTCATCGACAGGAAAGCCGACATAGCACTCGTTCCGGCGGGAGCCCTCCCGCTTATGGACGATGCCGAAATCGTCACGAACTACTGCATCGGCGCAGAAAAAAGCGTTCGTACGGTAACGGTCATGAGCAATGTCCCCATCGGCGAAGCGACGGTCATCCATCTCGATTCGCACTCCATGACATCGGCCCTTCTGGTCAGGATTCTCGCTGCCGAACTCTGGCATATACGCCCCGAGTGGCGGGAACTCACCGACTATTCGGCTGCGGAACACCCTGCGGAAGGAGAGGCTTTCCTTTTCATCGGCGACAAGGTGTTCGGTTACGAAGGCAAATTCCGCTACACATACGACCTGGCAGACTGCTGGCGGGAACTGACCGGCAAACCGTTCGTATTCGCCGTATGGGTAGCCCGCAAGGGGAGCGCTCCCGAGCTCATCGACGCTCTCGAAAGCTCGCTGGAACTCGGCGTGGAACGTATCTGGGAGGCCATCGTCGAGAGCGGCCACAGCGAGAAGGATTACGCATACGGCTACCTGACGGAGAACATCGACTTCCTCTTCGATTATCAGAAAAGGCAGGCGCTGGAGCTCTTCCGCGACAAGGCGAAGAAGTTCACACCACGCGCCAATCCGGGCTAAGTTGCGTCCGGGGGTCGGCAACGGAACCGTTCCGAAAGGTTCCGGCCATGTCACGCATCATGAATCACAACCCAAACGCAACCAGCCATGATAACGATTTACCTGAAGCAATATAACAAGATAGTACGCAATCCCGACCTCAAGATATTCGACGAGCTGGGATACGACGACATCCTGTGGATAGACCTTCTGAACGCCTCCATCAAGGAGCAGAAAGAGGTCGAAAACTTCATGGAGATAAATCTCCAGACACGTCAGCAGGTCGAAGAGATTGAAACCTCGTCCAAATATTCGGAAACGGAGAACGCCATCTTCTCCAACGCGGACTTCTTCGTACACTCCCCCGACGGCATCACGGTGGAGCCCGTCTCCTTCGTGATTAGCGAAGGGGTACTGATAACCGTCCGGCAGTCGGAATTCCGTACCTTCGCCGAAGCGGAAAAGAGGCTCCAGATAAATTCGCGGGGATACACCACGGGGTACCACCTCTTCGTCTCCATCCTCGAAATACGTATCGACGCCGACGCCGACGCCGTGGAGGCCGTTTCCAAGCAAATCGCCACCCTCAGCAAAGAGATAGGCGCCCAGGACCGTGTCAGCCAGAACGAAATACGGCACATCAACACGCTGCAGGAGACGACGATGATGATGCGCGAGGTCATCTTCGACCGGCAGCGACTCCTGTCGGGCATCCTCAAGAGCGAACGTTTCCCGAACGATATCTACCCGCGGCTGCAACTCATGATACGCGACGTGAACTCCATCGTGAGCCACGCCGACTTCAGCTTCGAGCGCCTCGATTTCCTGCGCGAAACGGCCCTCGGCCTCATCAACCTCGAACTGAACAACACGACGAAGATATTCACCATGGCTTCGGTCTTCTTCATGCCGGCCACCCTCATCGCAAGCATCTACGGCATGAATTTCCACATGATGCCGGAGCTCGACTGGCGGTACGGCTACCCGGCGGCCATTCTGCTGATGGCTCTGGTCTCGTTCCTGTGTTACCGCTTCTTCAAACACCGGAAATGGCTCTGAGGCTGCCGAAGAGGAACTTTTCCATGCACCGAAAAGACACGGGTGCAGTCCGGCCCCCGATTTGCATACCCTCGAAATAAATTCGTATTTTTGTATCCGACTTAAACGACAGACGACATGCCGACAAAACTATACGATGACATCATATTCGGGCCGGTACGCAGCCGGCGGCTGGGCCTTTCGCTCGGCGTAAACCTGCTCCCGCTCGAATGCAAGCTCTGCTCCTTCAACTGCATCTATTGCGAATGCGGCTGGACGGAAAAGGGGCACAAGGCAGCCTTCAACAAACGCGAGGACGTGGCACGTCTGCTCGCCGACAAACTCTTCGAGATGGTGAACGCCGACAACGCACCGGACGTCATCACCTTCGCAGGCAACGGCGAACCCACCATGCACCCCCAATTCGAGGAGATAATAGACGACGTTCTGAAGATAAGGGACAACTACGCTCCCTCGGCCAAAGTTTCGGTTCTGACGAACGGTACGATGCTGAAAAAGGAGAGCGTCCGCCGCGCCCTGTCAAAAGTGGACAACAACATCGTGAAACTCGACTCGGCCTTCGACGAAACGGTACGTCTGATAGACAACCCCCTGGGCGAATACAGCGTGGCGGAGACGGTACGCTACATGAAAATGTTCGAAGGGAGGCTCATCATCCAGACCATGTTCCTGCGCGGCTCGTACGAAGGGCGGCCCGTAGACAATACCACCGAACGCGAAGTGTCGGCCTGGCTGGAACTTGTGAAGGAGATAGGGCCGCGGCAGGTGATGATATACACCATCGACCGCGACACGCCGGACCCCGACCTTGAAAAGGTTTATCTCGATGAGCTCGGCGACATCGCACGCCGCGTCCGGGCGCTCGGCATTGAGTGTTCAGTTGCAGGATAGAGAAGCATGGTAACTACCGAACAGATAAAAGAGCTCACCGGACGGCGCGAGGGACTGCGGCGTCACCTCGCCATCGAAGACAAACTCATCGAACTCGACGAGGAGCAGGCGCGTACGCTTGCCCCCGACTTCTGGGACAGGCCGGAAGAGGCCGAAAAGCAGCTGCGCAAGGTGGCCGGGATAAAGAGCTGGATAGACGACTTCCGGGCGATAGAACGGCTGTGCGACGACCTGGAGCTGATGCCCGACTTCGTCCGCGAAGGCGGGGCATCGGAGGAGGAGCTCGATGCGCTCTATGCGGAGACCCTCGCCAAAATCGAAGCGCTGGAGATGCGCAACATGCTCCGTGGCCCGGAGGACAGGATGGGCGCCATCATGGATATCAACTCGGGGGCCGGCGGCACGGAGAGTCTCGACTGGGCCTCCATGCTGCTGAGAATGTACACCCGCTGGGGCGAACTGAACGGCTACAAGGTACGTATCGCCGACCTGCAACCGGGCGAGGAGGTGGGAATCAAATCGGCTACCATCGAATTCGAGGGAGACTACGCCTACGGTTTCCTCAAAAGCGAGAACGGCGTACACCGGCTCGTCCGCCTCTCGCCATTCAACGCCAACAACAAACGGCAGACGACCTTCGCGTCGGTCTTCGTATCGCCGGCGGTGGACGACACGATAGAAATCAACATCAATCCCGCGGACATCACCTGGGATACCTATCGTAGCAGCGGAGCCGGCGGACAGAACGTCAACAAGGTGGAGACGGGCGTGCGCCTGCGATACAGTTCGAAAGACCCCGACACGGGCGAACCCGTGGAGTTCCTCATCGAAAACACCGAGACGCGTTCGCAGCTCATGAACCGCGAGAATGCCATGCGCATCCTCAAATCGAAACTCTACCAGCGCGAACTCGAAAAGCGGCAGGCCATACAGGCACAACTGGAGGGACAGAAGAAGAAAATCGAATGGGGTTCACAGATACGCAGTTACGTATTCGACGACCGCCGTGTCAAGGACCACCGCACCGGCCACCAGACCTCCGATGTGGAGCGTGTCATGGACGGCGAGATAGACGATTTCATCAAGGCTTATCTTATGGAATTCGGAGCGTCCGCCCAATAGATGCTTCCCCGAAAAGATTAAAAACAGAATAAATACCGGTTCGGCAACAATATATTGTTGCCGAATTGTTATATTGCATCTACCTTAGGCGTCAATATTGCTGAAGCCACCGGGAACCGGACGACGCACACCGTCCGGAAATACGGAAATACCCGCGACATAAAGACGTAAGAGATGCTCCTCCTCAAGAACATACACAAAACCTACCACGCAGGCTCCCCCTTGCATGTGCTCAAAGGCATCAACCTCGAAATAGAGAAAGGCGAATTCGTCTCCATCATGGGGGCGTCCGGTTCGGGCAAATCGACTCTGCTGAACATCATGGGCATCCTCGACGACTACGACGAAGGCGAATACTACCTCGACGGCCGGCTCATCCGGGGACTCAACGAAACGCAGGCCGCCGCTGCGCGGAACCGCATGATAGGCTTCATCTTCCAGTCGTTCAATCTCATCAACTACAAGAATGCCATGGAGAACGTGGCGCTGCCCCTCTACTACCAGGGAGTCCCGCGGCGCAAACGCAACGCCGTCGCACTCGAACTGCTCGACAAACTGGGCATCCGGGAGTGGGGCACACACATGCCCAACGAGATGTCCGGCGGCCAGAAGCAGCGGGTAGCCATCGCACGCGCCCTCATCAACAGGCCGCAGATAATCCTCGCCGACGAACCTACCGGCGCCCTCGACAGCAAGACCTCGCAGGAGGTGATGGACCTGTTGCGGCAGGTGAACGACGAAGGGATGACCATCGTGTGCGTCACCCACGAACGCGACATTGCCCAGCGGACGGACAAAATTATCTATCTCAGGGACGGCATCATCGAATCCATAACCGACACGGGAAGATAAGCCATGCGGGAGATTTTCACCGAGATATGGTCTTCGATGCGCAAAAACAAGCTGCGCACCTTCCTCACGGGATTCTCCGTGGCATGGGGCATCCTCATGCTCATCATCCTGCTCAGCTCCGGCAACGGACTCCAGAACGGCATGATGTCCAACTTCGACTACATGGCCACCAACTCCATCGAGCTCTACAGCAGCCGCACTTCGATGCCCTATGCGGGGTACGCCGAAGGCAGAAGCATCTACCTCTCCGGCAAGGATATCGAGATACTCGAAGAGGAGTTTCCGAATGTGGACAAGGTGACATCGAGCGCCTGGTATTCGGGCGGCACCATGACCCGCGGCAAAAATTATATCAACGTCTCCATGCACGGTGTCCGCCCCGAACATACCGAAGTATTCAAGATTGAGATACTGGAGGGACGCTTCATCAACCGGCAGGACATCGACCGACAGCGAAAGGTATGCGTCATCAGCCAGCCCGTCAGAGAAGTACTTTTCGGCAACGAATCGCCGATAGGGAAAGAGGTGATACAGAACGGCGTGGTATGGACCGTCGCGGGTGTCTACAAGGATTACGCCTACGGCAACCAGAACAGCGTCTTCATTCCCTCCACCACAGGCCGGCTCATCTACATGCAGAACGACCCGTGGATAGGCTACATCGTCTTCACGCTCCAGGACATCAATACGGACGAAGAGATGGCCGCATTCGAGGATGACGTGCTGCGCCGCCTCTCGTTCGAGCACAACTACGCCCCGACCGACAAGAACGCCATCTATCTCTACAATAACTTCAACCAATTCAAAGGGATGAACAGGATATTCCGCGGGCTCGACATGTTCATCTGGATTATCGGTCTCGGAACGCTGCTGGCCGGTATCGTGGGCGTCAGCAACATCATGCTCGTCACGGTCAGGGAACGCACCTTCGAGTTCGGTATCCGCAAGGCGCTCGGTGCCCGGCCCGCCTCCATCATCCGGCTCATCCTCATCGAATCGGTGGTGATAACCGCCTTCTTCGGCTACGTCGGACTCGTCCTCGGGGTGGCGGTCATGGAAGTCGTCAACCATGTTCTGGAGGCGACGGCAACGGCGGTACCCGACTCGTTCGCCGTATTCCGCAACCCGACGCTCGACCTGCGGGCAGCCGTCTCGGCGACCGTCGTACTGATAATAGCGGGGCTGGTGGCCGGGTATGTCCCCGCCCGGAAAGCCGCCCGGCTCAAAACAATAGACGCGCTGCGCTACAACAAATAACACACAAGGCAAGCCATGTTCGACCTCGACCGCTGGAAAGAAATCTGGGAAACCATCGCCCGCAACCGCAAAAGGAGCATCATGACGGGACTGGGGGTCTTCTGGGGCATCTTCATGTTCACCGTGATGATGGGATTCGGCATGTGGCTGGGACGCACCGCCCTCTCCTCGCTGGGCAGCTACTCCACCAATACGACCTATTTTTTCACCGACCAGACGAGCATTCCCTATCAGGGTATGCCTTCGGGCCGATGGTGGAACTTCGACATGCACGACCTGGAAGCCATCCGGCAGCAGGTTCCCGACATCAAGTATGCGGCAGCCATGAACTGGGGAGGTTCACAGAAGGTGTCGCACAACGAACGCAAGGGCGAATACTACCTGATGGGCTATACGCCGGATTTCCAGAAAATCAATCCGCAGCCCCTGAAATTCGGCCGCTTCATCAACCAGCCGGACATGGAGGGCAAACGCAAGGTGTGTGTCATCGGCGGACAGATATGGAAGGAGCTCTTCCCCGGCGGCGAAAACCCCGTGGGCGAAGTCATCAAGATGAACGACCTCTACCTGACCGTCGTGGGCGTCATGGAGCGGGGCAGCACCTCGATAAACATCGGGAGCAATCCGGAAACCACCATCGCCGTACCCAACTCGCTCGTACAGCAGCTCTGGAACGAAGGTTCTTCGGTGGATATGATAACCATCATGGCGGAAGACGACGTCCGCATCCAGGACATCGAGGAAAAGTGCAAGCGCATCATCGCAGCCAACCACATCATTTCGCCCGACGACAAGAAAGCCATCAGCGGCTTCAACCTCGGCGAACAGTTCGAAAAGGTGAACGGACTACTGAACGGCATCAGCCTGCTGACATGGATAGTGGGTCTGGGAACGCTGCTGGCCGGCATCGTAGGCGTCAGCAACATCATGCTCGTCATCGTACGGGAGCGGACGCAGGAGATAGGCGTCCGCCGGGCGATAGGCGCCCGGCCGTGGTCCATCATATCGCAGATTCTCTCCGAAAGTTTCCTGCTGACCTTCATCGCCGGTATCCTCGGCCTTGCGGCCGGAGTCGGAGCACTGTCGGTATTCGAGAAGCTGATAGCGGCCACGACGGAGCTGGGGAGCGACATGCAGCCACTGCAGATATCTTTCGGGCTCGGCATCACGGCCACCCTCATCATCATCGCCGGAAGCTTGCTGGCCGGCATCATCCCGGCCAGCCGTGCCATGAAGATAAAGGCGGTGGATGCGATTAGGGAGGAGTAGCGCCGGATGCAGCCGTGCAACTGCCAAACCGGACAGGACGCAACGACAGACTGGGAATGAAAATTTAAAATATAGCAGTTATGAAGAAAGTATTTAGAATCCTGCTCATCGTCCTGCTCGCGGGACTGTTCGTCGGGACGTTCGTCTTCCTGTGGAACAAGACGCGGCCGGTCAAGACCGTCTACGGGATAGTGACGCCCGTCCGCGACACCATCTCCCAATTCGTGGTAGCCACCGGACAGGTCGAACCGCGCGACGAAGTACTCATCAAGCCCCAGATTTCGGGCATCATCTCCGCCCTGCACAAGGAGGCAGGCAACATGGTGCGGCAGGGCGACGTAATCGCTACCGTGAAGGTCATTCCGGAGATGAGTTCCCTCAACAACGCCGAATCGGGAGTCAAGCAGGCGGAAATAAATCTGGAACAGACCAGGCGCGAATACGAACGCACCGAAAAACTCTACCGGAAGAACGTCATCACCCTCGACGAGTTCGAGAAGGCGGAGACACAGCTCCGGATTGCGGAAGAGAACCTCCAGAGCGCACGCGACAACCTGGAAATCGTACGCGACGGCATCGTCTCCCGCAACGCCGAAATAAGCAATACCCAGATACGTTCCACGATAGACGGCATGATACTGGACATTCCCGTCAAGGTGGGCAACTCGGTCATCCAGTCCAATACGTTCAACGACGGCACGACAATAGCCGTCGTGGCCGACATGAACGACATGATATTCCGCGGGAAGGTCGACGAGACCGATGTGGGCAAGCTCCACGAAGGGATGCCCGTCACGCTCACCATCGGCGCCGTACAGGACTCGAAACTGAACGCACGGCTGGAATATATCTCCCCGAAGGCGACGACGGACAACAACGTCATCATGTTCGAAGTAAAAGCTGCCGTGGACGTGGACGATAACATCTTCGTCCGTTCGGGTTACAGTGCCAATGCAAGCATCATGATAGAGAACCGCGAGAACGTGCTGGCCGTGCCGGAGAGCGTACTCGAATTCGAGGAGGACAAAACCTACGCCTACGTGCTGACAAGTCCCGAAGGGGCCGAAGAACAGACGTTCGAGAAAAGGGAGGTCACGACGGGACTCTCGGACGGCATGAACATGGAAATCAAGGAGGGACTCTCCGAAACCGACCGGCTGCGGGGCATGGCGATGCCGCGCGCCAAGAAATAGCCTACCCGTAACGTAAAACCTCACCGCCATGAAACGCAAAACGATAGTTACCGTCTTCTTCACCCTGACCGCCCTGCTGCTATCCGGCGGAAAAGCCGAAGGACAGCAGCAAGAGACCCTCGCCCAGTCGTCCTCACCGACAGCCCGGTATGCGACAGAAGAAACCGGCCTCCCGGCAGCCGCCCCGTGGACGCTGCAGGAGTGTATCCGGTATGCTCAGGAAAACAACATAGAGATACAGCGGCAGGAGCTCTCCATCGAAGATGCCGAGCTGGCCCGAAAGCAGACCCGACTCAACTACATACCGTCGGTAAGCGCATCGGTCGGCTCCGGAACTTCGTTCGGCCGCGTCCTCGACCCGACCACCTATGAATTCCGCGAGAACTCCAGCAATACCGACCTCAGCGCCTCCCTCTCGCTCGGCACGGAAGTGTTTGCGGGAATGCGCAAATATCACCAGCTCAAGAAATCCGACCTGGCCCTGCAGGATATGCTGCTACAAGTGGACAAGGCCCGCAACGACCTATCGCTCAATATCACCGCGGCTTACCTCGACGTGCTGTTCGCCGAAGAGAAGGTCACCATCGCCTCACAGCGTACCCGAACGCTCACGTTGCAGGTCGAACAGACGCAAATGCTGGTGGAATCGGGACGCAAAACCATGGGCGACCTGCTGCAATTGCAGGCCGACCTGGCCGATGCACAGTTTCAGGATATCGAAGCGAAAAACAACCGAACCCTCGCTTACTTTACGCTCTGCCAATTGCTGGAGATAGACGACTACGAGACGTTTCGCATCCTCATCCCGGAATCGATGCCCGTCTCCCGCGACGGCGTGGCGGTGGGCCCGGGAGAGATTTACGAAATGGCGCAGGAGCTGCCGCAGGTCAAATCGGCCGGACTGGCCATGGATATGGCAGACCGTGATATCAGCATCGCCAAATCAGGCCTCTACCCCACCCTGAGTCTCTCGGCAGGCTACGGTTCCTCCTTCTCCAACGGCCGGCAGAAACCCGACATCAACAACCCCGCCACCTACATCCAGTATCCGTTCAAGGACCAGATACGCGACAACGCGAGCTATCATATATCACTCAGTCTCAGCATTCCCATCTTCAACTCCCTCTCGGCCCGCAACAACGTCAAGAGTTATCGCATCGCCCGCCACAGGGCCGAATACGATTATATGATAATGCAGAAGAACCTCAACAAAGAGATAAGGCAGGCCTATATCGACGCAGTAGGAGCTTACGAACAGTACGAAGCGGCGGCTAAAAACGTCACCACGACAGAGGAGGCGTTTCGCATGCTGGAGGAAAAATACAACCTCGGCGCGGCTTCGCCGGTGGATTACAGCATTGCGCTCTACAATCTCGTGAACGCCCGCTCGCAGCTTGCCCAGGCCAAATACAGCTACCTCTTCAAGACCAAAATCCTCGACTTCTACCGGGGCATCCCCATCATGCTCTGAGATTTATGGAAGCCGACATCATAACCGGACGAACATTCGGAAAAAACGAGGCGGACGCCCTTTTTCAGGAAGGTACCGTATTCGACAAATGCGTATTCGGAGGCGGCACCTTCACGGCGCTGCTCCTGCATGGCATTATCCTGCTCGACTGTCGTTTCACCGGCTGCGATTTCAGCCTCTCCGCATTCGCGAATACGGTAATGGACGGGGTGACGTTCTCCGGATGCAAGATGTCCGGAACATCATTCGGAGAGAGAAACAGCTCACACAGACTGTCGGCATCCTTCACGGAGTGTATCTTCGACGATGCGGTGTTTCTGCATATCACCGCCGATGCCGTTTTCCGGCAGTGCCGCATGCACGATACCGCATTCGAATCCTGCAACCTGAAAGGCGTTCTCTTCGACGCTTGCGACATGCAGGGCTCCTCCTTTACCGACAACGACCTGAGAAATGCGGATTTTCTGACTTCGTTCGGCTTTACTATCGACCCGGAAACCAACCGGCTCAACGGTGCGCGTTTCTCTCAGTCCTCCCTGCCGGGTCTGCTTGCCAAATACCGGATAAAGATAGAAAATCCATAACCCGGCCTCTTCCAGCGACAGACATCGGAAAGCAGGAGATTCCCGCACGCGACCATTGCTTTTCACGGAGCTGCCGACCGCAGCTATACGGTCATTATCTCTTTCTCCTTCTCGGCCAACGCCTCCTCTATCTGCTTGCTGAACCGGTCGGTCAGCTTCTGGGCTTCCGCCTCACCGTCCTTCGCCATATCTTCGGGCATACCGTTCTTCTGGGCTGCCTTGAAAGCCTCGACCGCTTCGCGACGGGCATTGCGGACACTCACACGCGCCGTCTCCCCTTCGCCTTTCACCTGTTTCACGAGCTCCCTGCGGCGCTCTTCGGTCAGCGCAGGAATCGAAAGCCGGATATGCTCACCATTATTGGAAGGCGTCAATCCGATGTTCGACACGAGTATCGCCTTCTCTATTACGGGTATCATCCCTTTCTCCCACGGCTGGATGAGTATCGTTTTGGCATCGGGCACGGTAACACTCGCCACCTGCGAAACGGGCGTCTGCGAACCGTAGTAATCCACCATGATTCCTTTCAATACATTGGGGCTGGCCTTTCCCGCCCTTATTCCGAGCAGCGCCTCGACAAGATGCTCAAGCGCCTTGTTCATCTTCTCCTCGGCAATGTCCAATATCAGGGTTGCTTCTTCAGTCATAAACGTTAAGGTTTTATGTAGCTTGAATCAAAAATTGTCCCGTTTTCTATTTCAACAGGGCCTCGATGCCCCTGACCATTTCGTCGAATTCGTCGGGCGTATAACCGACCGTCTGGAAAGCTATCTTCCCGTCCTTGCCGATGATGAAGTTGCGCGGCACGTATTTCTCCGCAAACATCCCGTAAAGTTTCTTGTCCCCGTCGAAAGCTACCGGAAATTCGTACCCGTTCTTCCGCATGAACTCCCTGACGGCCTCCTCGCCGTCATCTATCGATACCGGCAGAAGTACGAAATCCTTCCCCTCGAAACGGTCCACGATATCCTTTTGCAGCCGTGTGAACTCCTTGCGGCACGGGGGACACCATGTAGCCCAGAAATTCACCAGCACCACCTTTCCCTCCAGCTCGGCAGAAGTCAGCGTCGTACCGTCCAGCATCCGTACGGAAAATTCGGGTACATCCATCCCCTTCTTCAACAGGGTGGTCCGCTCCACGTCGCCCTGCGCAGACGCGATACCGCAACAGAACAACACCGCAAAAAGCATTGACAATATTCTCTTCATAAACAATCGTATTTTTGTAAAGTGATATCCTTCCTCTCGGCCGGGCAGGGCTATTCCCTCACCAACGTTCCTATCGCTTCGCCCCGGACTACCCTGCGCAGGTTTCCGGGCGTATCCATGTCGAAGACGACTATCGGCAGGCCGTTCTCCCGGCAGAGCGTGAAAGCCGTCAGGTCCATAATCCGAAGCCCGCGGGCATACACCTCCCCGAAAGTTATCTCGCCGAATTTCCGTGCCTCCGGATGCTTCTCCGGGTCGGCATCGTAAATGCCGTCCACCCGCGTCCCTTTCAGCAGCACGTCGGCCTCTATCTCTATGCCGCGGAGCGCTGCGGCACTGTCGGTCGTAAAATAGGGATTGGATGTTCCGCCGCCGATTATCACGACGTATCCCCTGCTCAGGTAATCCACCGCCTTGTCCTTGGAGTAATACTCCCCGACCGGTTCCATGCATATGGAAGTCAGCACCTTCGCCTGCATCCCCTCCGCCCGCAGCGCGGATTCCAGAGCCAGCGAGTTGATGACCGTCGCGAGCATTCCCATCTGGTCGCCCTTCACACGGTCGAATCCCCTCTCCGCACCCTGCATGCCGCGGAATATGTTTCCTCCTCCAATAACTATGCCGACCTCCACGCCGGCCCCGGCGATTTCCCGTATCTGCGACGCATACGAACCGAGTACCCCGGCCGAAAGTCCGTACTCTCCATCGCCGGCCAGCGACTCGCCGCTCAGTTTCAGCAATATTCTCTTATATTTCATCTTACAGCCTACCTCGGATGTTATACGACACGAAGATACAATTTTTTTCAGAAATAGTTATAATTGGGTATCTTTGTACCCCGATACGTACACTCCTCTCATGGTAAAGACGGGCTATAAATACCTCGACGACATAAACTCTCCGAAAGACCTGCGCAGACTCTCCGTCCCCGAACTGGAAACGCTCGCTGCAGAACTCAGAGACTTCATGGTATCGGAACTCTGCGTGAATCCGGGACACCTCGCATCGAGTCTCGGAGCCGTGGAACTCGCCATAGCGCTCCATTACGTCTATGACACGCCGGACGACAAGGTGGTCTGGGACGTCGGCCATCAGGCCTATGCCCACAAGATACTCACCGGCCGTCGGGAACAGTTCCACACGAACCGGAAGTTGGGCGGCATCAGCGGATTTCCGCGCATGGAGGAGAGCCCCTACGACGCTTTCGGGGCAGGCCACGCTTCCGTCTCCATCTCGGCCGCACTGGGCATGGCCCAGGCCAACAAACTGCAGGGCATCCACCGCAACGTCATCGCCGTAATAGGCGACGGCGCCATGACGGGCGGCCTTGCCTACGAGGGGCTGAACAACGCCGGAGCATCCAATGCGGACATGCTGGTCATTCTGAACGACAACAACATGTCCATCAGTCCCAACGTCGGAGCGCTGAAGGAGTATCTGCTCGGCATCACCACGTCAAAACACTACAACCGGCTGAAAAACCAGGTATGGAACGCCATGTCGGGAGTCCCCCGGATGCGGCGCGCGATACAGAATTTCGGCAACGTCGTCAAACAGAGCATTCTCAAGCAGAGCAACCTGTTCGAGAGCCTCAACTTCCGCTATTTCGGCCCCGTGGACGGCCACGACCTGAAGTCGCTGGTACGGATACTGGGCGACATGCGGAGCATTCCGGGCCCGAAACTGCTCCACGTCGTTACCAAAAAGGGCAAGGGTTACAAACCTGCCGAAAGCAACCCGCCGATATGGCACGCCCCCGGCAGGTTCAATCCCGTCACCGGCGAACTGCTCGTCAATCCGGGCGACAACCAGCCCGACCGCTACCAGGACGTATTCGGTTATACGCTCCTCGAACTCGCCCGCCTCGACGAACGCGTCGTAGGCGTCACACCGGCCATGCTCACGGGCAGCTCCATGGATATCCTGCAACGGGAGATGCCCCACCGATGCTTCGACGTCGGCATCGCCGAAGGCCATGCGGTCACTTTCTCGGCAGGACTGGCGGCCGGCGGCCTGATACCTTTCTGCAATATCTACTCGTCGTTCATGCAGCGGGCCTACGACCACATGATTCACGACGTGGCCATCCAGCGGCTTCCGGTCATATTCTGCCTCGACCGTGCGGGCCTTGTCGGCGAAGACGGAGTGACGCACCACGGTGTGTTCGACCTCGCCTTCATGCGCTCCGTGCCCAACATGACGATAGCCGCACCGGCCAACGAGGCGGAACTCAAGGAGATGATGTACACGGCGCTCCTGTCGGGCGTACCGTTCGCCATCCGTTATCCGCGCGGCCGGGGGATAGGAGCCGACTGGAGCGGCGGATTCCGACGGATGGAGATAGGCCGCGGGATAACCCTGCGCGGCGGGAAGGATGTCGCCGTTCTGGCGATAGGTACCGTAACCAACGATGCCCTGAAGGCCGCAGTACAGGCCGAGGAGGAGGGAATCTCCGCCGAAGTGGTGAGCCTGCGGTTCGCCAAACCGCTCGACACGGCTATTCTGCACGACGTCGGGCGGCGGTTCCGGCGGATAATCACCGTCGAGGACGGTACCGTGGAGGGAGGCGTGGGAAGCGCCGTCGCCGAATTCATCTCCGCCAACGGCTATACCGCAGAGGTCGTGCGGCTCGGCATCCCCGATACTTTCATCCACCACGGCACGATAGCCGAACTGAAACGGATTTGCGGCTACGACACGGAAGGTATCCTGACAGCTATCCGGAAAGCCGCCGGCAGGGAAAAAGCCTGAACCGTCCCGACGACTTTCCGGCAGTCCGGCCCCCCGACCATCCGCAGTACGGACAAAGAGAACGTCCGTTCCCGATGCTGCGCCGGAGTCCGACGACAAGCAGGAGAAGCCTCGCCCGTCCGTTCGAATACAGACACGACAACGGTTCCGCACCATCCTCCCCTGCCGCCCCCTACAATTGCGGTCGGCCATCGTTTCATGAATCCTCCTTTCCCTTTCGAAGAGGGCTTATATGATTTTTATCGTTTCATATCTCAACTCGCAAAAAAGATTGCTACCTTTGCGCAGTTATGGTTCCGGTTCGGGCTTCCGCACCGGATGAAAAGGGAATCCGGTGAGAATCCGGAACAGTACTCGCTGCTGTATGTCCCCTCCTTCGGGAGAAGTCGTTTACCGCACTCTTTGCCACTGGTTTCGATACCGGGAAGGCGCGGTGAACGGGACGAGTCAGAAGACCTGCCTTAACGACATGGATTTGCACCCGCGGGTTTCGGGTAGGAATCGAATGGCTTGGTCGGCCCTCTGGCACACTTTTCCGATTTGATTTTCATCCCCTCCCGCCATGCAGTCACCTGCGTAATCCGAATGGCGAGGAAATCTTACATACCCTGTCGACGTTCGTTCCGGGAAAGGGTCTCCGTTCCTGCGTCCCTCTCCTTTTCCGGCTTCGGTTCGTTGTACACCTGCCGTAAACCAGCATCCGCCTATCGGCCTTTTTTCGTCTTTGAAACTCATTCAATCTTGCAATTAAACATAAACGACATGAAAAAACTGTTTACCTGTCTGGCGGTTGTCCTGTTCGGCGCCGCAATGTGGAGCTGTTCCCCATACGACGACGAGGAGCTGCGGGAAGCGGTCGATGACCTGAACGACCGCGTGGAAGCCATGGAAGAGGCGGTCAGGAATGCCAATTCGGGCATCGAAACCCTTCGGAAACTGGTGGAGGCACTGCAAAAGAATATGACAGTCACTTCGGTAATCGAGACCGAAAACGGTTATACCATCAACTTTTCCGACGGCACGACGGCAACGATTACCAACGGAACCAATGCTCCGTCCATATCGGTCGTAAAAGACGAAGACGGGCTGTACTACTGGGCGCTCGACGGCCGAATCATCGAAATCGACGGGCGGAAAATAAAGGCCGAAGGTTCCGACGGCATCACCCCGCAGCTACGCATCAATTCCGATACGAAAGAGTGGGAGATGTCGCTCGACGGCACGACCTGGACGCCGATGGGCGTCACAGCCGAAGGGCAGGACGGCGACTCGTTGTTCTCGAAAGTGGAGGACGGCGATACGGAAGTGGTTTTCACGCTCTCTGACGGGAAGACGACCATTGTCATACCGAAAACTTCGACGGCTGGGTTCGCATTCGTCTTTCCCGAGACCCTGCCCAGGGGCGGCACCAATGTGGACAATTACTACCTATTCGCATTCGGTGAAGAGCGCGAACTTCCGTTTACGGGCGATGTAGCGACGGTCGACCTGATGCACGTCCCGCAGGGATGGTCGGCCAAACTCGACCCGCATGCCAAAACGGTAACGGTAACGGCCCCAGCGGCCGGCAGCTCCTACTATACGGAAGGCATCCTTTCACTCATCGCCATCGACCGTGCAGAGCGGACGACGCTGGCATCGGCACGTATCGCGGCAGTAGATTACTCCGACCCGGAGGGAACATTCGTTCTCAACGAAGGCAATCCGTCGTCGGACAACGGGTCGGTCATTTACATCACATCCGACGGACGCCTCATCAACTACGCCTACTGGCGCATGAACGGTACCGAGCTCGGCAACGCGGCTCAGGACCTGTTCATAGCGGACGACAAACTGTATATCGTATCGCAGAACGGAGGTAACGACGGTATGCTGGTCGAAGCCGATGCCAGAACGCTCAAACGCACGGACAATTTCAGCAAGGACGATTGCTCGTCGCTCTCGTGGCCTTCCCATGTGGCTGTGGTCAGTCGCACGGCCTACATCCGCGACAATGCCGGCGTATGGACCCTCGACCTCGATTCGAGGAGCCTCAAACAGATAGAGGGTACGGCCGGCGCCCTGAAAAACCGGATGGCGGTCGTCGGAGACAAGGTGTTCGTTCCGGCGAACAGCAAGGTACTGATACTCGAAAACGGCAACATCGCCGAAACGATAGCAATGGAGGGTACGGTGACCGGCGTCATCAAGTCCGACGAAGAGGGCTACGTATGGGTTTCCTGTTCGACCAGTCCGGCCCAAATCATCAAATTGTCAGCCACCGACTACACGATGGAGAAACACACCCTGACCGAAGGCGGCGTCTCGGCAGGCTGGGGTGCGACACCGGCTATTTCCGCCAAAGGCGACGAAATCTATTTCTGCAACAATACCTCGACAATCTACCGCCACACGTTCTCCACGAATACGACCGAAACGCTGGGCGATGTGAAGCCGAACGTCGTGAACTGGGGTATAATTTACAACATGCCGGCCGTACACCCCGTCACGGGCGAGTACTACTACAATACAATTCTGGGCTACGGCTGGAGTTTCCTCACGAACGATATCTCGGTATACGACCTCAATTCGGATACGCCCGCAATGGTTGCAGACTACCAGAACTACACGCACTTCCCCGCCGGAATCTATTTCACGGCCGGATTCTAATCCAGTAATATCGTCGGGAAACTCCGGCTCCTCGCCATATTTGTCCGCGGGGAACCGGAGTTTCCGTTTTAGCAACATTGTACAATCCGGCACCCACAGAGATTGCCAAACGGTCGAGGCAATGGTACCGCAAAGAAAAACCGTTCTACATCTCCTCTTAAACGATACGACCCAACTGAATATCAGCTGGGTTGTATCATCAAGCGTACCCGGAGCCGGGGTCGAACCGGCACGGATTGCTCCACTGGTGTTTGAGACCAGCGCGTCTACCGATTCCGCCATCCGGGCGTCGTTAGGGTGTGCAAATATAAAGATTAATTGATTATCCGCAAAATCCGAAGGTACCGGTATATTCCGATACATCTTGTACACAGATATCCGGCACACATTTTCCTTCCGCAGGCAACATGCTCCCGCCAACCTGAACAGCAATGGCAGACCGCAGCCTCAACCGTCCCCCCCCATGACATCCGGGCACGCCCGGTCTGTCAATTCTTCCTAAAAACAGCCGAACGCCGGTTGTTGTTCCTCATTCCAATTCTACATCAAACCACAACTCGAGGTAGGCAACAGCGAAAATGTGCCCGTTGTTCCTCATTCCAATTCTACATCAAACCACAACGACCACCGTGCGATATATCGAGGTGTGCCCGTTGTTTCTCATTCCAATTCTACATCAAACCACAACAAAGGAGATGTTCCATCCGCGGAGCTTCATGTTGTTTCTCATTCCAATTCTACATCAAACCACAACGTATGTGCGCTCCATATCGACAAAGGAAAGTTGTTTCTCATTCCAATTCTACATCAAACCACAACTCAACTGCCGCCCGTTCTCGTTCGCAACCGTTGTTTCTCATTCCAATTCTACATCAAACCACAACCCTCGCGCATGGCAGTAATTCATATTCTGCACGTTACACATATGACACCGATGCATAAAACGTCCTGCCGCACACCGGGGAAGTTGGTCGGATGTAATTTCGTATTTCAAAGAGCAATATATCAAAAAAATTCCAGCTGCTGAGGCATCTCGGGCCGGGCCCGTTCGCTTTTCCCCCAATAGTTCCGAATCTCACTGTACTGTTTGTCCGTAACGCTCAGGATACTGGTATATCCGGCAGGCGGCATCGACTTCTGCACCCGACGGAGATGTACTTCCATATTCTCTTTCGAGGGGCAGTGACGCACGTACACCGAATACTGCATCATCGAAAAGCCATCCTTCTCCAGGGCCTTGCGAAACTGAGTCGCATGACGACGCTCGGTTTTGGTATTGGTCGGCAAATCGAAAAACACGAACAGCCACATGATACGATATGCATTCAAACGGACTTCCGACATCCTGTCACTCCAACAAAGGGTAAACAATCTTCTTTTGCGTTCCAGCGAAACATTTCGCCAGCGATGCCGCCGTAAACGTCAGGCCGACATCCAGCGGACGCATTACCTTCTCGAAACGCGTATCGGCGAACAGTATCCGCAGCAGGGTCCCCTTGACCTCCTGCGTCAGTTGCGACTCGCCCTGCATACGGAGCCCGTACACCAATTCGTCCACAAAAGGACGATAAGGTTCCATCACATCGTCGGCCAACGGAAAGGCATTGTACCGGTTACGGTGGAAAATGCCGAACGCCGGAAACAGCCCCGACCCCATCAGCGACCGTGCGACGGCCGCCCGCAGAACCGTATATCCGTAATTCAGCATGTTATTGGGAACATCTCCCTCCCGCATACGAACGAAATCCCGGCCGAACAGCTCTGCCCAGTAAATTCTGGCGGCAGTCCCCTCCCGGTTGTCCGCATCGCCGCTGCGGACATTCCGGTAATAGGGCTTCAACCGCTCCCCGTCTTTGCCCAACTTCTGCAGCAAGGCGGCCTGGTTTCGGATTTTCGCCTCGACGATTTGCCGCCATATCCCTTTTTTCAACGGCTCGCTCGCCTCGATTTGCGTCCGGTAGTTCTCGCCCTGTGTCCGGTTGGAATCGAGATTCATCAGCATGGCGTTCGGCATCCGGTCGTCGCCGCAGAAGATGACGGCCGCATTGTTATCCGAGAGCGCATTCAGCAGCGGCAGCGTCACGGACGTCTGTCGGTCCTCCAGCACCACCACCCCGATATCCTCGACCGGAACGGTCCGCTGCATGTCGGGGGCCTCCTTCGTACGGATAATCATCTGATTGTCCCGAAGACTCAGGCTATAAGGCGTCGAAAAGAACAGCGCGCGTTTCACCATGAAGCAATTACCGTTTGAATTTTACTTCCCCCGTAACCGTCAGTTCGAAGTCATAGCCTTCGACGAACATTTTAAAATTGGAAACTCTTATCCTCAACTTCGGAGCAGGATGGCGTGCATCGAAAACCGAAATTCCCATTCCACACTCCGCCGTAACGGCTTTCTGGTCCCGTGCCTCCTGATGAAACAGAAACTGGACACGACCATCCTGCGCCATTCCCACGACCTTGTACAACCTTTTAGCCAACTCTCCGACCGAACATTCATACAACTCGTCCGGGGAATTTTCATAAAACAACACCATCGTCCCCGTTTTCAAGAGATACTTGAGCGAATAACCGTTGACATCCGACAGCGGTACCAAATCGGGCCGGGATTCCCGGTCCGCACTCCGTTTGAAATAACGGGCCGCTTCCAGTTTATTGACGATTTCAAACGTCCGTTTCAACCTGCCCTGCCTGTCTCTGCCTTCGTAAATCGCCATGCAGTAATTCCCGTCGTTGACGACATGGTAATATCGCTTATACTCCTTAACGGATACATCGCGATGAGGCTTCAGGAGAATCGGATTTTTCACACCGGTCAATATCCGCACCTTCCGAATCGGTATCTGTTTTTCCTCGTTCATCCAGACGGTGTGTTTCGTCGGGTCTGTCGCCTCTTTGAAACCGTATGCCTCGACCGCCTCCCTTACTTTCTGTCTGACCGCCTCATCCACGATTTTTTCCACATCCGCAGGCAGCAGTTGGTCGAGCGACTTGCGCACGACATACCGAATCTCGCCGTCTCGTTCGATGGCTCCATAAAATGTCTGTTGATGGAGAGCACCCCGGGCAGTATCGCCCTGCATGTATTTGACCTCTCCCCTGTCGTTCCGCTGCACCTTTCCCCGCACACGCAGCCGTTTCCGGCTCTGCTTGGGCATGTTGTCGGGCGTGTGATGCGAAATGAGCAGCTCATCGGCCGTCGCCCGGACATCCTCGGTGAAGGTCGGCCACGGCTTGCCGCAACGGGGTTTATCCGCTTCCCCCCGCCGATAGAGTTCATCCTGCCGAACGTACTGCGCCCACAGGGCGTACTCCCGGCTTCCGATGCAGGCGATGGTAATGGCATCTATACAGTGGTGGACATGATTCACGCGCTCTTTCGCCGCATACTCCTCCTGCAGCCCCCACATCCTGCGGAACGCAGCCGTCGTAGCACCCTTGACCGTATAAACCCGGTCGAAGACTGTCTGCAAATAGAGCCGCGCATACCGGCCGATGATGCCAACATCCACACCCTGCCGATTGCTGAATCCTTCGGGCACCTCCGTCATGGTAAAGGCCTCGCACTTCCTGCGCCAGTAATCGAGGTGCATCCTCCAGTAGTGCCGGTCCTGAATGGCGAAATCCTTCGCCGATTTGGTCGTCGCACTCTTTGCGCGACGGTCCGCCCCCCAGACCCGATGCTCCAACCCCTCGATGCGCTCGAACCATCCGCACGACTCGACACAGGCCAATATCGCGGTATGGTTGGCCAGCTCCGACGGCAGTTTGTCGCGTTTGATATCCCGGTTGAATTCCTCTTCGCACAGCGTCTTGTTGTACTGCGCATCCTCTCCCCCACGCGAACGGGGGACGGTATGCTCGATGTCGTACCGCCGGCCGTCGCCGAGAAACTCGGAAATCCCGATTGTCTTCCCCGTATAAAGGGAACAATGCCCCTGCTCCACCCACAGACGGTATTTGAGAATATCCTCTTCGGAGGGCTCTATGGAATGTCCCGTCGCTTCGACATACTGTTGGCGAATCTCTTCGGCATATTTGCGGTTCTCAGCCTCCCGCTCCCGCTGGTAACGTTCGATGGCCTTCCGTTTGTTGGCGTCGTTCAGCTCGCGGGCGAGCTCGATATTGATTTTCGTGCCACGGTCAATCTTTCCTTCGCGCAGGAGTTCGTTCAGCAGTACGCGGAGCCGGAACAGGGCTCGCATGGCCATCGGATTCCGGACAGCCGGGATGCGCGGCGACCCCAGCTGCAGGAGACCCTGTCCGTTGGGAGACGCCGACGGATACGCCTCAATCATCGAAGGATGGTAAAGGCGCTCCAGCCGCTTCTCCTCTACGCCCCAATAACGCCGCAGATAATCGCGAATACGTTCCTCCTTCCGTGTTTGCTCTCCGTCGCCCAAATCATCCATCTGGGCGGAAATCCCTTGCTCCACTTCGCGGCGCCTGGCCGGGTCGGCATACACCTCCGCCGGAAGCACCTTTCCGAGGTTGGCAAAGAATACCGCCTCGTCGTAGCGGTATCCGCGCCGCAGGTAGGGAAGTATCTTGTTGATAACGTTCAGGCTCAGCGACGCATACCCCTGCGGCAGACGGAAGGCCGCCAGGGTTTTCGCATCGTCGGCTGAAAGCTGCAGTTTCTCCTGCAACCAGGTCTGCAACCGCTCCTCGTCCTCAAAGGCGAAGAGGACATGCCATACGTCGTTGAGTATCTGCTCCTCGTTTTTCCCGGCACCGAGCGTATACAGGCTGCAAATCTCACGCTGCCAATCATCTCCGAAAACCGAAGCGAAAAGGGCCGATACGGGAGACCCCGTCACCGTCGATTTACCGGCACAATTGAAGCGGTACGGCGCCTGCAGCAACTCGCCCCGGCAGGCATAGTTCCCTTTGCCCGCTATCTTTTTGGCAATGTCTTCGAAATCGAAATGCAGTTTGCTCTTGCGCAGGAACAGCGGACGGACAATCTCCACCTCCTCCGGCGAAAGGGGCCGCGGCTCCGCATCGCCGGGACCCGTAACCCGAACGTTGTTGATGAACTGGAGCATCCGGAACTCCTCGAAGCGCGGATGGGACACCGGACAGCGGCTCTTGTCCTTTTCGAAAGTACACTTGCCTACCAAGCCCTTTTGCGACTTGAGGGGCCTCTGATAGAAAATGGCTTTTTCCAATGCCTGTCGCAACTCCTCATCAAGCCGCTGTTTCCGGCAAATGGCACGAAACTCGGCCAGATAGTGCTCGTTCCGGGCTGTATAGTGTTTGCGAATCTTCTCTTTCCGCTGGTAAAGCCGGTAGAAATATTCGCCCAGATATTCGCACCCCGCAGCGGCCATGTCGGCAGAGAGGGTTTTAATCTCCTGCTTCACCTTACCCTCCTCGGCCTCGTTTCCCGCATCCTTGCGATTGCTCAGAAATCCGCGGCGCTGACACAGATGATACAGCGCCCTGCCCAGCACGTAACGTTCTTCGCGGCAGGCCAAATCGAGTTCTTCGGTCAGACACCGGAAGCGGTCGCGGTACGGGTTCCTGTCTGCATTGTCGTCGGTACGCTGCCAACGGATGAACGCATCGTCCAACGGATAAATCCCCTTCCCCTGCCAGGCGTTCAACTGCTCCTCCGACAATGCGGGACACAAGTCGTGCCGTACCAACACCCGCAACAGGGCTATCTTGCGCAAACGGCGACGGAAATAGTGCCGCCGTAGGGCACGGGCATCGGTCCTGTCCTGCACGGCCGGTTTCTCCTGATTCTTCTCACGTGCTACCCCCTCCTGAAAGATATCCACCCCTCGGTCGAGCAGCGTACATCCTTCGTCGTCCACCTCCACGATAGCCCATCCGAGGGAATTGGTTCCTACATCTATACCCAATCTTTTCTCCATAAATTGGCGGTTTTTCGTAAAAATAAGGAAAATTTTTGGATTTGTGCACTTATTTTTCCTATATTTGCAATGTAAGAACTTCTACATCTTACCACAATAAGGCCATGGGCCGCAGGTTTTAATACCTATGTCTCCGCGTACTCCGTGGAGACTTTTTTTACGGTCTCCGGAAAACATCTGCCGGAACCGCCCATAATGGAGACACATGATGGAACAGGCAAAGACAACGGAGAGATGTGCCGACAGGCTGAGGCGCAACGGTTTTGAGGTGGCGACAGCAGCCGACGCACACGAGGCCGGCGAATACATCCGCAGCCGCATCGCCGAACTCGCGCCGGCGAGTATCTCCTTCGGCGACTCGATGACGCTCTACGCGACGGGGACGGTGGAGTGGCTGCGGACGCAGCGCACCTATCCGTTCATCGACACTTTCGAACAGGGCGTTCCTTTCAGGGAACTGATAGAAAGACGCCGGCAGGCGCTGTTATGCGACCTGTTCCTGACCGGCGCGAATGCCGTCACCCTCGACGGGGAGCTGCATTGGCTGGACATGATAGGCAACCGCATCGCACCGATAGCCTTCGGACCGCGGCACGTCATCCTGACCGTCGGTCGGAACAAAATCGTGGAGGACGGCGATGCCGCCTTCAGGCGTATCCGCGAAACGGCCGCCCCGCGCAATGCGGCCCGTCATGAGGATTTCGACACGCCGTGCGTGAAAACGGGCCGGTGCATGGATTGTGCATCGCCCCGACGGATATGCAACGAACGGCTCATTCTGCACAAATGCCATCCGAAAGGGAGGATTACGGTGGTCTTGATTGACGAAGACCTCGGGCTGTAATATTCCTGCACGGAACGCAATCCCCGCATGCATTGCCGGCACACCGGAAGCTCCGCCGCGGAACGGGAAAAGGGCGGACCGCCGCAGCAGCCCGCCCACCGACAAATTGACCAACCTGCCGACGTTTAGTAAACCGTATTCTGGGGGTCGAAATTGCACCAGCCGCTCGTCCAGTTGGCGGCAGCGGTCTCATTCGGACCGAAAGCACCGATATAGTCCACTTTATCGAAGCCCGAAGCCACCTTCTCCTCCGTCCATGCAGCACCCGAAGCAAGCGGACTGTCGCTGCCGGGGAAGACCACCGGAGCGGAAAGGCTAAGCGGATTGCCGCTGAGGCCGAGGTCGGAGAGGGCTGCGAACACCCTGTTTCCACCCTCCGCACGGTTGAAATAACCGTCGGCGAAACTACCCGCATCCTCATCGTCGAACTGGGAACCATCCTTCCAATACTGTGCATCCTGGTAATTCTTCACCATGCCGGCCATCACGCAGTTGGTTACGTTGAGTTTGCCCTGCTCAGCCCAATCCTGTGTGGTAGACCCTTTGTCGTTCTCGATAATCAGCCCTACCGGGAAAGCCGCTATGAGGGAGTTATAGATACTGAGCTGGGTATTGCGGCGCAGATGAAGCGCGGCCTGGAATCTCGCATCGACCGGGCTACCCTCGGCGCCGGCCTGTTCGGTATAGGATGCGGGATTGGACACCGGCCCGAACAGGCTAACGTTGGCGAACACGCATGAGGTGTAGGGTTCGGTAGCCGCACCGTCGCCGTTGTTGTCCGATTCGAAACCGTTGGAGGCCGACTTGTCCCCTATCCTCGGATTGCGCACGCCCATGGCGAACTGTACCTTGCCGCTGAAGCCGTTGTCGGTATCGAAATCATCGTCCCAACCCGAATAGGCGACGAGATATTTCGCATTCGCCGTACCGCCGAACCACTCATAGGAGTCGTCCCCCGAATAGGATACCTGCAGGTGGTCGATTTTGGTACCGCTCCCGACCGAACCGAAGGTAATTCCGTTGATTTCATTGTCCGTAGAGTATTCGATACCGGGGAATTCCACACGTACATAGCTCAGCACGCCGGAATTGTCCGCCGGGTCGTTACCGCCGTGTTTGGAACGCACACCGCCCTCGATGGTCTGTTCGCCGAGGTTGTTGGGCGCCTTGCCGAGCAGGATGATACCGCCCCAGTCACCGGGCTTGCGGCTGCCGGGAGCCTGGGCGGAAGTGAAGACAATCGGGCGTTCCGGCGTACCCTGTGCCATGATTTTGCCGCCCCGTTCGATAATGAGCGTACCCTGCGTAGCCTTGTCGCCCTTTATCACCACACCGGGCTCGATGGTCAGCGTCACACCGTCGGGCACATAAACGAACCCTTTGAGCGTATAGACGTTCGGATAGGTTAGCGTCATGTCGGAAGCGATTTCGAAATTATCCTTCGAACCGTCGCCCAGTTCGAACGTTTCGCCCTGCGGAGGATTCTCGCCGCCGTTGTCCGTATTCTTGTCGCAACTTACGGTAGCAAAGGCCGAGAGGAGCATACATGCCACGGCGGCCATCTTGATGTTCTTTTTCATCTTTTTCTGTTCGATTAAAAATTGGTGTTTTCTCTATTGTCTGTCCTGTCGAATATCGTTCACAGCTTTACCGAGACAGTCAGCGATACGCTCTGACCGGGATTGTAGCGCCGGGTGACCTGTTCCCGCCGGTACATCTGTCCGTCCTTCTCGAACTTCGGGAACTGCTTGTACACCACGTCCTCCGAGAGAAGGTCCTTCACCGAACAGCTCAGCGTCACCCGTCGCCCTATCCTTTTCGATACGGAGAAATCGAGCACGTTGCGCGGCATTTCGTACGAATCGGGAATCAGCGTATTGGGGTCGGGATTGACGCTGTTGGACTTGCCCAGCCCCACTATCCGCTTGCCAATCCGGTTGTAGAGCAGCGCCACGTCGAGTCCGAGTCGTTCGGAACTGTAATAGAGTCCCGCGTTTATCACGTAGGGCGACTGTCCCTGCATGGGCCGGTCGGGTTCGGACACCACCTCGCCGGGCACAAAGGTCACGTTGCTGTATATCCACGCCGCATTGAGCACCAGCGAAAGGTTCGGCATACCGATAAAGCCGAGGTTTTTCCTCACATCGAGCTCCACACCCCAGCTTTGGGCCCGGTCGGCATTCTCATACATATAGCGGAGCGAACCGCCCATGTCGATATAGGTCCACTCTATCGGATTGCGGAAATGTTTGTAGAAGGCACCGAGGCTCACCGTCTCGCCCGGTGCGGGATAGAATTCATAACGCAGGTCCACGTTGTCGATGACGGCCGTCCTGAGGTTCTCGTTACCGGCTATCTCGCTGAAGAGGTCGAAATCGTAATAGACCGTAGGGGAAAGCTCACGCAGCTCCGGACGGTTGAGCGAACGCCCGTAAGCCGCCCGCAACTGATGCCGGTCGTCTATCCGGTAAGTGACATTGACCGAAGGCAGCAGATTGAGGTCGTGGTGCGTCTTGGTGGTCATCAGGATAAGTTCGGGTGCATCCGAACGGTCTCGCGTCAGCTTCGTGGTGTAGCTTTCGAGACGTGCCCCGGCATAGATATCGAATTTTCCGAGCGGAATGTCGAGCGCCGCATAAGCCGCTCCGTAATAGATGTCGGCGGTGTAGGCATTGGTCTTGCGGGTTATCTCGTCGATATAGACCTTGTCCGCTCCCAGCCATTCGGGCGACAGCATCTCCTGGAAAGGCAGCTTGAGATAATATTGCCGCTCCTCGGCGGAAAGGTTGTCGTAACGGTAGATGAACTCGCGCTGGTCGTAGCTGCGGTAACGGTACTCGCCGTAGATGCCGGCTTTCAACGTGGGTCGGATACCCCCCCAGGCCAACTGCTGCACATAGTTGCCGGAAGCCGAAGCGATGTGGTCGCCGAGGGTCTGGAAGTAGCGTTTGATGTTGTCGTTGCCCGTCACCACATCCGCCAGGTCATCCGTACTTCCGATACCGGCCATATTGGAGACGATGCGGCGGTCGGGTTCGTTCCGGTCGGCATAGGAGTAACCGGCATCCCACGTCACCGTCGCATCGGTACCGGCCAGGTGGTGCGTGCCGGAGAACTGCCCCGTATAGGTCAGGCGCGAAGAGTACTGCATCTCGGTCTGTTCGAGATAGTACATGCTGCTCATGTCCTTGATGCCCCGGCGTTCGGTCAGACGGTTACGCCCCAATATATTGAGCAGGTTCTTGAACTCGATACGGTTAGAGGCGTCGAGGATGAACGCCCAGTTGTGCATCGCTCCGAGCCGGACATCGTTCGAATATTGGTTGTCATAATAATCGTCGAGATAGATGGGCGTGTCGGCGGCCGCGGAGTAGATGCCGTACCGGGCGTTCTTGATACCTTCGACTCCTTTAAACGTATTGCTGTATGTGACGGCGGTGATGTTGCCCACGGTACGGCCGCGCTTCGTATCCCAGCGGCGGGCCATCGAGAAGGAGAGCCGCTGGTCGGGCATGGGGATAAAACTCCGGATGCGCCAGTCGTTGTTGAACCCTTCTCTCGTCAGCCTCGTTATCTCGTCGGGCGAAGTGACGAGGTCCATGTGCGCCGGAAACGAGCGGCCGAGCGGCCTCTTGCCGAGGTCGAAACCGAGGAAATCCGTACAGCTTCCGGGGTTCATGCGGAACTGCCTGAATTGCGTCCTGACATTGAACCCGGTCGAATAACCGACTTCGATGCTGTTTTCTTCGGGGATACCTTTGGTCACTATCTTGACGAAACCGCCGGAGAAGTCGCCCGGTATCTCCGGCGAGGGGGATTTATAGACCAGCAGGTTGTCAATCTGACTGCTGGGTATCATGTCGAAGGAGAAGGCACGGCTGTCTGTCTCGGTACTCGGGACGGCCAGTCCGTTTATCCATGCGTTGTTGTAGCGCTGCGACAGGCCGCGCACGATGATGAAACGGTCGTCTATGATGGTGATGCCGGGGACGCGACGGACGACTTCCGAAGCGTTCCGGTCGGGGCTTTTCGATATCTGGGCCGCCGAAACACCGCTCGTGACCTGCGGAACGGCTTTTATCGTTCCGAGCATGGCTATCTCGGTGTCGCTCCGCATACGGGCCTTCACGACCACCTCTTCGACCTCTTCCGAATCGCTTTCGAGGCAGACATCCACCCCCTCCACATCGGCGGCCACCCTGCACGACACCTCGATGCTCTTGTAGGAGATGAAACTGACGGCGAACGTATAATCCCCCGCGGCAAGGTTGTCGAGGCGCCAACGGCCCTCCATATCGGTTTCAGTTCCCTTGTAGGTATCCTTGACCATGACTACGGCGCCTGTCACCGGTTCGCCCGTGGCGGCATCGGTCACCCTTCCCGACACGGAGTAAAGCGGCTGCGCCGCCTCCGCCGCAAGGAAGGGGCACAGCGCAAGAAAAAACGACAGAATTCTCGGTGTGTACAATCTCATATCTTTATCCCGAACAATTATTTGACGCCGCAAAACTACCCGGAGCCCGTTACGAAAGCGTTACAGCCGCTTTACAAAAAATAGAAATGTCCACAGGGAATGAAGCCGACGGAAAAAAGTGCGGCAATCCGCCGCGCGTTCGCTATCTTTGCAGGCACCGAGATGCCCTGTACCCGCTACATAACCGCCAGCCTGCCCGCCGGAGATTACCTCCGCAGCTACTGCGACGCACGCCGCATCGAGGAATATTGCCAGGCATGCGGTAATTACGGCCGGATATGGGGTTGTCCGCCTTTCGATACCGACCCGCTGGAACGGCTTGCCGGCTACGGCCACATCCGCATCATCGGGGCGGTCGTAACATTGGACGCCAAGGAACGGCACCGGCCGGCCGACGTATCCGAAGCGGCCGCAGCCGCCTATGCCATCGTAGAGGATGCCCGCCGACCGATGGATGCCCGCCTGCTGGAAGCGGAAAAGCGTCATCACGGCAGCCGGGCCCTTTTTGCGGGCAGCTGTTTGCTGTGCGGCCGGGGCGGCTGTCTGCGTACCGAGGGGAAACCGTGCCGTTATCCCGACCGGGCCCGCACTTCGCTGGAAGCCTGCGGGTTCGACGTAGCCCGCACGGCGAAAGAACTGCTCGGTCTCCCGCTGCGCTGGAGCGAAGGCCCCGTATTGCCCCCCTACTTCACGCTGGTCGGCGGACTGTTCACAAAAGAAAAGACGGAGGAATCGGAATGGACGCACGCATGAAAGCCGTCTTCAACTGGAGCGGAGGCAAGGATTCGGCACTCGCACTGCTGACGGCCCTGCGCTCGGAGAAATACGACGTCGTATCGCTTCTGACGACGGTCAGCGGCGCCGACGGCCGCTCCACAATGCACGCCATTCCCGAACGGGTGCTCCGGGCACAGGCCGCATCCATCGGCATTCCGCTCTGCACGGTGAACGTAACGCCGGGAGGGGAGCCGGAACACGATACACATGCCATGCGGCTGGCTGCCGAACGGTTCCGGGCACAGGGAGTCACCCGTTTCATCTTCGGCGACATCTTTCTGCACGACGTCCGCACCTACCGCGAAGAGCGTCTACGGCCCTACGGTATCGAGGTGGTGGAACCACTTTGGGAACTCTCGCCGCAGGAGGCCATGGAAGCGTTCCTCGCTTCGGGACTGGAGGCGGTCATCACCACGACCTGGGCAGAGCGATTGGGCAGGGAGTATATCGGCCGCAGACTGAACCGCGCGACGGTGGCGGACTTCCCCGCCGGAATCGACCTCTGCGGCGAGAACGGCGAATACCATACGCTCTGTTACGGCGGGCCCCTCTTCCGGCAGTCCGTCGCCTTTCGGCTGGGAGAACCCTACCGCTGGTCGCAGGAGGTCGGCATGGAGGACGGTTCGCGCCGTACCTTCTCCTACTGGACTGCCGACATCGCCTGACCGCACGCGACAGAGATGGTACCGACACGACACCAACAACGAACGATATGATAACGATAGTAGCCAGAAATGTGATAAGGGAGGGCAAACAGGAGGATTTTCTGAAAGCGGTACAGCCTCTCATCGAAGCGAGCCGTGCCGAACGCGGCAACGTCTTTTACGACCTTTACGAGGATGTGGCCGACAGCCGCGCCTTCTGTTTCATCGAACGGTGGGCAGACGAAGAAGCCGTCGCCGCGCATAACGCCTCGCCCCATTTCCGGGCATGGACAGCAGCCAAGGCGAAGTTCGTGGAGGCGGGTACGGTAGCCCGTTACCGCCAGCGCTGACTCTCAGCGGCAGGCCCGCGGTTCCGGCTGCAATCCTAATCTCCGGGGAGCTGCTCCTCTACGGAGTCCTTGATGTCGTCCAGCTCCACCAGCTTGTTTACGATGGCGTAAATCGTCAGACCGGCCGGACTGTGGATGCCGAGTTTGGCGGATATGTTGCGCCGGTGGGTGATGACCGTATGCGTCGATATGAAGAGCTTGTCGGCTATCTGCTTGTTGGTCATACCCTGCACCACGCAGGCGATGACCTCCTTTTCCCGTCCGCTCAGCGATTCGTGCCGCTTGTCGCGCTCCGGTTCGCTGACCAGCCGGGCGAGTTTGTCGTTCACCGTCTCGGCACTGTCGTACACCGATATGGCATCGTCGTAACTTTTCAGGGCGGCATGGTCGGTAAATGCAAACTGCAGTGCGACGCATTTCATGTCGGGATTGCCCGTATCCTTCTTGAGCTGCTGCAGCGGAAAGAGGCCGAGCGATGCGGGATTCACCAGCAGAATATCCGGATGCTGCCACGAAAGCACGTTCCGCAACTGGTCGATTTCGCTCACCTCGTAAATCTCGGCCTTCAGGTTCTCGGCACTCCCTATCACGGCGATGATGCCGCTGCGTATGATGACCGAAGGCTCCGCCACCGTTATCTTGACCGTAACGCTCATCCTTCCTCCTCCACTCTTTTCTCCAGCCTTCCGACTGCCGGGACGAACAGCAGGTCCTCCACGGCATTGTGGGAAGCGAGGTCGTTCTCGCAGTTGAAGATGTCGAACAGCACGTTGTTGATTTCGTTCGTACTGGCCGACGGGTAGTATTTAATCAGTATGTTCTTGAACTCCGTGAGCAGCGTCTCCACCTGGTCGTGGTGCCGGCTGAAGATGTCGATGCTGTAATCCTGCTGGCGGCGCCCCTCCAGCAGGGCGCGTACGTAGGGGAACACCACCTCCTCTTCGTAGGCCATGTGGGTATGGACACCGGCCGTATAGTCGTCGAAATATTTCATGATGGCCCGCGAAAGGTCGCTGCCCGTCCCCACCGCCGCAGCGAGTTTCTCCCGGATGGCCGGCAGGCGGAATCCGAGAAAGTAGTCGTGCGAGTTGTGCAGGTAGGAGAGGAGACCCTCCATCGAGACCTTGTCGTAGGCATCGGCCGGAATCTCATCGTAAAGCATCATGTTGGTCACGATGAGGAAGGTGGAGGTATCCACGCCGTTGGCACGGCACACTTCGCCTATGGAACTCTCCCCGAAACCGAGCCCGATACCGAAGCGGCTCATAAGCAGTAATATCCTGTAGTTGTCGCTGACCAGGTCGCTCATCGGGTCGTCCTTGGTATATTTTCCTGTTCTCTGCATGGCGTATGTTGTTTTCTGCAAAGATAACATTCCGTCAAAATAGACAAAAGGCCGGCCGCGGGGGCCGGCCTTACCGACTTTAAAGAAATGGCTAAAAATCTTTTTATCTGGAGACAAAAGTAGGGTGTCCGCCTGGCTCCGGCAATACCTAAAACACGTGAAAAGAATCGGCCGGCGATACCTACGTTTGTCGCTGCCCCTCCGGGAAACCTGCGCAGCGAAACGCACGCACAAAAAAGGTGCACCGAACGAAAACCGCCCGGCGCACCCGCCTGAAAAATTTTATGAAAACAATCGTGTCCTATCTCGCCGGTCCGACGTACCAGTTGATGCCCTCAACCACCGGACCGCCGGTATACAGCATGGCGCCGAGGAACCTGTCCTTGCTGTCGGGCATGTAGGTGATGTAGCCGGCCGGAACCAGAATACCGTACGTGGACTCTATCCATTCGAGGGCGCTCCCGAGCACGATGCCGTTCTCGATATCCACCACCTTGCCGGAATTCGGCCCGAACGTGCTGTCAACCGTAAAGCCCAGGCCGTCGCTCGTCGCCGAAACGCCTCCGCCTCCGACGAGCTCCTCGAATATCACCGTCTTACCGGTTTCGGTGTTGAAAAAGGCCGGGTAGTTCGTTTCGTTCACCTGACCGGTTTCGTCCATGCTCTCCCTCCGGAACGTACCGGCGATGTATTTCCCGTTCGGGCTGACGTTGGTGTTGGTGGCCGTCGTCCACATCCCGTCAGCGAGGTTGTATTTCCGGGTACCGCCGTATCCGTCGGGCCTGTCCACCGTCCGGACGTAACGCACGTCCTCGCCCACATAATGTACTTCGCCGGCTTCGTCCCAATAGACCATGCCGAAATCGAAGTTATCCCACGTGGTTCCGTAAACGATGCGGCCGTCGGCCGAGATGCCGCGGGCCTGCACGTCGCCTATCGGCTCGTCACGATAATTCAGCGCGGGCTTCGGGAGCTCTACCGCCACACCGTCCACCCATTTGACAGGATACGAGGTACCGTCTTTGCCACACCAGCCTACCCACGTACCGTCGGCCGCAACCTGGCTTATCTGCGGATTGCTCGTGAAGCCCGCCGGAGTCTTGAACTCCTCGTAACTGCCGTCGAGACGAAACATGACGTTCCCATCGTTCTCGGTCGCTATGACCAAATCGCCGTAATCGCTGATGCAGGAGGTGCTGAAAAGGCTGAAAAGCGTTCGGGGATATGGTCCGAGTTCGGTCCACTCACCCGTGGCGACATCTATCACCACCGGATAGCAGTTCAGATTGCTCTCGTCGTCATACTCCCAATAGAAACCGCCGGCATACCGACCGCTCGGCGACATAGCCGTGCCGTACTGGAATTCCGGATGGCAGCGGTAACGCGGAAAGACGTAGTCTTTGGCCACCTGCACGATACGGATGGCCGCCTCCGCCGCACCGGACGTCACGGTTATCTCCGCCTCGCGCGTACCCTCGGTGTCATTGTCGATGACCTCGACGGTAAGCGAAGTGGCCGTCACATCGGATATCGTTACCCACGAAGCCGATGCCTCGGCCTTCCATTCCGCCGGGTTGGCATGCACCTCGACGGTCACGGGCCGGTTGTCCGCTCCCTGGAAAGAGCATACGGCATCGCTCAGCCGGATGTACTGCGTGTCGGTTTCTCCGGGAGTCGTACACCCGGTCAGCAGCATGGCCGCACATGCGAAAGGCAAAGCAGCCCGTACATAAATTCCTTTTCTCATAATCGAAGCAAACATTTTTGTGTAGTAATAGATTGGTTGGTTATATAATATAATGTAAGATTGGTAAGCCTTCGTCTGCGGCAGCAGGAGCACCGGAATCCCCTGCCTCCTGTTTTGACAAATATACGCAACAGGATTCATTATAACAACAATATATATTACACAATTCCGATGAAATTTTCAAACAAAAGGGCCGCACTCCGAATGGCGTGCGGAAAGACACACCGGACGCACGAAAACAACGGGCCGGACGCGTATAGCGTCCGGCCTGTCACCTGAAAACCTATGTAACCTATGAAAAATGACCCGGCATTCCGGAAAAACCGCCCCGTTCCCTATCTCGCCGGCCCGACATACCAGTTAATGCCCTCGACCACCGGACCGCCGGTAAACAACATGGCGCCGAGGAACCTGTCCCTGCTGTCGGGCATGTAGGTGATATAACCGCTCGGAATGCGGATACCGTAAGTGGATTCTATCCATTCGAGGGCGCTCCCGAGTACGATGCCGTTCTCGATATCCACCACCTTGCCGGAGCTGGGTCCGAAGGTACTGTCAGCCGTAAAGCCCAGACCGTCGCTCGTCGCACTCAGGGCGCCTCCTCCAGGTAGGTCGTCAAAAACGACGGTTTTTTGCGTTTCGGTATTATAGAAGGCCGGATAGTTTCGCTCGTTTTTCTCGAAACCGTCGGCACTCAGGCTCTCGATACGGTACGTTCCGGCGATGTATTTCCCGTTCGGACTGACATTGGTATTGGTGGCCGTCGTCCACATCCCGTCGCACAGGTTATACGTGAAAGTTCCTCCGTGACCGTCCGGACGCTCCACCGGACGGCAGTAACGCACATCCTCGCCCACATAATGTACTTCGCCGGCTTCGTCCCAATAGACCATGCCGAAATCGAAGTTATCCCACGTGGTTCCGTAAACGATGCGGCCGTCGGCCGAGATGCCGCGGGCCTGCACGTCGCCTATCGGCTCGTCGCGGTAATTCAGCGCGGGTTTCGGAAGCTCTGCCGCCACACCGTCCACCCACTTCAGCGGACACGACGCCCCGTTTTTACGCGCCCATCCTACCCAGGTGCCCGCAGAGGAGACCTGCGACACCTCCGGAAGACCCGTAAAATCGGCGGGCACCTCCAGACGAAAATAGTTACCATCGGGAGTCATCACCACACAACCGTCGTTGCAGGCGATTACCAGTTCACCGGCATCGCTGATACACATCGTCTGGAGCAAACGGAACAGGCCGTTCGGATAGGGGCCCAGAGCCGTCCATGCACCGGTTGCCACGTCGATAATAACGGGATGCTGATTGACATTGCCCTCCTCGTCATACGTCGAATAAAAACCGCCGGCATAGTGTCCGCCCGGCGACATGGCCGTGCCGTACTGAAACTCCGGATGACAGCGGTAACGCGGGAAAACATGGTCTTTGGCCAATTGCACCACTGCGATGGTCTGCTCGGCCGCACCGGCCCTCACGGCTATCTCCGCCTTGCGCGTGTCGGCCGAATCGTTGTCGGCGACCGCAACGGTGAAAGAGGTGGCCGTGACCTCGGTCACCTCTACCCACGAGGCCAGCGCCTCGGCCTTCCATTCCGCCGGGTTGGCATGCACCTCGATGGTCAGGGGGCTGTTCCCCTCGCCCCGAAAGGCGCAGGCAGCATCGCTCAGCCGCACGTACTGCGTTTCGGACACGCCCTCGGTTTTACAGCCCGTCAGCAGCAGGGCCGTACACACGAAGGGTAAGGCCGCCCGTACATAAAATCCGTTTTTCATCATTTCAGCAAACTTGTTAAGTAGTAATACAATTGGATTGGTTGGTTATCAAATGGTAAGATTGGTAAATGCTCTTTGCCGCCCGCCCTCTCAACGGGCCGTTCATTTCTTTTTGCAAATTTACATAATATATTTGATTATAACAACAACATATGTAAAATCACTTTTATACCGTTTTATTAAAAATAAATCAACACAATACAAGTATATTTGTCACATAATACCTATTACAAATACCATAAAAAGTGCGCCGGACAAAAATTGTCCGGCGCACCACCTGAAAACCTATGTAACCTATGAAAATGACTGTAAGTCCTATTTTGCCGGAGGAGCTACGTACCAATTGACGCCCTGTACGGCAGCTCCCCCCGTCCACAGCATCCCCCCCTGGAACCGGTCCTTGCTGTCGGGCATATAGGTGATATATCCCGACGGTACAATGATGCCGTAATTCTCCTGTATCCATTCGAGAGCATCTCCAAGAACAATGCCGTTCTCGATATCCACTACCTTACCCGACGAAGACCCGAAAGTGTCATCGACCGTAAAGCCCAGACCGTCGCTCGTCGCAGCTACGCCGCCGCCCCCGACGAGTTCCTCGAATATTACCGTCTTGCCGGTCTCCGTATTGAAGAATGCGGGGTAATTCGTCTCTACGACGAACGATTCGGCTCCTTCCTCCAAAGCTTCCCGGCGGAATGTTCCGGCGATGTATTTCCCGTTCGGACTCACGTTGGTTTTGGTCGCCGAAGTCCACATGCCGTCGCACAGGTTGTACTTATAGGTGCCTCCATAGCCATCGGGCCTGTCCACCGGACGGCAGTAACGCACGTCCTCACCCACGTAATGCACTTCACCGTTCTCGTCCCAGTATACCAGACCATAGTCCCTGTTGTCCCAGGTCGTACCGTAAATGATGCGGCCGTCAGCCGAAATGCCACGGGCCTGTACATCGCCTATCGGCTCGTCCCGGTAGTTCAGTTCGGGCTTGGGAAGCTCCTCTGCCACGCCGTCCACCCATTTGAACGGAGAGGAGACACCTCCCTTGCTTGCCCAGCCGACCATCGTACCGTCCGCCGACACCTGGCTGATTTCCGGATAATTCGTATAACCTGCCGGAGGCTCTATCTTCGTATAGTTCCCGTCGAGGTCGAACAGAATGTTGGCATCGTTCAGCGCCGCAATAATCACCTCGCCGTTATCGGTCATGCAGGAGGTCTCACCCAGCTCGAACAACGTTTTGGGGAACGGCCCCAGTTCGTGCCATTCGTCCTTTTCCACATCGATTATCACGGGATAGAATACGGTCGTGCCCGATTCGTCCTGACCATAATAGAAACTGCCGACATACTTTCCGTTCGGCGACATAGGCGCCAAATTTTGAAAAACTTCCGGTCTGGACCGGTAACGCGGGAAGGAGTGGTCTCCGACCATCTGCATCACTTTGATGACCTCTTCCGCCTGGCCGGCCGTTACGGTTATCTCCGCCTCCCGTATTTCGTTGGTATCGTTATCGACGACCTCGATGGTAAACGAAGTGGCCGTCACATCGGATACCTTCACCCACGAGGCCGACGCTTCGGCCTTCCACGTCGCCGGATTGGTGTGCACCTCGATGGTCACGGGCCGGTTGCCCGTTCCCTGAAAAGAACATGCGGCATCGCTCAGCCGGATGTACTGCGTGTCGGTCCCGCCGGGTGCCGTACACCCCCCGAGCAGGGCTACACACGCGAAAGGCAAAGCAGCCCGGATGTAAAATCCCTTCTTCATAATTCAAGCAAACATTTAGCAGTAATACAAAATCGGTTTATAAAATATACAGTAAGATTGGTAAGTCTTTCGTCCCGTATGCAACCGACGCATTTCCCATCGGTTTTTGCAAATATATGCCATATGTTTTATTATAACAACAATATATATTATCACGAATTTTGTTTTTATCCTTAGAAAAAATTCGTATTAATGCCATTACACAGATGAAAGCCGCACACCCGATGCCGTTTCCCGCCGCACGACAGCCCTCAGCGACCGAACCTCCTTACCTGCGCACAGTCCGTCCTTCCGTCGCCAGCCGACCGGAACGGGATACCGGCAGAAAAAGGAGCCGCATGATGCTGTCCCGCCAGCAGAGAGACGCCACGCCCGGCCGCACGGCGTGCATCGCAGCAAACCCCGCAGTCCCGCAGACGCAACCGCAGACATGCGGGCATGTTTCCGCGGTCCCAACCTGCCATCCGGTACGTCCCGCAACAGGATACGGAACGGATAAAGACAGTATCGGCGGTGCAAAAGCACCGCCGATACTGTCTCTCCGCTGCGGGACGACGACACGCCCCACATCCCTGCCGCCTACTTGCCGGCCGGCGGGGCTACGTAGAAATAACCGTCCACTAAACCCAATATGCCATCCGAAAGGGGCGTCGCACCCGTTATCACCTCCTTGCCTGCACAGCACAGTTCGAGACGGCAGTCAGGAACATAGATACCGAAAGTATCGTACACCCATTCCTGAGCGGTGCCGAGCTTGATGCCCGTCTCTACATCCACCACGATGCTGCTGGTACACATCGAGCTGCCGATGCCGACGAATCCTTCGCCGTCATCCGTAACGCCGCACGCTGTCGTAGGGCCGTATTCATCTATAATATAAGTAGTCCCCGTCTCGGTATTGAAGAAAGCGGCATAATAGGTCTCCTCAATGGACATCTCATCGTCAGCAAGCTCTTCCTTCCGATAGGTACCTGCGAGCCATTTGCCGTTGGGGCTCACCTGCGACGCGCTCGCATAGCAGATGATACCGTCCACGAGGTTGTAATCATAGTAGTCGCCCATACCGTCGGACCGCTGTACAGGCTTTACCTTACGCACATCTTCGCCCACGAAATGAGGCTCCCCGCTCCTGTCCCAATAAACCATGCCGAAATCGAAGTTATCCCAGGTCGAACCGTAGATGATTTCGCCGTTGGCCGAAATGCCGCGGGCCATCACACCGTTCAGGAACTGGGCGCTGGTGTACTCTTCGCCCCTGTAACTCGTGGCGGGCATCTTCAGCTCCTGCGCTTCACCGTCCACCCATTTCAGCGGCCAGTAGAGCGAACCGTGGCCGTCGTTCATGCTTTTCATGGCATAACCGACCCAAACATTGCCGTCCGCGGAGGTACTCGCCACACTCGGATGCGCACTCATCCCTGTCGGCGTGGCAAGCTCATAATAGGTACCGTCGAGATTGATGACGTAGTTCCCGGCCGTCTTGGTGCTGAAAACGATGGTTCCCTGGTCGGTTATTGCGTTCGGGTATCCGAATTCGAACAGCGACATCGGGTACGGGCCGAATTCGTATTTCCTGTCCGTCTCGACCTCGGTGACGACGGCATGATAAAGCAGCGAACCGTCCTCGTCCAGCGTAGCATAGAAGCCGCCGGCATACTTGCCGCTCGGCGACATCACCATGCCGTTCTCGTATTCATACATGGTACGGAAACGTGCGAACTCCGTATCCATCGGAAGCTGCGAAACTTTCACCTCCACCGTTGCCTGGCCGGCCGTCACGGTGATAATGCCCTCCCTTTCTTCGGCGACATTGCTGTCATCCACCGTCAGGACGAAGCTGTTCTTTCCCGTCTCCGTTATCTTAATCCACGAAACGGCGGGGTCCGCCTTCCAATCCGCCGGACTGGAAGCCACGGTCACCGTCCGGGAACCGTTGCCCGCCCCGTTGAAGGTCAGGGCGGAATCACTGAGTTTGATGTAATGGGTCTCCGTCGACCCACCGTTGTTGCACGCCCATGCGAAAGCTGCAGCAACAATTACAAAGATGATGCGCAAACGTTTAAACATAATTTATTACGTCATTTAATTAGGTTATACAGGCACCGGAATTACCGGCATCACACAATAAAACTCTCCGCTCTATTTTCTCGGATTACAAATATAGCAACAGATTTCACATAATAAAATATCATTATTAAAAAAAACAACAACTAACGAACTTTGGCACTTCAAACGGACTTTCTCGATATAAAACAACATCCTTTCGCCGGCAAAAGTCAAATAAGACACATCCGAAAGGGGTTTACAACATCCGAACCGGCCTGTGAGTGCCTCCGGAGACACCTGCAGCCTATTTCCGCCCGCAGGTTCTTTCTGAGGGCAGGGCCGGAGAATACCTCAGGAGGTACGGAAAGCCGGCCCCCTCCTGCCGGCAGCGGATACCGCTCCCATGCCCGCGGAGGAGCACACGGAGCAACGACAAAAAAACGTCGGCACCCCTGAGGGGCACCGACGCCGACGAATAATTAATGCACCTTATGTAATGTGCCGTTGCTTCATTCACTTTCCTGTCCTCTCTTCGCGACGTACCACGTCGCGATATCGGCCCCCCACGGCGCCGCAATCACCGTCGAGGCCAGCAATACGGAACCGTCGGCCGCCATGTACTTGAACTGCCCGCCCGAGGGAACGTTGATACCGAACCTCTCCTGCACGTACTCTTCGAGCGACGCATAAGCCACCGTAGCACCGTTCTCCAAATTCACCACCGGGCCGCTGCCGCCCATACCGCCGACCGCCGCCATGAATGCGAGCCCCTCGTCGGTCACGCCGCAGCCGCCGTAACCCTCATAATCCTCCAAAACGGTCGTCTGCCCGGTCTCGGTATTGAAATAGGCCGGATAGTAAGTGGAATTTATCCTGTCGCGCGTCTCGTTCAACGACTCCACCGTAAAAGTACCGGCCAGCCACTTGCCGTCGGGACTCGCCTGTCCGGCTCCGCTCCAGGTCTGCACGCCGTCCACCAGCGTATAAGTGTACTCCGAGCCGCTCCAATCGACCATCGTCACCTCCCGCTCATTGCGGACATCCTCGCCCACATAGCGGGCAGTCCCTTCGGCATCCCACCAAATCATGCCGGCATCCTCGTTATCCCAGGTCGAACCGTAGATGATTTCGCCGTTGGCCGAGATACCGCGGGCCATGACACCCTGGTCGTGTGCATCGCCGCGGTAATTGAACTCGGGAAGCGGAAGCGGCTGGTACTCGCCGTCCACTATCTTCACCGGACCGTACGTGTACCCTTCGGGCGAACCGGTACCCCAGCCCACCATGATGCGCCCGTCCAGTGCGCTGCCTTCGATGACGGTGGCACCGATGAAACCGGGCGCCGCCTGGGAAAGGAAGTAGTCGCCGTCGGGCGTAAAGCCGACCACGCCGCCATTGACGCTGTCATCTATGTAGAGCGTCCCCTGGTCGGTGATGGCCATCGCATCCGCCAGGCCGAACATCGAAGCCGGATAGGGCCCGAGAACGATACGTTTATCGGTCTCTATATTGATGATAACCGGATAGTTGATGGTATTGTCGTTCTCGTCGTAATCGTTGTAGAAGGCACCGAACCACTTCCCGTTAGGCGAAATGACGCCGCCGAAATAGTCAATCATGTAGCGGTAGCGGGAGGGAACACCCGTCTCCGCGCCGAGCTGCCACACCTCTATCTCCTGCGAAGCCGTGCCCGCGGTAACGGTTATCACCGCCCGGCGCTCCGCCTCCGCCACGTTGTCGTCGACCGTAATGGTGAGGCCGAACTCATCTTCGGTATACCTGCACCACGAAGCGTCGCTCTCGGCACTCCATTCGGCAGGACTCGTCCTCACCTCGACGACCAGCGGCTGGTTTCCGGCGGCCCGGAACGAATACTCCGCATAATCCAATTTGACATAATGCGTTTCGACCTCTCCGGGGGTCTTGCAGCCCGACAGCACAACGGCCGGCAGCAGGGCAAACAAAGATAATCTGAAGTCAGTTTTCATAGAGATTGATAATCTGTCGTATTTAGGTTCAACATAAAACGGCCTGTGCACCGGCGCGTTTTACAAATATAAAAACGCGCCGAATATTTTGCAACAATATACATCATAGACGATTACGAAAAAAATCCGGATTTCCGGCCGTTTCCGGTCAAAAAGAGATACCGCCCTCCCGACAGGCGCCCGTTTTCAGCCGACTCCCGGATACGGCTTTCCGAAACGACGCTCCCGTCCGACAAAAAAAGTCCGCCGGCCTTTCGGGACCGGCGGACTTGACCGCCCTGCGCCTCACCGGCGCATGCACTCGCTTACGTCACTGCTCGTTCGGGTCGGCCACGTACCAAAATATGTTCTCGGCCCCGCCGATACCCGTCGTCAGGCTGGTTCCCATGAAGGACCTGCCGTCCGGGCAGATATACATCAACGCCCCGCCGGGGATGACGATATCGAATTCGGCACGCACCCACTCCGCCAATGAACCGTAGAGCTGGACGCCCGTATTCACATCGACTACACGGCAACTCGCCATACCGTCCGTACTGCCCACGAAACCGATGCCGTCGTCCGTGACGGCGCTGCCGCCGAATCCGCCGAGTTCATCGAATATCACCGTAGTCTTGGTCTCCGTATTGAAGAAGGCGGGACAATAGGAGGTATAGACCTCGCGTCGGTCCTCGCTGAGCGTCTCGGTACAGAATGTCCCGGCAAGCCACCTGCCGCTGGGGCTTGCATTGCCCGCACCGGCCCACGTCATCACGCCGTCGCACAGATTGTACTGATACTCCTCGCCCAGCGCATCGACCATCGTGACTTCCCGGACATCACGCACGTCTTCGCCCACATGGTGTACGTTGCCCTCCTTGTCCCAATAGACCATACCTGCGTCGAGGTTATCCCACGTACTTCCGTATATCACCGTCCCGTCAGCCGATATGCCGAACGCAAGGATGCCCTGGTCGTGCGGCATGTCGCGATAGTTGAGTTCGGGCAGGGGCAGCGGCCGGTACTCGCCGTCCACCACCTTCACCGGGCCGTAGGTATGCCCCTCCGGGGAACCGGTACCGTAACCTACCATCACACTGCCGTCCAGCGAGCTACCCGTTATCACCGTCCTGCTCTTGAAACCGGGCGCAACCTCGGTACTGAAATAATCTCCGTCGAGGGTGAATCCCACTACGCCGCCGCCCACGCCATCGTCAAGGAAGAGCGTCCCCTGCGAAGTTATCGCCATCGCATCGGAGAAAGAGAACATCGATTTCGGAAAGGGTCCGAAAACGACCCGTTCGTCGGTTGCTATGTCGATAATCACGGGAAAATAAATGGTATGGTCGTTCTCATCGTAATCCAGATAATACCCTCCCGCATACCGTCCGTTCGGAGAGATGACACAGTTGCCGTACAAGTCATCCAGCAAACGGTATCGGGCACCGTCGAAGCCGCTCTGGCCCAACTGCCAGATGCCGATTTCCTGCCGGGCCTGACCGGCCGTCACGGTAATGACTCCCTTACGCTCCGCATCGCCGGTATTGGGCGCCACGGTAATGGTTACCGCCCCCTCCGATTCGGTGTATCGTATCCACGATGCATCGCTCTCGACGCTCCACTCGGCCGGGTAAGCCCTGACGCCCACGGTCACAGACCTGCTGTCGTCGGCAAGGAACGAAAGCTCCGCATCATCCACCTTGATGAAGTGCTCCTCTCCCGCCCCCTTCGGGTCGGTACAGCTTCCCAGAACCGCGGCCGTTACAACTGCGGACAACACGACGGCTACATTTTTTTTCATAATAGATTAGTTAAAATTAAAAATTAAGTTAGCAATAACTATTCGTCACGGCCATCACACGCAGCATACTTATCCGTGCAACAGCCAATTCACAGCAAATATAATATCATTTAAATAATATCACAACATTATAGATGAATTTAAAAATAATTTTTCTCTGTTTTGATAAATTCATAATTATGCAAATTATCATTCATAATTTTCCCGGCCGCACCGGTGTGCCATGACACCGCCGTACGGCAGCCGACGAGCACCGCCCAGACGGATAACCGGCCTCTCTTGCACGGCGACGACCGCCGCCTCTCCTTTCCGCACCCGACACGAAAAAACCGCCGCATCTTCAGGATGCGGCGGTTCGTCAATCCGTGCAGCCGAAGCCGTACGGGCCGTCAATTGTTCAGTGCCGGAGCGACATACCAATACAGCGTGGTCACCGCACCGTTCTGCTCATACCGAAGTTTGGCACCGAATACCTTCTGCCGGTCGGGCGTGAGGTAATGTATCGCCCCCTCGGAAATGATGATGCCGAATTCACTCCTTATCCACGGCAGCATGTCGTCTACCTTGGTTTTCGATGCGAGGTCCACGATGAAACCGCTGTTCACGCCCATCCCCTGTATACCGATAAGGCCGAGGCCGTCGTCGGTGACACCCATGGCCACACAACCGGCATATTCGTCGAACACCGTGGTCGTCTTGGTCTCCGTGTTGAAGAAAGCGGGATAGTTCGCCTGCAGTACCTCGTCGTTCTCCTTGTCATACTCCTCCGTACGGTAGGTACCTGCTATCCAGGTGCCGTTGGGGCTTATCTGCGTCTGGTTCGCCCAGCATATCATGCCGTTCACGATATTGTAGTCGTAGAGAGTACCGTCGAGCGGATTGGGCCTCTGTACGGTCGTCACCGTGCGCAGGTCACTGCCCACCCAGTCCACGTTGCCGTCCTTGTCCCAATAGGCCATCCCGTAGTCGTAGTTCTCCCACGAGGTGCCGTACACCACCGAACCGTCGGCCGACATACCGCGGGCCAGGATACCGGCCCACCACTCCTCGTTCCGGAAATTGCCCTCCTCGGGCAGCGGCAGCGGTTTCACCTCGCCGTCCACCACCTTGACGGGCCCGTACATACATCCGTAGGGAGTCCCCTCCGTATAACCGACCATGACCGAACCGTCGACGGAGGAACTCTGCATTACCAACGGTCCGTATCCCGCAACCGACTTGGGAACGGTATAGGTACCGTCGAGGTCGAACGCGACACAGCCCCCGTTGGTCGAATCGGAGATATACAGTACGCCCTGGTCGGTCACCACCTCGGCCTCCGTAAAACCGAACAGCGTCTCCGGATAGGGACCGAACTCATGCCACTTGTCCGTTTCGAGATCGATGACCACTGCGGTGTACTGAAATCCGTTCTCACCGAGAACATCCGTATAAAAACCGCCCACATACCTGCCGCTGGGCGACATCACGGCGCTGTTCAACTGTTCGAGCAGCCTGTACCGGGCACTCAATCCCCGTGCACCGAGCTGATAGACCCGGATGGATGCGGTCGCCTCGCCTGCCTGCAACGTGATTTCCGCATTGCGCTCCCCGTCTGCATTGGGGTCTACGGAGACCTCCAGCGTACTTCCCTCGCCTGCGGAGACTTTCAGCCACGATGCGCCGCTCTCGAAACTCCACTCCGGATTGGCCCTCACTTCGATAATCTGCGCCTCCCCGCCGTCTTCGGTAAAGGTGCATACCGCATCGCTGAGTTTGATGTAATGCTCATCGGCTTCCTCCGAGCCGGTCGTGCAACCGGAAAGCGCCAAGGCTGCCGCCACCGGAAGCAAGATAGTGTAAAGATGTCTTTTCATGTTAATAATTTGGTTACTTATAGGCTTCACGCAGGTCAATACATATCACAAGAGACAGTGCATCCGACCATAAATCGTACAAATATAGAATAATTCCAATAACATTACAATAACTTTACACACCAATGCACTGCTCTTTTTTGTATTATTTTTAATAAATTCGCCAAAAACAGGCAGCAGCTATAACACACGCGCACAGTATCCGCAAACCTTCGGACCTACAAGAAAACAGGTCGGTCCTGCCCGTACAGGCAAGACCGACCGCAAACATGCAAACCTCCTTCCGACTCCCCTCCATCAATTCAACGGAGGCGCTATATACCAATAAACCGTATAGGGTTGACCATTCTCCTGTATTTCAAGGGTATAACCGAATACCGACTTCGCATCGGGAGTCACATAAGTGAGGACACCGCCGGAAACGTAGATGCCGTAACGCTCCTGTATCCATTCGGACATCGAACCGAGCAAAGTCTTGCTCTTCACGTCCACCACCGAACCGCTCGTCACACCCAACCCTTGAAGACCTATCATACCCAATCCTTCGTCTGTCACGTGGAGTGCCACATAACCGACATATTCGTCGAACACGGTCGTGGTACGCGTTTCGGTATTGAAAAAGGCCGGATAATTGACCTGCGTCACCGTATTGCTCTCCGCATTGAACTCTTCCGTGCGGTAGGTACCTGCTATCCACGTACCGTCGGGGCTTATCTGCGTCTGGTTCGCCCAGCATATCATCCCGTCTACGAGATTGTAATCCACCGGATTCCCGAGCGCATCTTCCCGCTGAACGGTGGTCACCTTGCGCAGGTCGCTGCCTACCCAGTCCACATTGCCGTCGCGGTCCCACCAGACCATGCCGTAATCGTAATTCTCCCACGAACTGCCATACGCCACCGAACCGTCGGCCGACATGCCGCGTACCATCACGCCGGCCCACCACTCCTCATCGCGAAAACTCTTTTCAGGCAGTGGAAGCGCCGTTCCCACACCATCCACATACTTGACAGGAGCATACATACATCCCGTAACGGGGTCGCCCTCAGCATAACCGACGAAAACGGAACCGTCGGCGGAAACGCTCTGCATGACCGTCGGACCGTATCCGCCCGGAACGGCCTCCGGCCGGTAATAGGTACCGTCCAATTCAAAGGCCACGCACCCTCCGTTCACGTAATCGCTTATATAAAGGGTACCCTGGTCGGTCATCACCTCGGCCTCTTCCAGTCCCATCAGCGATTCCGGATATGGGCCTATCTCTACCCGCTCGTCGCTCTCAAGGTCGATAATGACAGCAGTAAACGTAAAATCGTTCTCTCCTTCCAGACCGGTTATGAAACCGCCCACATACTTGCCGCTGGGCGACATGACCGCATGATTAAGGTCTTCCAGATAGCGGTATCGGGCATTCATCCGGTCGAAACCGAGCTGATAGACCCGGATGGATGCGGTCGCCTCGCCTGCCTGCAGCGTGATTTCCGCACTGCGCTCCCCGTCGGTATTGGGGTCTGCGGAGACCACCAGCGTGCTTCCTTCGCCTTCGGAGACCTTCAGCCACGATGCACCGCTCTCGAAACTCCATTCCGGATTGGCCCTGACGTCAATAACCTGCGTCTCCCCGCCGTCCTCGGTAAAAGTGCACACCGCATCGCTCAGCTTGATGTAATGCTCCTCGGTTCCTTCCGGCCCGGTCGTACAGCCGGCAAACAGAGCCGACCCCACCAGCAAGGCGAGGACTCCAAATAAATCTTTTCTCATAACGATTAGTTCCTTTTAACTTGTTAGCACAACACTCACTCGCCGTCCGTCCGACCGGTTCTGCGAAGTGAGAACATGCAATAATAAGAAACTTCAAATAATAATACAACAACATATATTATTGTATTATTTTCAATTCCCTTTATGACAGGAACAGAGATTGTGACGCGCTGCGGGACTTTGTCCGGGCATACGGAAAAAGAACGGCGGCAAACCGGAATGAGAAACGGGGAAACGATGACGACGAAAGACCGAGCAGCGAATCCGAACCCCCGGAGAAGGCTCTGCGCCCGAGAACAGGACGCGCAGACAAAACCGGGCGAGGGAGTCCGGACCGGAAAACACCCGGCAACTGCCGGAGAACGGTCACACAGCACCCGACACCGCGCAGGGAGGAGGAAAACGTCACTCCTCGGTGATTTCGATGAGCTGCTGGCGATAGGCTTCGAGAATGCTCGACTTGGAGACGAAACCGAGGTACCGGTTGTTCTTGTCCACCACGGGCAGGTTCCACGCCCTGGACTCTTCGAACTTCTCCACCACTTCGGATATCATCTCGTTCTTGAAGATGATGTCCGGGGGCTGTACGACATACTTGGAGACGGGAGTCCGGTACTTGGCCTGGTCGAACATGTCCGTGCGTATATCATCGAGCAGGATGATGCCGGCGAACTCGCCGCCCTCCTTTATCACCGGGAAGACGTTGCGTTTGGAGGAGGAGATGATGTGTACGAGGTCGCCGAGGGTAGCCTCCTTGCTGACGGGCGAAAAGTTCGTCTCTATCAGCTTGTCAAGGTCGAGGAAGACCATCACCGCCCGGTCCTTGTTGTGCGTGACGAGTTCGCCCTTGGCCCGCAGCTTCTTGGTGTATATCGAATCGGGTTCGAGGTAGTAGGATATGGCGAAAGAGAGCGACGCCACGAGCATCAGCGGAACGAAGAGCCCGTAACCGTTGGAGAGCTCCGCGATAAGGAACACCGACGTCAGGGGCGCCTTCATGACACCCGTCATGACACCCGCCATGCCCACGAGCGAGAAATTGACCACCGACATCTCCATACCGAAAAAGGTATTGCAGATGTAGGCGAGCGTCCCGCCGACGAAGGCTCCGGTGAAGAGCGACGGCGCGAACGAACCGCCCACCCCTCCGGCGGCGTTCGTCACGGCCATGGCGACCACCTTGAGGAAAAGCGTCCCCAGCAGGAAGAGCACCACCACCCACGGAATGTCCCGGTACTGATAGAAAAGCGAATTATTGAAAAGCGGCTCCACCTGTCCGTGCATGAGGTCGATGAAGGATTCGTACCCCTCGCCGTAAAGGGGCGGGAAGAGGAAGATGAGCAGCCCTATCGCCACCCCGCCGACAATCCAGCGGGTGGACTGCTTGCGCATGTTTCCGAAAAATTTCTGCACCTTGCCGTTCACGGTCAGGAAGTAGAACGACACGAGCCCGCACAGCACGGCGAGCACGACGTACATATGGAGGTGCTGGAGGTTGAAGGTTCCCCCCACGCTTACGTTCAGCATGGGGTCGAACCCCTTGAGAAAGAGCACGAGCGTGGTCGATACGACCGAGGAGATGAGCAGCGGTACGATGGCCCGCATGGAGATGTCGAGCATCAGCACCTCCAGCACGAAGATGAGCCCCGTAACGGGAGCCTTGAAGATGGCCGCCAGGGCGCCCGCGGCACCGCACCCCAGCAGCAGCGTCGTATCACGGTAATTGAGCCGGAAGACCTGCGCGATATTGGAGCCGATGGCCGACCCCGTCAGTACGATGGGAGCCTCGGGCCCCACCGAGCCGCCGAATCCGATGGTCACGGCTCCGCCCACCATCGAGGTATAGCAGTTGTGTCCCCGGATGCGCGACCCCGTCTTACTGATGGCGTACAGCACGCGGGTGACCCCCTCCGAGATATTGTCCTTCACGATATGCTTCACGAACAGCGAAGCGAGGATGATGCCCACAGCCGGATAGACGAGAAAGAGATAACCGGCCGTATCGGCGGGTATCCAGCTCACGAGGGAGTGGCGGATGAGATGCAGGAGCCATTCGAACGCATAGGCGGCGAAACCGGACACAAGACCGACGACGATGGCCAGGACTATCATCAGTTGCTGTCCCGACAGGCGCCGCGTTATCTTCATCAACAGGACGTAAGCCCTGTTAAGTATCTTTTTCGAGCTCTCCATATCACCCCGTAAGCGCTGCCCGGAGCAGCGTCGCTAAGGCATGCAAGGTATCAGAACGGGCGGATACCCATGATTTCACGCACGTCGGCAACGGTCTGCGAAGCACTCGCCCGCGCCTTCTCGGCCCCTTCCGACACCACCCTGCGCAGGTACGCCTCATCGCCCTTGATGGCCTCTATCCGCTCCCGTATGGGGGCTATGGCCTTGATAATGTCCTCGGCGAGCTGCTTCTTCAGGTCGCCGTAACGTATCTCGCACCGGGCGTACTGCTCCCTAAAAAAGGCCACGGTATCGGGCGCGGACACCGCCTGCATGATGGTGAAGATGTTGGCGACACCCTCGCTCAGGGGAGAATCCGGCTCCGTGGGACCGGAGTCGGTCACGGCCCGCATCACCTTTTTGCGTATCGCCTCGTCGGAATCGGCCAGGAAGATGCCGTTGTTTTCGCTCTTGCCCATCTTGCCCGTACCGTCCAGCCCCGGTATCTTCACCAAATCGGCCCCGAAATTGTAGGGCTGGCTCTCCGGAAAATACTCCACGCCGTACATGTTGTTGAAACGGCGGGCGAATACGCGCGTCAGTTCGAGGTGCTGCTCCTGGTCCTTGCCCACGGGCACATGCGTGGCGCGGTGGAGGAGAATGTCCGCCGCCATCAGCACGGGATAGGTGAGCAGGCCGGCATTGACGTTCGAGGGATTCTTGCGCACCTTGTCCTTGAAAGAGGCCGTACGCTCCAGCTCGCCCACATAGGCGTGCATGCCGAGCAGCAACGACAGTTCGGTCACCTGCGGCACGTCGCTCTGCACGTAGACGGTAGCCACGTCGGGGTCGATGCCCGCGGCGAGGTACTCGGCAAGCACCGTCCGGACGTTCTCGTGCAGGCGCGTCGGGTCGTCATGCGTAGTCAGCGCATGGTAATCCGCGATGAAAAAGTAGCATTTCGCATCGTGCTGCATTCTGACGAAATTGCGCAGCGCCCCGAAATAGTTTCCCAAATGGAGCTGTCCGGTGGGTCTGATGCCACTGAGTACTATATCCATGTCTTCTCCGTTACTGTCTTGGCGACGTTCTACAACCGAACAAAAGTAAGGTAAAAAAACCAGATATTAGCCATTTTTACCTACTTTTGCTCCGTTCAGGAGATTAAGGAAGAGATGAAGACATACTGGAGACTGCTCGGCTTCGCGAAACCGATAGAGAAATACGCCATACCCTATTTTTTCTGCACGCTGCTGTACGCATTCTTCAATGTCTGTACCTTCACGCTGATAATGCCCATCGTCAATTCGCTGTTCTCCCCCGACGGAGCGCTGCAGGCCGTTACCGAGATGCCCGTTTTCAGCATACGTCATCTGACCGACTACATCAGCGCCCTGCTCTCCTATCTCCTCTACCGCCTGTTCGGCAGCGACTACGACATCATGGACGTGCTGATAATGCTCGCCTGCGTGGTCGTCACCGCCTCGCTACTGAGCAACCTTTTCCGCTACCTCGCCCAACGGATTATCGAGAACATGCGCGTGCGGACGCTCTGCCGCCTGCGCGACCGGGTATACGAACACGTCCTGAGCATGAACCTCGGTTTTTTCAGCAACGAACGCAAGGGCGACATCATGGCCCGCATCACCTCCGACGTACAGGTCGTGCAGTTCTGCATCACCAACACGCTGCAGGTGGTCTTCCGCGACCCCTTCCTCATTCTGTTCTACGTGGTCGCCATGCTGGCCATCTCCGTCCAGCTCTCCCTCTTCTCGGTCATCTACCTGCCCGTCGTGGCGCTGCTGATTGGGACGATAGTGAAACGCCTGCGCCGTTCGGCCAAGGAGGTACAGGAGTCGTTCGGCGAACTGACTTCGGTACTCGACGAATCGCTCTCGGGAATGAAAGTGATAAAGGGATACAATGCGGAAACCTTTTTCGGCCGCCGCTTCAACGACATCAACCGCAAATTCTCCGACATCTCGCGGCGCATCGCCTACCGTCAGCAACTAGCCTCGCCCATGAGCGAATTCCTCGGCATCGCGGCGGCAGCCGGACTGCTCATCTTCGGCGGCATCCTCGTCACGGGCGGCAAGCTCGATGCGGGCGGTTTCCTTACCTACCTCGCCATATTCACCCAGATAACCCGCCCCATGCGCTCCTTCACGGATGCCTTTGCCACCATCAATCAGGGCATCGCCGCCGGCGACCGCGTCCTGCGTCTGCTCGACACGGAGACCTCCGTCCGGAACGCGCCCGACGCCGTACAGCTCGACCACTTCCGCGAACGCATTGAATTCCGCGACGTCCGTTTCGCCTACGAGGAGCGGGAGGTCATCTGCGGCATCAGCTTCACGGTAGAGAAGGGACAGACCGTCGCGCTCGTCGGCCCTTCGGGAGGCGGCAAATCGACGATTTCAGACCTCATTCCGCGCTTTTACGACGTGACGGCAGGCGAAATCCGCATCGACGGCCGCGACATCCGACAGTACGACCTGCACTCCCTGCGCGAGCGGATGGGCATCGTGGCGCAGGATACCGTACTCTTTAACGACACCATCGAGAACAACATCCGCCTGGGCAACTCCGAAGCCACGCGCGAAGAGGTCATGGATGCGGCACGCATCGCCAACGCCGAACAGTTCATCGCAGAGACCCCCTACGGCCTGGAGACGAACATCGGCGACCGCGGCGCGAAACTCTCCGGCGGGCAGCGTCAGCGCCTCAGCATCGCCCGCGCCGTTCTCAAAAACCCCGAAATCCTCATCCTCGACGAGGCGACATCCGCCCTCGACACCGAGAGCGAAAAACTCGTACAGGAGGCCCTCAACACACTGCTCGAAGGGCGCACATCCATCGTCATCGCCCACCGTCTGAGCACGATACGCAACGTGGATAAAATCATCGTCATCGAACAGGGCCGCATCACCGAGGAAGGAACGCACACAGAACTCATCAGCCGCAAGGGCACCTACGCCAAACTCATCGAAATGCAGCAACTTTCCTGACAACCGCCATGCGGCGTTCCGAAAGCAACAGCCCTGCGCCGATGGAGGGACTACCGGGAACTCCTCATCGGAACAGGCGCCGCGAGAACACAATTCCACCTCTTCCGACCGACAAGCAAGCGTTTCCCGTCCCGAAAACCCCGGTCAGCCCGAATGTCCTGCATGAAATACCGCCCCATAACCCGCATTCTTTCCTTGGCCGCCGCACTCTTCATCCTGACGGCATGCACTCCGCACAACCTGCCGGACGGCTGGTACACGACCTCCGGCGAAGGCCCGGATACACGCATCGGCCCCTCCATCGTTACATGCAGCGACTTCGCCGCACTGCATCTCGACTCGCTACCCTCCGGCGAGGGTACGTTCATCTATCAGATAACGGGTACCGTCAAACCGGAAAAGCAGAAGCGATGGACAGCCGCCACCCGCAAGGCCGTCGGACGGCACATCGTCTTCCTTTACGAAGGCAACGTGCTGGCAGCACCCCACATCAACATGCCGATAGACAGGGGAACTTTCGCCATCTCCGCCCCCGCCATCTCCGGCGACGCCGACCGGATGCGGGAAATCTTCCATAGCCTCGAGGCACAGATGCGGTGACCGGACGAGCATCGACACATGTTTGCGCAGCGGTACCGCCTTCCCCGCCATGGAACGAACCGACACCAAAAGCGGCGGGCAGGAGTAACTCCTGCCCGCCGGCCAGTATTTCACAAGCCGCCCGGAACCTTGCTTTTCCGAACGGACCGAATACACTACGCTATTCGACCTCCCACGTTTCCCCGCTGTTCAGCAGGTCGTCCACGTTCTTAATCTTCGCCGTAGCCTGAACCTCGGCAATCTGCCGGGCCACTTCGCGTTCGTAAGTGGGTTCCGCCACGTCACGGATGATACCCAGCGCGACAGGAAAATCGGGATACTTCATGCTGGCCAGCATCACGTGCACCATCGTATCCTTCTCGTGGGCGTCATGCACGAGGATGTCGTCGAGCGTCACGTCGTTTTCGCCGACGGTCACCACCTTCAGCTTCATGTTGTCGAGCATCAGCCCCTTGTCCATGTTCTTGCCGAAGAGCATCTTTTCGCCCTGACGGAGGGTGATGGTGTGTTCCGCCCGCACCTCCTTGTCGCCGGCGAACGCCTTGTGGGTACCGTTATTGAATATCATGCAGTTCACCAGCACCTCGATGACCGACAGGCCGTCGTGCTTCGAAGCGGCCACCATGCACTCCGTGGTCAGGTTCACCTCGGCGTCTATCGAACGGGCGAAGAAAGTGCCGTGAGCACCTATCACCAGTTCGCCGGGATTGAACGGACGCTCCACCGTACCGTAGGGCGACGTCTTGGTAATCTTGCCGAGCTTCGACGTCGGCGAGTACTGTCCTTTGGTGAGACCGTAAATCTCGTTATTGAACAGCACCACGTTCAGGTCGATGTTACGGCGGATGGAGTGGATGAAATGGTTGCCGCCGATGGCGAGCGAGTCGCCGTCGCCCGTCATCACGAAGACGCTCAGGTCGGGGTTGGCCGTCTTGAGACCCGTAGCGATGGCGTTGGCACGGCCGTGTATGCCGTGAAACCCGTACGTGCTCACATAATAGGGAAAACGCGACGAACAGCCGATACCGGAGACCACCGCGAAACGCGAATGTTCCACGTCGGCATTGGCGGCTATCTGCGGCATGGCCTTCTGGATGGCACTCAACACGGCATAGTCGCCGCAGCCGGGACACCACTTAACTTCCTGGTCGCTTTTGAAGTCCGCAACCGTATATTTGAGTTCGCTCATGACTACTTTTCCAATAATTCGTTAAACTTATCGACCAGTTCCTCTTTCGTGAACGGAAGCCCCTGTACCTTGTTGAACTGTTCGTACCGGAACTGCGGGAACGACATACGCATGTAATTGGCGAACTGTCCTTCGTTCAGCTCGCATACCACGATTTTCCTGAACCCGGAAAAGATTTCGTACACGCCGTGCGGCAGGGGATTGATGTAGTTGAAGTGGCAGAGGGAAACCTTCTTTCCTGCCGCCCGCATCTCCTTTACGGCCGATTCGAGATGGCCGCGGGTACCGCCCCAACCAACGACGAGCAGGTCGCCTTCCCGGTCGCCCAGCACTTCCTGTTCGGGAATGAAGTCCACGACACGCGCCACCTTCTCGGCACGCAACTCGACCATCCGCTGGTGGTTCTGCGGATTGTGCGACGGCGAACCCTTCAGGATATCCTTTTCCAGACCGCCGATGCGGTGCTCCAAACCGGGCGTACCGGGGAATGCCCAACGGCGAGCCAGCCGCAGTCCGTCGCGCTTGTAGGGCAGGAAAGTCTTTTCGTCCTCCGGCAGCTCCCTGATTACCGGCGGATGTATTTCGGGATAATCCTTCATGGAGGGTATCTTCCAAGGCTGGCTGCCGTTGGCGATGAATCCGTCGGAAAGCAGCACGACCGGCGTCATGTGTTCCATGGCGAGCTTGCCGGCCATGAAAGCGTAATGGAAACAGTCGGACGGAGTACTTGCCGCAATGACTATCATCGGACACTCTCCGTTGCGGCCCCAGAGCGCCTGCAGCAGGTCACCCTGTTCGGTCTTGGTCGGAAGGCCGGTGGAAGGCCCGCCGCGCTGTACGTCCACGACGACAATCGGAAGCTCGGTCATTACCGCCAGTCCCATGGCCTCGGACTTCAGCGAAAGGCCGGGACCGGAGGTGGTGGTCACGGCGAAGTGGCCCGCATACGAAGCCCCGATGGTCGTACAAATGCCGGCGATTTCATCCTCGCACTGTACGGTCTTCACGCCGAGGTCTTTGCGCTTGGCGAGTTCTTCGAGAATGACGGTCGCGGGGGTAATGGGATACGAACCGCAGTAGAGCGGCCGGCCGCTCTTTTCGGAAGCGGCGATGAATCCCCATGCCGTCGCCTGGTTGCCGTTGATACTGCGGTAACGACCCTTGGGCAGGTCGGCAGGCTGCACGTCGTACGTATTGGCGAACGCATGCGTATTGTGGGCATAGTTATGACCGGCCTTGAGCGCGAGGACATTCGCCTCGGCAACGACCGGATTGCGTTTGCCGAACTTGTTGTTGATATATTCCACGGCATGCTCAAGCGGCTTGTTGAACATGAAGAGGCACATGCCCAGCGCAAACATGTTCTTGCACTTCACAACGCTCTTCACATCCAGGTCGAGCCCCGCGAGGGCCTCTTTGGTCATGGTCGTGATGTCGGCGACGATGATGTTGTAATCCTCTATTCCCAGCTCGGCGAACGGGTCACCCGTCGTGAATCCCGCACGGGCCACGCTCTTCTCGTCGAGCGTATCGCCGTCGATGATTACCGTGGCGCCTTTCCTCAGCCAGCAGGCGTTAGCCCTCAGGGCGGCCGGATTCATGGTCACCAACACGTCGCAATAGTCACCCGGTGTCTGTACCGGATGGTCGCCGAAATGTACCTGAAATCCCGATACACCGGCCACAGTTCCCTGCGGTGCGCGAATTTCGGCAGGATAATCCGGGAAAGTCGAAATGCCGTTGCCCTGCAGGGCCGCGGTGTCGGAGAACAGAGTGCCCGTCAACTGCATTCCGTCCCCGGAGTCCCCGGAGAACCGGATAACCACGTCATCCCTCTCCGTAATGCTTGTGTTTTCCATAATGCCTTCAAAGCAACGGGAACCTTCAGCGTACGCCCACGTACCTTAAGTTCCCTGGTTTTTTAAATATTAGTAGTTGATTTATATATCAAATTCACTTAACTTGCGTCATACGTGACAATACGCGGAACACGGCTTCAAGCACCATGTCCCGGCATCCGGTAAATAAGCCCAATATTCATCCGCAAATGTAATGAATTCTAATGTAGGAGCAACCCATAAGGAAAAAAATATTTATCTTTGGCTGACGAAGTTTACAAATCGTAACAAAAAGCCGGAAAAAACCTTCTGCGACACAGAAAGCCGCAGCCTCCGCACCCCTTCGACCGATACAACAAAACATATTGCAACCATGAACCATCCCATCAGATTCACGACACCCGAAGAGGCGGTGAAAGTCATCAAATCCGGTGACCACGTCCACCTGAGCAGCGTCGCCAGCGTACCGCAGATACTCGTCCGTGCGATGACGGCACGGGGCGAGGCCGGGGAGTTGCAGCACGTCCATATCCATCACCTCCACACCGAGGGCGAGGCCCTCTACGCCGTCCCCGAAATGGAAGGGATTTTCCAGCTCGACTCGTTCTTCGTGGGAGGGAATGTCCGGAACATCACCCAACAGGGTTTCGCCGACTACATACCGGTCTTCCTGAGCGAGACGCAGCGCCTCTACCGGGACGGCATCCTGCCGTGCAACGTGGCCATGATACAGGTCTCGACTCCCGACAGACACGGCTACGTCTCCCTCGGCACCTCGGTAGACGCCACGCTGGCGGCCGTGGAGTGCGCCGACACGGTCATCGCGGTCGTGAACCGGCATGTCCCGCGGTCGTTCGGCGATTCGTTCATCCACACCTCGCAGATAGACCTCTTCGTCGAGGACGACACGCCGCTCATCGAGGAGCACTTCGCCGAACCGAACGACCTGGAGTGCGCCATAGGCCGCAACTGCGCAGCGCTCATCGAAGACGGAGCGTGCCTCCAGATGGGCATCGGGGCCATCCCCAATGCGGTGCTGTCGCAGCTGGGCAGCCACAAGAACCTCGGCGTACACACCGAAATGTTCGCCGACGGCGTACTGCCCCTCGTGGAATCGGGCGTGATAAACGGTGCCAACAAGAAGATAGACAAAGGGAAGATGGTCTCCACCTTCCTGATGGGCTCGCACCGCGTTTATGACTTCATTGACAACAATCCCGGCGTACTGATGAAAGACGTCGGATACACCAACGACCCCTTCGTCATCGCCCAGAATCCCAAGGTGACGGCCATCAACTCGGCACTGCAAATCGACCTTACGGGACAGATATGCGCCGATTCGCTCGGTACGCGTTTCTACTCCGGCGTCGGCGGACAGGTGGATTTCATCTACGGCGCCTCCCGTTCGGAAGGCGGCAAAGCCATCGTGGCCATGCCGTCGGTCACGAACAAGGGCATCAGCAAGATTGTTCCCGTTCTGGCCGAAGGGGCGGGCGTGGTGACCACCCGTGCGCACGTACACTGGATAGTGACCGAACACGGAGCGGTAAACCTCTACGGCAAGAGCCTCCAGGAACGCGCCCGTCTACTGATAAGCATCGCCGACCCGGCGAGCCGCGAAGAACTCGACCGTGCCGCTTTCGAACGTTTCGGCCCGCACCACCACTATATCAAGTCGCGCTGCGGCATCTGACACAACGGCCGGCATACTCCCCCACGATGAAAGGCCGTACCGAATTGCATGAATGCAATTCGGTACGGCCTTCAACATACGCGAACCGGCCCAGACACCGAAGTGCGGGACAAAGAAGCAGCCTCCCGACCGATTCGCATCTCCTGTTCCGGTCCCTCCATCTCGCCAAAATACAGGTTCCGCCACCGCATACCGGCCAGCCGACCGACCCGTACCATGCTTTTCAGCGAATATATTACTATATTTGCGGATGCCGTAGGCGGCCTTACTCAGAAAACGAAACATACCATGCGCTGCAAACCATCCACGAACACGAAGCTCACCCTGTTCATCGTCCTGCTGCTCGTCATAGACCAGGCAGTCAAATTCACCGTCAAACTGAACATGGAACTCTATCAGAGCATTCCGGTCTTCGGCAACTGGTTCATCATCCACTTCATCGAAAATCCCGGGGCGGCATTCGGCATGCAGCTCGGCGGAACCTGGGGTAAGCTGCTGTTGAGCCTCATACGCATCGCGGCCATCGTGCTCATCGCATGGTATCTGCACCGGCTCGTCAAAAAGTCGGCTCCCACGGGAGTACTCGTCGGCGGGGCCCTGATACTCGCCGGGGCGATAGGCAACATGATAGACAGTGCTTTTTACGGCCTTATCTTCTCCGAGTCGACACCTTATGCGGCCGCCACACTCTTTCCGGAAGGAGGGGGATACGCACCGTTCCTGCACGGCAAAGTGGTGGATATGCTCTATTTCCCCATCATCAACTCCACCTGGCCCGACTGGATGCCGCTGATAGGCGGCAGGGAGTTCACCTTTTTCAGTCCCGTATTCAACATAGCCGACAGCTACATCACGGTAGCGGTATTCTATATCATTCTCTTTCAACGCAAATTTTTCCTTAAATAAGGACAGGAGCCCGCTCCGGAGCTCTCTTCGCAGAAACACGTCACAATACAGCCATGAACAGGTTCATCACAATGCTTCTGCTCGCTACGGCAGTATGCACCACAACCGGAAGCGTTTCGGCACAGGAGGCCGACAGAATTCTCGGTATCTACAAAGTGGAGGGAGAGACCACGCACGAACTCTCCAAGGTACGGATATACAAGACGGGCGACACCTACGAGGCACGCATCATCTGGCTCGAACATCCCAACGACGAAACGGGGAATCCCCGGCTCGACCTGCTCAATCCCGACCCGGCATTGCGGAGCGGCCGTGCCGACGCCATTGTACTCGTGCGCGGTCTGCGTTACGATGCGAAAAAGGAGCGGTGGACGGGCGGTACGATATACAACCCCGTCGATGGCAAAGTGTACGACGTACAGGCGGAATTCGATGGTCCGCAGGAGCTCCGGGTCAGGGGGTATATCGGAAAGCCCATGTTCGGCAGAGACCTCGTCTGGGAAAAGCTGGAGTAACGCATACCGGCCGACGAACGGAAAGAGAAGGGGCACCGCACGCGGTACCCCTTCTCTTATTTTCCCTGCCGAGTCCACCGCATCATCACCGGGACACGACACCCTTACGGCACACGCCCACGCCGCATGGGAGCAGCAACGGACGGAATGTGCCGAACCGAACGCCAAGGAGACGGCAACAAAAAGCACCGTGCACTCCGGGCCCTCCCTACTGCACCGGCAATACCGTCCGGACCCGCGGCAGGCACATCCATTCCGTCCGACTCCAGCCTGAGACACGTACCCGACCCGGCATACGGCTCCGTTCCCGCCATTTCGCTCCGGTGGGCCGGAGCAATCCCACCCGACCGCATCCGGAACCCGCAAGCCGGCCATTGCAAATACGGCCCCGAAACGACTGCGGCGGCCCTTTTCGGGGCCGCCGCACACTTACCGATACCGAAAGATTACTTCAGATAGGCTTCGGTCGTACCTATCATGTAACCGTCCATATAGACCTCAACCCGATAAGTGCCGCTGGTAATTCCGGCACCGTTATAATAGAGGCCTACTTCAAGGTCTTTGTTCTGGTAATCTATCTCGCGTACCGCCGAATAGGTCAGTTTGTCGCCTTCGTAGTCGAAGAGCGAGGAGATGTCGCTCGCAAGGACATAGCCGTCCGGGCCGGTGATGCGCACATAGACATTCCGTTCGCCCGGCGTAGCCAGGTCATTGGCTGTCAGGATGAAATCCACCCGGAGCCGTTCGGCGCGGGAAGCACGCGGTACGACCCGGTCATTGGAGTTCAGCGCGGTCAGGACAATATCCCTCGCCCGAACGATGGCTCCTACCTTCACCCGGTTGGAGAGTTCCGAAGCACGTTCTTCGGCCGCCTGCGCACGGATGCGCTCGTCGTTCACCTGCTGACGGAACGCCACGTTCTCCTGCGTCAGGCTCCGGTTAAGCTGGTTGAGCGAATCTATCTGCTTGACGTAATGGCGCATGATGTCGCGCATCGTACCGAGCTCCTTCTCGTACTTGCGGATGGTAGCGCGGTTGATGTTGCGTTCGTTCTGGAGACGCTCCATCAACGAATCGGCCCGCTGCCGTTCTACACCGAGATTATAGCTTATCGAATCGTTATCGACCTTGAGATTGTCCAGGTCCACGATGAGGTCATTGATATTCTCCTCAAGTATCGCCTTCTCGGCCTTCGCTTCGGCCTTCAGGCTCTTCACCTGTCGGAAATAGATGAATGCCAATACACCCAGCACTACCACAAGGAGGATAATCACTATCTGGTATCCCCTGATGGACTTGGAGGTACGCTCGGGCGCATTGTCTCCCTGACTGTTATATTCTTCTGCCATAAGATAAAATATTTAAGGTTAATATTCGCAGTTCCAGGTTTTCCGGGCGCCGCGCTTCCGCACAAATATAACGATTATTCGATTGGAAAAGCCCAACCCGCAGCGGCAAAGCCGATTTTCCGAAACAAAAATAAATATATTCACCGAAAACCAAAAGCGGTTGCGGGACGGTAACCCGGCCCACAGTTCCGGCGCGCCTCAGCGGCGCCAACCAAAAACATCAAAGCGCCCCCGAATCGTACATCAGTCCCCCGTATTCTACCAGACGGGCCCGGACACTTCCCACCCTCAGCGGCGATTCGAGGAAAACCGGTACCTTGTTGCCGTCGTCCGATATCCATACGAAGAACTCGCTGCCCTCCTCGAAACTGTCGGCCACATCGTTCACAAGCTGGCAGGAGAATTTCAGCGTATTGACCCTGCCGAGCCCCCGTACTTCCCTGACCTCCCGGCCATGATAGGTATATTTGATGAATCGTACGGTATCTTTCAGCAGCAGGGCGAGCGTTTTCGACTGCCCCGGTTCGTACGCCGCTATATCGTGCATCCGGAGCGTATAAAAGAGCGATATGCCGTCCATCGCCTCGCCCGCGAGCTCCACGGCGACCTCTGTAGCCTCCGGGTTCCGGTGGTCGCGGAAAGCATTGTAGGAGACACCTTCGTCCCAATCATAGACGAAAGCGCTCGAAAAGCGGTAATCCCCCTCCAACAGTTCGGCCTCGGCCTTCACCGGCCGCATATCCGAACTGCGCAGCCAACTGTGGTAACGGTCGTCGAGTTTATAGAACCAACTGAACATGCCCTTGACGGTGGCACGGGCACTTATCCGCAAAGCGGGTACACCGTCCGCCTCATCCTCGTCCACGGTCAATACGACGGTACCCATATCCGTATTCGGCCACATGGCGGCCCGGTAACTCACCGTATAGACCAACCGCTCCCCGCCGCCGAAGGCGGGAGTCGTCCGGTCATCCTGCGCCCGGCCGGTCATCCAGCAGAAGACGACCGCCGCAAACATCGCTATTTTCCCTATCATTCCGGTAATCATTAATCATAAATCAATCTGCCGTTTACGCAGGAGAAGTTCCGCCGGACAAACCGCCGCGGCCATCCGCCCTCTCGCGCAACAGGCTTCAATCAAAACACAAGATAGCGTTTTCCCGCATATATCCATACCGTCGGAAGCGACAAATCACGAAATCATCCCGAAATCCGTCTCTCCCCGGTTCACGTACCGTTCCTTCAGCCTGGCCAGCAGGGCATTCTCCGGCAGGGTCAGCGAAGGGTCGGCAGCCAATATCTCTTCCGCCGCACGCCGCGCATACTCCACCACCGCCGCATCTTTGGCCAGCGATGCGATTTTGAGTTCAAAAGCCGTGCCGCTCTGCTGGGTCCCCCCTATGTCACCCGCACCGCGGAGTTTGAGGTCAAGCTCGGACAGACGAAAACCGTCGTTCGTCTCCACCATGGCGTCGAGCCGTGCCCGCGCCTCGCGCGAGAGCCGGTCACCGCTCATCAGGATGCAATAGGACTGCTCTCCGCCGCGCCCGACACGACCGCGAAGCTGGTGCAACTGGGAGAGTCCGAAACGCTCGGCACTCTCTATCACCATCACCGTGGCGTTCGGCACATCCACGCCGACCTCAATGACCGACGTGGCGACCATTATCTGCGTCGTCCCTTCGCGAAACGCCCTCATGCCCTCCTCCTTCTCCTCGGCCGGCAGTTTGCCGTGAACGACCGACAGCCGGTACTGCGGCAGGGGAAACTCCCGCGACATCGTCTCAAACCCGTCGTACAAATCCTTGTAATCCATCTTCTCGGACTCCTTAATGAGCGGATAGACCACATAGACCTGCCGACCGCGGGCTATCTCACTGCGCAAGAAACCGAAAAGCTTCATGCGCTGGGAATCGTACAGGTGCCGGGTAAGGATGGGCTTACGGCCGGGCGGCAGCTCGTCTATCACCGAAACGTCGAGGTCGCCATAGAGTGTCATCGCCAGCGTGCGCGGAATGGGTGTCGCCGTCATCACGAGTACGTGGGGCGGTCGGCTGTTCTTCGTCCACATCCGTGCCCGCTGCTCCACGCCGAAACGGTGCTGTTCGTCTATGACCACCAACCCGAGGTTGTCGAACTTCACGCGCTCCTCGATAAGCGCATGGGTACCGATAAGAATGTGGAGTCCTCCGGAAGCGAGCTCTTCGAGTATCCCGTCGCGCTCCCGTTTCTTTGTCGAACCGGTCAGCACCGCTACCCGCACGCCCACCCCCTCGACCATCTTCGTTATCGAGGCGAAATGCTGGCGGGCCAGTATCTCCGTGGGTACCATCATGCAGGCCTGAAAACCGTTGTCGGCAGCCAACAGCATGGCCATAAGCGCCACCAGCGTCTTGCCGCTCCCCACGTCGCCCTGCAGGAGACGGTTCATCTGGTGCCCCGTGACCGTATCGGCCCGTATCTCCTTTACCACCCGTTTCTGGGCTCCGGTCAGCTCGAAGGGGAGCTTCGTCCGGTAAAACCCATTAAAAAACTCCCCCACGCGGGGAAAAAAGAAGCCATCGGCTGCAGTGGTACGGGTGACGCGCCGCGACAGAATAGCGAGCTGGATACCCAGCAGCTCCTCGAACTTGAGGCGGTACTCCGCCTGCCGGAGCAGCTCCTGCGACTGCGGAAAATGGATATTGCGGAGCGCCTCCCCCAGCGGCAGCAGACCGTGGGCGGCGACTACCGACGGCGGCAGCGTCTCGGTAATATGCCCCTGCACCTGTTCCCACAGATTGCAGACGAGCTTGTAAATCCCCTTGGAACCGAGCTGGACACCGGAGAGCTTCTCGGTAGTGCTGTACACTCCCTGCAGCCCGCCGCCCGGCCGGTTCACCAATGCTTCGACGAGGTCGATTTCCGGATGGACGAAGGAGAGTTCGCCGCGGAACAGTGCTGGCCGCCCGAAAACGATGTATTCGCGCCCCGCCTCGATGCGTTTCTCTATCCACTTCGTACCGCTGAACCACACCAAATCGGCCGTGCCCGAACCGTCCGAAACGAAGACGCGCAACCGCCGTTTGCGCCCCTCCCCTTCGTAAGCCATCCCGGTCACACGGGCCCGCACCTGAATATAGGCGGGCGCATCGGGCCCGATATCGCCTATGCGGAAAAGTTTCGTGCGGTCGACGTACCGGAACGGGAAATAGTAGAGCAGGTCGCCGAACGTACGGATACCCAGCTCGCGTGCGAGCACCCCCGCGCGCTTCTCCCCCACGCCGGGCAGGAACTTTATATCGTAATCGAGTACGGTAGCCATCTGCCTGCAACCTGTTTCCGATACCAAAAGTAGTAAGAATTTCCGGCAAAACGCACCCCCGTTCCGCCGGGAGGCCGGCAGCGGCGGAACGCACCGGCCAATCCGCCCTCCTGCGACCGCCGGCGCCGGGGCATGAGAGCGCCGTCCCAGTCTCCTGTCCGCCCGTTATGTCGCGAAAAAGAGAGCACATCTGCGGCTTTTACACTATTTTTGCAGGTGCGGGCCGCAGGCCCCGATACTATCGAGAAAAATGGACGACGAAAAGAAAGAGAGGCTTAGGCGGGCCTGGGCGGAAGCGACAGCAGGAAACAGGCGCCGGAGCCGGGAGGTAAAGATAGGCAGCGTCGCCATCGGCGCCGGCCATCCGGTGGCCGTACAGTCGATGACCGACCGCAATACGAACGATACCGAAGCCTGCATCGCGCAGACCGGACGCATCCGGCAGGCCGGAGGCCGTATCGTGCGGCTCACCACGCAGGGGCTCCGGGAAGCGGAGAGCATGCGTATCATTGCAGCCGAGGTACGCCGCCGGTGGCCCGATACCGCACTGGTGGCCGACGTGCACTTCGTTCCCCAGGTGGCCGACGCCGTAGCAGCGTTCGCGGACAAAGTGCGGATAAATCCCGGCAACTACAACGACCGCGGCGGCAGCTTCGAGGCGCTGTTGGAGAAGTGCCGCCGAAGCGGTGCCGCCCTGCGCATCGGCGTGAACCACGGTTCGCTCTCGCCCAAGATGGTAGGACTCTACGGCGATACGCCGGAAGGCATGGTGGAGTCGGCCATGGAGTACCTGCGCATATGCCGGCGGGAGGGTTTCGACCGGGTGGTCATCTCCATGAAGTCGAGCAACACCCGCGTCATGGTACACGCCTACCGGATGCTCGTGGCCGCAATGCACCTCGAAGGGATGGACTATCCCCTCCACCTCGGGGTAACGGAAGCGGGCAGCGGACTGGAAGGACGCATCAAATCGGCCGTCGGCATCGGGGCGCTGCTGGCCGACGGCGTGGGCGACACGATACGCGTTTCGCTGACCGAACCGCCTGAAAACGAGATTCCCGCCGCACAGGCCATTACGGCCCACTTCGCGGCCGCAACGGCTTCCGAAGGCACGTTCCGCAGGGGACAGGAGGCCCTGCGGGAACCGTTCGCCTATTCGCGCCGCCTTACCGCATCCGTCGGCCGGATAGGCGGGGACAATCCCCCCCTGCTCCGGTCGGAACTGCTGGCCGACGAAGCCGACGCCCTGCACGACGGACGCATTGCCGTCATCGAGGCCGTGGGACCGCATCCCGTCGAGGAGTGGCGCGAGGCGATAGTCCGCATGGACGCCGCCGGCGACCGCCGTCCGGTCATCCTCAAGCGTACCTATCCGTCCTGCGACCGGACGGAACTCGCCATGCAGGCCGCAGCGGACTTCGGCGTTATGTTCATCGACGGACTGGCCGACGGCATCTGGATAGAAAGCGCGGCAGGAACGCCGCAGGCCGACACCGACAGCATAGCCCTCGACATTCTCCAGGCTTCGCGGGCCCGGATGAGCAAAACGGAATTTATCTCGTGCCCCGGGTGCGGCCGGACGCTCTATGCCCTGCAGGATACGCTCGCCGTCGTCAAAGAGCGCCTTTCGCATCTGAAGGGGCTGAAAATCGCCGTCATGGGCTGCATCGTGAACGGTCCCGGCGAGATGGCCGACGCGGATTACGGTTACGTGGGAGCCGCACCGGGCCGGATAACCCTCTACCGCGGCAAGGAGCCCGTCCGGCGCAACATTCCGCAGGAGGATGCGCTCGACGCGCTCATCGCGCTGCTCCGGTCGGACGGCCGCTGGACGGAACCGGAATAGGAGCGCAGACGCGGGCCGCAGCCGAGACCGCCGCCCGGCTCCCTTCTCGAAGGGACGATACGGCCCGTCCCGGACGAAACACATGCAACCGACAAGCCCATGCAGGAATGAAGACGATATTGCCGCTGACATACCTCGGCAGCACGGAATACTTCCGCTGCCTCTACGACGGAACGTGCGTGATAGACCTCTACGAGCACTACGTGAAACAGAGTTACCGCAACCGCTGCGACATCCTGACGGCCGGGGGCCCCGCGTCGCTCACCGTCCACGTCGTCAAGGGAGGCAGCATCCGCAAGCGGCCCGTGTGCGACATGCGCATCGACTACTCCAAACGCTGGCAGCACCAGCACTGGATGTCCATTCTCTCCGCCTACAGGAATTCCCCCTACTTCGACCATTACCGCGACCGTTTCGAACCCTTTTATAACCGGGAGTTCACTTTCCTGGCCGACTGGAACATCGCCCTGCTGGAGACCGTCACCGGAATACTCGGCACTCCGCCGGCGCTCCGCTTCAGCGACTCCTACATCGAGGCCGACACGGACGACCGCGACCTGCGCCCCGCCTTCGAACCGCTCCGGGCCGACGGGCGTACCACGGCAGGCGGCGTGTACGAACAGGTCTTCGCCGACCGCTTCCCCTTCGTTCCGAACCTCTCCGTCATCGACCTGCTCTTCTGCGAAGGCCCTGCGGCGAAAGCGTTCCTCACGCAGCCCTGAACGACGCCTGTCCCCCCAAAAAAATCCGGCACCCGTCTGCGGATGCCGGACCGTTGTTTCCGTCTGTTCGCCTATTTACCGATGGGCGGCGCGATATACCAGCTGACATACGTGACGCCTCCGGCCGATGCCATAGGGAAAGAACCGATAACGGACTTCCCGTCGGGTGTCACATAACTGATAAAACCGCTGCCGGGAATGATGATGCCGTACGTATCGTAAACCCAGTCCACCATGCTGCCGAGGTCGGTGCCCGTATTCAGGTCGTAAACCATACATGCGGTGACGCCCAACGCACCGAGTCCGATGAAGGCGATGCCGTCGTCGGTCACGTGCGTACCGGAACCGCTTCCGTAATCGTTCACGATGACGGTCGTTTCGGTCTCGGTATTGTAGAAAGCGGGGGTTTCGGAGGTGTACATGGAGATACCGTCGTCGGATACCGAATCCTCACAGTATTTGGTGGCTATCCATTTGCCGTTGGGACTCACTTTCGTATTTTCGGCAGTACATTTACAACCTTTGACGAGATGCGTTTCGTATTCGGTGCCGTCGCCCATCTTCATGGTGACGGGAACCACCTCCCGCACATCGTGGCCTACCCATTTCGGTGCCGCAGTGTTCTCGCCGTTGTTCACCCAGTAAAGCATACCGAAATCGAAGTTTTCCCACGAGGTCCCGTAGATGATTTCGCCGTTGGCGGAGATGCCGCGGGCCATGCCGCCGTACCAAGTGGCTTCATCGCGGTAGTTGAGCTCCGGCCACGGCAGTTCGTGCGGCACGCCGTCTATCCACAGCAGGGCTTTGCAGGGGGCATTGTCTTCGCCTACCTTGCCTTTTACCGCATAGCCTACCCAATACCTGCCATCTGCCGAGACACTCGATATGATGGGGGCGCCGCGGTAGCCTTCGTATGCATCGAGCTTGGTGACATTGCCTTCGGTATCGACGATAATCATTCCGCCATGGGACCCGTCATGGATGAACAGCACGCCCTGGTCGGAAATGCACATGTTGTCGGTCATGTAGTAAACCGCCTCCGGATAGGGGCCGAATTCGTAAACATCTCCCGTCTCCATGTCGATGATGGTCGGGGAATACTGCCACGAATCGTCCGGGGCGATGGAGGGCACGAATCCGCCCACATATTTGCCGTTCGGAGAGATGGCAGCCCCGGACTGGAAGGTTTCCAGCCGACGGTAACGGACAAACTCATTATCCTTCGCCAACTGGTTTACCGTAATCTGCTGCACGGCCTGTCCGGCCTCGACGGTAACGGTCGTACTCCGTTCGGCACCGGTTTCGTTGTCTTCGACGGTCAGGGTAAGCGTTTTCCCGTCTTCGCTCTTTTCTGCTTTCAGCCACGAAGCACCGGGAGCGACCTCATAATCCGCAGGCGAAGCCTTGACGGTGATTTCGAGCGGCTGATTCTCTTCGCCGAGAAAAGTACACAATACCTGGCTGAGATTCACATAGTGGAACGTCTCTCCCTCCGTAGATTTGCAGCCCGTGCATGCCGCCAGGGCCAGTACGACGGCAAGGCCTTTGGATAAAATTCTTTTCATTGTTGGATAGGTTAACAGTTAATATAAACAATTGTCGGCGGTCTCCGCATTCCGACCATACTTATACAAAGGTACGAAATGAATCGTATATAAATACGCTATGTTTAAATAGTAACGTATTTATACCAAACCGCATGTCTACCCGAAAATAACAAAATATATACGCAGGACAGAGGCTATCCCCCTCCGAAATACATAATCATGCAGTCCGACGCGGCGAATGAACTTCAGACAGTCACCGCCGGCCGCCTCCTGCAATTCGAGTAAAAGGGCGACGGTACTCCATTTCTTGGCACGAATCCCGGCACAATGAATACGGCCGCCCGCCCATACCCTCTGTGCCCGGAGGGCAGCACAGGAACATACCCGGCGCCGAAAGAGAAGAAAGCCCCCTCCCGGCAGGCTCTGTCGGGAAAACGGCCGTCGGACACACTCCCCGCCCGACACTGCCAAAAGGGACGGCCGGAAGATTGTCATCTTCCGGCCGTCCCATCAATATAAGGTTTGCTGCAATCGTATGCCTGCCGCTATTTCGCCAACGACGGAGCGAGGTACCAGTTCGGCGCAGAAGCTACGATACCCTCCGTCTCGAACGTAGCGCCCCACCAAATCTCCTTGTCAGGCGTCAGGTAAACGAGGTATCCCGAAGGCATATAGATACCGTACAGGTCGAGAATATACTGCTGGAGCGTACCGAGGCTCTCGCCGGTCTCTATCTTCACTACCTGGCAGCTCGACGTGTACAGACTCGGCGTACCGATGAAACCGATGCCGTCGTCCGTTACTACCATACCCGAACCGTCGCCATACTCGCTCATGATGTAGGTCTTGTTGTTCTCTACATCATAGAATGCAGGAGAAAAAGCCTGTTCAATACTGTTGCCGTCATCCACAGCGGTTTCGGTACGGAACGTACCTGCAATCCACCTGCCGTTGGGGCTTATCTGATACTGGCCTGCCCAGCTAATCATACCGTCCACGATATTATAGTCGTAAGTTCCTCCGTAACCGTCGGGGCGCTGGATGGTGGTCACTTTGCGGACATCCTCACCCACGAAATGTACGTTCCGGTCGGCATCCCAATAAATCATACCGAAATCTTTGTTATCCCACGTGGTACCGTAAATGATGGAGTGGTCTTCGGAGAAGCCGCGGGCCATGAGGTTGATTTCCCCGTCTTCGTACGGCCCCCTGAAATTCTCCTCCGGCAGGGGCAGCATGGTCGCCGTTCCATTTTCGACAACGAACGGCCTGTAATAACCGTCCACCTGGTCCCATCCTACCCAGAAACTGCCGTCGGCGGATATGTTGGAAATACCAATCGCAGCGGTATTCATACCGGGAACTTCCAAGACATAATAATCCTTTTCATTCACATCGAATACCTTTATGCCGCCGTTAGCCTCTATTCCATACAGAATTCCGGTATCGGTCATGCAAACGACCGAAGTCAGGAATACGAGTGATTCGGGATAGGGGCCCAATTCGATACGTTCGTCCGTTTCGAGGTTGATGAATACGATATAAAAGAGCGCTCCGGCAGATTCGTCACCGACCGAATAGTAACCGCCGACCCACTTGCCGTTCGGGGAAATCACCGACGAGTGCAGGTCGGCCAACTTACGGAATCGCATGGGGAGGTCGTCGTCGCTGAGCTGAATCACCGTAATGGTCTGCTCCGCCTGTCCTGCGGTTACGGATATCGTGGTGGTTCTCTCCATACCGTCCGCATTGTCCGCTACGGTAAGCACGAGGTCATTTCCCGATTTCTCGGCGGTTACCCACGAGGCACCGGGCGTAACCGTCCACTCCGCCGGAGAGGTTTCTACCGTAATAGTAAAAGGTTCGTTGCCAGCGCTCTGGAAAGTACATGCTGCATCGCTCAGATATACGTACTGTTTTTCGGAAGTTCCGTTCTCCGTACATCCTGCCATGACCATGGCCGTAATGCCAAGCGCCAAAACTGTTTTCGATAAGATGTTTTTCATAGTCTGATATTAGTGTAATGGAATTGCTGCTCTAACCTGATGCCTCTTCACGGAGAGGAACGGCGCAAATGTAATAAGAAAAAATAATATTTAAAAACACTTATGCCCGAATAAGAATATTTTTAGCGAAGTATTGCACGGTTTTTACATGAATAGATATTTATAACACACCCACCAATATTATATATTTATCCGAATGCGGTTTGTATAAATAAAACGGTGTGACCGCTCCGAATAGTATGCAAGGAAGGATAAAGTGTCGGGCACGGCGGCAACCATAGCATACGAAAAAACGGGGCCGCTGACAGCGGCCCCGTGATTCATGCAATACCTGTTCGGATTATTCCGGGAGATAGAACGGTTCGCTCAGAGCAACTTCCTCTGCCCAACCGCCCTCTATCGGGCCGTTCTCGTTCATGGCCAGCACACCGATGTAGAACTTGGCACCCGCTACGAAATCGGGAATCGACGGGTCGATTACATAGTTGTTCTCAATCGATTTCCTATTATAGCACCATCCGAGGCTCAGATAGTTCGTAATCATCTCGTTCTTCAGGGCAGCCATATCATGCTCTATCTGGTTGTCCCAATAGTCGCCGCTGACGATATCGTAGAAGTAAGCCCTCGTGTTATCCGAAGTGTAGTTGATAGCGATGTTAAAGCCTTCCATCGTCACGTCGGTCACCGTGATGGTGAAGTCGCTTGCATCGGGCAGCGCTGCATTCGCGTTGAATGCCGGCGTGGAGTTGGCGTACTTCTTCACGAGGAACGGCTTGTACATTTCGTCGTAAGCTATTACATAAACATCCAGCGGATTCTCGAGTTCGAGGTCGGTAGTAGTGGCTGCTGCCTCCAGCACCTCATTGGTAGCGGACGTGATATACGTCCCGACCACTACGGCACCGATGTTGATGTCCTTCCAAGCATCGAACATGTCGAGCGTCAGACCCTTCCAGTTGTTCACGCCGAACATCGTTCCGTCCGCAGCGCCTTCGGTCTGCTGATAAAGAACGAGCTGCTTGCAGAGCGCGTTGGGAGTTACGGTATAGTTCTGCATGTAGAAGTCCTTGGCACCCTCCGTATATACGAAGTTCGGTATCTCGTCGCTGCCCTCTGCATAGGTGGTGAACGGAATTTCGAAGAGCTGGGTATCGCGGCCGCTGCGGTCCTGACCGACGCAGTAGAATACATACTCGGTAGCGGGCTCAAGGTCGAAATAGTTCTCGGCCCAGTCGAATACCTCCGACTGCGTCTTGATGCTTGCCAGTTCGTCGTTCAGGAAAGCCTCCTTGTCGGCTGCTGTACCGAGCGCATACTTGTAGGTGTAGTAGTCGTTCGTATTGGTGATACGGAACGCTGCGCTGTTATCGCCTATATAGTAGGTTTCCACAACGAAATCGGAAGAAGCCGTCTTGAAACCGTGAGCGCTCACGGGACCGGCTGCGCCGTCTTCGTCATAAGCCATCGCATATACGACATAATATTCGCCGGCCTCCAGGTCTTTCCAGGTGTGAGTAATCTCCTGGTTGCTCGTTTCGGTCTGCATACCTACGATGTCACCGTTCTCGAAGTTCTCGCGGTCCTGCTCCGAGCCGATAGCGTAGTTGAACTTGGCAGTCTCTTCGGTAGGCACGAACTTAACGGTTACGTCGGAAACGCCCGGAGTACCTACGAATTCGATAGACACGGTCGGTTCGCCGATAACTGTTACGCCTCCTGCTTGCTCGTCACCGCCACACGCGGTAAGCAGCAGACCCAGGGAAGCGACCATCAAAACACACGGTTGAATCAATAGTTTTTTCATCTGTCTTTGAATATTTAGTTGTTTTAGGAAAAACACTTCATGTATTTCCGTTTATAAAAGGGTTAATTCAATTCACTTGTTCCGCAACACGGAGAACCCCGACGCTGTCCGGCTCCTCCTTCACATTACAAATATATTTACATTTTTTTAAAATCCCAATTTTGTCGGTGCAAATCATTCGCTGCACCGCATTAATTTCCGGCGGCTGCGAATCCCCGTTCCCGCCGTTCCTCCCGCTTTTTTTCTTTAAAACACAGTCCGGCAAGACCTTAAACGGTACGGCGGCCTTCACAATACTAACGCGGCCGAAAGCCGGTTTAGTATGACGCAGGCCGCAGAATAGCTTCCTGCGCCGCTTCCGTACGGATGCAGACGACCGTTACTGCCTGCAAATATATAATTTTTTGGCTATACGCTATCATCCGATACGACGAATCCCACAAAATATCGTTCCAGCCGATACGGTAACCGGTACGGATTCCACCGGCAAGGCCGCCGGAACGGGTGTCTGCCGGGAACCGCAACGCACCGCGGCCCGCCCCTTCCGGGACAAACCGCCGCAATCGGACAGGACCGGCGGCCGCAGAAAAATCAGGGGAAAAGCTCGCAGAGCCTCTCCCCTGAAAATCCGGCGTTCCTTTCCGGCCGGGTACGCACGACGCGCACCGCGGCGGGCAAAGAGCGGAGCGGCGCTATACCACACCGCCGTCATCCTCACCGCCGCCTCCCAGAGGAGGTTCGGGCGGATTATAGGTAACGGTCATATTGAACGTTGCGGTGCAGGTACCCGTGATGGCGTTTCCGGCATCATCCGTGAAGTCGAAAGTCAGCGTGTACACCTCACCGTTCCGCTGTACCGTCATCTTGCCGCCTGCCAGCGGAGCCTGTGCGACCGCCGCATCGTTCTGCGTATCGAAATACCAGCTTCCCATCGGGAAAATCGGGTCTACGACACCGAGATTGTCCTGACCGTACGTAATGGTATTCGGCTGGTTGTCGCTGTTCCTTACAACCGTATATTCGCCGTCGGGCAGATAATATTCGTTATCGTCGTTGTGCGGTATCTTCGTCGAGTAAACGGAGAGCTTGAGTCTGTTGCCGCTTCCCCGGTACACATAGGGCCATCCCGAAGTGTCGTATTCGAGTCCCGTCCCCCAGATATACATATCCCACGTCGCGGAAAGACGGGTATCTCCGCCGTCTGCCTCGGGAGTATTCGGGAAGAAATCCACGTTGCAAATCACATTCGTCATATCCGTAATCTCGACCGGCCCGGTCAGCGTCGAGAGGGTCGGACCGCCCTGTTTCACCGTGATGGTAATCGGTTCGAGTTCCTCGGCCGTCGGTGTGATGACCACATACCCCGTACGCTCCGGGGCACCCGGTTCGTCGTTCGCATCTACCCCGATGCCGATATAAGCCTCGTCGTCGTTATTGACTACGGTGAGGTTAATCCACGGCACCAGATTGCCGGCTCCGTCCGACGTTCCGGCCGTCCAGTCGGTCAGTACGGCCTCTACGTTGCACCGGTACACGCTGATATCGTTATAGCGGAACGAACACTCCAGCGGGTCCATCGTAACGCTCAGCGAAGGCTTGATTTCCTTGCCGTTCTGGGTTACGGTCACACTCTTGGCGGCCACCGATTCGTCGCTCGGCGTCACCACGATGCGGGTAGCACGCGGCGAAGTGGAGGGGTTGTCGTCCACCGTCACGGTAAACTTGCCGTCGCCGGCCTCCACATGAGCCCAGGTACCGTCCGCCTCGGGTGCTGCCTTCCAGGTCATTCCTTCGCCGTCCAGAACGACGGTCACCTCCTGTGCGGGAGCGCTCTCACCCACGAATTCCAGTTTGTCGGGCGTCAGGGTGAACTCCACTGCCACGGCCTCGCCGGCCTTCTGCGTCACGGTTATCTCCTTCGCCTTGACCTTCGCCGAAACGGCCTCGACGGTTATCTTGCCCACACGCTGCTCGGGGCCGTTGTCCGTCACGGAGACGGTGATGCCGTCGCCCGAATCCGTCTTCACGGCCGTAAGCCATGCCGCTGCCGATTCCGCCACGGTACATTTCCACTCGACATTGGAGGTCACCCCAACGTTCTGTGCGGGACTGCCGACCGCTTCGAACGTCAGGGATGTCGAACCGACCGTCAGTGTCGGTTCGCTCTCTGTCGGTTTGTCGCACGCCACGAACGCCAATGCGCACGCCGCGGCAACCAATGAAACGATTTTTTTCATAAGGTTTGCAATTAAGGGTTTAAAATACGTCACTATATAACGTATATCTTCGATACAAAAATATATTATTTTACAAACTCTTGCAATCGGCAGCCCCATTTTCTTACAGAACCAGGCGTCCGACGGGCCGAAAAGAGCACGGACTGCGTAGATTTCACACATCGGCCGGAAAGCGTCTGAAAAAAGCGTTCCGCACCCAATCCGCCGGCCGCCGCCGAAAAGAGGCCCGCCGGCCGGATTTCCGGCAGTCACGATACCCGGCACAGCCGACAGCCATCCCGGCGGCGCGTCCGAAACGGCCGCGAACGAATCCGGCAATACCCGAAAGCATGTCCGGCACCGAACGGCGAACGACCGGACATGAACCGGGCATACGCCCGGAGGCCGCTCCGTTCCGACATAAAAAACAGGCATCCCGCAAGGGGATGCCCGACGATACGCACCGCTGCTGTCTCACGCCCCGGACGCAACAACCGCCGGCCGGGCCGCAGGGTAAAATTACTGTCCGAAACCGGGGTCCGGGTCTTCCGGTTCCTCGGGTTCTTCAGGTTCCGGAGCCGGATTCTCCCAGAAATTGATCTTCGATTCGGTGACCTTGGACACGACAGTTCCGGTGATATCCCATCCCGCATCGTCCTTGAAGTTCATCTCTATCGTATAGGTGTCGTCCGCGCCGAGGGCAACATTCATGGTACCCTCCCAAATCGGGGCCGACTCGGTAATCTCCCCGTCTTCGATATGTACGTACCACGAATGCGAGATACGGATGGTCAGGTTATTCGTCTCGCATCCCTGTACGACGGTGAAAGGCACCCACTGCTCCTTGCTGGGAAAGTAGTCGTACCACTGCACATCATACACGCCGTCCGGAATATAAAAGAGTTCGTCGTCGTTGTAATTGATGCGGGAGGTATAAAAAGCGAGTTTGAGTACGTCGCCCGTTCCGGAATAGACGTACGTGCCGCCGTCCAACGTACGCGTGAGCCCGGCACCCCACAGCTCGCATTGCCAACTGGATGCCTGAGTGGAGGTATCCCATTTCTGAGCCGGCGAGAGATAATAGTAGAAACCGCCGGCCGGATTCATATCCTCCAGCGTCACGTGGTCGGTCAGGCTGGAGAGGAACTCTTTGCCGGGGCCCTGGGTTACGGCTATCGTAATGGGCTCGATGCCCTCCGTATTGGTACGGATGACCACCTCGCCCGAACGCGCCTCCAGACTGGAGTTGGACTGTACCCTCACAACGACGTTACCCGAAAGCTCCTCGGGCAGCCTGGAGACGCTCAGTTCTATCCATTCGGCCGGATTGCCCTCGGCATCTTTCGCCTCGGCAACCCAGGTACATGCCACCGCTGTCACCCGCAGCACCCTGCTGGCGGTCTCGTTGTAGGCGAACTCCATGGCATCGGTAGGAGAGACCGTCAGCGAAGGCACCTCTTCGGCAGGCTGCTGGGTCACCCTTACGCTCTTGGCCGCAACACCCTCCCGGTCGGGAGTGACGATAATGTTCGCGGCACGCTGGAGTTCCGTATCCTCGTAGGCATCCACCGTCACGGAGATTTTATCGCCCGATGCCTCGACATGAAGCCACGAGGCCCCCTGCTCGGCGGCGGCCGTCCACGTCAGCCCCTCACCCACGGCAGTCACCGTAACCTCCTGCGGTTCGGTGCTGTCGGCCTCGAATTCGAGCGATACGGGATTCACCGAAATCGAATACTCCGTCACCTCGCCGGCCTCCTGCGAAACCGTGACGCCTATCGGCTTCATTTCCGGATGGTCTGTAGCCGAAACGGTGACGGTACCGCTCCTCTTTTCGGCAGTCTCGTTGTCGCTCACGGTCACGGTAAGCGTTTCCGCATCGGTCTTGGAAACGGTCAGCCACTCCTTCGCAGCGCCGGACACCTCGTGCGTCCACTCCACGGCGACGGCTTCCACGGTGAGAGTTTGACTCGCATTGCCGCTCGCGGCAAATTCCAGAGCCAAAGGATTTACTTTTAAGGAAGGCTGTTCCTGCGGTGTCTCCGTTCCTTTACATGCAACGAGGAACATGGCAGCGAATGCTGCAAAAAATAAGAATTTTCTCATAATAGAATTTAGTTAAAGGTTGTGTGTTGTCGGTGCATACCGTTTGGTAAATATACACATTCCGAATGTTTATCGCAACTTGCAGGCGATATTTTTTTCTCCCGGATACCGCAGGGCGAAAAAGCGCCTCCGGAAAAACGGAGACAGCCCTGCGACTGCATGTCGCAAGGCTGTCCGTTTCCGGCCGTCCGGCGGATGGTCCGGCAACCGTTACTGCCCGAAACCGGGGTCGGGGTCGGGGTCGGGGTCGAGGTCAGGGTCGGGCTCCACGTCCTCTCCCGGCTCTTCCGGGAAGAAGTTACAGCTCGCCTTGGTTACGGTACCTTTGGCTGTACCGGTTATCGCATTGCCTCGGTCGTCCACAAAATCGAACGTGAATGTATAGGTATCGGGACCGTCCACCGCCACGGTCATGCTGCCTCCCGTCAGCGGGCCGGCCTCCGCAAATCCGCCGTCATCCACTTTCATGTACCAACTGCCGGACGGATAGGTCAAATCTTTCGTTTCCCTTCCGGCTTCGACGGTATAGGGCACTATGTCCGCCTTATTGATGATGACATCATACTGTTTCACACGATACTCGCCGGCAGGCAGGGTAAACTCCTGGTCGTCATTGAAAGGAATATTCTCCGAAAAGAGCTTCAGATAAATGCGCGTACCGCTGCCGAGGAACGATTGGTTGCCAAACAGATCGCTCTCCTGAGAAACGCCGCTGCTCCACATGTCCATTATCCAACAAGTACCGGGATTCGTGGTATCCCACGTCTGACTCGGAGAGATACTGTACTCAAGCGCTCCCAGCGGCTCCATATCGGATATCGCCACCGGGCCGGTCAGCGTAGAGAAGAACTCCTTGCCCGCCTCCTGGCTGACAGGAATGACGATATCCGGAATATTCTCCACTCCCAGGGCATAGACGGTCACCGAGGCCGAACGCGCTTCGAGCGTCTCGTTCCTGCCGACCGATATGCTGAGGGCCGAATGAGCCTCTGTCTTTATCGTCTGCGCCTTTACCCAACCGCCCGCATCGCCTTCGGTATAATCCACGCGAACGGCCCAATCGCAGTTCACGGCCGTTACCGTGATAATCCGTTCGACACTGTCGTCATACGCAAAAACAGGGACCTCCTTCGGGTCGGCATCGAGCGAGGGAGGCAGTATCTTCCCCTCCTGCACCACACGCACGGCCCGCGGTCTTACATCGTCCAGACCGGGGGTAATGATGATGTTCCCCGAACGCTGGTCGGTTTCCGGATTATCGCTCACCGATACGGAAATTCCGTCGCCGTCGGCAGTCACCGTAATCCACTCCTTGGCGGCATCTTCCGGAGCTGCCGTCCATGTCAGTTCCGGATTGCTGACCGTAACGGCGACACGCTGCGCCTCCGCACCCTCTCCCGCAAAGGTGAGGGATTCGGGACTGACCGTGATGGAACCGCCCGGCTGCACTCCTTCACCGGCCTCCTGCTGCACGGTGATGCCGATGGGTTTGATTTCGATATGGTCTACAGCCTTGACGGATACCGTACCGGAACGTTTCTCGGCCGTCGGGTTATCGGTCACGGAGATGAGCAGCGATTTCCCGTCCTCGCCCAGCGAGGCGGAGAGCCACTCCTGCGCCGCCCCCGACACTTCGTGCGTCCACTCGGTATTCGTTGCCGTGACGGCGACGCTTTGGCTGCCATTGCCCGTTGCGGCGAACTCCAACAACGTGGGCTGCACCGAAAGCGATGCAGCCGTATCCACAGGCTCCTTTCCGCAGGAGACCGCTGCAACGGCAAGCGGAAGGAGCATCATCCACAGAGAATAAATTTTTTTCATTTGCTACAATAGTTAAAGGTTTTCGGTTACGCTTATTACAGCATTGACAAATATAGTATATTTTAAAACAACAATCAATAACATATAAATATTTCAGTATCCGAAATACCGATAAAAGTTTCCCATTTCTCCATAAAATTTCCGTAACCGCCGACAGGAACATCCCGTCGGCAAAGAGGGCGCACCGACCGGCTTTCCGGAAAAAAGCAACCCCGCACAGATATGGTGCGGGGTTGCTTCCGATATAAAGAGAGCTGTCTATCCCATACGGACGTCACTCGGTAGGCGGGCCGAAAGGCGGCAGTTCTCCGCCCTCGTCCGGGTCTTCCGGTTCTTCCGGTTCGCTCGGGTCGGGACGTTCGAAAAAGTTCACGCTTATATTATCGAGTTTGGTCACGCAGGTTCCCGTAATGGAGAAGCCGGCGTCGTCCTTGAAGTCCATCGTCAGGGTGTACTCCTCACCGCTGCGGGCCACATGCAGGGTACCGGACGATATGGGCGCCATGCCGCCGTACACATCCTCCTCCGCATCGCCGATGACCTCCAAGTACCAACTGCCGCCCACTATCGACATGTTGCCGTTGGTCTCCTGCCCGGGTTTTACGGTAAACGGCACGAGAACGGCGTGGTCATTCTCATCCATCTCATCGGCCGCCACCGTGTAATCGCCTTCGGGCAGATAGTACTCCCCATCGTCGTTGTACACGATTCTCTCCGAATACAGTTCAAGGAACAGCCTCGTACCAATCCCGGTATAGTGCCAATATCCCATCCAGTCCTTGCTGCGCTCGACGCCCGGTGCCAACAGCGTAAGAGACCACGTGGCCACCGGCCTGTCCTGCCATTTCTGGTTCGGAGAGAAAAAGACGTCGTTCACCACGCCCGTCCCCATATCGGTTATCTCCACGGGAGCCGTCAGGTTGGTCAGGAACTCCTTGCCTCCGGCCTGTACCACCTCGATGGTCACATTAGGTACCTCCGGATTGTCGGACGTAACCACTACGTACGCGCTACGCGCCTCGGTCGTGGTATTCGTTTCGGGACGGACGCTGAAATAGGGGGTATCGACATTCTCTTTGGTGATGCTGGAGACCTTCAGCCACCCCACCGGATTCCCCACGACATCGGGGGTATCGGAAACCTTGACATCCCAGTTCACATCCACGGCGGTCACATAGACCGTCGTACCTACGACAACGGAGTAGTCGAATTCAAGCTTGCCGGACTCCACGCTGGTACTGAGCGACGGAGGAAGCACCTTGCCCTTCTGCGTCACCCGAACCGCTTTCGGGTTCACGCTCTTCGTATCGGGAGTAACTATCACGTTCCCCGACCGTTCCGTCGTATCAGGATTGTCAGCCACCGAAACGGAAATCTTGTCGCCGGAGGCAGTCACCGTAATCCAATCCTTGGCGGCCTCTTCCGGAGCCGCCGTCCATGTCAGCTTCGCATCGCTCACGGCAACGACGACCTCCTGCGCAGGAGCACCCTCCCCGTCGAACGTAAGAGCAGTGGGGTCAAGCGAGAAGGAGAGGTCACCTACTTCGGCACCTTCTTGCGAAACGGTGACACGCTTCGGGTCTACCTTAACATTGTCGGGCGTCAGGGTAAACGAACCGTTGCGAGCCGTCTCGGCCTCATTGTCCGAAACGGAGACCGTCAGCGTCTTGCCGTCGGAATTTTCCGTCACGGTAATCCACGCCTTGGATTCGTCGGACATGGTAATCTCCCACCCGACATTTTCGGCGGTTACGGTAACGGTTTTGCTGGAATTGCCGGAAGCTGCGAACGCAAGTTCCGAGGGAGAAACGGTCAGCGTCGGTTTCACCTGAGGCTCCTCCGGCCTATCGCACGACACGCCCAGCACGGCGGCCGCAAGGGCCAATACAGTCAAAATTTTTTTCATAGAATAAATATGCGTTAGAAATTAATGGCAGTCTTGTTAAGAACAAATATAGCATAATAAAATAACATATGCAACAATATTTGTTGAAGAAAAATACACACAGACCCGTCGTTTTGACTATATATCCACTTCTCCGACACCGGTAGCTCCTGTCAGCGCAACGCTGGCGGGGAGTGCTTCGTCGTCACCGTCCCGAAAGACTGCCGGCCTCCACACAAAAAAAGAACGGCCACATCCTCCCGGATAAGCCGTTCTTCCACAACTTTTAACCAATCTTCTATTATATAAACCAATTACTACTGTTTGCCCTGTAAGCCGGGCTGCTTTAAGCTCTTATCACTTTATCCTGATTCTCCTGTCTTTCCGTTTTTCCACTCTCCGGCACCTCCGGTCGGTAACTCGCCTACCGTCTATCCGGACTTCCGAGCATACAGTCGCGGCCGCCTTTCCGACAATCCTGCCGCACCGTTTGCTCCATCATATAAACGGTATTCCCGCTAAAAAACGTATAATACCTCTGATGCAGAGGTAAAACAGAATTCGCAAAAATAAAAATATTTCTTTATCTCTATCTCGAAATATTGTGCGTTATTTTTTTAACTATTTAAAACGCCGCAATCTTTTCATTCCGTTTTACTACTTGCAAATATAATTATATATTGCCATCCATCCTATTTTTTACTCGATTTTTTTCGTAAAAAAAGCCAATCACTCTTCATACGAAGAAACGGATGGCTTAACAGATACTTCAAAGCGCATTCCACAAGGGAACGCCGATTGTTTCCACCTCTTTTCACACATTCCCAACGACAACCTGCACCCCGGCCGCACGGACGAAACAGCGCGTGGAACGCAGCCCAAAATTCTTCAATTCACACTCCGGACACTGTCGCTGCCGGAACTACGCCTCCCGCGCCACGTCTCCGATGCGGAGTGTATGAACTTATCTTCTCGGTTCGGAATCGACCCTTCGAGAGCTGCATCGGCAATCGAACATCCGAACCAACACCAATTCCCTAAAGAAAAGCACGGCCTTCTCGGGGCAATAGATTGCTTCCGAACGGTGCGGCCGAAAGAAGAAAAACAAAATGTGCCGAGTTTCCGATGCGGAGTGTATGAACTTATCTTCTCGGTTCGGAATTGACCCTTCGGGAGCTGCATCGGCAATCAAACCTCCGAACCAACATCAATTCCCTAAAGAAAAGCACGGCCTTCTCGGGGTAATAGATTGCTTCCGAACGGTGCGGCCGAAAGAAGAAAAACAAAATGTGCCGAGTTTCCGATGCGGAGTGTATGAACTTATCTTCTCGGTTCGGAATCGGCCCTTCGGGAGCTGCATCGGCAATCGAACATCCGAACCGACATCAATACCTTAAAGAAAAGTGCGCTCCTGTCAGGGGGCATTCCGAATGGCCGACCGAGAAAAGAAAAGTCCTACGGCAGAGAAAGAATAGACAC
>ENA-OPRR01000026-OPRR01000026.1-human-gut-metagenome-genome-assembly--contig:-NODE-26-length-154252-cov-4.817007_pt1 | contig 154252 bp, 141 predicted proteins | sample MGYA00241796_ERZ501883 | MGnify/ENA primary metagenome ERZ501883 (study PRJEB25962, sample SAMEA2042406) | human gut metagenome | biome: human gut; feature: human-associated habitat; material: faeces...
ATAGTTCACATCCTTTCTCTGCGCTATTGGAGCAGCTGAGCGCTCTCCATGGCGCGGCGCAGGGTCTCCAGGTGCCCGTCGGACATGGCGCAAAGGGGGAGGCGCAGGGAACCCACCTCATAGCCGGCCAGATTCAGGGCGGTCTTGATGGGGATGGGGTTGACCTCGATGAACAGGGCGTCGATCAGGTCCATATAGGCGATCTGAAGCTTGGAGGCATCCTCAAACTGTCCCTCCAGGCAGAGGTGGCTCATCTGAACCATCACCTCAGGGACGAGATTGGCCGCCACGGAGACGACCCCCTTGGCCCCCAGACTCATCATGGGCACCACCTGATCGTCGTTGCCCGACCAGATGTGGAAGTCATCGCCGCAGAGGGCGCGGGTGTGGGAGAGCAGGGAGAAGTTTCCGCTGGCCTCCTTGACCCCGTTGATGTTGGGGTGCTGCGAGAGAAGCTGGTAGGTCTCGGCGGTAAAGGATACGCCGGTGCGGGAGGGGACATTGTAGAGAAGGATGGGCAGCTCCACCCGGTCGGCTATGTAGGTGTAGTGCTGAATGAGGCCGGTCTGGGACGCTTTGTTGTAGTAGGGGGTGACGAGCAGCAGGGCGTCCGCGCCGGAGTCCTGGGCGTGCTGGGAGAGGTAGAGGGCAGCGGAGGTGTCGTTGCTCCCCGCGCCGGCAATGACCTTCACCCGGTGGTTAACCCGCTTGACGCAGAAGGCCACGGCGGCGATGTGCTCCCGGATAGAGAGGGTGGCGCTCTCGCCGGTGGTTCCGCAGACGCAGATGGCATCCACGCCGTGGTCGAGCTGCTGGTCGATCAGGCGGCCGAAGCAGCCGTAATCAATGGCGCCGCTCTGGTCAAAGGGGGTGACAATGGCGGTACAGGCTCCGGTGAAAACAGGCTCTCGCATAAGATGGGGTTTACCTCCTTTGGATATACCCCTCCGCGCAGAGAAGCTCAGCAAGGAGAACCGCACCGCCGGCCGCGCCGCGGAGGGTGTTGTGGGACAGACAGACGAACTTGTAGTCGTACTGGGTGTCGGGACGCAGCCGGCCGATGCACACGGCCATGCCGCCCTCGGTCATCCGGTCCAGCCGGGTCTGGGGGCGGTCAGGCTCCTCAAAGTAGTGCAGGAACTGCTTGGGGGCAGAGGGCAGGGCCAGCTCCTGGGCACGGCCCTGGAAGCCCGCCCAGGCGGCTTTGATTTCGTCCAGAGAGGGCTTGTTCCGGAACCGGGCGAAAACGGCTGCCATGTGGCCGTTGGAGGCGGGAACGCGGAGACACTGGGCGGTGATGGACGGGCCTGCGGCATTGACGATAACGCCGTCCTCCACCCGGCCCCACAGCTTCAGGGGCTCCTGCTCGCTCTTTTCCTCCTCACCACCGATGTAGGGTATCACGTTGTCCACCATCTCCGGCCAGGTTTCGAAGGTCTTGCCCGCACCGGAGATGGCCTGATAGGTGCAGACCAGCACCTGCTCCAGGCCGAAGGCGCGCAGGGGATGGAGGGCGGGCACATAGCTCTGGATGGAGCAGTTGGGCTTTACGGCAACAAAGCCTCTTGTGGTTCCCAGACGCTTCTTCTGGAAATCTATTACCTTCATGTGCTCCGGATTGATTTCCGGCACTACCATGGGAACATCCGGGGTCCAGCGGTGTGCGCTGTTGTTGGATACCACAGGGGTTTCCGTTTTCGCATATTCCTCTTCAATCTTTTTGATCTCTTCCTTTGTCATATCAACGGCGCTGAAAACAAAATCCACCTGAGCGGCAACCTTTTCCACTTCGTTGACATTCATAACCACGATTTTCTTAACCGCTTCCGGCATGGGAGTGGTCATTTTCCATCTGTCACCCACGGCATCCTCATAAGTTTTGCCTGCGGATCTGGGACTTGCAGCAATTGTGGTCACTTCAAACCAGGGATGATTCTCCAGCAGGGATATAAAACGCTGTCCCACCATACCTGTTCCGCCTAAAATACCTACCTTCAGTTTCTCACTCATTTTTTCTCTCCTCATCTTTCTTCTATATATATTCTAAATGTAACTGTTTAGGACGGTGTATCTTCTTAAATGTGGTTTAAGAATGCCATTCTTCCTTCAGGTATTCCCTGTTAACACGGATGACTTCCTTCATGGCCTCCATACCTGGCGCTCCCAGTGTCAGCCTTTTTTCCACGCAGGTTTTCAGTGATACCGCATCGAAAATATCTTCCTCAAATACAGGGCTGACGTTTTTGAGTTCCTCCAGGCTTAAGCTGTCAATGCTGGTATTCTTCTCAATGCAGTACAGCACCAGCCTGCCGATAATGCCGTGGGCATCCCGGAAGGGCACGCCTTTTCCCACAAGATAATCGGCGGCGTCCGTGGCATTGGTGAAGCCGTTTACCGCGCTCTTTTCCATGACGGCTTTGTTAAAGCGCATGGTCTTTACCATTCCGTTAAAAAGGATCAGGCAGTTCTTTACTGTATCTATGGCGTCAAAGGTCAGTTCCTTGTCTTCCTGCATGTCTTTGTTATAGGCGAGAGGAATTCCCTTCATTGTTGTCAGAATAGAAACAAGCGCTCCGTAAACACGTCCGGTCTTGCCTCTTGTCAGCTCAGCAATGTCCGGATTCTTCTTCTGCGGCATGATGCTGCTGCCGGTGGAATAGGCATCGTCGATCTCCACAAATCGATATTCATTGGAGTTCCAGGTGATTATCTCCTCCGAAAAACGGCTTAAGTGCATCATCACCGTGGAAAGCGCTGATAAAAACTCTATCAGATAGTCTCTGTCGGAAACGGAATCCATGCTGTTTAACGTAGGACCCGCGAACCCCAGCAGGGAAGCCGTCATACTGCGATCCAGCGGATAGGTGGTACCCGCCAGAGCGCCGGCTCCCAGAGGGCAGTAATTCATGCGCGCATAAATATCCTTCATCCGAAGCCTGTCTCTTTTAAACATTTCAAAGTAAGCTCCCAGATGGTGTGCCAGCGTGGTAGGCTGCGCCTTCTGCATATGGGTGAATCCTGGCATATAGGTATCCAGGTTCTCTTCCATCAGCGTTATCAGCGTTTCCAGCAGGTCCTTCAGGCAGCCGTCGATTTCCAGCAGCTCCTGACGCACATACAGCCTCATATCCAGAGCTACCTGATCGTTGCGGCTCCTTCCGGTGTGAAGCTTCTTTCCGGCATCCCCGATCCGGTCAATCAGGTTTGCTTCCACAAAGCTGTGGATATCCTCATATTCTTCGGTAATCACAAGACGTCCCTCTTCCACATCCCTGCGGATGCCGGTCAGGCCCTCCGTGATTGCTTCCTTCTCTTCCTCCGTCAGGATTCCCTGTTCCTTAAGCATCGCCGCATGGGCAATGCTTCCTTCAATATCCTGTGCGAAAAACCTTTTGTCAAAATTAATAGACGCATTGAACTGATATGCCAGCCTGTCCGTTTCCTTGGTAAAACGTCCGCCCCAGAGCTGTGCCATAAACATCCTCCATTCCGCCAAAAATCCGGCCTTTTATTCGATAAAAAATGACCTTAAAAATCAATTTAAAAATGATACTACCATAAAATGAACTTTATTGCAATAAAGTTTTCTTACCAAACGCCAGTATCTTCCGCAGACAGACAAAAAGCACCAGACCTGATGCCACAGTAAAGACAGCGGCCGCACTCCGGCGATTCCATAGCTGATTATTCTCCTCTCCCAGCGTCATTGCCACAGAGGCCAGATTGGACACGGCATGGACCAGAAACGCCGCCAAAAAACCGCCGCATTTTTCATAGGCCGCCGCCAGCACAAGCCCCAGTCCCGCCGCGTAGATCGCCTGAACCGGCCGAAGGTGGTAAATTCCGAAAAAAAGGGCGGTTATCAAAGCAGCCGCTCCAAAGCCCACTTCCTCCCGGAGCCTGCCGTATCCCAGCTCACGGAAAACCAGCTCCTCCGCAAAAGGAATCAGGAGACAGGAAAACAACAGCTGTTCCCAGACTGCGCTGCCGTAGATAAGCTCCGCCATCCCGTCATACATTCCGGACGCGCTTTCCAGCCCGGTGAGAATCAATAAGCCGTTAAGCGTAATGCATACCGAGATCCCCGCAGGGATGAGAAGCCAACCGCAGCCCAGGGCCTTTCCTCCCCAAAACAGCCTGTCCGTCAGGCCCTTTCCTTTTTGCAGACGTTCCCAGGCGAGCAGGGTAAGGATTGCTGCAGCAGCGCCAATCCCCGTCACCTCCAGTACGGAAAAACTGTGGGGACAGGAGAATGCAGCAGCTCCCAATGCCGCCAGGAACCATAGAAAAGGCCATAACAACCCCCACATAAGCTTCAAGCCCCGCATATATGCAGTCCCCCTTACATAAGCCGACAAAAAGCTGGCTTTTTCTTTTTATTTTACCATTTCCCCCTGTTTTCTTCCACCGGAAAAATACCGGGAAGGAACCATTTCCCCCCGGTTTCATATGATATGTTATATAACTGACCGGACCTGGATTGCCGCTGTGGGACCTGCCGCTTCCTTTCCCGGCCAGATTGGAGGATTGACATGGAAGATATCATACTCTCATTGAAAAATATAGCATTCTCCTATCACAGCCTGAATGGAGAAATAAAAGCACTCAACAATATATCCTTTTCGGTCAAAACCGGAGAATTCCTGGCCATCGTCGGTCCCAGCGGCTGCGGAAAATCCACGATTTTATCTCTTATTGCCGGATTGCTTCAGCCTGAATCCGGCGATATTACTTTTTATACAAAGGATCCTCAGGACAAAAAGCCCGGCATCGGGTATATGCTTCAGCACGACCACCTGTTTGAATGGCGGGATATTTATAAAAACGTTATGCTGGGCCTGGAGATCAATAAGCAGATGACGCCTGAGAAGAAGGAAAAGGTTCTTGCCATGGTGGATGATTACGGGCTTACACCGTTCCTTCACAAGAAGCCCAGCGAGCTTTCAGGGGGGCTGAAGCAGCGTGCCGCACTGGTGCGCACCCTGGCTTTGGAGCCGGAAATACTGCTGCTTGACGAACCCTTCAGCGCCCTGGATTACCAGACGCGCCTGACCGTATCGGCTGATATCTGCCGTATTATACGTTCCGCCGGGAAAACAGCCATCCTGATCACTCATGATCTTTCAGAAGCCGTCAGCCTCGCAGAACGCGTCATTGTACTGAGCAACCGGCCCGCCCGGGTTAAGGCGGAAATTCCCATCCATCTGACCCTGAAGGACGACTCTCCGCTGGCCTCCAGAAATGCGCCTGAATTCAAGGATTATTTTAATCTGCTATGGGAGGAACTGACAGATGAATCATAAAAATAAAATGAAAAATATGACTCCGGCAGAACTTTCCGCGTCTGCCCAGGAGCGTTTTGTTGCTGATCACAGAAGGCACCACAGAATGGTGACCTTCATGCGTTTTTTTATCCTGCTTGTATTCCTGGCTGTCTGGGAGCTGTGCGCTGATTTGAAAATCATCGACTCCTTTTTCTTTTCCAGTCCCAGCCGGGTGGTTACCTGTTTTATTACTATGCTGCAGAAGAACTCCTTATGCATGCATATTGGAGTAACGCTGTATGAAACCATTTTAAGCTTTCTGCTGGTATTCGGCTTCAGCATGCTGTGCGCCACCCTGCTGTGGTATTCCTCCAGGCTGACGGAAATTCTGGAGCCTTATCTGGTGGTGCTTAACAGCCTTCCCAAATCCGCCCTGGCGCCGCTTCTTATCGTATGGCTGGGAACCGGAATGAACACGATTATCGTAGCCGGTATTTCCGTTGCTATCTTCGGCGCCATTATCAATCTTTACACCGGCTTCCGTCAGGTGGATGAGGAAAAAATCAAACTGATTTACACCCTGGGCGGGAACCGGAGGGATACACTTTTTAAGGTGGTGCTTCCCGGTTCCATTCCTATTATTTTGAGCACCATGAAGGTGAATATCGGTCTTGCCCTTGTGGGTGTAATCATCGGGGAATTCCTGGCGGCAAGAAGAGGGCTTGGTTATCTGATCATTTATGGAAGCCAGGTCTTCCAGCTGAATATGGTAATTACTTCTATTATTATACTCTGTATTATTGCCATGGGACTTTATCAGATGATTCAGTGGCTGGAGCATTATTATAAAAAGAAATGATAAAAGAAAGGCCGTACAGCTTTGGTGTGCTGTATGGCCTTTTCTGTATTTTTTCGCCGGATGCATTTTCAGGACGGATTTTCCTTCGCTGCAAACCTACATAAAATATTTTCCTTCGCTGTAAAGCTGTACAAAAATGGGCTTTCTAAAGCCTGGTGTCCCACCTGCCGCAGAATACATTTTCCTGGTAGTGTCCTTTGAATTCTGATTTTCCCATAATCTTTTCTATCGCGGCTTCCATAACTGTTTCGGAATCAAGATAGGCGTTGATATAGGTCCTGGCCATCGGTACATCAATGAGGTGGTTGGGAAAGCCAAGCGATAAAAAGATGGTGGGGATCTGTGAGACATACCAGGGCTGATCCGCAGGTGAGGCCCATTTGACACGCATCGAATTATACTGGGCAAAGCCTGTCACATGGAGGGCGACAATGCAGGCATCGTATTTTGCCTGGAAATCCTCCATTTTCCCTTTTCCCTGAGGCGTCTGGGCATCCACCTGGAAGCCCTGCTGCTGTAGCAGGCGGATCAGCTGTTCTTTTACTTCCTCACTGTTGTCCTTGATCAGCTTGCCGGCCACCACCATGCCTTCTCCGCCGCCGATAAATACAAGCTTCAGCCGCCTGCTTTTTTCAGGGGTCAGCGGGAGGATGCTTTGGGTATCCTTTACCAGTGTAATGAACTGATCCGCAGCCTTTTTCGCTATCCAGCGGTGTTCCCTGCAGCCCACAACCTCCAGCGCTTCCCTGGGAGGCATAAGGGTGCCTTCCGCCTGCTTACGGTGGAGGCCGATGGCTGCTTTTACGCCCAGGATCCTGTAAAGAGCATCCTTCAGCCTTTCTTCCGTGATGATACCGCTGCGATAGCCCTCCAGCATATAACCGAAGTCTTCTTCGGGATCATTAAAAAAGAGGAAGCAGTCACAGCCTGCGGCAATTGCCCTCGGCACCTGTTCCTTTCTCGGCATGGCGGCGAACATGCCTATCATATGGGACGCATCTGTTACAACCAGGCCATGGAACTGCATTTTTTCCTTTAAAAGCCCGGTAATAAGCTCAGGCGACAGTGTGGCCGGTAAAATCTCTTCATTTTTCAGGCCGGGATGGAGTTCCCTTTGGTAGGAAGGCAGGGCAATGTGGCCTGCCATAATGGTCATTACACCATCGTCTATCAGTTCCTGGTATACTCTGCCGAAGGTATTGTCCCATTGCGTACAGGAAAGATCATTGATACCCATAAGCAGATGCTGATCGTTCTCTTCCGTCCCATCTCCGGGAAAATGCTTGCAGCAGGTAGCGAAGCCTTTTTCCTTTGCGCCGCGCATAAAAGCCTTTGCATAGCGTATGGTATCCTCCGGGCTGTCATTGAAGGCCCTTGTCTGCACAATGGTATTTCTCCAGTTAAAAAGCAGATCCACAACCGGGGCAAAATTCCAGTTGCAGCCCACGGCGGCGGATTCGGAAGCGCCTACACAGGACATTTCATAGGCCAGCTCCTCAGAATCCGCTGCGGCGACCGCAGCTCCGTTGGCAACCGCGGTCCCGCCCTCAATTCCGCCATTTCCTCCGGCTTCACAGTTAGAGGCTATTAAAAGAGGAATTTTGGTATTTTCCTGAAGTATCCGGTTCTGTTCATACAGTTCTTCCTTAGGCGCATTATGATAACGGATTGCTCCCACATGGAAACGGTCAAGAACCGATTTCATGACTGCTGGATCGCGGTTGGTTACCATATATACAAACAGCTGGCCGATTTTTTCCTCTGTGGTCATGCCGGCTATGGTTTCCTCCACCCATTTAATATCTTCCTCTTTCAGGTAGAAGGGTTTTTCTTTCAAATTTACCATGTTTCCTTTATCCTTTCATAACTGCGCAGCAATTTCACAGTTACATCCTTTCCATATTATGCTTTGCCTTTCAGAGTGTCATGAAACAGGGCTGTCAGTTCTTCCTGGTACGTCCCGGCATAGCTCCCCTGCAGGAATTTGGGCAGCGCCTGCGTGCGAAAGCGTTCCCAGCTGGCCGTTTCCTGTTTTACAAGAACAGGGTAAAAAAGCACGTTGTTTGCCAGGGCCGCTTTTTCGTCCCCGGGGGCGTCTCCCAGCATCAGGACATTTTCCGGAAAATATCCTTTTTTTATGAGTTCGCCGATACAGAAGGCTTTGGAACCGTCATCCTGCGTGAGGAGGACATCCGTCATGGGGGCAAGCCCGCAGCGCTGCCATTCTTCCTCCACCGCTTTTTTGTTGGCAGAAGATACGACGGCAATATCCGCTTCCCTGTGAGCCGCCTCCAGCGCTTCCTTTACTCCGGGAAAGGGCTGAAGCTCGTCCAGAGGCAGGGCTGCAATCTGTTCGTTTACCTTTCGTGACCAGGAAAGTGCTTTTTCCAGTATTTGAATTTCTTTCTGGTCTTCTTTTTCCCTGCTGTCCGCGATTTCCTTTTCCAGCGCCCTGTTGGAAAGCTCGTGTGAAGAAGCGGTCCATGAAAGCAGCCTGTCAATTCCGGGAATATGCCGATAGCTGCGGTCCGCTTCCTCCAGGGCTATCGAAAGCCCCTGGAAACGGTTGATTCCACGGGTCATGGAATACAGATTCGTGTTGTTCCAGCGTTGAAGGATTTCTTCCTGCCAGGGGGTAAGGGACCACTCTTCCACCATGGCAGGCCCGAAGCACCGAAAATGCTTGATATCCATGGTATCCATAGCACAGCCGTCGGAATCTACACAGATGAGATGGGAATGTTTGGAGGTGAGATGCATGTTTGTGTCCTTTCCCGGACGATGTCCGCATGCCTCTGCTTTAAAAAGCAGAAGCTTTCGTATTTAATATTTCCAGCAGGAAACGGAAATATGCTGAAACTGCGGTTTTTCCAGTCCCGGCCGATTTACGAAAACATTATGGGAAACTATCGGATACCCCAACAGAAAATATACAAACAGAATGTTCTGAAAGTGTTTTTTTATTAGTTTACTGACAATATGTCATGACTTCTTACAACCTGTATCCATATTGGCACTTTTCTTTGCACATTCTGCTTCATTTACTGTACCACTATGGAGTTTTTTCAGAAATTTTGCTATTCTTATGCCATAATTATTAATATAGGGGGATTATATATGAGCGACACAAAATTTACTTTACTTACAGTCAGCTCTCTGGATAAAATTTTTCCAGATGAGCCGTTCCAGCCGCAGACTCCATGTACCGGCGCCGCCATGTTTCTGAATGAGCGTTTTTCTTTTCAGGCCGCCTATTGCCTGGAAGGCCCGCAGATTCTTCACGCAAACGTGGCGCTGTCCGGTTCCCTGAAGGATGAAGTTGTATTCAGACAGACGGGGCTTGTACCCAGTGAGCTTCCGATTTTTCCGGAGGCGGATGATTTTCTACTGCGTACTACGCCCGGACTGTATCCGGATCCTCTCTATCCGGTAAAGGAGCCTCTCACGTTGATACCCGGACAATGGCGTGGCCTGTGGTTTACGGTTCCGGCAGAATGTACGCTTCCGGCAGGAAGCTATGATCTTACTATCACCTTTACCTGTGATGATGGAGCTGTTCTCGGTAGCTGTACCTTTACTGTGGAACGTCTGGATGCCCGTCTTCCGGAGCAGACGCTGCTTCATACGGAATGGTTCCATACCGATTGTATTGCTGACTGGTACAAAACTCCTGTTTTCAGTGAAGAATACTGGACGCTTGTTGAAAAATACATGAAGGAAGCTGCAAAATATGGTATCAACATGCTTCTGACGCCTCTTTTCACCCCTCCGCTGGATACGGCTCCGGGAGGAGAACGCACAACGGTGCAGCTGATAGATGTATCTCTTTCGGACGGTACCTATACCTTCAATTTCGAAAAACTGGAACGCTGGCTTTCCCTTTGTGAACGCAGTGGTATCCGTTATATGGAGTTCTCCCATCTTTTCTCACAGTGGGGAGCAGGACATGCGCCTAAAATTATGGCAAAGGTTGTAAACACAGGGGAAGGGATGCAGGGAAAAGAGCCGGTAAAGCAGATATTCGGCTGGGCTACGGATGCGGCGAGTGATGAGTACAGGGAATTTCTGGAAGCATTTCTGCCTGGGCTGATGGAATTCATTGATGGGCATCAGCTGCGCGGGCGCTGCTATTTCCATGTTTCAGACGAGCCCTCCAGGCAGCATATTCCCGCCTACCTGTATGCGAAAAAGCTTCTGGAGTCCCAGATTGACGGCCTTCCCATTATGGATGCGCTGTCGGACTATGAATTTTATGCCCAGGGGCTGGTGGGCGTTCCTGTATGCAGCAATAACCATATTGAACCATTTCTGGAGAATAAGGTTCCCGGCCTTTGGACCTACTATTGCTGCGGGCAGTATCAGGAGGTGTCCAACCGCTTCTTCTGTATGCCGTCACAGAGAAACAGGATTCTCGGTATCCAGCTTTATAAATTCAATATCCGGGGCTTTTTGCAGTGGGGCTTTAATTTCTGGAATGCTTCGCTTTCCCGCTACCGCATTAATCCTTACTGCGTTACCGACGCTGCCTGCGCATTTCCTTCCGGCGATGCCTTCCTTGTTTATCCCGGCGAGGACGGCCCGGTGGCTTCCATACGGGCTGAGGTGCTGATGGAGGGGCTTCAGGATATGAGGGTTCTCCAGCTGCTGGAAGAGCTGACCGACAGGGATACGGTTATTGCCCTTATGGAGGATGGCCTGGATACACCCGTTACCTTCAAGCAGTATCCGCGCGAAGCCTCCTGGCTGCTTTCTTTCAGGGAAAAATGCAACCGGGAAATTATCAGGCTTCTTTCTCAGAAATAAAACTTGCAGGGGGAACGGCCAAGAGGCTGTTCCCCTTTTTGGACGCGGTGAAAAACAGCCTCTTCCCGCTGCGCAGAATAATACAAAATTACCAGGCCAGAGGTGATTACAGAACCCGCTGAATCAACTTTGTCACCCCCGCCGAATAAGTTTCTTGCTTTTTCTGCGGGAATTGATTATGATAGAAAGACAAATACGAATGAAACACAGGAGGTAACGAATGATATCCTTTTTATTATCCATTTTATATGGGGCTCTTGCCGGCTGGATTTCCAGCAGAATCATGAAAACAACAGGCGGTACTCTCCGCAATATCATTACAGGTATCGTCGGCGGTATGATTGGCAGCTTCCTCTTCAGCCTGATTGGTTTTTATGCTCATGGTTTTCTTGCAAACCTGATTGTATCCGTAGTGGGTGCATGCATTTTTATTTATATCGGCAAAAAGCTGTTTGGCGGCATGAAGTAAAAAAAGGAAGTGGATTTTCCTGTATCATACAGGAATTCCCTTCCTTTTTTACTGTATAGATAATTCACGGTTTATTTTAAAACATCTGATTTTACATATCCAGTCTCGCCCTGGAACTTAACGCGTGTCCAGCCATCTGCCTGTTTCATCAGTATTTCAAGCTTCTCTCCTGAATAACACACTCCGATTCTGTCGGAATTTTCATTGGCGCTCTTTCTTACGTTTACGGTTTCGGAAACCGTAAATTCACCACTGTTAGGCACCTTGCCGGAACTGGCGGCTGGCTGAGAGGGTGTAGGTGCCGGTTCTGGCTCTGAAGATGGCGTACCCGTGCCTCCCTTTGACGTGTCTTCCTGAGACTGTGTATTCTCTGCAGACGCTTCCGGGCTTTCCGGTGCGTTCTTCTGTTCCGTCAGCGCTTCTCCAACAGCTACCTTCATATCATCCACATAGCCTGCCAGGAATGCGGAAAGCGCTTCGTCCCCCGCTTTCTTCTCTTCCGCTCCGGTCCTGATTCTGTCGTACAGTGCAGTGACATCCGCCTGCGCCGTAACTTCGTTGGAATAGGCGGCCGCCTCGGGATCGTGCTCCCAGTCATGAATATAGAAGCTTCCTTCCGCGTTTTTGCTTACATAAAAAGGCGTAAGTCCGGGAACCAGCGTATCAAACCCCACAAACTTCACGTCATAGCAGGCGTATACCACATAGCTGTCCGGTTCCAGACCTGATTTGGTATAGCATACAATATTATTGTAGGATTCAATATGAGAGCTGTTCTCCTGCATGCGAAGCAGTTCCTTGTCCTCCGAATAATCAAACAGAGCCTTCACTGTTTCCAGATCCTTGGACTGCAGCGCCGCATAATATTCAGTTATCAGTTCGTTCACCTCAGGATAGGCATTTTCCAGAAGTGGTTCTGTTTCCTCTTTCGTTTCTTCCACCTGTCCGGTTTCCTTCCCGTATGCTTCTTCCTGAGGGATGCTTTCTGCTTCCCCTGAGGCCTTTTCCGCTTTTCCCCTACTCATGCCCCAGCTCACCAAAACAATAGTTCCAATCACTACTGCTAAAAGGACCCCCAGCACCGCCGACATGGCTTTGTTTCTAATCATCCATTTAACAAGCATTGATGGATATTCCAGCGGGCTTATTTTCCGTTTTCTTCTTTTCCTGTGGTGGCTGCTATTATACTTCCTTCTTCTGTTATCCATATTCATTCTTCACTTCTTCCTATGTATATAAAACAAGTTATAACTGTTCAAATCACTTAAATTTACGCTAAAATATCATATTAACGCTGTCCCATGCAATTAATCATAGCATAAGCGGTATATGTTGTCCATATAAGGAAAACTTAAGATATTATGAATGTTTTTAAATAAAAGAAAGCAGCAGGATATGTACAATAACCTGCTGCGAAGAAAAAAGAGAATGATTGAAAGGCTGTTAACTTTGCTCTATCCAGGCAGTATCATCAGGTTAGTCCTCTCTAACAAAAAAGCAAGGAACAACCTGGGTTCCTTTATTGAAGCATCAATGCAACAAATAGCTTTACAGGGAGCTTAGGCCTCTGCACTTCGCAATTCCTCCACAATGCTTTGTCTATTGCCATTATGATATAAAAATAAGGGAAGAACAATGCCTGTAAAAACCAGAATGCCTGATAAAAACAGCAACGTGGATACAGGATACCGGAATACAAAATAAGAAGCCTGGCTTTTCATCATCTGTCCTGTAATCATTAATAAAATATTGCCTATACTCAGTGTAAGGGCGAGGGTACAGAGGCAATAAAATAAGCCTTCCCAGAGGATCATTTTCTTCAGCTGCCTTTCAGTCATACCAATACTGCGCAAAACAACAAATTCAAGTCTGCGTGCCAGCATTTCTGAAGCAAAGGTATAACAGTAACTGACGAAGGCAAAAATCATCAATATTCCACTGAAGAACCTCATAAGCATACGCAGTCCCAGAATATATCCCTGCTCCTGAGCAAGAATATCGGACTTAGCGGTCATATAATAAGTATTTTCCTTATCTGAATTCTTATTTGCAACGGCCAGAATCCCTTTCAGGCTGTTTTTTATCTTCGGCTCTTTTTCTCTGTCAACCTTGAATGCAATATTATAAATTACGGAATCTGTCCTGAGAAACTCCATGGTCTTTTCACTTACAATGATATAATTCAAATCCTTACCGTTCCAGGGCATGTTCAGCCTGGGAAAATGCGGATCAGTAATATCCAGATAACCGCAGCAGGTCAATTCAAAACTGACTGCTTCATTACCCATAAGAATTCCGGATAACTTTTGGCCGATTGCTCCGTCGGCTCTTTTAGCCTGCTGTTCCGTTAATTCATGACTGTGAAGCAGAATAAAACCATTACTATTCAGAAATGATTCTATATCTATATTTTGCTTTTCATTTATCACATATTGCTTTAAAGTTTCGCTCCATTCATTGGGAACCACTTGAAGCGTCAGTTCCGTAACTATGTCTGAATCATTATGATATGAGTAAGTACGAGGCTGGATCGCTTTTGAATTATAGTCAAATATACCATAGCTTCCTTCACATAAAAGCAGTTCTGACTTGCCGATATCTGCTGTTTTGCAAATTTCTTCAAGCAGCCAATCAGGCAGCAGTTCATGACCCTGAAGCTCTGAAATACTTTTTCCATTGTTCTGATACAACAGTTCTCCGACTGCATCTTTTGTTATACCGATTTCAAAATCCGGAGTTTGTTCAATTTTATGTGTCTGATCCATCCCATTATTAATAACGACAGAAAGCAGAGTAATTTCAAAGCCAAGGAAAAGAGAACCCACCGTAAGCAACATCTTTTTCCTGTTCCTTGTAAAATTCCGCCATGCCATCCCTTCCAGCGATTTACCTCCTATTGTTTTAGGAAACTGGAAACCTTTCGGCTCTGCACACCTTCCCTTCAGGCAGTCTATACATGGCAATGCAGCCGTCATGCTTATGCCCTGAAAAAATGTGCCAACAGCACCCAAACCAATAATCACTATGGTTATTAACAGAAGCTTCCAGGAATACAAGTCTGACGGCCGGATTGTTTCGCTAACGGACAGAAACATTTTTTTCATTACTGAGGGTAATACAAAAAGAACAACAAGGCTTCCAAACACAGTACCCAAAATAATGCCTGTAAATATTATTTTAATTCCATGTAATAAAAATATATGTATCATTTGCCGGCGGGTCATTCCAAGTGCCTTTAACAGACCAAATTGCTTTCGTCCTCTTTCCATGCTGATAAATAAAATATTGTGCAGAAATAAATACATGCTCAGAAGGATTAAAAATGTCCCTCCGGCTGCGGCAGCATATCCTCCAGCCATATTGCGGATTGTCTGCGAACTTCCTTCACTGATCACCTCAAACTGCTGCTTTGCTCCGATTTTTATGTCTTTATAAAATCTGTTTTTAAACTGTTTTTTATTCAGCCACAGGCTGTCTGATTTTATAAGAACATCAGCAGGGAAAAAAGAAATATTCTGCTCATTCAGCACTTTTTCTGTAAAAAAAGCAACAGGCAATTTACTTAAATCATTTGTGTAATCTGTATAGTAGCCGGACAAAATGAAAAATTTTTCTATATCCTCCGCACCGCTCTGCAGCCAGTCATAACGGATGATGTGAATTGGAATTCTCATTCCTATTTCAGGATTTTTAATTCCCATCAGAGAAAGCAGCCGCATAGACAGCATAACTTCATCTTCCTTTACAGGATAGCTGCCGCATATATCATCATAAGCAGGAGCGTATGCTATCTGAAATTCCTCAGGGCTGATAACACCGCAGTTAGCAATTTTTTTCTGTTGCATATAACAATACCCGAATTTCCTGATCAATGCAGTTTCACTGATATAATCCAGTTCCTTTATGTTAAGGTACTGGGTTTCATCTGCATTTTCAAGCACGGCGGAAGCGGTAGTTCCATTTCCCTGAGTTGCTTTTCTGCTGTCGGCGTGAATTCGGCCATTAACAATGCTCAATAGCACATAAGCGGCAATGATGGAAAGCGCAATAGTGGCTGACAAAATAATACTCGTTCTTTTGTTCGCCTTACCACCGAATAAATTTAATCTTACAAGAGCAATAAATCTGACCATAGTACCCCACCAATTTTAAAGAAGATTAGTATTCCAGGCAGCAGGAAAAATTCAAACCAGTACAACAAATACATCCGTACTCTCCGGCAGTCCTTCCTAACGTTCTATAATTTCATCAATTCTTCCTGAAATTTGCATCTAAATACAATAACAGGAAGTATTATAGTTATAATAAAAATTACTATTGTTATTAAACCCACTTCAAATCCAGGATACGCAAACTGAAAAAAAGGTACTTTGTGTAACATGATTATTCCCAGTGAATATAATAATACATTACCAATTGTCATGAAAAAGATAACTATGATGAAACTATAGTAAAGGCCTTCCATTACAAGCATTCTATAAAGTTGATTTTGAGTCATTCCAATTTTGAGTAATAGTCTAAATTCATTTTTCCTCTCAAAAATTCCCGTAACCATCGTATTTATATAATTCATGATTCCTAAAATAACCAAACACATACTTATTGCATTCATAATCAAACGACTGGCAGACAGATAATCCTCTTTTGACTCTATTGTTTCTGACTTACAGGTAAGGTAAAACAAATCGGTATTTTGTCTTTTCTGTAACCTGAACTTCATGTTTTCTTCCTTTATTATCCGTTTCAAAGCCTCTCTTATAACAGGTTCCCTTTCTCTGTTAACATGAAAAGAAATTTGAAAAGTCTGTTTAGGAAACATATTTAATTTGGAAAATGTATTTTCACTTACTAAAAAATATAAAATATCCTTTCCTTTCCAAGTTCGTTCAAAGTCAGGAAAATTTTTTTCTTCAATATCCAAATAACCGCAATGTATCAGATCTGCCTTTTCAATGTAAGTATTCTTTTCAGGATATTTTACAGAAACCGGATACAAATAAACGTTTTTCCCAATTAGTTTTGTCGCATCATTTCTTGTTTCTTCAGATAAAATATGTTCATGCAGAAGCATAACTCCTTCTTCCCTGCAAAACGTATTAATATCTGCATCCAATTTCTGAACAGCTATATAATCCGATAATTCTTTAACGAATTTATCATCAGCCACTTGAATTATACCAATTCCATAATACCCTGCTCTGCTTCCATCCCATATAGGATAATTTGTCCTGTAAATTGGATTAAAAGCTGCATTCTTTCTTACCATAGCTTTTTCCTGTTCGGACAATTGAAAATAGACAGATTCCTTTACATCATCGATCCCGGCAAAGCAACCGTAGGTTCTCTTTATTTTTTCTTCTTCTATCCCTATATAATCTGCAACAAAAGTAATAAATTCATCCGTAAAAAGTGTATAATCAAATATGGTTTCTTCTTTTACTTCCCTAACAGGGCTGAATGGAAATCCTTCAAGAGCTTCCATTGTAATACCTAACACAAAATCCGGATCATTTTCCAATTCATGAATGGGATCCATCCCTCTGAAAAGAATCGCTGCACTGAAAGCTAACATACAACCTGTAATTGTAGACATAAGTGTAAGTAATAACTTCCTTTTAAAACGCCATATGTTTCTGTTTGCCATTCGGCAGATAAAGCTCATTCCTTTCCCTTTAAAATTTATCCGTATACCTTTTTTCCTTCCGGATACATATGTGTTTACTTCCATATAATATAGTGCTTCTAACGGCGTTAGCGCGAATAAACGGTTGAACACAGTCTCTATTGCCAAAAATAAAGAAATAAGTGAAAATATAGTCGCGGCTATTATCAATTTTATACTGAGTACATGAATATCAACAAAGGGTTCACTTCCTTCAAGATATATTTTCTTTAAGAGAGATGGTAAAAAAATATGTGTGACTATACTTCCCATAATTATGCCGCCTGAAACACCATAAAAAGCATTTTTTATATATTGCTGAAAAAAAATTATTTTAATCTGCTTATCCGTAGTGCCGATTACTTCCAAAAGGCCATATTGCTGTATCTCCTGTGTCATTGACAGCGAGATAATATTATATGTAAGAAGAAATAAACTGAATAATACGAATGTACAATATAACACCGCTACAGCATAATCGCCAAAGATACCTGCAGCCGCCCGATAGGCAGCTGAATCAATGCTGACAAATAACTGATCAGCTCTTAAAAGTTCCACATCCCGATAAAGGGCTGTTTCAATTTGCTCACTGCTCATAAATTTGTTATTAATTCCAATCAAAAGTTGAAACGGATAAGGAGCTATTCCGCTTTTATCCAAAATTTCCTGTGAAATGTAAGCTTCCTGCATCCCTGCCACATCGCTTACATAATTTTTAAAATATCCTGACAGTATAAATGTTTTTCTGCCGGTATTTACGGAATTCATTCCATACCAATAAAAATCAAGAGGTATTTTCATGCCGACCTGTGGTTCTGTAATACCAATTTCAGCCAAAGTATCGACTGATATCATAATTTCAAAGGCATTTTGAGGATAAGCACCGACGATATCTGATAAGGAAGGACTTATCATATTATTATAAGCATAGTCATCTAAAAAAATGCAGTCACATAATTTTCTGTCGTCTTTCACCAAAAATCCAGCTCTGTTTTTTCGCCCTGTTTCACTCACATAAGGCAGCTGTTTAATCTTCTGTTCCTCTTTCTCAGTTGCAGATTCTAAATAGGTAGAAGTTGTGGCTCCTGTTTCCCGAATTATACGTATTTCATCTGCATCTATTTTGCCGTTTGTGAAACCAAAAATCACAATAAAAAAAGTAACCGACAATACTGTTGCCGCCAGCAACAATCTATTGCGCCATCGATTTTTTTTATAAAATGAAACTGATAATTTCCTTAACACAGATTTATTTCCGCTTTCTATATTTTTCATATAATCCCTATCTATCGAATACTTTTCCGTCTTCAATTCTGATGATTCGATCTGCCATTTCAGCAATACTTTCATCATGAGTAACCATAAGCATCGTCTGTTTTAACTCTGCCATTAATTTCTTCATAAGAAGTATCACTTTCAGGCTATTTTTATTATCCAAATTTCCCGTTGGCTCATCTGCTAATAAAATAGCCGGATTCATAAATAAAGCGCGTGCAATAGCCACTCTTTGCTGCTGACCGCCTGATAACGTATTCGGCAGTTTCCAAAGCTGTTCTTCAATTTCTAGTGCAGCAGATAGCTGTGTCACATATCTCTCATCTACATTTGCGTTATCTAATTTTGCAGGGAGCACGATATTTTCATAAACATTTAATACAGGAATTAAATTAAAACTTTGAAATATAAATCCAATATTTCTCCTTCTGAACTCTGTGCGTTCTCTATTCGTAAGTCCATATAAATTAATTCCATTTACATATACACATCCAACAGTAGGTTCAAGTAATCCGCCAACAACATTCAATAATGTAGTCTTTCCACTCCCCGACGAACCGACAAGAGCAACGAACTCCTCATTTTTAATAGAAAGATCTATTTTATCAAGTACATTCTCTATTTCATTTCCATTCTGATAAGATTTCGTAACAGAAACCAATTCCAAAATTGCCATATATCAACTTCCTTTTATTTCGATTATATATCTTATTATTAGCAATGCAGAATTGTTTGACGAACGTATTTAAAACTTTGATTAACGTTTAGTCAACTGCCTTTAGCGGTCAATATTGTACCAATTAAGGCAGTTTTAATAAAACATATTTTATTAATGCTATACTATGTCAGAGGTGAAATTATGGAAAATATATCTATGCTGATTACAAACGTTTTTAGTTACTTAATTTTAATTTTGATTATTAATAATCTGTTTCTGACAAACGTGACAAAAAAATGTAAATTCTGTTTATATAGTTATATCTATTTGGCTGGTACAATTTCTGGTATACTATGGAATAAATTTTCAATTATTATAGTTTTATCAGGCAGTTTATTTATACTTATAATATTTAAAACCCAATCCCTATATTGGAATATAATTTTATTTCTATCAGGATGGCTCATCTTTGTCATTTCTGATTATATAATTACACTCCCTCTTATTTTTATAGGCTATGATTTTTCCGCAATTATTACTTCTGTTTGGATACCTTATTTTCTGTTTATACTGACTACACTAATTGGAATAACATCAACTTATTTTATAGGAAGATGGCTTCATAAAAAGTTAATTGCTAATCCTGATTTAATACCAGAGCGATTTCTTCGTCTTCTTTTAGGTGAGCTTTGTGTCTGTGTATGCATTTTCCTGTTTAATATTATAATGGGAAATCGTGCTTCTTTTCCTTCTGATACCCTGCTTTTTAACGGTTTTCTTTTTTTCGCTTTTATTGCGGCCAATATATTCCTATTTATAAGCCTTTTCCAGACATTGCAGGAGAACCAACTTCTTGCATTACGTACACAGGCACAGGAAGAATTGGCTGAATACACCATCCAGCTTGAAGCTCATTATCAACAAATACGTCGCTTCCGGCATGACTACCTTAATCTATTAAATACAGTAAATGGCTATATACAGAATGGAAACATGGAACTGCTTAAGGAATTTTTTGAGCTAAAAATTCTGCCTGCAAGCAGACTTCTTGTTGATAAGGAAGCTGTTATTGCCCGGCTGAGCAATATAAAAATCCTTGAACTAAAGGGGATTATTTATGGAAAACTGGTTCAGGCCATGAACCTCGACCTTAATATAATTTTGGAAATAACAGATGAAATTTTACAGATTGATACAGATTTACTTGTCTTATCTCGGGTTTTAGGCATTTATTTGGATAACGCAATTGAAGCTGCTGCTAAAACCAATGAAAAAATCTTACTCATAGCTGTACTTTGTAAAAATGAGTATGTTATCTTTCATATTGAAAACAGTACTTCTCCTATTCTCTTTCCTTTGGAACAACTCGCAGCTGAAGGTTTTACTACTAAATGCGGACATTACGGACTGGGACTGTCTTGTGCAAAGGACCTATTGCATGGATGCAGCAACATCCAGACTTCAACACTCTATAAAGAGAGCCATTTTATTCAGACTTTGACAATAAAAAATTGATATTATCTATTAAATTTATTTAGAAGTAACAGTTCAGATAACTGAATCGTCACATTTTAATTCCATAATTTTGCGGAAATTTACAAAGGAGAGAGCTATGATTTCAATTTATATATGTGAAGATAACCTGGAAGAGCTTAATTTTTTAAAGGATATTATTGAAAAATATATTTTTATAGAGGGTCTGGACTTTCAGATTGCATATGCATTCAACACTCCGCAGGAGATTTTGTCCGCTTTGCCCAGGTCGCCGCAGGGAGCCGTTTTTTTCCTGGATATTGATCTGAAAAATAAGATGAATGGAATAGAACTTGCTGAGAAGATTCGCATTTATGATCCAAGAGCCTTTATTATATTTACAACCACCCATGAAGAAATGGCTATGACCACATTTCAATATAAAATAGAGGCCCTTGACTATATAATGAAAGATGTTCCGGACTATACGCTGCGAATTCAGCAGTGCATTGATAATGTACTGGCGAAATCACAGCATTCCTCCTCAAGCTGTGGAACAAAAATTTGCTTTTCTCTCCCGGAAAAGAAACTTTTTCTTTCCCCTGAAGATATTCTTTATCTGGAAGCAGATGGTCCTCGCCGGATTACCGTACATACACGAGATAGTATATTCCAATATAATGCGTATCTAAAAGAGGCGGCAAAACAATTGAACAGTTTCTTATACTGTCACAGGGCAGTTTTAGTTAACCCGTCCCATATTCGTTCCCTGCAGAAAAGTCCCGGCAGAGTCATTCTGGATAATGGCAGTTCCTGTGTTTGTTCTTTTCGTCAATTTCAGAAATTAAAACTATATTTAGAACAGCAGCAGGAAAAATAAGACATCTCGCCATGTCAGGATATTTTGATTAAGCAATTTAAAAAATCTTATAAACCTTTACTCTTTAGTGCAGCATGCTCCAGCGATATCTGATATTCATTACCGAAATCGCCGTCAAACCAGTAGCTGATGCTTTGTGTTTCCTGATCGTACGCCATGGACCATCGCGTCTTCCATTCCCCCTCCTGCGCAGTCCGCCTGAGAACCTCCGTCACCTGCTGTCTCGTCATTACTCCTGCGTTTGCTTCATAAGCGGAGCACAGTTCTTCATAGCGCTTCTGCGCGTTTTCCCCGCCGGCAGAGCTGTCGCCCTTCGCCAGATTAAAATTGGTGGCGCAGCTGGCGTTCACAGTGATCATCTTCCCGTCCATAAACTCCAGTACAACGGATTTTCCCGTGGCATCAGAAACAGCCAGATGATGGCTGATGCCGCCCGATGCATGGATATCATATTTTTCAAGCAGGGCTATCGCCTCGTCAACCGTTGCGGCCTGATTCAGCAGCAGCCGGGTTGCTGTTGTCATAGTCAGATCCGGCCTGTCGGTATCCATATCTGTCATACCGCCTTCATTGACCTCCAAATCAGCGACACAGAGCCCCGCCTCATTAATTCCGTCCATGGGGACATAAAGAGCCGCTATCGTAAGCATTTTATTCATAAGATTATCCGGCCTGAGCTCCGTGCTGTTTGTAATATTCTGCAGATCACAGGTGGATATGGAAGCATAGCCGTCATCAGGAACACATTTTACAAGAACCGTCACATTTTCTGTCCAGTCAAAATTGCGTCCCCACACATGCTTCCCATTTTCATCCATTGCGGAGATTACGCTGCATCCGGGGCCGCTCTCTTCTATTTCAACAGAGTAAAAGCCTTTTGATATATATTGGGTAAGAAAGGCAGCCACTTCATCGTCGGAAGAAGCTCCGCCCGCTTCCAGGAATTCCTGAAAATGATAGTCTCCGTTTACTTCCATGTAATAGACCGGAAATTCCTCCGATTCCTTCCGGATACTCCCTGTAATCGCCAGTTCCTCCCGGAACGCAAGCCACGCTCCCCCTGCTGCCAGCAAAACCAGTACCACAACTATTATCAGTACAATCCAGACCATGTTCTTTTTTCGGCCGTTCCTTTTCATTTCTGCTCCTATCCGCCGCACCTGCAGGCACTTTTTACTCCAGCTGCTTCTCTTATCCTGAAAAACAGTTTGAAATTTTCCTGTCTGGTCAGTATAAAGCTTTGCTGCCTGTCCCGGCAACCAGCGATACCGTATCCTGCAGATTCACGGAGGTAAGATGCAAAAAAGGGACGGTAAGCTTCGCCCCGTCCCATAAAAAACCATTATGGAAAACATTCCTGTACAAAAGCACTTCCGGCCGGCAGTATCAGCAGAATAGGAAAAACACCGTACATCCGGCCTGGAAAACCACATTCTTATTCTGTATGATACCGCTCCTTCAGGCTGTCATTCATCCTGTCTGCCGTTTTTTTATCCTGATAGAAGGAAACGGCCAGCGTAATGGCATACACCCCCAGTATAAGAAGAATATATACAGCAACCTCCGCCGCCCTGTGTATATTAATCCAGTTCCATCGCCATGCAAACCACAGCACAACGGCCACCACCAGAGGAATATGGATACAGAAACGCAGAAGCATTTTCTTTTTACCAAGCTCCTTCCTAGAACAGAATACAAGAAAGGTGGCGTCACTGAGCAGGCCCACCAGCAGAATCCCTCCGATATCAACAGGCGAAAAAACCGCCTCCGGATAAAAAATCAGGCAGGACAAATACATGGCCAGGGTCACCCCTGTCACTATGACAAAAAAAGATTGTAACATCACTTTCAGCAGATCCCTGACAGGCATTATATATCCCTCCTAAATCCCCAGCCTCTTTTTCAGGCCGGCAACGTATTGTCTGGAAATGATAACCCGTTCCCCATTATCCAGAATGGCTTCAAACCTGCCGTTCAGCGCAGGGCTGAGGCTTTTTATTTTACTCAGATTCAGCATCACAGATTTTGATATCCGCAGCATATCACTGTTGGCCAGGGATTCCTCCAGCTCGTAAAGCTTCTGTTTTGACTCATACACTGCCTCTTTACAGTAAAAAAAGGTTTTATTCTCCACCACTTCAATATAATAAATATCGGATGGCCGGATGCGGTGGATTTGCGTCCCAAGGTTTGCAACCAGTCCCTCCTGCGCTTTAAGGCGGGCTATGATTTGGAGAAGCTCAGGAGTCATTTCACGGCATCTGAAAATAATCTGTTCTTCTTCAGATTCCTTCGGCTCCTCAATTATAATTTTCAATGCCTCACCTCCTGCTTTCCTTTTACATCGTCAGTTTAACATATCTTCGCTTTCCCAGCCACCCTTTTTCCCGTCCACACGGAATCTTCTGCCGCCTGCCTGCTGATACAGGCGGTGTGATATGGAAATTACAGTACGCCGTTTTGATGCCTCCTGCAGCGCTGCCAGGACTTTTTTTTCGGTAACTGAATCCAGGTTGGCGGTAATTTCATCCAGCAAAAGTATAGCCGGCTCAGCCGCTACCGCTCTTGCAATGGACAGCAGCTGCAGCTGTCCCTGAGAGAACAGGCCGGGCTTGTAAGGAGTATCCCAGCCCTTTTCCAAAGCATTGACAGATTCCCACAGGCCTGCTGTTTTCAGCGCTTTTTCTATCTGTTCCGCGGAAATATCCGGGCTTTTAAGCGTAATCTGATCTGCTATGGTACCTGGAATTACGGGAAAGGACTGCTCCACATATCCGAAAAGCTTTCTTTTCTGCCTGTCCGGAATCTGATCCGCGTCCATTCCAAATATCCTTATCCGGCCGCTCCAGGGGCGGTACAACCCCAGCAAAAGCTTGAAAATTGTACTTTTTCCCGCGCCGGTGCGGCCGATAAGAGTTACATTCTCTCCGGGCATCACCGTCAAATCCACGTCATGAAGTATTTCCTGTTCCCTTTCATAACCAAAGCTTACCTTATCAAGCTCTGCCGCAGGCATATTGGTTCCGGCGCCAGGGGGTGCGCCAAAGTGCGCGGAATAACTGTTTTGGATATTCCGGAGCTTTGGCAGTTCTATATCCTCCGGCGGCATTTTCCGTTCTTCTTCCCGCAGGAATTCATTAATTCTGTACACGCCGGCCACCGCAGACTGAATATTCTGTATTTCCATGCCGATGCTTTCCAATGGTTCGAATACTTTTCCCACATAGGAGATAACCGCGACCGCCGTTCCGGCAGACATACCGAAAAAAGCCTGCATCGCTCCCCCTTTGCAGCAAAAATCATCATAACCGCAATCAATACCGAGCTTATCGTAATGACAATCGGAGAATAGACTGCGTCATAGAAATTGGCTTTTTCCACCGCATGGTAGCTTTGCTGTATATAGCTGCCGTACTTTTTTTCCATAAAAGCTTCTTTATGGAAGGAACGGATCATTCTGATATTTTTTATCGTTTCCGGCACATGATTATTCGCCCGTCCAACCGCCGCCCGGTTGACCAGCTGGGCGGAAAGCATACGCTTCTGAAACAGGCGCGTCAACACATATAAAAGCGGGGTAACGAGCATCATCAGGATTCCCAGGCCTATGCTTTTAACGAAAATAACGGCAAGAATACTGATTACCTTACATAGATCTGCGGCCATGCCGATTATTCCGGAGGTAAAGAGCGCCTCCACCGTATCTACGTCATTAACAAAACGGGAAGCCGTAACGCCGGGTTCGTTCTTCTGGAAATAAGCGGCAGGAAGCCTGGAAAACTTGGCACACATCTCATGGCGCAGCCCCCGGGTAATCTTCTGCCCGAAAACCGTAATCAGGCTTTCTTTGGATGCGTCGAAGAGGCCGGCGGCAGTCAGGAGAAAAAAATAGGAAAATACAAGGAACGTCGAAAAGGTCCTGCCTTCTGTCAGCCGGTTAATTAATGTCTCCAGAACCAGCGGCGGTAAGATTCCCAGAATAGTCGCTCCTGCAATTGTAAACAGCAGGCCGGCGGAAAGCAAGGGATGTTCTCTTATCGTAACCAGAACGGAGGAAAATACCGGGCTTTTATGCTTCATGGTGTCCGCCTCCCTTCTCCTGCATCAGATATAAAGCGGCATAATCAGCGTTCGTTCTCATCAGCTCCTCATGGCAGGATACGGTAACCCTGCCGTCGGACATCCAGAGCACCTGATTCAGTTCAGAAAAAAGCGCCAGCCTGTGTGTCAGAAGAAGGACAATGCTGTCGCGGGCCAATTCCCTTAGATTTTTCATAATTTCTTTTTCCGTTTCTGTGTCCACCGCGGAAAAAGGATCATCCAGTATCATTACCGGCTTTCTGTGACAGAGCGTCCTTGCCAGTGCGATTCTCGCCTGCTGTCCTCCCGACAGGCGCACACCGCCGTTTCCCACAAGCGTATGTATTCCATCCGGCATTTTGGCAGTTTCTTCTTCCATGCGGACCGCACGCAGATATTTTAGTGCATTTCCTTCGTCACCCAGCAGGATATTTTCTTCAATATCTGCACTGATAAGCTCTGGCTGATGTCCCATGTATCCCACCATGCCGCTGAGCTCCTCCTGCGTCATTACGGACAGTTCCCGCCCGCCAATACGGATGCTTCCCTGGTAATCGGACTCCTGAAGGAACACTCTTCCCAGGGTGGATTTTCCGCAGGCGACCGGACCAGTTACGCCAATAATTTCGCCCGGGCCGGCTGAGAAGAAAACCTCCTGAAATACCGGAGGGCCGCCCTGGTAGGAAAAGGACAGTCCGGATACCACGAGACTCGCCGGCTCCTCTGCTGTTATATCCTGTTCCGGCTCCGCATCCTGCATAAAAGGCTGAATCCGTTTCCATGACACCTGTGCCTTCTGCACCGAATTAAACAGCTTGGCCGCCTTAGAGGATTTGGCAGCCAGCTTGGTAAAGCAGGAAAGAAATGTGGTAAATGCCGCGATATCCCATGCGGTCCAGCCGCTGCCCAGCACATTTTTGCCGCCAAACCACAGAATAAAAACAGCTCCCATCATGGATATGATCTGATACAAAGGCTGCATGGCGTTTTCCCAGATATTCGCACTCACTGCTTTTTTCTCATAATCGGCAAGGCAGATTTCATAGTCGGCATTCCTGTTCTCGTCCTGTCCGTAGACCCGGTAGGTCAATGCGTTTTCCACACGATCAAGCGTGACCTCATTCAAACGCCCTGCGCTTTCCTTTCCGGCCGCAGCACAGCGTGATACTGTCTTTTTCAGCTTCTCCGCAATGAAATATGCGGCCGGAGGGAAACACATGGAAAGCAATGTAAGGCGCCAATCATAAATAAACAGCATAACGAGATAAGCCGCCATGACCACGCCCGTGTCAAAAATTTCCGTCGTGAATTTCCTCATTCCCTCCACACAGACATCCACATCGGAAATCGCTCTGGTCATCATGGCGCCTGCGCTTTCCTTCTCCAGCGCTTCTTTTTTCTTATGCACCAGGCTGCGGTAAAGGACCTGCTTCATGTCCCGGTTAATATGGTTTGCAAACCGCCTGACAAACAGCCGTTTCATATAACGCATGGTCTGCACCACAAGGATAACGGCCACATAGAGCAATGCCAGCCCCACCATATCCGCAAAAACCTTTTTCCCCAGAATAATATCACACAGCCGCTGAGCCAGCTGGCCTTCAAACCAGGGGCCTGCCGTCATGCCCACGTTGTAAAAAATACCGGTGACCGTTATGACGGCCAACGTCCATTTTTCCATATGAAAATAGGTCGCAATCCGCTCCGGCTTTTCAATTCTCCGAGACTCCCCCTCCATGCTCAGTCCTCCTCCCCGCCGGAAAGCGTTTCCGGTCCGGGATGTTCCGCTCGTCCCCCTTCATCCTTCAGCCGTTTTGTAACATGGGGAAAGCCATTTCTGCTTTCTGTTTTGGAACGCAGGTAAAGAAGCTCAAGAATCTGTAAAAAATCCGCTTTTTCCTGTTCCGGCAGTTCCTCTATAAGCCATTCATAAAAAGCGGCTTCCACCGAGGCCTTGGAATTTTTAAGAGTATCCGCCTTATCAGTGGCGTAAAGCAGCTGGCTCCGGCCGTCTGCAGGGTTTCCTCTCCGGATAAGATATCCTTTCTGTTCCAGGCTCGCCACCCTCCTTGCCACCGCGCCCTTATCCATGTTCAAACGACAGCTGATTTCCTTCTGGGAAATCCCAGGCTCATGTCTTACCAGATGAATCAGATCAAATTCTCCCGTCCCAATACCTGACTCCCTCATTGTATGCAAAGTCAGTTTATTTACTTCTCTTGCGATTTTAGTGATTTGCCTTTTTGTTGCATCCATATTTATCCTCTTGATAAGTACTATTTTTTATTGGAAAGATATTGCAGTAAAGATGTACCATCAACTAAATAGATGATAGTACATCTTTCTCTTTAAAGCAACAAAATTTATTACAGATATCATATTTGTATGACAAGTATACCTTTCAATGCTATAATCATAATATTGTTTTGTGTTTAAGGAGGATGATTATGTCAGGGTGCTGTATGGTAAATCAAAAATTAATAAACGAAAAAGTCAAGGTTATAATTCCTGAATATCCTGTTTCCTATAATGGACACAATCAAATACCCCGCTGCAAGCAACGGGGTATTTGACCCTCGCGGCAGTCGTCAAATATCCATGCAAGCATGGCTACTTGGCTCGTTGCTCGCGGGAATAAACACATTACGGATTTCCGTATAATATTTACTGATCTTTCTTACCTTAATATCGAAGTTGAATGGCAGGTATCAAGATTTAATCATGGTAAAGAAGTTTATGATTATGCCTACAGCGGCACAAAGGGATTTATACTGGTTGTCAGTAATGATCGAAAAGCTGATTCCTTCATAGATTCGGATAATATATCTGTATTGGATGCTATTGATTTTTCTTACTGGTTTCTAAAAAAAGCAAAACATATAGTAGATGGCACAATAGGTAATTATCTCTCAGAGTATGAATCAAGAGCAAGTAAATGCTGGCTCGTCTTTCTTCCTTCTGCCGGCCGAAACGATGGTGACAGTCTGAATGATTATGTACTGCGTGGACGCAGCAAGGGAGTATGGGCCTTCAGATACAGTAATACACAGACTGTCATGAAAAATATTCTGGACATAACAGCAGGGGATACTGTAATTTTTGCTTATAATTTTAAATATGGAGAAGGAGTGAAGGGAAGGCAATTATATCCTGAAACAGAATGGAAATTTACAGGTTTAGATATCTTAAAAGTAAAAAAGGGGTATTATTGTGATTTAAGTGATGATACATTTGAAATTGAAGAGTGGACGCGGCTTCCAGAGGAAGATAAAATAAATTCCAAGCGTTATATGCATTACTTTCAGTATTTATTTCCTCCTGCAGATAATAATGAAAAATATTTTACCAGCAGCAAACTTCCTGTAACCCTTCGTAATGATTCTTCTACTCTCCCAGGGTGGTATGAATTTATTGAAAGTCTTCGTTGGTCCTGCTCTAATCAGGGCGCTCCTGCTGAATTATCTGATGAAGCAATGAATGCTTTATATTGTATTATTGGTGACGTCAATTAAATTTATGAAAATAACTAACTATGAAAGCAGAAGACATATGGGCAAAAACCTTCATATATCTTCTGCTTATTTTTATAAATCCTGCAAGATACTTATCCCAGCACCTCTTTATACACCCTCAGTACATTCCCGGAAAGAATCTTATCAATCTCAGATGCGCGGAAGCCTCCCTTTTCAAATGCGTCCACAAGCAGCGGCATACAGGAAGCATCCGGCAGCTCATCATGCGTCTTGATCCCGTCAAAATCAGTTCCAAGACCGAGGCAGTCAATCCCTCCCACCTTCACAATGTGCTTCGCATGCTCTACAATCGCGTCAATCGAACCATAGGTAGCCTCGCCATCCGGAACGTCGGTCAGAAATGCAGGGCAAAAATTAAGACCTGTCACACCGCCTTTTTCCGCCAGAAGGCGGATCATATCATCCGTCAGGTTCCTCACCCAGCCGCAGACGGAACGGGCGTTGGAATGGCTGGCGACAAAAGGTTTTTTTGAAACACGCAGCACATCCATAAAGCCGGCATCGGACAGGTGGGACACATCAACGATCATGCCCAGCCGCTCCATTTCCTCAACAAAAGCAATCCCGGTCTCCGTCAGCCCTTGCGTAGTATTGGCTTTTCTGAAATCCGGGCAGAAGCTTTCTCTGTCAACTCCCTGTTCCGGCTGTTCCAGATTGGGCCAGCCCAGTTCATTGGGATAGTTCCAGGTAAGGGTAAGCATACGGACGCCCAGACGATATAAATCTCTTAAAAAAGCCGGATTTCCCTTGCAGACGCCGCCCTCCTCGATTGTCAGAACAGAAGACATTTTTCCTGCAGCCCTGTTGTTCTCAATATCCGTATAGGAAAAGGCGGGCAGAATCAAATCTGAATTTTTCCCAATCTCTTCATAATATAAATCGGCCAGCTCCAAAACCTCTTCCAGCGGATTTTCACAGCCGCGAAGATGCACGAATAATGCAAAATTCTGAAAAAGGTAACCACCCTTTTTCATTTTTTCCAGATCAATATGTAATTTGTTGTGTCTTAAGGTATTCTCCCTGATTTCCTCCTGATCACCCTTTCTTCTTATCTCCAGCAGTTCCGATATGGTGTCGCAATGCATGTCTGCAATTCTCATGTCATATCCTTTCCGCGCATACCTTCCATGCGCCTGTTTTATTTTGGCCGGTAAAAATATCCAATTATTCCCCCGCAGTATGCTGCAAAGCTGAAAAGATACCAGCTTTCATACCACGGCCCTGCAATTCATCTATATTCGTATAGTTCTGCTTCGATTCCAATCCCATATCCGGCAGTTCATTAAAAAGGGACGGCAGCTTAAAAAAACTGTCCGTCCATTCTCAATACTGCCCAAAAACCGTCTGCCGTTCCTGTTCTATTCCTTTCCGGAATCTTCTGCGGCATCCTCCGGCGCATCTTCCTTTTCCGGCTCTGATGTATTATCTGATTCCGGATGTTCATCGTCCGTTTTATTCTCCGCGGCTGAAGCAGCCTCTCCAGCTTCAGCGCTCTCAGGCTCTGCCTGCCAGGCAGTTCCGCCAGGGCCGACCCTAAAGGCCTTGACCCCTTTATTGGCGAGCATCTGGGAAACGATTACCAGGATAATGCCTGCAATCAGGGTAAAAATAGCGATAAACTGAGAGGTAGACAGACTGCCTACACTTCCTCTGCCCAGATCTCCCCGGTAAAATTCCAGGATAAAGCGGCCTATACTGTAAAAAATCAGATAAAACGCGCCGACCTGCCCTTCCGCCTTCTTCCTTTTTGCAATATTAATGAGTATAAAAAAGTTTACAAAATTCAACAGGCTGGATATTTCCTGCGTGGGAATCAGGGCTACGCCGTTCGGTGCAAAATCCGAATGGGTAAAGGTAATTCCCAGAGGACTTTCAGTCTCCCGTCCATAGCAGCAGCCAGCCAGGAAACAGCCGATACGGCCGAAGCCCTGTGCCAGAGCTACGGAAGGCACCGCCAGGTCAAAGTAGGAAAGGAAGTTCACCTTCTTATGCCTGCAATACAGATATCCGCCCAGAATACCTCCTATCAGGCCGCCGTAAACCACCCAGCCGTTCTGAAGGGAATGCAGGATAAAAGCCGGATCGGCAATAATTTCATCAATTACGGTAATACAGTAAAGTATTTTAGAACCAAGATAACCGAAAATCAGGCACCACAACACCAGTCCGAATATCTTCTCCGGATCCAGCTTCAGCTTCTTTGCCCGGCTTTCCGCCGTCAGATATGCCGCAATGATACCGATTCCTATCATCAGTCCATACCCATAAACAGTAAATGGGCCAATGGAAAATAACTCATTCTTCATATGTTTCTTCCTTCCTTTATGCAGACTATCCATCAGTTACCGGCTTTTTCTTCAAACTGCCAAAAAAGCTTATCTGCTATTCTACCATTCTTCTTCTGACAGCGCAATCTTTTTAAAGGGCAAACTTCCGGCAATCTTTTAAAGGGCAATAAAAATCACTGCCGCTCCCAGCATAATCTGAATGATGGCAAAACGGAACACCGTCTGCGTATTGGACCATTCCCACACCTTCCTGGCCTGATCATGAAGCGGGGTCCTTACCCTGGTAAGGATTCTGATTTTGAGAAAGCGGAGCAGGAAAACCTTCACCAGTCCCAGCCCGCCGTCCAGGATCAGCACAAGAGCTACCGGGATGTACAAAAGAGGGCTTCCTGTTTTCAGCACCGCAATGCTGATAAACAGCCCCATGGCCCGGGATCCGGCATCCCCCATCATCAGCCTGCTGGGCGTGGCATTGTACCACAGATATCCCAGAATGCACACACAGAACAATAAAATCAGATAGGAAAAGCTGTCGCCCCTGCTCTGCAGCAAATCCACCAGATATATTATCATCAGCGTAATAATGGTCAGCGTCCCGGATAATCCGTCCACGCCGTCCGAACAGTTCGTCACATTAATGGACACCCATACGAGCACCACAGTCAGAATGCCAAACAGGACAGGCGGTACGGTTATCGTAGTTCCCGTAAGAAGGATGGTAATATCATTGGAATTAAAGTTAAGGAAGGTTACGGCTACCATAACCGCAATCACCAAATCCAGGAACCCTTTTTTATACTCTCCCCATGGAGTCTTGGCGCAGTCATCAAGAAAACCTGTAATCATCGCCGCTCCTGTAAGTATCAGGTAAATCACCATCTCCCTGTTTACCTGTCCAAAAAGAAGTGCCGCCGCAATAAATACCAGGACAAATAAAAATCCGGCTCCTCTCGGTTTACCGGCGGATTTTTTCCCGTCTACTGCAAATTCCCTTCCCTGATCTCTGGGAAGCATTCCCATTCCCTTCCACATTACGAGGCACGTTGCCGCAAAGGCAAATAAAATCCCAATAAATGCTGTGGTCTTGATTCCGGCTTCTCCGGCGATAAAATTTATCATCTGTTTCAGATACCTTTCTGTAAAGATTGAATGTTCTGGCCATTCTTACATATTCTATCATTAACATGTCCAAAATGGAATGATATATTTCAATAAAAATCGGTTTTGCCCTTTTCAAATCCAACGAAAAAGGCTACAATAATAATGTTAAAGGAGGTATGCCTGTTATGAAAATCGACATGCATTGCCATGTAAAGGAAGGCTCTATTGACAGCAGGGTTTCCATGGAGGAATATATACAGCTTCTTCAGTCGAAAGGCTTCGGCGGCATGGTCATCACAGACCACGACACCTACAACGGCTACCGTTTCTGGAAGAAAAATCTGAAGGATAAAAAATATACGGATTTTAAAGTTTTTAAAGGAATCGAATATGACACCATCGGTGCCGGGCATATTCTGGTTATCGTCCCGGAGACGATCAAGCTGCGCATTCTGGAGCTGCGCGGCCTGCCTCTTAATATCCTGATTTCCATCGTCCATTCCTATGGCGGTGTGCTCGGTCCGGCCCATCCCTGCGGGGAAAAATATATGAGCTTCCGCAACACAAGAACCTACCGGCGTGACCCGAAAATCGTGGAACAGTTTGACTTTGTGGAGGTTTTCAACGCGTGTGAGGATGAAGAATCCAATGCAACAGCCTGCCGTCTTGCCGACAAATACCATAAACCAGGCGTAGGCGGAAGCGACTCTCACAAAACCGACTGTGTGGGACTGGCCTATACGGAGGTTCCCGACACGGTGCAGACCGAAACTGACCTTATTAACTGTATCCGTGCACAGGAGGTTATCGGCTGCGGCGGATCGCTCTACCGCAGGACAACCAAGGAACGGATTGGCAAGGTAAATACCGTACTCGTTTATTCCTTCTGGTTCTACAACAAATTTTTCACCCTTGTCAAGACGCATAAGCGCAACAGAAAGCTGAGGGCGGAATATTCGGATCGGGAAGCACAGATTTAGTGTCCGTATATCAACTTCATAAAGATAACTATAAGAGCAGGCTTCAACGGCATCAGCCGTTTTTCCTGCTCTTTTGTGTGCGAAGCTCTTTCCTGTCCCTGCGGACGAAATTAAAAACGCCCTGCGGCAGTTCGAACACACATACAATTCCAAGGACAATGGCAACTGCCGCTTTGACAGCGGCAAAGCCGGCCTCCCCGGCTTCTGTCAGCTGATCCGTCACCATATAAAACGCGGACCAGTAAATACCGGCTCCCGGCACCAGCGGTATGATTCCCGATATCAGAAAAATGGTAACCGGACACTTCTCCCTCACAGCCCCCATCCGGGAAAGGAATATCACCAGCACCGAAGCAAAAAAGGTGGCTTCCGCAGCATTCAGCACCGGCTCCAGAAGACAATACATCAGCCAACCGGCTCCCCCGATAAGGCCGCAGTAGGGATAATACTTTCTCGGGACGCCGAAAAGCAGGGCAAAAGCCACGGTTCCCAGCGCAGCAGCAAGAACCTGAGTTACAATCATAGCAGCATACCTCCCGTCAGCCTGTGATAAACGGTAATGACCGCCCCAACCCCCACTGCAATGCAAAGGAATACCAGGATCGCATCCAGCATCCGAACCGCACCGGCAATATAATCCCCGTCCGCAATATCCCGTATGCCGTTCGTGAAGGGGATTCCCGGGACAAGCGGGATAATGGCGCCGATTATCATGTGGTTCAGCGCATCCCCCAGATGGATTTTATACATGAAAATACACAGCAGTGTAACCAGCGCGCCGCCGCCGATATTACCTATAATTTTTGACATCCGCGGCTGGCTCAGTTCCAGCACATACACATACAGGAGGAAACCGGCGATAAACGCCCCCAGGCTGTCCCGAAAGCTTCCGCCGAACATGATGCAGAAGCAGGCGCTGCCTACCGCAGAGGCCAATATCTGCATCTGCTTTGTTTTACGCGGCATATTCTCTATCTGATTTAATTGTTCCCGCACTTCCTCTATCGTATAACGCCCTTCCACAATTTCTCTGGAAAGCTGGTTGACCGCCGCCACCCTGTCCAGCTGCGCTCCCCGCACAGGAATATGGCGCACCTGGGCGTAAACGGATTCCTTCTCATTGCCCGCCGTAATAAAAATACCGTTGCTTAAAATAAAAGCGCTTTCGGATTCCACACCGAAATGATCACACATTCGCGTAATGGTTTCCTCCACCCTGAAAATTTCCGCCCCGTTCTGCAGCAGGATATTCCCCGCCTGCATGGCGCATTCCAGAACCAGGCTCCTTTGGGTATTTTCCGCAGTTTCCTTTTGCGGTATTTGTGATTTTTGTGATGTAACTGCCGTTGCTGTCTCTTCCATTCTTCTGTCTCCCGGTTACATCTGCCTGCGAACAATGCGGTATTCGTCATCCAGCTGAAAATAGGGACAATTGTCAAAGGATGCGCTTAAAAAACGCACCATTTCATCCTCGTCAAGATCCATATCACATATGTAGCAGTCATAATCCTCATCAAATTTATAATTGATGCAGCATTCACAGTTTCCCGATGCCATTTTCCATATCCTTTCCTATCCGTTTATAAATAAAAATAATAAAACCTTATTGCTGTCCACCCGCGCCGGCCCATGCATCCAGCATTGCTTTCACAGAGCGGGACATTTCTTCGCTGAAGCTGCAGTTCCACTTCCTTTCGCAGAAAGCACGTAAACGGCGCTCCAACTCCTCCCCATGCCAGTTTTCCTTATCCTCAAGCATCCTGAGCATGTTGTCGGATTTCTGAAGATCATATCTGTTTTCATGGACAATATCCTCCAGTGCAAAACGGGGAGTCTGTTTTCTCGCCGCCTGCTGTGCTGTAGGATAGCCGCCCACCACCATGGCAACCGGCGCCACATAATCCGGCAGCCCCAGCAGCCTGCGGTGCTCCTCATAGTTTTCAAGGATATCCCCGATATAGCAGGTTCCAAGCCCCAGGGCATCCGCGGCGGTTACAGCTGTCTGGGCGGCTATTATGGTATCCTCCGCCGCCAGCAGGAAATCGCCGTAGGAGGGCTTGCGAACCCTCTCCTCCACCTGACAGAACGCCTGATACCATCTTCTGTAATCCGCACAATAGACCAGGACAAGCGGCGCCGTTGCAATAAACGGCTGGTTGTCGCAGGTAACCGCCAGCCTGTCCTTCAGCTTTTGTTCCTTTACATCAATAATTGTATACAACGTCATGTTTCCAGCAGTGGCGGCGCGCAGGGAGGCCTCCAGTATCCGGCGCCTGTCAGCCTCCGCAATCTCCCTGTCCTCAAAAACGCGCACCGATTTTCTTTTCATCAGCAAATCCAGGGTTTCATTTGTATTTTGTTCCACAGTCGTTATATTCCTTTCCGTCCTGATTCTTTTATTATTCCTGAAATTTATTTTATATTTGCCCGTTACTGTCTGCCTGTTGCTTCGTATATCTTACCACACCTTCCTTGATCGTCTCAAGTACACAGATATCGCAGATTTTCCCTGGATCAACAGCCATGGGATTATCACTCAGGATCACCATGTCGGCAAGCTTGCCCTCCTCCAGTGTTCCCTTCCTGTCCTCTTCGAAATAAGCATAGGCTCCGTTGACCGTAACCGCCTGAAGCGCTTCAAAAACGCTGACTCTCTGCTCCGGGCCGATTTCAACGCCGTTTCTTGTAATACGATTGACTGCGCACCATACGGTATGAAGCATTTTCGGCTGCACCACAAGGGGATCCTGATGGAAGTTCACCTTCAGCCCACGGTCAAAAGCAGAACGTGCCGGGCTTATCCGGCTTCCCCTCACCCTTCCCAGGTTTTTCAGATGAATATCTCCCCAATAATAGGTATGCGCCACAAAAATGGATGGTATCATGGAGAGCTCAGCCATCCGGTCCAGCTGATCATCACGTACGGTCTGGCAGTGTATCATCACCGGACGCAGCTGATTTTTATGGGGATTATCGCTTTCCGACAGCGCTTTTTCGTAGAAATCAAGAAACTGCTCCGATGCGGCGTCGCCATTGCAGTGGGCAAGAAGCTGTTCATCTCTGGCTATGGCCTCTTTTGCATATTTGAAAACCTCTTCATCCGTTTTCGCAGGATATCCGCAGTAATCCTTTTCCCCCTCATAAGGGCTGCTCAGCCATGCTGTTTTTCCCTGAGGCGAACCATCAAGCACGATTTTCAAACCGCCGATTTTAAAATGGTTCCGGTAGGTTTTGTCATAATCCGCATATTCTTTCAGCAAATCACCTGTATTATCATCCATGACCGGATAGGAAACCACATCGATAACCAGATTCCCCTGGCTGGCAGCCCGGGCGAAGTTCTTGATATCGCCGGCGCCGGCGGCTCCGTCCTGGCAGGTGGTAATTCCATTTTTAAGATAGGTTTCCTGTGCGCTGACGATCTGCGCGTCCACATCCATTTTCAGCCTGGGAGCCGCCGCCATCAGCATTTGACCGATAGCTCCCATCTCCTCCGCATAACCGTCAGGCTCCATCGTTCCCGCCACCCGTCCGAATCTCGCCCCTTCGGGATCCGGAGTGCTGCTGCTGATTCCCGCCAGCTTCAGCATGGCGGAATTACCTGCGCCCATATGGCTTGAGGTATGCAGCACATAAATCGGTATTTCATCAGAAACCCTGTCAAGCACCGATTTATCAGGATGCCGCTGTTCTTTCAGGAAATTATGATCATAACCGAACCCCATTATGATACCATCCGGCCCTATCTGCTTTTCGGCCTGATAGGCCTTCAGTGTTTCCACAATACCATCAAAATCCGTACATTCCGAAAGATCCGCCAGTGACGTAAACTGCGCCACCATGGATATATGTCCGTGGGGATCGATAAAAGACGGCATCAGGGTTTTCCCCTGCAGATCTGTTTCCTCCGCCCCGTCCCCGCAAAGCTTTCTTGCGCCCTCCAGGCTGCCTGTATAAATAATTTTTCCACCTTCCTCCACCAGGCATTCCACATAATCATTTTCGGCCTTCATTGTGAGAATCGGGCCGCCGTAATATAAGTTTTTTGCCATAATGCCTCCATTCCTGCAGACAGGGCATTTTTTCCCGCCCCGCAATCTGCCAATCCCTGTTATTATACATCTTTTTGCGGATAATATATCTCTTCATCAGTAAAATCGTAACTGTCCAATACCCTCACAGTTACTAAAATCATACTTTTTCAATCCTTCAGGTTCAACATACCTATTCTAGCACACTCCCCTGCGGCATGCCACCAGGTTTTGCATTAACAGAAATAACAGGAATAAAAAAACGGCATAATAAAAAAGCTCCGGTTCCGGATATTTCATCCTTCCCCGAAAGCTTTTCCAGCCGACTGCTTCACTGTATACTTTGGCGCTTTCCTGTGATTATTTTATCTATCAGGCCATATTCCTTAGCCTCCTGGGCTGTCATGAAATGATCCCTGTCTGTATCCCTTTCCACCTCTTCTTCTGTTCTGCCGCAGTTTTGGGCCAGGATACGGTTCAGGCGGCGTTTGCTGCGCTGTATATGCTCCGACATGATTCGGATATCGCTCGCAGGTCCCTGGATGCCGCCGCTTACCGCAGGCTGGTGTATCATGATCTCGGCATTGGGCAGCGCCATCCGCTTTCCCTTCGTCCCCCCGGCAAGAAGGAAGGAACCGAAGCTTGCAGCCAGACCGATACACAGCGTGCACACATCACATTTGATAAACTGCATGGTGTCATATATGGCAAAGCCGGCCGACACGGATCCGCCCGGACTGTTGATATACAGCTGGATATCCCTTTCCGGATCCTCCGCCTCCAGGTACAAAAGCTGCGCAATAATCAGCTCCGCCGATGCATCGCTGACTTCCTCTCCCAGAAAAATAATCCGATCGGACAGAAGCTTTGAAAAAATATCATAGCTTCTCTCACCCCGATCATTTTTTTCTATAACATAAGGTACATAACTCATGCGGCAGCCCTCTCTTTCCAGTTGCTGCCCATGAAGGAGCTCTCCGCCCTGTAAAGACGGTTTTCAATCACAGCCCTTGTTTTCTTCGGATAAAATACGCCGTTTCTCCGATAAATGCCCGGAGCACATTGATATTCCCTGTGAAATGCCAGCGTAAAGGCCTGCTGTGAATTATAGTGAGCCTCATAGGCTATCTCCACAATGGGTTTTTCCGTCTCCACCAGCTGCCTTGCGGCCTCCGTCAGCCTGCGCATCTGAATATATTTATATATGGTACAGCCCGTGACAACTGCGAAAACCCTGTTGATATGGAATTTGGAATAGCCAAGCTTATCCGCTATACTTTCCAGACATAAATCCTCATGCAGATTATCCTCCACGTATGCTGCCACCGCCTCAGCTATCTGTTTTTCGTCCAATGCTGTCGCTCCTTTGCTCTTTTGACTGTAATTATAGCAGGTATCACTCCCACAGTCTTTATATAAAATGACATCTTTTCCTGCAGCGGAGAAAGGTCGTTCACAGTTAATCTACAAACGAGGTGTAATTTTAACATGTTTTTTTCCTGTTAAAAACCGGGGAAAAAGCAGGATGCTTTCATTCCCCGGCTGTCGTTATTCTGTCAGATGCTTTTCAGCTTATCAATACGGCCATTTTGTATCGCTCCGATATTTTCAGCGATTTTCTCCTCCGGCCAATCCCACCACTTCAGCGCAAGAAGTGCGTCAATCGTTTCATCGGGAAAGCGCTTTCTTATGGTTTTTGCCGGAATTCCTCCCACAATGGTATAGGCAGGGACATCCTTTGTCACCACCGCACGGGGGCCGATAACCGCCCCGTCCCCGATGGTCACGCCAGCCATAACCACTGCCTCATAACCGATCCAGACATCATTTCCTATCACAATATCGCCTTTATTGTCCCAGGAAGCGGCGACATCCTTTTTATCAAGTCCCCATTCTTCGAAAAAAAGCGGGAACGGATACGTGGAAAGGGATTTCATACTGTGGTTGGCACTGTTAAAAAGGAAACGCACCCCGCAGGCCAGCGAACAAAATTTTCCGATGATGAGCCGGTCATGATTTATCGGATAATGATACAATACGTTATTTTCTTCGAACAGAACCGGATCCTTTACGAAATCATTATACATGGTGTAATCCCCTACCGAAATATTCGGATCAGTAATCACCGCTTTTAAGTAAACCGTCTGCCTGTCCCCGGTTCTGGGATATATTTTTTGTTCCGGAATAGTCATTTTAAAATCCTCCTGCTGATTTTTATTTACCGTTAACTATTCCGGCTGCTGCAATGCAGAGCCTCATAAACCTCACCCCGTTTTATTTATAAATATGCCGGGAATTATGGCATTCCATATTTCCCAGCAAAAATTTTTATGTGCAGCAAATGTCTGGCTGCATCACAATTACTGTTTACTTTCCAGAATTTTATCAATACTTACCAGCTTTACGCAAAGGACAAAAAGCTTTGTCGCCTGGATCAGCTCATCCATAGGAGGGAATGACGGCGCAATACGGATATTGCTGTCATGAGGATCCCTGCCGTAAGGATAGGTTGCGCCGGCACCGGTCATTACCACACCGGCTTCCTTAGCTTTCGCCACAATTGCCCTGGCACAGCCGTCCAGCGCATCAAAGGAAATGAAATAACCTCCCTTGGGCTTTAACCAGGAACCGATTTCCAGTCCATCAAGCTCCTGTTCAAGGATATTCAGAACTGCTTCGAACTTGGGACGCATAACAGCCGCATGCTTCATCATATGTGATTTGATGCCGTCCAGGTTCTTAAAATATCTCACGTGGCGCAGCTGATTCAGCTTATCGTGTCCGATTGTCTGGATGGCCATCTGCTTTTTAATATCCTTCAGGTTATTATAGGAAGCGGAAATTGCCGCAACACCGGATCCGGGGAAGCTGATTTTGGAAGTGGAGCTGAATTTGTATACCATATCCGGATTTCCGGCCTTCTCACATTCCTCCAGGATCTCCAGAATCGTATCCTGGTCATCCTCATAAAGATGATGTACATTATACGCATTGTCCCAGTAAATCCGGAAATCCTCTGCCGCGGGCTTCAGCCTTGCAAAACGGCGGACCGTTTCATCAGAATAGGTAATGCCCTGAGGATTAGAATACTTAGGCACACACCAGATGCCCTTGATCGCCGCGTCCTCGCTTACCAGCTTCTCTACCATATCCATATCCGGCCCTTCTGGGGTCATGGGTACGTTAATCATTTCAATACCAAAATATTCAGTGATGGCAAAATGCCTGTCATAGCCGGGAACCGGGCATAAAAACTTCACCTTATCCAGCTTGCACCAGGGAGTGCTTCCCATCACGCCATGAGTCATGGAACGCGCTACGGTATCATACATAACATTCAGGCTGGAATTTCCATAAATAATGATTTTATCGGCAGGCACCTCAATCAGGTCCGCCAGCAGTTCCTTGGCTTCCTGAATACCGTCGATAACGCCGTAATTTCTGCAGTCAATACCCTCACGGCACTTTAAATCGGTGGTGCTGTTGAGAACATCCATCATTCCCATGGAAATATCAAGCTGCTCAGCTGACGGCTTTCCCCTGGACATATCCAGCTTCAGGCCTAAATCCTGGAATTTTCTGTATTCCGCTTCCAGTTCATTTTTGAGAGTGAGCAGTTCTTCCTTACTTCTGTCTTTGTACGCCTTCATTCCACTTCTCCTTTTCTCCTCATGATTATAAAAAGAAGCTGATTTCATTCAATCAGCCCCCACAACCCAAACAGCGAATCCTGTTTGGCGGTTGACAGCATTTTTTCTTATAATATTATGCACAATTAAGGTGAGTTGTCAAGTGTTTCCGTTTTAACGTGCTAATCTGTGAAAGGGAAATCCGAATGACAGGCCTGTAATTTTCCGAAATAATCAGGATTCAAAACTGTGCCGGCAGAAAATTATGTATAATTTCATAATTCACGCCGCTCCCCATACGTCAAAAAACGCAATTCATTAAAAATATGTCCTTTTTACCGGGGCAATCTGTAGTAATAGCTGAAATTATACCCCCATCCGGCATCGCCAGGTAATTTTAACGATATTATGAAAAGATTGAAGGAAGAATTCCCTCATACGCCCTCTTACATATAATGGCAGAATGCGCTGCTGTTTCACCGCTTTTTCCCTCAAAAAGAAAGATAGGAGACCGGCACTTTATCCGTCAGCCATACCCCATTTTCAGAAAGGAAGAAACGGAACCCGTCCTGCTGCATTTTCCCCGCATTAACCTTCAGAACCACAGGTTTTCCATGCCGTTTTCCCACCTTTAGCGCTGTTGCTTCGTCCCTTGATAAATGAACATACAAACGGCTCATGGGCCTCAGCCCTTCCTTTTTTATGCTTTCCAAAAAACGCTCAGCGGTTCCATGATATAAAAATTCCGGCGGCTCCGCTTCCGCCAATTCCACATCCACAGGCACGCTGTGTCCCTGATTGGCCCTTATCAAAGTACAGTCTTCATTAAAAGAATACCTTTGCTTCCCATCGGTGCGTACAATCTCTTTCAAAATGTCAAAATCGATTTTGCGCCCCGTATTTCTGATACCTTCAATGAGAGCGTCCACCTCCGCCCAGCCATGCTCATCCAGCTGAATATTGGCAGCCTCCGGTTTATGCCGTAAAACAAGGCTGATGAAGACGCTTAATTTATCTGTTTTTTCCATAAGCCCTCCTATTTTCTTAAAAACCACACTAAAATAATCAAGACTCCCTGCCGGTGTACCATAGACAGGGAGTCTTCTCCTGAAATATTCCTTTTACCGGAAAAACCGGGAAATATCATTAAACATCACAAATACCATGAGTATCATCAGAACCACAAAGCCGGCGAAATGCACCATGCCTTCCTTTTCAGGAGGAACCGGTTTCCCACGGATCGCTTCAATAATAAGGAATACAAGCCGTCCGCCGTCCAGAGCAGGCAGCGGAAGCAGATTCATCACACCCAGGTTCACGCTCAGAAGCAGCGCAATGTTGATCATATTCAGAATTACCACCCAGATACCGTAAGGCTCCGCCTGTTCCTTCACCTCGCCGATTACCTGCGCCACGCCGATAGGTCCCGATATGTCATCCTTTGTGGCTTTTCCCTGAATCAGCATTCCCAGGCTCTTGATGGTTGCCCGAAGGCTGTAGCGTACCTCATAATAGCTGTATTTGAAAATTCCTGCATTCCGGCAGTCCACGTACTCTCCATAGCCGTTAAAGCCCAGCAGATACCGTCCTTCTTCTTCATTGTATTTGGGTGTCAGGGTAACCGTGTGCTTTTCCCCGTCGCGCAGGAATTCGATGTTCATGGTTTCTCCCGCGCCCACATAGGTATTCAGCCAGATTTCACGGGCTACATAAATACGTTCCCCATTCATTCTGGTAATAAGATCCCCCGGCTGCATCCCTGCTTCCTGTGCCGGATAACCGTCAATCAGACCGTTCAGCACCGGACGGTCGCTGCCCGTATAGCCGACTACAATCATGGCCAGGATATAAGCCAGGATGAAGTTGAAAAAGGGTCCTGCAAACACAGTGGAAATTCTTGCCCAGACACTGGCATTGGGGAAAGCGCCCTCCGACGGAGTCCCTTTGTCAGTATCAAGCCCGTCTTCACCTTCAAACATACACGCTCCGCCGATAGGAAAAAGGCGCAGTGAATATTCCGTTCCCCCCTTGTTAAAGTGAAGCAGCTTCGGCCCCATGCCCACGCTGAAATCCACTACCGTGATCCCGTTGACCTTCGCCAGAAGGAAATGCCCCAGCTCATGCCCGATCACAATCACTCCAAATATCAGGACAAATAACACAATAGTCAATTGATTCAGTTCTCCTTTATATGCTCAATATATTCGTAAGTCTCTGCCTCAGCCTGTAAAATCTCATTGACATTAGGATTCTCAATTACCCGGTGATGATTCATACATTTTTCAATCAGCTCCGGTATTTCCAGAAAGCCTATGCTGTGATTCAGGAACATCGCCACCGCTTTTTCATTCGCCGCATTGAATACCGTGGGCATGCTCCCGCCCGTGCGCGCCGCCTGCATTCCCAGCTTCAGTCCCGTAAAGACCTCCGTATCAGGCCGTTCAAAGGTAATCTGCCCCAGCTTGAAAAAGTCAACCCGCTCTCCGGCCATCGGCCTTCTTTCCGGATAGAAAAGAGCGTATTGAATCGGAAGCTTCATATCCGGCATTCCCAGCTGCGCAATCACCGCGCCGTCCACATATTCCACCATGGAATGAATGATGCTCTGGGGATGGATGACTACCTGGATACTGTCCAGCTCCACATCGAAAAGCCAGCGCGCCTCCATCACCTCAAGCGCTTTGTTCACCAGGCTTGCGGAATCCACGGTAATTTTACGGCCCATGGACCAGTTGGGGTGCTTCAGCGCATCCTCCGCCCGCATGCCTGCCAGCTCCTGCCTGCTTCTGCCGCGGAACGGTCCGCCGGAGGCCGTCAGCAGGATTTTGGAAACCTGCTTTTTGTCCTCTCCGTTCATGGACTGAAAAATAGCGCTGTGTTCGCTGTCAACAGGCAGGATGGGAACCTTGTGCTTCTTCGCAAGAGGCATGATCAGATGCCCTGCTGTAACCAGGGTTTCTTTATTAGCCAGAGCTATGGTTTTTCCGCTTTCAATTGCCGCAATTGTGGGACGGATGCCTATCATGCCCACAATTGCCGTCACCAGTATTTCATAGGAAGCATCTGAGGCAAGCGCCAACAGGCCTTCCATGCCGGAAAGAACCTTTACCGGCAAATCCGCCGTGCGGCCGCGCAGCTCCTCCGCAGCTTCTTCACTCCACATAACCGCCAGGGCAGGATGAAACTCCCTGATTTGTTTTTCCATCAGCGCTGCATTGCTGCCCGCCGCAAGCCCCATTACCTGTAAATCCGGATTATCCCTGACGATTTCCAGGGTCTGGGTTCCTATGGATCCGGTTGATCCGAGAATCGCTATTTTTTTCATGCCGTATCCTTTCCCGTAACTTTTTATAACCGTCCGGAAGCTATAGCCGGAAGCCTGAACCACCCGGAAGCCAGAACCGTTACGCCAAGTTACAACTGTTATTCAAAATGTATGAGCAGTATGGCCAGATAATAAATGATAGGCGCCGTAAAAAGAACGCTGTCAAAACGGTCCATAATGCCGCCGTGTCCGGGAATCAGCTTTCCGTAGTCCTTAATGTCATGGTTTCTCTTTATCCCTGAAGCGGCCAGATCTCCCACCTGGGAAATAACTGCTCCCACGCCGCAGATAAGCGCGGCGATCCATGTCACATTCTGATCCGCAAACACTCTTTCCAGCGCAAAATAACCAAAAGCTGCACCCACCAGTGCGGAACCCACGACACCGCCCACGGCCCCTTCAATGGATTTCTTGGGACTGAGCACGGGCGCCAGCTTATGCTTCCCGATAGCCATACCTGTCAGATAAGCGCAGGTATCGCAAATCCACGAGCTGATAAAAATCATCCAGACCATGTAAATACCGTTCGGCAGGTTTCGTGTAAGGAAAATAAAGGTAAACAGCACAGGCGCATAAAAAGCGCAGAAAAAAGCCGTCATCACCTGTTCCGCCCTGAACCGGGGAAAAGAAAAAACATAAACGAACATCATTCCCAGAAAAATCAGGGCCAGCATGCCCACCCAGTAAACCGGGTTCCCGGAACCGTATACCACCAGATAATAAAGGACAATGCCTGCATAGCCCACCGCCTCCAGCGCATTGTTCTTCTGTCCCTCTGCGATAACGCCGCAGGCCTTCGTCAGCTCCCGGAACGCTATCAGGGACAGTATCAGCATCCCCAGTGCGAGTACGCCGTCTCCGGTCAGCAGCAGAACCAGCGCCAGAATCACCAGCACCACGCTGCTCATCAATCTTTTACCAAACATAATTAACCTCCATGATTATCCGCAAAGAAGCCTTGCGCCTCAGCCCGGCCTCTGCCGGTGCTAAAGCGGACCCTTCCGCGCTATACGTCCTTTACCAGCCCGAACCTTCTGTCTCTATGATTATATGCTTCTACGGCTTTCAACAATTCTTCTTTTGTAAAATCAGGCCAGGCAACCGGGGTAAAATAAAACTCCGTATAGGCCAGCTGCCACAGCAGGAAGTTGGAAATCCGCTGTTCGTTACAGGTACGGATGAGCAGATCCGGATCAGGCAGCCCTGCGGTATCCAGCGCATTGCTGAAATCCTCCTCCGTCAGCTCCTCCGGATTTATAATTCCCTGCGCGGCTTTCCTGGCCAGCTTCTGCGCAGCTCTGCGGACCTCGTCCCTTCCGCCGTAATTCAATGCGATCTGGAAATGCAGGCCGGTATTGTTCTTCGTCGCTTCCTCCAGCTGATTGATTCTGGAACGGATATCCTCATCCAGCCCTTCCTTGTCACCGATAACACGCACGCACATATTGTTTTTCGCAGCGGTTTTCAGACAGGTCTTCATATAATTGCGCAGAAGGGTCATCAGCGCATCCACCTCGTCCTGGGGACGTTTCCAGTTTTCCGTGGAAAAAGCATAAACCGTCAGGTACTGGATTCCCATCCTGTATGCTTCCTCACAGATTACCTCCACGTTCTTAGCCCCCTGCACATGCCCGTAATTCCTGGGCATCCCCTTGGCCTTGGCCCACCGGCCGTTTCCATCCAATATTATCGCCACATGATTTGGTATGTTCATAATCTGCTATCTCTCCTGTCCTGTTCCTGAAACTGGTAAAAAGGGACAAGCCAAGTAACGCCTGCCCCTCTTATTTCAATTGTAATCCCTGTTCTTTTTAAACGGTCAGGATTTCTTTTGCCTTTTCCTCAACCAGCTTGTCGATTTCCTTTACGTATTTATCGGTCAGCTTCTGAAGGGCTTCCTCAAGCTCCTTGATTTCATCCTCAGAAACATCCTCTTTAGCCAGCTTCTTAAAGGTATCGTTGCCGTCCCTGCGGATATTGCGGACTGCAACCTTGCCTTCCTCGCCTTTCTTCTTTACTTCCTTTACCAGCTCTTTTCTGCGTTCCTCCGTAAGCTCCGGAATTACCAGACGGATAACGCTGCCGTCATTGTTGGGTGTAATTCCCACATCGGATGCCATAATCGCCTTTTCGATCTCTTTAATCAGGGATTTCTCCCAGGGTGAGATCTGGATCATCCTCGGTTCAGGAACCGTGATATTGCCTACCTGCTGAATCGGGGTAGGGCTTCCGTAATAGTTCACTTTAATCTTGTCCAGGATATGGGGATTTGCGCGTCCGGCACGGATTGTTGCAAAATCTGCAGCCAGATATTCATAGGCCTTGCTCATTTTGTTTTCAAACTGCTGTAATTTTTCGTTCATCGATATATCCTCCCTGTTTTTTATACGGTAACCTTGGTTCCGTTAAATTTACCTTTTACTGTATTTACGATGCTGTTTTCTTCATTCAGGCCAAATACCAACATCGGCATTTTATTATCCCTGGCAAGGATGGACGCTGTCATATCCACTACCTGCAGGTTCTTTGCGATGACTTCATCAATGGTCACTTCATCATATTTCTTCGCCGCAGGGTTCTTTTTGGGATCGTCATTATATACGCCGTCAATGGCCTTGGCAAGCAGGATAACCTCGGCTTCCACCTCCACAGCCCGCAGCACAACGCCGGTATCGGTGGAAAAATACGGATGTCCCGTACCACCGGCAAAGAATACAACCATGCCCCTGTCAAAATACTTATTCGCCCTGTCCTTGGAAAAAAGCTTGGTAAAGGAGCCGCATTCAAAAGGTGTCAGCACTGCCGTCTGCATTCCTTCCGCCCTGCATATTTCGGAGACATAAATGCAGTTCATGATGGTTGCCAGCATTCCGATCTGATCCGCTTTTGTCCTGTCAATATTTTCACTGGTGCGTCCTCTCCAGAAATTGCCGCCGCCGATAACAACGCCGACCTGGACGCCTTCCTCCACCAGCTGCTTTATCTGAAGGGCCACCTTTCTTACAGTAGGCTCATGAAAGCCTTGCTTTTCTTCTCCCGCCAGAGCTTCTCCGCTCAATTTCAGTAAAATTCTTTTCATTATAATACGCTCCTATCTGCGTGCTACGGCACGCTCACAGATCCGCAGGACTACTGCAGAGCCTTTGCTTTCTTTTCAAATTCCTTCCGGGCCATCCGGAAGCAGTCCATTAGCTTGGGATTAAACTGGCCGCATTCCCCGTCCAGTATCATCTGATAGGCCACATCATAGGAAAAGGCCGGCTTATAAACCCTGTCGCTCACCAGCGCGTCATAAACATCAGCAATGGAAACCACCTGGGCGGCCAGCGGGATTTCATCCCCCTTCAGTCCATGGGGGTATCCTTTTCCATCCCATTTTTCATGATGGCTTAACGCTATGTTATAACAGAATTCCTTGAATACTCTGTTATCTGTAACAAAAATTTCCTTTATGATTTCCGCACCCTTCGTGGTATGCGTTTTCATCAGCCCGAACTCCTCCTGCGTCAGCTTCCCCGGCTTTAACAGAATGGAATCCGGCACCGTAATCTTTCCCACATCATGCATGGTGGACGCATGAGAAATAATATCAGCCATGTCCTCGTCCACGCCGTACTCCGGATAGTACTTCATGACATAGGTTAACAGAATCGCTGTAAAGGACCGTACCCTGTATATGTGGTTGCCAGACTCCATGCTCCGGAATTCCACAATGGTTCCCAACGTATCGATGATATGATAGTTCATCTCCGTCAGTTCCCGGTTCTTTTCCTTGATTTCCTCGGTCTGCTTCTCCACCATGGCTTCCAGATTGTTCTTATGATGGTAAAGGTCCACCAGATTGCTGACACGCCTTCTGACAATAGGTACCTCAAAGGGCTTGGATACGATATCGGAAACACCGAGATCATAGCCTCTCTTCCTGGATTCACTTGAGGTATCACTGGTTATCAGGATCACCGGGACAGACATCATAAGCTCCTGCTCATGCATATAATCAAGGACTCCGAACCCATCCATTTCCGGCATGACAATATCCAGAAGAATCGCAGCAAGCTTCCCTCTGTTCAGATTAATATACTCCACTGCTTCTCTGCCGTTCTCCGCCAGGATTACTTCGTAATCATCCTCAAAGATACCCCGCAGTATCTCCCGGTTCATTTCCATATCATCGACAACAAGTATCTTATCCTTCACGACTTTTACCTTTCCTGCAGACCTGTGTCTACCTACAGCTGTCGGATTATCTGTGTCAGCAATTCGTAATTTTCTTCTGCGTCCTGTACAAATTCATCCAGCCGGTCATACTTCCGGCTCCGCAGCTCCTCAGTCAGTGCGGACACAACCGTATAGAAAGGATCCAGCCCCAGGTTGCCGGCAACGCCCTTCAGGGTATGTGCATCCCTGAACGCTTCTTCGTAATCTCCGGTGCTTATATGCTCCTTCAGCTGCGCGTAATTGGGATCCTCGGGAAAACGCTTCAGGAACTTCAGGTATAATGCCTCGTTGTTCATAAAGCGTTCCATTGTCTTATCCAAATCCACGCCGGCTTCAGTCAGCTGTTTTTTTATTGTATCATCCATCTTTTCCCCTTTAATTCGGGCAGTCTTTTTTCAGACTGCCCGGCCTATCCGTGATTGAATAAATTATAGCATTCTTTCCACACAATATGCAATCTATTTTTTCCAGGTATAAGGAACGAACAGAAGCAGCATGGGGAAAATTTCAAGTCTTCCTGCAAGCATGTCAAACATCAGCACATATTTGGAAAAGCCGGAAAAGAAAGCGAAATTCCCGGCAGGCCCCACCAGCGACAGGCCGGGGCCGATATTATTAAGCGCTGAAATAACCGCCGTAACGTTGGTTGTAAAATCATAATTGTCTATGGTCAGCAAAAGGATGGACGCCACCAGGATTCCCGCATAGGAAATCAGGAATATATTAGCCGCCCTCACCACCGGGTGATCCAGCTTTTTCCCGTCCATCATTACAATCTTTACGCTTCTGGGGTGAATCAGGATCCCCAGTTCCTTTTTGATGGTTTTCATATACATCAGGATTCGGGAAACCTTAATGCCGCCGCCCGTGCTGCCGGCGCAGGCTCCGATAAACATAAGCATCACAAGAAGCGTCCTGGAAAATTCGGGCCACTGGTCAAAATCCGTGGTGGCAAAGCCTGTGGTGGTCATGATGGAGGCAACCTGGAAGGCCGCATGCCGGAGGCTGTCCCCCACATTTCCCATCTGGGAAAGGATATTAAACGCTATCAGAAGCGTGGCCGCCGTAAAGATTGCAAAATAGGCTTTTACCTCCTCCATGCAGAAGGCATCCTTCACTTTTTTGGCAATGATCAGATAATAAAAAGCGAAGTTGGTTCCGAACAGCATCATGAAAATGGTGACAATCACCTGAATATAGGGGCTGTAGCCTGCAATACTGTCCGAACGGATGCCGAAGCCGCCGGTACCGGCCGTTCCGAAGGCGGTGCAGACCGCATCAAACATGGGGATTCTTCCTAAAAGAAGAAGCACGATTTCCAAAACGGTGAGCGCCACATAAATTCCATAAAGGAAAAAAGCCGTGGTACGTATTCTCGGCACAAGCTTGCTCACGGAAGGCCCCGGGCTTTCCGCACGCATCAGATGCATTGTCTGGCCGCTTGACATAGGAAGGATCTGCAGAACAAATACCAGAACGCCCATACCGCCGATCCAGTGTGAAAAGCTTCTCCAGAACAGGATACCATGGGACAGATCCTCCACCCGGGTCAGGATGCTGGCTCCCGTTGTGGTAAAGCCGGAGATGATCTCAAACAGGGAATCCGTAAAACTGGGGATCTCACCCGTAAAATAAAATGGCAGCGCGCCAATCAGGCTCATCACAATCCATCCAAGCGCAACTCCCACATACCCTTCCCTCGCATAGAACTGCGTATTTTCAGGTCTTTTGAAGGAAAGAGCTGTCCCAAGGATAAAGGACAGCAGTGCACAGGCCAGAAAAACCGGCCATGTCTTTTCTCTGTAAAGAAGAGACACGGCCAGAGGAAGGAGGAGGAATACGCCCTCCACCTTCATGATCCAGCCGAGTATATAGCTAATACTTTTGTAATTCATGGTTACGATTGCTCCTTCTAGGCAAGAATATCGTCGATATCATCCAGGCCCTTGTGGGTGGTTACCACAATCACGGTATCTCCGGCCTTAATCATGTCCTGTCCGGAGGGCAGGATAATCTTTCCTCTTCTGATAATATTGCACAGCAGCAGATTTTTCTTCAGCTTCAGCTGGCTTAAGGGAACATCAAGCACCCTGGAATCCTTTTTCACGGAAAATTCCAGCGCCTCTACCTTGTTGTCTATGATCCGGTAAACAGCTTCCACGGCACTTCCCATGGAATTCTGCATGCTGCGGACATATTTGATAATATGCTCCGCCGTAATATATTTGGGGCTGACTACGCTCCCGATATCAAAATTATCAATGATGCCGCCATAATTAATTTTGTTGATTTTGGTAATCACCTTGGCTTTGGACACCTTTCCCACATAGCAGGAAAGCATGACGTTTTCCTCGTCCAGCCCGGTCAGGGAAATAAAGGCATCCGTGCTCTCAATCCCCTCCTCCCGGAGAAGATCCGTCGCGGAGGCATCTCCGTAGATAATCATTGCCTTGGGCAGAAGCTCGCTGAGCTCGTCGCATCTGGCCCTGTTATTTTCAATAATCTTCACCTGAATTTTGGATTCCAGCAGCTTTCTTGCCAGATAATAAGCCAGAGTCCCTCCACCGGCTATCATGACGTCCTTAATCATTTTGCTCTCGATGCCGATGCTTGCAAACAGCGCCTTCATTTTATCCGGGGAAACGATTACGGAAATATAATCCCCTTCATGAAGAATGGTATTGCCGTCCGGAATAATGACGTCATGGCTGCCGTCTCTTTCCACAACACATATCAGCAGGCTGAAGCCGAACTTTTTTGTGGCGTCGCTGATCTTCTTATCCGCCCAGGTAGAATTTTCCGGGATGCGGAACCGCACCAGATCCACCTTTCCCTTGGCAAAAGCGTCCACCTCCATGGCGGAGGGCACCCGGATCAGCCTGGCGATATCAGAAGCCGCAGCCAGCTCCGGATTAATGGCCAGGGACAGCCCCAGTTCTTCCTTAATAAACCCTATTTCGGCATAATAGCCAGGGTCGCGTACCCTGGCAATTGTCTGGCAGTGCCCCGCCTTTCTTGCGATCAGGCAGCACAGTAGATTCACTTCATCCTTATTGGTGACCGCTATCAGGAGATCCGCTTCCTTAACGCCCGCTTCCTCCTGTACGCGATAGCTGGTGGCATTGCCCTGGATGCACATAACATCCAGCACATTTCCCACCAGCCTTCCTTTTTCTTCATTGATGTCAATGATGGTCAGCTCGTGACCCTCTTCATTCAGCTGTTCGGCCAGGGCATATCCAACTTTGCCGCAGCCGGCGATTATGATTTTCATTTGTATTTCCTTACCTTGTTTCCTTCTTCTTTAGTCTAAACATACTGCCTGCGGGAATAAAAAACATCCACATTATGCGCGTCCCAAAGCAGAGAGATAATAACGGTACAGATTCTTGTAGGTCCCATTGCTGAAATGGAGGCCGTCCGTAAGCGTATAGCCTGTCCCCTGAAGATAGGAATAGCTGTCTATCCAGTGGATTTCCGGGCTGAGGCGCGCCTGCAGCTTCCTGTTGAAATTGCTTACCATGGATTTGGTTATGTATTTTCCATTCTCCACAGGGTTCACGGAGGAATAATAGACGGTTGCGCCCTTCTGTATCCATTCTGCGGCCTTCCTGTTCACCAGCTCGGCATAAGCATTCACATTTGCCACATCGTTTACGCCGAGGTTAATGATGATCTTCGTCCCATTGCCAACTGCTTCATCGATCTGGGGTATGGCTTCGGATGCAAACCATTTATAACCCTGGGAGGATTTGGCTATCCATACAAAACCGTTGTCGCCCACCGCATTGTTCATCTGCACGAACCTGGAATCTCCCACGAAAATGATTTCCGGCCCTGCCGGAAGCTCTTCCTGTACGGCCGCCAGTCCCATAAATGCTTCAATCTGGGCATCCGTCATGGCAATCTGCTGCACCTGCGTCTGCTCCAGCGCCTGCAGCTGTCCCAGAAGCTGCAGCTGCGCCGCATCAATGACGGAGGCTTCCTGAAGCTGGGTAAGCGTCTGGATCTGCAGCTGTACCTGTTCCAGCTGCGTCTGCAGAATCTGGCGGATGTCCTGCAGCTGTCCGGTATACGCTTCCGGGTCTGCCGCAGGCAGGGGAACCGCCTCTTCACCGGCCGCCTGTCCTGTCCCGGAGGGCTGGACCGTATCCTGTACCTGTACAGCCGTCTGGATTACCTGTGTATCATCTCCGGCCTCTGCCGTTTTATCTGCCCGTATTGTCATGGACGGTACCGTCAGCGCACATACCGCTGCAAGCGTCAGCGCCGCTTTCAGTATCCTGCCTTTCACTTTTTTCGTCATACTAAATCCTTTCTGCGAAAACAAGTTTCCTGCAACCAAGCATCCTTATTATACGTTGACTTTCAGGAAAAGGCAATCCCTTCCTGCGATAATTGACAGAATGCGCCTTCAGGCAGCCGGCAGTCTCCTTTGCAGCTGTGGCTGCCGCCTGAAAACCCGCCTTTTTCAGGGCTGTACGGGGCATGGCGGATCCTGCAGCAGATTATAATAATTAAAAAAGGGAAGAAAAAGTCCGCCACAGGCTTCTTTTTTCTTCCCGAAAATCCGGCATATTTCTACACTATTGGTTTGAATTCAAAACCTTTACCTGTTTATTCCGCCTTAATAAATACCTGCATTTCACCCTCGCCCCTGTTGGCCCAGGCAAAATAAGGAATCCACTGAAGCTGTACTTCTTCATATTCAGGCCTGCTGTACTCCTGATACAGCTCCCCTGCTTCCTCAGGCTGCATGACAAGGCGTTTTCCCTTTGTTGTCACAGTGACCATGCGCTGTCCGAGCTTCTCTTCCTCCTTTGCTTCCGGCGCAGGATCCGCCGCCAGGGAGCACAGATGGAGATTTTTGCCATTGTCCGCTTCCTCCATACAGTAAACGACAGGCCCTCTCATCACGGCGGCCTTGCCGATGTCCTCTCTCACCCTGCCGTCCGCCTGCATCAGGCGAACCTCCATGGGGAATTCCAGTTCCAGCTTTTCTCCGCCTTCCCATACTCTGTCGATGATAAGGTAGCCGTCTTTCACCGTTCTGGTTTCACCATTTTCGGTTACTGACTCGCCTTCCCGGAGGCCTTTTTCCCCGTTTATGGTATAATCCCTGCACCAGCCCGGAATGCGGAAAGCGATCCTGCAGGCTGTCGGTGCCTCAGCATTGACCTCAGCCGTCACCTTACCGTCCCAGGGGAAGTCGGAAGTAATTCGCAGATCCAGCTTTTTACCGCCGCAGTCCTTTTCCAGGACGCTGCCCATATACAGATGCACATAAAGGGAATCCTCCGCTTCCGTATAAGCATAAGATGCAATGGAGCTGAGCAGTCTTGCGATATTGGGAGGACAGCAGGCACAACCGAACCATTTCTGGCGGACGGGTTTTACATGGAATTTACGTTCGTCCTTGTGGCAGGCCTCCGGCAGGCTTTCCAGAGGATTCACATAGAAGAAGCTTTTGCCGTCCAGAGCCATGCCGCTGAGGATGCCATTGTAAAGAGCGCGTTCCATCACGTCGGCGTATTTTCTGTCCGCTTTAATTTCCAGCATTCTCCTTGCAAAGAAAACGAGTCCGATGGAAGCACAGGTTTCCGCATATGCCGTATCATTGGGCAGATCGTAATTGAAGGAAAAGGCCTCGCCCATATGGGTGGCGCCGATACCTCCGGTGATGTACATTTTCTTACGGGTGATATTGTCCCAAAGCTTCTCGCAGGCCGCATAGAGCGCTTCATCTCCTGTCAGCCTGGCAATATCCGCCATACCGGAATACAGATAAACCGCACGCACCGCATGTCCTACAGCCTCATCCTGTTCCCGGACAGGCAGGTGGGCCTGGTTGTACTGATAGCGCAGCTCATCCTCATGGCCTTTTTTCACGGCTTCAGGATGCTCCGCATCAAAATAGTAAGGTCTGGTTCCACGCTGATCCACAAAGAAACGGCTCAGATTCAGATATTTGTCATCGCCCGTCGCTTCATAGAGACGCACCAGCGCCATCTCTGCGATCTCATGGCCGGGATAGCCCTTTTTCTTATCCGGTTCGGGGCCGAAACAGGAAGCGATATAATCCGCATATCTTTGCGCAGCCTTCAGAAGCTTATCCTTTCCTGTCGCCTGGTAATAAGCAACGGCGCCCTCGGTGAGGTGCCCAAAGCAGTAAAGCTCATGGTTATCCTTAAGATTGGTGAATACCTTTGACATATCATTGATGATGTAATAGGTATCCAGATAACCGTTTTCCTGCTGTGCGGCGCATACGATGTCAATTGCCTCATCCGCTGTCTTTTCAAGCTCTGCATCGGGATGCTGGGTCAGAGAGTAACCCACCGCCTCGATCCATTTGGAGAAATCGCTGTCCTGGAACAGGCAGCCGTAAAAACGATCCTCCATATGCTCCATATCCTCCGGCAGCGGCTGGAAAATAATAGGCCACTTTACTTCTTTATAATCCGCGCCCATTTCCTTTCTCTGCGCCGTTATTTTTCCGGCAATTTTAAAGTTGCGCATACAGAAGCTGGGATCAGCCTCCGGAATGCGGTCGTTTAACGCCTCCCACTGATAAGGAATGACTTCCCTGCGTACCAGCTCCATTTCATGCTTCCAGAATGCATCGGTTACCTGTACCTTTCTTAAGGAAACCGGACTGCTCTGTCTGTTTTTTTCCATATTTGTTATCCTCCTGCGCTGCGTCACATTTGGGACGTTTTCCAAATGCCGCTTGATTTATATTTATCCTAACAGGCACAGCAAAGCTTTTCCATTGCTATTATGGAAAGCAGCATGTATAATATGGAAAAGCAAGGTAACCCTTCAGTCAGCTGTTAACAGTAACTGTGAAGGGAATGAACCGTTAACGGAGGGCAATATGAGCGCTTATTTTCAGTTGATGAGCCCGCGGCGCGTCAGTTCGGCCAATTATATAACCTTTATCAACCCCACGCCTCATCCGGACAGGGTTATGGACGAGCATGATTTCCTGTATATGCTTGATGGAAGCTGGCGGATTATGGAGGAAAACTCCTGTTATGAAATGCATTCCGATGATTTGCTCATTCTGCCGGCAGGCAGGCACCATTATGGGAAGGGGCTGTGCACCCCTAATAATAAACACATGTATATTCATGTAAAACCGCTGGAGGCGGAACGCATGGGGACTGCTTCCTCTTCCCGGCTGGCGGAATTTCATTCCCTGATTCACTGTCAGGATAATCCCCGGATAAAAGAGATTTTCCAGGAAATCATCTCCCTGCGGTGGAACGGCTCTTCTCTGCGTGAGGATAAGCTTTCCCTTCTCATAAACCTGCTTCTCTGCGAGCTGAAGGAGCAGCAGGAAAAGCCGGTGTCAGCCTCTTCCTCCCACAATATTCTGGCAGAAGCATCACGGCTGATTCAGACGACGCCCCAGACTTTTTTTACAGGGAAGGACCTGGCAGATCGTTTCTTTGTATGTGAAAGGACGCTTTCCAACCAATTTAAAAAGGCATACGGCAAGACGCTGTATGCCTATCAGATGGATGTAAAGCTGGAAATGGTGCGCCAGTTCCTGTTAAGTCAGCCGGAGGTCAAGCTGCATGAAACAGCGCTGAATTTCGGTTTCTGCGACGAATTCCACATGAGCCGGACCTTTAAAAGGAAATACGGCGTGTCTCCGAGCCAGTACCGGCAGGAGAACCTGGGATCTTAAAGCACGGAGGCCAGGGCGCACAGAGAATGCACTGCTGCAAGCGGCTGCGTGACCTTCCTTACGGCTTTATTTTCCAGGCATCTGCCTGCCAGGGCCAGGATGGCCGTAAATCCTGCCGCAGCAGCCACACTGGGCTGCCGCGCAGTTTCCTTTTTTAAATCAGCCCCACCAGCTCAGAAAGCTTTCCATCGCGTAAAAAGACAGGGATCACATCCAGATCTGCCTTTACAGTAACGGTCTGCCCTCCTTCGTATTCCGTTCCGTCATGAACCAGCGTCCACTTTGCGCCTGCGGGAAGATATACCTGACGCTCCACAGCGTCCTCATACATAACCGGAGCAACCAGCATGTCGCTTCCGTACATATACTGCTCCTTCATATCCCAGCAGCACTCCTGCTCCGGGAACTCATAGAACATGGTACGCATTACGGGCCTGCCCAGGGTATGGGCCTCTTCCATCAGCTTTCTGGTATAAGGTCTCATGGCTTCACGGAAACGGATGTATTTTACCAGGGTTTCACAGTTTTCCCCGCCGAAGCTCCATACCTCATTATCAGCGCCGGTGGGCTGCATCACCTCTCCCGCCTGATTCATCACTCTCTGAGAAGGGACACGGTCACCATGCAGACGCATTACCGGACAGAAGGTTCCCCACTCAAACCAGCGCACCAGCAGCCTGCGGAAGCTTTCGTCCTCCGGGTTTCCTCCGGAAAAGCCGCCGATATCGGTGGTCCACCAGGGAATCCCCGCCACGCCCATATTCAGGCCGGCACATACCTGTCTGCGGAAGGTCTCCCAGTCGGAATGGATGTCTCCTGACCATACAAGCGCGCCGTAACGCTGGCTGCCAGCCCATGCGCAGCGAAGCAGGTTAACCACATTTTCCTGCCCGGCTTCCGTCTGTCCTTCATAGAAGGTTCTCGCATAAGCCTGGGGATAAATGTTTCCAATCTGGGCATTGGTTCCCTGATAATAACGGTAATTATCGAAATCATAACCGCTGTATTCCGGCTCCGCTTCATCCAGCCAGAATACCTTGATTCCCTTGTCATAGTAATTCTGCTTGCATTTGTCCCATACATATGCGCGTGAACGGGGGTTGGTGGCATCATAGAAGGTGCTGTTGCCATTGTAAAGCATGGCGATGTCCACACCCTTTTCCGCTTTTACAAGAAGCCCCTTCTGCTTCATTTCCTCATAGTTTTCACTTTTCCAGTCGATCTGGGGCCATACGGAAACCATCAGCTCGATTCCCATGTCTTTCAGCTCCCTCACCATAGCGTCCGGATCCGGGAAAAATTCCTCGTCAAAACGGAAATCACCCATTTTCGGCCAGTGGAAAAAGTCACAGACGATGACATCAATGGGAATATTTCTCTTTTTATATTCCCTGGCCACCTCCAGCAGCTGTTCCTGATTCCAGTAACGCAGCTTGCACTGCCAGAAGCCCATTCCATATTCAGGCATCATGGGCACCTTGCCCGTAGCATCCGCATAGGCACGCTCGATTTCATCCGGCGTATCCCCTGCGGTAATCCAGTAATCCATCTGCTTTGTGCTTTCCGCATACCACTCTGTGGTGTTGGAGGCAAAGCTCACACGGCCGACAGCCGGATTGTGCCACAGGAAGCCATAGCCCTGATCCGACAGCACGAAGGGAACGCTTGCCTGGGAATTTCTGTGGGCCAGCTCAAGATTGCAGTTTTTTACATTCAGGATATCCTGCTGGTACTGTCCCATACCGAACAGCTTTTCCTTCGGCTCGGAAGCAAAGGTCACGGTCAGGTGAAAATCTCCTCCGATGATGGGTTTGAAGAAACGGTTTTTCTTATTCAGGGCGCCGCCCTCTCCCGCTTCCTTTAAAAGAAGCTTCCCATTCTGGTTGTAAAAAGAAATATCACACTTCTTTGACCAGTTGCTCACTTCAAGGACCGCACGGATTTTCCCGTTCACAATTTCCGAACGATACTCACCCACGGTTATTTCAGCTTTCACTTCATCCTGTTTAAGCAATGCATAATCCGTATCCTCCAGTTCTCCGAGAATCGTGGAACGGACACGGAAGCTGTTGGCTCCCCAGGGCTCTACGGAAAGCACCTCACCATCATAACGGTAAACGAGGGCATTTCCTTCCTGACTCATTGTATACATAGCAAATCCTCCTCTGTTTGGATAAGGAACTGTCAATATCTTGGACAGATCCAAAAAATGGCAAACAGGCTGTTCACCTGTCTGCCACCATTATATTCATTCTTTTTTATGGATTCATTATGTATATTGACCAGTTTTTTAAGTATCCTGACCTTTTCTGTATTTCTGCGGTGTGGTATGATACAGCTTCCCAAACTCTGTGGTGAAATAGTTCCCGCTTCCAAAGCCCACATCCAACGCAATCTTTCCCACCGGATCATCCGTTTCCTTCAAAAGGCGTTCCGCTTTCCGGAATCTGACCCGCTGCACATATTCCACAAAGGTCATATGGAAATTTTCCCTGAAGAAACGGCACAGATAGCCCTCGCTTACGGAAAGGTAGGCTGCCAGAGAGTTCAGGACGATGCGCTGGGTATAATTTTCCTCCACAAAACCTACAATTTTCCGGATCATTTCACTCTTTCTCGTATTGGCCTTCACCGGCTGGATTTCTTCCTTCTGAAGCATGATAATATCGTAAACCACCTGAAGAAGGTAAGCGCGGACAAGCAGCTCATAGCCCTTTTCCTTTTCATCGAAAACAAAGAAGGTTTTATTGAGCATTTCAAACAGCGCCTTCTGAATGCTGTTCTTCTCCCGCAGCAGGATATACCTGCCTTGCTCCTGCGCCAGCAAGGGCTGCAGATATTTCTGTTCAATTCTGTCATTGGCCATCCCGGAAAGGAAGCTGTAGTCAAAAACCACCGCCCTGAATTCCAGCTTCGTCCCGAAGCAGTCATGGGAGCCGTGGAGGGTATTGGGCTTAATTAAAAGCACATCCCCCTCCTCAATCACGAACTGTTCCGCCTCCACCTGAAAATTGGCCTTGCCTGAAGTGATGAAGAAAATCTCAATTTCCGGATGCCAGTGATAGCTCAGCGGCATCTGGAAATCCTCTTCCATTTTTGTCTCATATGCGCTGACAGGGAACAGTAAATCTCCATGCTTTCTGTTTTCTCTTAAGGGTCTGGACTGTTTCATCTGCGGTTCCTTTTACTCCGGTTTATAATCATCCACATCAAATTCCCGGTCTTTAAAATAGTATTTTCGATCCTCCTCCGTGATTGCGCGCAGCACCCTGCAGGGATTGCCCACTGCGATCACATTATCAGGAATATCCTTTGTCACAACGCTCCCGGCGCCGATTACCACATTGTTCCCAATGGTTACGCCCGGATTGATCACTGTATTGCCTCCCAGCCATACATTGTCGCCGATGGTCACGCTGATGCCGTATTCATAGCCTGAATTCCTGGAATCAGGATGTACGGGATGGCCTGCGGTAAAAATTGAAACATTGGGTGCGATCTGTGCATTTTTACCTATGGTCACCTTTCCCACATCCAGGATTGTCAGGTTATAGTTGGCGAAGAAATTCTCACCCACTTCAATGTTGCTGCCGTAATCGCAGCGGAACGGCGGTTCAATGAAAATATTTTTCCCGCATTTTCCGATAATTTCCCTGATCAGCGCACCGAGCTCTTCTCCCTGCTCCGGCGGCGTATTGTTATAGCGGTAGATCCGCTTCTTATTCTCCTCACGTTCTTCCGTCAGGCCGTCCAGCCATGCCTTATAAGGCAGCCCGGCCAGCATTCTTTCCTTCTGATTCATCGCTGTATCCATCCTCATTTCTTATAATTTACCGTAACTTTTTCCGGTTGCTGATTATCCTTTATAGCTCCTTTAAAGCTTTACTTCCCTGTCCTGCAGCGCATCCATATCCTCTACGATACGCTTCAGAGCAAGGCTTATCATGCCGGTTTCGTAATCCTCCTCCAGCTTTTCGGAGGTCTCCACACGGACGCGGAAGCTTCCGCCCAGCCGGCTTCCCACACGCTGTTCCAGAAGGCGGGACATATCAGCGGTGAAAAAATCACCATACAGGACAAAACGGGACGGTGCGGCGATACAGCTGTAGGAAACCAGGACCTCCTCCAGCTGGTGAAGCACTTGCTCTTCATCAAAATAATCCAGCTTATCCCACGGCACCGGCGTGTACATAGCTCCCATCTCTCCCGCAAAATGTGAAGCGCCATAGTAAATGCTGCCGTTAAGGACCAGGCCCGCCCCGGGAAAAAAGGATCTCGGGAAATAAATCCCTGCCACACAAGCTTCTCCTTCTACGCATTTTGACTGATAATAGCCGTAGGTCATGGCATTGATATCATTTTCAAACAGGACAGGAATCTGATAGCGCTCCCTGATCCGGGGAAGAAATACGCGTCCCTCCAGCCCTTTGAAATCGTTGATGATTACCTCATTGCCAATCGCCTCCCCCGGCAGGCCGAAAGCAATCAGCCCGGTATTGTCGAAGGCGGCAAATACCTCATCCAGAGCGGAGTCAAAGCTCTCAGGACCGATCTCCTCCATGTATTCCTGCCGTTCCCACAGTTTTTTACCGTCCAGATTAACAGCCAGCGTATGTATGTAGCTTCGCCCCTCCAATTGATGCCCGTATACCACAGCTACTGTGCGGTAATCGTAATTATAGCGGTACTGCATGGAGGGACGCCCGCCGCCGGAGGGCGCGTTTCCGCCTTCCTGCACCTCGCCGCTATAAAGCATTTCAGAGAGCAGGGCATTCACCGTCACCACGCTCAGGCCGCTGTATTTTGCCAGCTCAGGCTTGGTAGCCGTCCTTTTCTGTGAAAGGATGTTCCGCAGCGTACTTTTATTCAGTTGCTTCATTAATCTGGTATCTGCCTTCATCCATTCTCCCAATATCTGTTTTGCTTCTTATTCCCGTGCCCCTGAGGTTAATTCTTTACCCTGTATTTTTCGGCAACACTTTAAAAAGATACTTTATAAAGGATATTTATAATGTAATGAGTTTTTTCCCTTTTGTCAATATTTTTATGAAAACAAAATGAATGTTTTTTCCTGCCAGTTCGTTCCGGTAACTGAATTATTGTAACAGCTCAGATGGGGCTGAAGCTTTACTCCATCCGGTTACCGAAAGGTGGCGTGGATTTTCAGAAGATAATCCAGCAAAGCGTGCGTGCGCTCTTCCTGAGAAGGACCGTTTTCCTCCCCCGGCGCCGCATTCGTTTTCAGCAGCCTGGCATTTGTCCCTCCCAATACGACGGAAGGCTTGGTCTTTCCATGGAAATCACTTCCCATCGTTTCCAGCAGCTCCAGTTCCTCTGCCAGCTGATGAAACCAGGTTACATCCTCTGCAGTATGGTAGCTGCTGTAGACCTCCAGCCCTGATACGCCCATTTTCACCATCGTGCGTATTCTGTCCCGGTTTTTGCCTACAGTATTGGCCGGATGGGCTATCACCGATATTCCGCCTGTATCTTCTATCAGCTGCTGCGCTTCCTCAAAAGCAGGATAATCTGCCGGGAAATAGGCCGGCTTCCCCTGGGAACAGAAATCCCAGAAAAAATTGACATAGGGATTGTCTCCCCGCTCACCGCCCGGCCGGTAAGGAAGAAGCAGGGGATTGTTGAGATTGCGTTCATCTGCCAGTGCCGCTTCCGCAATAGTTTCTCCCACCACAATTCCATTCCGGGAAAGGGCCAGAACCTTTTCTTCCTCAAAAATAATCCCTATGTCCCGCAGTATCTTCATTGCACAGAAGGAATTTTCCTTTTTCCGGGAAAGTATCCTGTTTTCCAGTTCTGCGTATCTGCTGTCATGATAATCGATTCCATAGCCCAGCAGGTGCAGGTCCACGCCGTCAAAGGTGCAGTCCAGCTCCACCGCAGGTATCCCGCGGATACCGAAACGGGCGCAGGATACCATCATTTCTTCCACGCCCCTGACTGAATTATGATCAGACAGCGCCGCCACCTTCAGGCCTTTCTCATGGCAAAGTCCGGCGAGCTGCTTTGGAGAATATTCCCCATCCAGGCTTACTTCCGAATGCATGTGCAAATCCAGCCAGCTCATGCTCTGCTTCCCTTTTTCTGACTGTCAAGAAGCTCCTGCAGCGCTTCGTCGCTGTCTTCAATCCATACATCCTCTTCCTGTGCATTCAGCCCGAGGTATTCACGAAGCGTACAGGGTTCGTCACTGTTATTCCATTTTTCAACATAATCATCGATTTCCTCAAATTCAATTTCTCCCGCAAGATAAAGCTCTTTAAATTTCTTTTCCAAAACAGACTCCTCTTTTCTGTAGTAACGGTCCAGGATTTTCACAGCTATGTTAAACCACGGCCTCTATCAAAATCCTGTCACCGAGTTGTATTTCCCTGATACCAATTTCACTGCTTTGTGCCTCTGCCGTAGCTAAAAAATAGTTATACAGGCGTACCTCAAAAATACGGTTTGCAATATCCACATTACCGCCGCTTATTTTTGCAAATCCAAACATCATTGCAATGTCTATCCATTGCTCATCAGGATTATATTATACAATTTCGGGTAACAGTAAAGCTGATGCGTATATCACCATTTTACCCAAATCCTGCCTGTTGATTCCATGTCTGTCCTGCTGCCATGATATCATAGCAGACCTGAGACAGCAAGTTCATTTTAGAACCTGCAAAGAATCTGTCGCACAACCATTTTCATCTACAACTTCCTCATTCGGTTCTGAAGTCCAGGTATGTTCTTCGCTGTCCAGGCAGAAAACTCTTGTTATGCCATTGGACTTGTGCATCAGCATATTATCCCTTGGATAAATACAGGTATCTTCCTTTTCCACAGTTCCCACATCCAGCAGAACCAACGGTTTTTCGCCTGAATTGTAAAATGTATGCGCAATTCCCTCTCCCGCCGGCTTGGCAAAGAAATCTCCTGCTTTTACCGGAATACAATCATCATTAAGATGCAGTGTTCCGCATCCCTCCAGAACCAGAAAAAACTCTTCCTGCTGGGAATGGCTGTGAAAACGGGTGCTGTAAGCGCCAGGCGGCACACTGTCTATATTCACATAAAGTTTCCTGCTGCCTGCCGCTTGCCCCAGGGAACGGGTACAAAGGCCAATTTTGTCCCTCCATACGGCATCCTGCGGCAAATTATCAATATGATATAATTTTTTAAATGTCCCATCCTGTGTTGGTTTATTTTCCAATTACTCAGTCCACCCTTCTTCCCACATAAGTCACAACGCGCGTATTCAATTGTGCTGTTCCGAAAACTCTTGGTTCTACCCGCCTCTTCATACGTACCACCTGTAATTCCAGTCATGATTCAGCTACCGTTTGCCATTTTTTCAAATACTTATTTTCCGGCAAATCAGCCCCAGGCACTGCGGAAGCGCAGCGCTGGGATTTTTATGCCAGTCAAAGTTCTCATATGCAGTGTCTTTTTCCTCATATAAATAATTATGGTTAGGCAAATCAGCAATCACACTGTGGAATTCTTCCATTCTCTCTATGAAAAAGCCGGATACCGCCAGAGAATTTACAAAATCCTGAATCCGCCAGTCAAAGGTAGTCTCCCCAGGAAAAGGCCCTGTCTCTTCGTAGGGCTTCCTAATCCTGAACTCGCCGTTTCCCAGAAGCTTTTTATCAAAAGGGCGGCTCCACGGATGTGTATCAAACATAATATAGCGGCCATTTTCCTTCAGTATCCGGTGAAAGTTCCGATACATCGTACCCAAATCATGTATCCAGACATGCACGCCATTGGAGGTATAAACCAAATCAAAGGTTTCGTCCGCCAGTTCTTCCAGCTTCATGCTGTCCGAACAATAGTAGGTAATATCCAGGCCCCTCTGCTCAGCAATTTTTCTTCCATTTTCAACCTGTTTCCAGGAGATATCCGCGGCGGTAACTTTGGCCCCAAGCGCCTGAAAGCCGAACACAGCCACACTGTCGCCGCAGGACGGGACACATACTTTTTTACCTTTCAAATCAGGAACATATTCTTTCATCACAGCCACTATTGCCTTTGGAAAAGCGATATAAGGATCCTTTTCCAACTCCCGGAATAAAGCTTCATAGTCCCACTGGGCATACCATTCATCCGATCTGCTGTTCCAGTTTTCAACGAGCTCTTTCTGTCGTTCCTCATTTTTATCCAGTCCTGCCGGTAATTTCATATTATCCGCCTTTCTTACTTACTGTTGAACGCCATTCCTTTTTCCTATATCTTAATCTTCGTCCACTTCCCCGATCTAAACCGCAGGCTCGTCAATATAAACCGCACCAGCTGATCGGCGCAGACGCCGAACCAGATACCGATAATTCCCAGCCCGGCGGTATAGCAGAGCAGATAACTGGCAATGGGCCTGACAATTGTTACGCTGATGGTGGAAGCGATGGTTGTATAAATCACATCTCCCGCGCCCCGCAGGCAGCCCATATAGATAACCTGGGCAATCTGCAGCAGCACCACTACCACGATAACCCGCATGATTTCCACTCCCATGGCAATGATCTCCGGTTCCGTAAAGAACAGCCGGTACAGGAAAGCTCCGCAGGACAGATAGATTACCGCCAGCACAACGGCGATCATTCGCCCGATATTCTGGCAGATCCCTCCGTATTTTTTTGCCATCTCCACGTCCTTTGCCCCAAGGCTCTGGCCGATAAGCGCCACAGCAGCCACCTGCATGCCGTCTCCAAAGGAGAAGGAAAGGCTCATTACATTCATTCCCACCTGATGGGCCGCAAAGGCAGCTGTTCCCATTTTTGCCGCCATTACAGCCACGGAAAGAAAACCGACTCTTACGAGAAGCTGTTCCGCCAGGACACTGGAACCGATTTTTATCATGCTCTTTGCGGATTCCAGCGTTGGCCGTATTTTCTCCTTCCACATATAAGGAATACTGATAAAGTCCCCTTTGCAGGCGGCTACGAGGCTCATGATGCAGCCCACCACGCTGCCGATTACCGTGGCGATGGCCGCTCCCGAAACTCCCAGCGCAGGGAAGCCGAAATGCCCCTCTATCAGCAGATAGTTAAAAATAACATTTACCACATTGGCCGCCACATTGGTTTTCATGGCAATTTTTGTATTTCCGGCCCCCCTCTGTGCCGCGTTAACCACCAGAGAGACAACAGTAAAAATAATGAATCCCATAATGATTCTGAAATACTGCACGGCCTCCGCATGGGAAGCTTCCTCCGAACCGCACAGCCGGATGATCGGATCTGCAAAAGCCACGCAGATCAGGCTGACCGCCACCGACATCACCAGAACAAACACACTCGCCGCGCACAAAACCTCATTGGCGCCCCTCCGGTTCTTCTGCCCCTTGCGTCTGGCAACCAGTGCGGATACAGAAACATTCACCGCAATGAACATGGCAAGTCCGATAAATTTCGGCTGGGTAGTCAACCCCACCGCAGCCACCGCATGCGCGCCCACGCGGCTTACCATCAAAGAGTCCACCATTCCCACAAGCGCAACAAAAAACGACTCCAGTACGGACGGCCATGCCATTTTCAGCACCGTCTGTATATTTTCCTTACTGTACTTTTTCATCTTCTCCCCCCATTATCTGCGTTCCGGCGCGGAATGCAGCCATACATACAGCCGCAGCTCATATGAATATTTATGCATTACCAAGCCTGAAACTCCTGTTCTTTTTATTGTACGTTACAATGATTGCCCTGTCCATAAGCGATGCGTCAAATTTGTGGTCGCTTTTTCGGCAAAAAGCCGATTGACGAACCTTTCTCTGTGGATTATGATTGGCAATGGTAAATATTTGGCAACTGTCTGGATGCGGGCGCAGTAACTGTGAAGTAACCAGGCAGCTGTAATTTTTAACGAAAAAAACGGGATGGATAAGCCCCGGTCCCCTGCAGAAGAAAGGTTTCCCAATGAAAAAAATACGTACTGCATTCAAAAAAGATCCTGTACTTTACATATCCGGTATCCTTGCCATAATCTCCGCATTTCTGGTTCCTCCGGACACCGCCTATTTTTCCTACATAGATTTCCGCGTTCTCGCCCTTCTTTTTTCCCTGATGTGCGTGATGAACGGCTTCCAGCAAATCGGCTTTTTTCAGAAGCTGGCCGTATTTGTACTGTCCAAAACGGAAAATACAAGGCAGCTGGCGGGCGTCCTTGTATTCCTGTGTTTTTTTATGAGCATGCTTATTACGAATGATGTGTCTCTGATTACCTTTGTCCCCTTTACCGTGCTGATTCTCACAATTACAGGACAGGAAAAGCTGATGGTTTTTGTCATCGTCCTGCAGACCATTGCAGCCAATCTGGGCAGTATGCTGACTCCTATCGGCAACCCGCAGAATCTTTATCTTTACAGCCTGTCCGGCATGAGCTTTTCCGGATTCCTGGGAATCATGCTTCCCTATACACTGCTTTCCGCGCTGCTGTTGCTTCTTTTCCTCTTCCTAAAGCCGGGAGAAAAGGTTTATTTGCAGGAGATTTTCGCGGAAACCGGGCCGATGCGGCGGCGGCCCCTGATCACATATACGCTGCTGTTCTTCCTGTGCCTTGGCTGCGTGCTTCATTTAATATGCTGGCAGGCGGTTCTTGTCATCGTTACCGTTGTGCTGCTTTTTACTGACCGCGGGCTTCTGCGCAGAGCTGATTACGGACTGCTTGCGACCTTTGTATTTTTCTTTATCTTCATCGGAAACATGGGGCGTCTGCCTGTGATCGTTGACCTTCTGCGCACAGTGCTTTCCGGCCATGAGCTTCCTGTGGCCATTCTTGCCAGCCAGGGCATCAGCAATGTACCGGCCGCCATCCTGCTTTCCGGTTTTACGAAAAATTATCTGCCCCTGCTTGTAGGCGTGAACATCGGAGGGCTGGGCACGCTTATCGCTTCCCTGGCCAGCCTGATTTCCTATAAACAATATGCACAGACGCCAGGATGCGAAAAAGGACGCTACCTTTCCCATTTCACCGGGCTGAACCTTGTTTTCCTGGCAGCCCTTACCTGCCTTGCCCTTTTCCTTCTGTAGGATGGGCTCTGTCCTCTTCAGGCGGGTGGCCTGGCAGAGCCTCCCGCCGCTCAGCCTGCATACATATTCCTGTCCCCGGCCGCATATAGTATAGAAAAAACTGTGAGGCCCGTATGCTTTCCATTCTGGAATACATCAATCAACTGCTGTGGGGTTTTCCCGTTCTTATACTCCTCTCCTCCGCCCATCTGTATTTTACCGCGAAACTGAAGTTCCCCCAAAAACTCACCCTGAAGGCCATACGCCTGTCCGTAACCCCGGAAAAAGAGGGAAAGGGCGCCAATCTGTCCGGTTTTGCAGCACTTGCCACAACACTGGCAGCGACACTTGGAACCGGTAATATTGTGGGCGTCTCCACCGCTATTGCCATCGGCGGCCCCGGCGCGCTGTTCTGGTGCTGGATAACCGGTATTCTTGGCATGGCTACCTGCTATGCGGAATGCTATCTCAGCGTACTTTTTAAAAAGCAGAAGCCTGACAAAACCTATGTGGGCGGTCCCATGTATGTCCTGGAAAAAGGGCTGCACTGCCGGGGGCTGGGAATTGTTTACGCCCTCTGTGCCCTCTTTGCCGCATTTGGGGTGGGCTGCACCACACAGTCCTCCGCAATCACGGAGGCGGTAAACACCATTGCTCCCGTATCACCGCATATCATTGGCATTCTGGCAGCATTTACCGCCGGCCTGGTCATTCTGGGCGGTGTCAAATCCATCGGCAAATTCTGTACCCGCATGGTTCCGGCTCTGGGCTTCTTCTATATTGCCTGTTGTCTGTATCTGCTTGTCCTGAACAGGGATTTCCTGCTCTCCGGAATATCGCTGATTGTAAGCAGCGCCTTCCGGACAAAAGCGGCCGCAGGCGGTTTTATCGGAAGCACGCTGCAAAGCGCCGCCCGCTTCGGCATTGCCAGGGGACTGTTCACCAATGAAGCCGGCATCGGCACCGCAGCCATTGCCGCCGCTTCCTCCGAAACCAGGGATCCCAGAAGACAAAGCCTGATTTCCATGACGGCGGTTTTCTGGGATACTGTAGTCATGTGTGCGGTTACGGGGCTGGTTATCGTCACCAACATTCAGAAAAACCCGGCATCCATCCGGGGCTTTGGCTCCGCCAGCCTCACCTCCGCCGCCTTTACCTACCTTCCCTTCGGCGGCGCGCCGCTCTTGTCCCTGGCTCTGGTGGCCTTCGCCATTACCACCCTCATCGGCTGGTGTTACTACGGGGAGCGCGCCGTGGAATACCTGTTCGGGGAGACAGGGATTATCTCCTATCATCTGTGCTATATAGTCATGATTTATATCGGTGCGGTGCTCCCCATGGATCTGGTCTGGGGATTTACGGATCTGATTAATGGAATCATGGTCTTCCCTAATGTGCTGGCACTGTTTGCACTGCGAAAAAAAATACATATCTGACCGCCCTGTTCCAATTTTCCGGAAAACCAAAGAGTTTCTTTAGAAATTCTTTGGTTTTTCCAGGGCCGCTTCTTCATTTTTCCGGGATATACTCTAATAAAAACCGGTGAAAATATCTCATACAGCGATTGCCGCCATCGGAAAAAAGATCGGAGAAGATGCCATGACCACCTTTACACTGAAAATGATTGCTTTAATCCTTATGGTACTCGACCACATCAGTTATTATTTTCCTTCCGCCCCCTTTTGGTTCCGGTGGCTCGGGAGAGGCTCTTATCCCCTGTTTCTTTTCTGTATGGTGTGGGGATATCACTATACGAAAAACAGGAAGCGTTATCTGCTGCGCCTGTACCTGATGAGCATTTTCATGACCGTTTTTGGCTATGCCCTGGATAACTGTCTCATGGTAACGGAAAACGGCTATGGCAATCATAACATCTTCCTCCCCATGTTTTTGACCGGGGTCATCATCAGTACGATTGAGCTGTTCCTCCGGGACAGAAAAAAGGGAACGCTTCTGCTCATCGCCATATTCCTTGTGCAATTCCTGTATTACACTATTCCTTTCATTATTCCTTTTGCCGGTAATTTAAGCGGGGATACCCTGACAGGAATCATCCCCAGCCTCGTTCTGAATGAATACGGCTTTGACTTTATTGTCCTGGGAGTCCTGATGTACTTCCTGCGTGAAAAGAAAGACTGGCTCTGCGTTGTATACAGCATATTCTGCATTTACCAGTTCAGTTCGGAAATGTTTACATCAGGAACAGGAAACGCTACCCAGTGGATGATGATCATTGCGCTGCCATTCATGCTGCGATATAACAGGCAGAAGGGGCCCGGGCTGAAATATTTCTTCTATGTTTTCTATCCCGCCCATACCTTCCTGCTGTTCTGGCTGGCAAATTACATATTTGCAAACAATGGCTGATGCCGTTGTGCAAAAGGCGGTATTACAAAAGGGGATATGGCTTTCCTTCCCGGAAGCCGTATCCCCTTTTGCACATTTCATTCATATGTAATGCAAAAATCGCGCCATATTTTTATTTACCGTAACTATTTCTCATAATATAAAACGCCAAGCGTTCCCGGCCCGCAATGGCTGGAAATTACGCCGCCAGCCCTGGTCACCCGGATATCTTCAAAATGCTCCAGCCCCTCCAGGAAATCCCGTACCTGCCGGATTACCTCATCAGGGCAGCCGGAATGGGTAATGAATACCCTGTGACCGTCCGCCGCCAGAAGGTTGTCACGCATATCCTGAACATACTTCATGATGACCTTATCCTGGGCGCCTCTGTATTTCCTCCCGGCGGACATTTTCCCCTGGCTGACCTCAATCCTGGGCTTCAGGTTCAGCTTCCCGCCAAGCAGGGCTGTTACAGTGGAACATCTTCCTCCCATTGCCAGGTAATCCAGCCTTTCCACGACAAAGCTTGCTCTCACCTTGTCACGGGCTTCCTCGATTTCCTTTACTATTTCTTCCGCGCTCCGGCCCTCCTGCGCCAGCTGCGCAGCCCGGAGTACCTGCAGGCCGATACCTGTGGAAAGGTTCCTGGAATCAATGATAAACATTCTGTCATATTCCAGCTCCTCCTTTACCAGCCGCATCACATTGCAGGTCGTGGACATTTCTGAGGAAATTCCGATAAAAATCACTTCCTCCTGATTTTCCTTCATGCCCTTTACAAGCGCAAGCGCCCTGTCAAATGCGACAGCCGCTGTTTTCGGCGTCCGTTTATTGGCCTGTGCCCAGACATAAATCTCATCCGGGGAAATCTCTTCACCATCACTGTAGCTTGTCATATCCAGCACAATATTCAAAGGAAGAATGGTAATTCCATAATCCCGGATCAGTTCAGGTGACAGATCACAGGTACTGTCCGCCACAATTTTTATTGAACTCATTTTCTCCATGCCTTTCTTTTTTACGTACCTTCATCCCGATTCGTCAAACAGGCCAGATTCCTGTTACGTCTTTCACGGCTTTCTAGCCGCTCTTTAAAGCAGGGCTTTCTCCACAATGCCAAGGCCAATCGGATAAGGGCCGGTGTGCACTCCAATCGTAGCCCCAATCTGGTAAACAGGCAGAGCCACCTCGCCGTATTCACCGCGCAGGCGTTCCAGGACAAGCGCCCGGTACTCCTGCGCTTCCGCCATGTCATAGCCGTAACCGACGGCGATGGAATAGCGGCTGATATCCGTAGCCCTCTCATGCAGATAGGCAAGGAGCAGATCGATTGTTTTCAGCATGGTTTTCTTTCTCACCCGACCGATTCCCGAAGGAAATATTTCTCCCTCCTTCAGAGTGATAATCGGCTTGATTCCAAGAAGGGCGCCTGCCGCGCCGGCCACCTTGCCGATTCTTCCGCCGGCCTTCAGGTATTCCATATTTCCTACCGTAAAAAAGATTCTGCCGGAGCTTCTGATTTCTTTGATCCTGGCAATCGTTTCCTCATACCCTGCCCCGCTCTCCTGCATGGCCGCCGCCTCAAGAACCAGAAGCCCCTGAAGCACCGTATTCACCGTCGCATCCATCACCGTAATTACCGCCTCAGGATAATCTTCCAGAATCAGCTCCTTTGCGGACAGAGCCGACTGCATGGAGCCGCTGAATTTTGTGGTGATGCAGATACAGAAAACCGGAACCTTCTCCCTGGCGTACGTTTCAAAGGCATCATAATAATCCTGGATGGAGGGGAGGGAGGATTTGGGATAAACGCCCGGGTTATCCACCATCTTCTGATAAAACTCCCGGATTCCAATCTCTTCAATTTCCTTCTGATAATTCTTATTATCGAAGGACACGTAAAAAGGTACCACCCGAATGTGTTTTTTTTCTGCCAGCTCCGGAGGCAGATCGCAGGAGCCGTCACTGATAATCTGAAAATTGCTGTCCATGTTTTTTCACTTTCCTGTTGATTTCCGCGGGCAACGAACCAGGCAGACACATCGGCGTGTCCTGCTGCTTTGCCGCACAAATACAGTTTTACCACTATTCCGCTTATCAGTAAAGCCTAATCTGCCATTCTATGGTAAATTCTCTGATAAATTACGGTCAGTCCGGACAGCATCTATCTTTTCCACAGCTTCCCGGCACGGATGCAGACGGGCTCACCGTCCACACTGATCCAGACATCAAGAGCGGACGGGTTGTATACCATGTGCATGTCCGTACTGAAAACCAGGCTTCTGGCTGCTGTCACATAATCCTTGATCTGGATGTTCGTGGCATACCATACGTCCTCCTGATCCGCCGCCATTTTACAGAATTCTTCCATTACCTCCCAGTTGTCCGCACCATCAAATTCAAAGCTGTGGCCCCAGACATAAAAAAGCAGCATCTGATCAAAATCCCGTTCCTTAAACTGCTTCCAGAGTCCCTTCAAATCCCCGTTATGATGGGCTGTCGGATGCCATTTCATAAAATCCTCAGGAAGATCAAACCGGCCTGTGGCCTCCACCGTCCGGCTGTATTCCATGCCGCAGCTGCGGGCCAGCTCGATTACATGCTCCGAATATGCGCCGAAGGGGTAAGACATGCCGCGTACCGGATAGCCGCAGGCCGCCTCCAGCATCTTCTTATCCTCCAGTATTTCCGTAAGCACACCCGTATCGGGGATCTGCGTAAGATAAGGATGGGTCACCGTATGTACGGAAACCTCATGGTTGCGGTACAGCTGTGCCAGCACCGATTCCTTTACATAACGTTCCTTACCGATATTGCCGCTGTTAAGATGAAAGGTTCCCCTGATATGGTATTTGTCAAAAAGAGCCGCCAGACGGACATCAAAAAGCTGTCCGTCATCATAGCTCATAGTCAGTGCGCGTCTTACCCCGCCGGGAAATAAATTCGTCTTTACCGTCATTTTTCTTCTCCTTTGTTGTTACCGTGTCTCAGCCGCATTCCCGTAGGCGTAACCGCCAGTCCGCCTTTGGCCGTTTCCCTCACTGACTGGGGCATCGCCTTCCCTATGGCATACATGGCGTCCACCACCTCGTCAAAGGGAATATAGCTCTTCACTCCCGCCAGCGCCAAATCCGCAGAAAGCAGGGCATTCATGGCCCCGGAGGCATTCCTCTTAATACAGGGGATTTCCACAAGCCCGGCCACCGGATCACAGGTAAGTCCCAGTACATTTTTCAGAGCCATGGCCGCAGCATGGAATGCCGCCTCCGGTGAGCCGCCCAGCATTTCCGTAACAGCCGCCGCCCCCATGGCCGCAGCCGCTCCGCATTCCGCCTGGCACCCGCCTTCCGCTCCGGAAACCGTAGCCCGGCTGCCTATGATAATCCCTATGGCAGAAGCCGTAAATAAAGCATTTACCATGCATTCCCGATCCAGTCCCCTGCTCTGCGCACATGCCAGAACAGCCGCAGGCACGATACCGCAGGAGCCGGCTGTAGGGCAGGCCACAATGCACTGCATGGAGGCATTGATTTCCGAACAGGAAAGAGCCATGCCCACTGCCAGCGATGCCACCTCTCCCAAAAGGCTTTTCCCTTCCTGACGGTACTGCTCATAAAGGCAGGCATTACCGCCCGTCAGCCCGCTTACGGAACGCACCGGTTCCCTCCTCGCTTTCTGCGCGGAGCGCTCCATCACAGAAAGCGACTGGTCCATCTGTTCCCTGAGCTCTTCCCTTGTCCTGCCGCTGCGTTCCATCTCCTGATTCAGTGCATATTCCCACAGCGTCTGATTGTTTTCCTTTAATGTATTGATCAGATTTTCCGTATCCAGTATAAACATAATCTTCCCTGCCTGCTGTCCTCCCGGCATCCCCTTTCCCGGGACACCTGCACAGCTCCTTTCTTTCTTCGTAACTGTCCGGTTCCTTCACAGCCACTGCCGGGCGTCAGCCCACATCCCCCGGATTGAGCAGCAGTACCTGTTTCACTCCATATACCCTCTCCAGCGCATTTTTCAAATGCTCCGGAAGCTCCCCGTCCAGTTCCATATACATACATGCGGTCCGGCCGTCATCAGTACGGTTCACCTGCATATTTCCTATATTGATCCGATAGGCATACAGAATCGCGGTAATTCCCGCAATCACCCCCGGCTCGTCCGTATGCTTGGTGGCCAGAATCGGTCTTTCCCCTGAAAACTGCACCGTCACGCCGTCGATTTCTGTAATGCAGACGCTGCCGCCGCCGATACTGCTTCCTGTCATGGTAAAAAGCCTGCCGCTTTGGGTGATAAGCTCCATGTGCACGGTATTCGGATGCACATCTCCCAGATCCGCGGGAATAAACTCCGCTTCAATCCCCTTTTCCGCCGCCAGCTCATAGGCCTGCTTCAGCCGTTCATCATCGTACCGGATTCCCTGAATCCCCGCCAGAAGCGCCTTGTCGGTTCCGTGCCCCTTATAGGTCTCCGCAAACGAACCATGCATGTAAAAGCGGGCCTTTTTTATATCCTCCCCGCAAAGATGCCTGGCAAGCAGGCCCAGTCTGGCCGCACCCGCCGTATGGCTGCTGGACGGCCCCACCATCACCGGACCAATCATATCAAAAACACCATAATGCTTCACCGTACGCTCCTCCTGAAAAGAGCCCTGCAAACCTGTGATAGCTGCAGGGCCTGTCTGTTCTGTTAGTATTTGTTTTTCCGTTTCTATTATACCTTTGCCATGCCGTTCATGTCCAGCATTTTCAGAGCTTTTGTGCCAAATTGTGTTATTTATGTTACTGTTCACACAGTACTGTGCATTTACTGCACAGTACGTAAGAAAGTGATTCAAGAGTGCATAAATCCCATTGCCGCAGGCAATTTTTAATGGATTTATGCAGTTACTGGTCACGGAGTGAACAGTAACTTATTTATAAATATCGTTCAGACGCTGGTACAGCGGAGACAGGCGTCCGTAAATATTTCGGAAAATTTCTTCATACAGCGTATTGTATATCTGATGCTGCTGCATATCCGGGGAAAAGAAATCTTTTTTGAAAACCATGCTGCCCACCGCTTCTTCATAGTCTGTAAACTCTCCCATACCCACAAAGGCCGCAATAGCGCTTCCGATCCCGGAAACCTCAAAGGTCTGTGTGCGGATAACGGGAAGTCCGAACATGTCCGCCGTAATCTGGCAGATTTCATCGCTCTGGGCACCGCCGCCGCCCACATAGATTTCAAGGAATTTATGTCCTGACTGCTTCTCCAGAAGCTTCAGCCCGTCCATAAGCGCAAAATTAATTCCTTCAATAATGGCCCTGTAAATATGTATCCTGGTATGCACATCGGAAAATCCGATCACAGCCCCTTTTGCCACCGGCATGGTGGTATTCGGCGTAAAATAGGGCTGAAAAATCAGTCCCTCACATCCTGCCGGCACTTCCTTCAACCGCCGGTTCAACAGCTCCTCCGCGGAAATTCCCAAAGTCTGCGCCGTTTCGATTTCCTTGGCGGCAAATTCCCGCTTGAACCAGGAAACCAGCCAGTAGCCCCTGAAAATTTCTATCTCCGGCGTAAAATGTCCCCTCATCACCGACGCATAGGGCGGAATAAAACGTTCCGGCTCCACATAGGCATCGGTGGTAAAGGTTACCGTGGCCGTAGTTCCGAAGCTGATCGCCGCCTTTTCTTTCGTAATGCAGCCTAATCCCAGGATCTCACAGGCCTTATCTGAACCTGAGGCAATGAGAGGCAACCCCTCCGGCAGCCCCGTATCCGCAGCTGCCTTTGTCGATACACGTCCCAGTATCTCTCCCGGCTCCACGATCTCACAGAGTTTTTCCGGTTCAATGGGAAAGACGGGCCTGGTGAGATCACTTTTTTTCTGCCAGGTTCTCGTCCGGTGATCAAAGGGAACCCTGCCCACCATACTGGCCGCGGAATCGACCATTTTCCCCGTCAGGCGGAAAATCAGATAGCCGCTTATCATCAGATATTTATAGGTCTTTTCCCAGTTCTCCGGTTCTTTTTCCCGCATCCAGTTGCACTGGGCCTTCCGGTACTGCATATTGGCCGTCTGCTCCATTCCCACAGCCTTCAGCATGATTCTGGAGAGCTGGGAAAAGCGCGGCGTCCCTTCCGCCTTCCTGTTGTCCAGCCACACAAAGGCCGGGCGGATGGGCGTCCCTTCCCGATCCACACAGACACAAGTGCTGCGTATGGCCGTCAGGGAAACCGCCTCCACACGTGCCCACCGCTCCGGCTCTTTTTCCTTCAGTGTCAGGGCTGCCTCACAGAGCTTGCCGTAATAAAACTGCGCATCCTGCTCCGCATAGTCCGTATCCGGCGAAACATAAGGCGGCTCATGCTTTTTCTGCGCCTTTGCCAGGATAGAGCCTCTGTTATTGATAAGCAGCGCCCTGGTGCTCTGTGTCCCCACATCAAAAACCAGTACAATCCGTTCCTTTTTCTCTTGCTTCTCTTGCGTGAATTGCTTTCCTTCCATAATCCCCCGCCGCTTTCCATCCCTTTTCCGCCTGCATCACTCCTTCAGAAAACGCTTTTCCTCCTCAGGGACATCAAAGCCCAGCGTTCCTCCCGGGTTCATGCAGTAGTCCGGATCAAAATAATTTTTCAGTGCACACAGTACCCCATATTCCGTCCTTCCCAGCTGTCCTTCCAGCCAGGGTGCGAACATCTTGCCGATGCCGTGGTGATGGCTCATGGCAGCGCCGGATTTCTGGATGGCGTCCAGAATCGTACTGTGGTAAGCCCTGAATTTTTCCGCATCATCCATCCTGGTAATAAAAATGAAATACAGGTTTGCCCCTTGGGGATAGCAATGGGACATATGGGTTGTGACGATGGTATTGGGCAGCTTATGGCAGACCTCACGTACCTCCCTGTGTACTTTAGCCATGTTGGACCAGTTGACAGTGCACTCCAGCGTATCCGTCATCACGCCGAAATCCAGCATGGTATCCCTGAGATAGGGATCGGTAAAACGTCCGTGCTCCCAGCTTTTTGTCACATAGGAGGTTAAGCTCATGCCGCCGAACTGCCTGGCGATTCGTTTTATATTTTTTGCCACGTTCCTGGAAAATCCCTTTTCCCCGTCCGTAAAGCCCAGGAAAAGGCAGCGCTCCATATCCTTGTAGCCCCTTAAATCGAACAGCTTCTGCAGCGGTGTTTCATCCACGTTGTAGAGCCGCAGCATCAGATTGGTTTCCTCCGGATCGGAAAGGCGGAACACGGAGGAAAAACCGGCTTCACACTGCATCATTTCCCTGGCCGCCGCCATCCCCGTTTCCCAGTCATGGAAAATAAAGGAAAAACGCTTCCTGTTTTCCGGCATATAGCGGAATACCTTCAGTGTCACCTCCGTCAGTACGCCGAAGGTGCCTTCGCCGCCCATCATAATCTGGTTCAGATTGGGTCCGGTGGCCTCCCTGGGATAACCGCTTGTCTGAATGGTTCCCACCGGCGTGGCATATTTCTGGCTCATGACAATATCCGTAATGCAGCCGTAATAGGTGCTGTTCTGTCCGGCGCCTCTGGTAACCACCCAGCCGCCTACGCTGCTGTATTCAAAGGACTGGGGAAAATGGCCACAGGTATAGGCTCTTTTCGCCCCGAACAGCTCCGGCGCCCGGTTCAGTGTTTCCTCCAGCTTCGGCCCTGACATCCCGGTCTGTACAGTGATGGTCTGATCCGTTTCATTAAAGGAAAGCACCTTATTGTACCGCAGCCTCATATCCAGGGAAACGCCGCCCTTCACCGGTTCCACGCCTCTGGTTACGCTGCTGCCGCCGCCGTAAACATAGAGCGGTATTTTGTGCGCCGTACAGTAAGCCACAATTTTTTCTATCTGCTCCGTGGTATCCGGATACACCACCACATCCGGCAGGCAGTCAATGCGTTTCTGGCGCAGCCGCAGCGCGTCATATCCGGTTTTCCCATAAGCCACCGCCAGGCGGGGGTAATCGTCCGTGGTGACAAAATCCGCCCCAACAATGTCCTTAAACGCCCGGATATGCTCCGGCGCCAGACGGCACGGCGCATTCAGCTCCACACGGTCCATGCCGATATCCCCGTCATACGCTTTAAAATCCTCGTCCGTCATTCCGAACTTTTCCTTCATCATTTTGTACAGGGATTCCTTGGGATATTTCACAAAATCAGGATCTCCCCACCGGAAAACAGAACGGTAGCTGTCCTTTGGCGCCGGTTCTTTCACCCAGGCCGGTTCAAATTCTTTATATGGTTTGCTCATGTTACCCCTTTCCATTTCAAAATATTGCTGGTGGCTATCACATCCACACCCAGGCCGCATACATCAGGTATCACCGTTTCTCCTCTTCCCACAGGTCCGGTTATCAGCGCCTTATTGATTTCCTCCATCACCCGGAATATCATTTCCCTGGGTATCTGGGACGCTGTCCTTACCGGAATCACCGGCACCTTGGGATAAATGGTCCGCACGGTGGAGCATACGCTTCTTGTGGGAGCTGTCATCTCCCTGACCGCAAATTCTTCCCCTCTTTTGCACCGGTTCCCTGTGACCCTAAACCCGCCGTCCGCTTCCTCCACCATAAGCCGGCAGCCGTTGGGACAGACAATACAGGTAAGCTCTTTCATCCGCCGCCTCCTCTCAGGGTAAATAACAGGCGGGATCCCGCTGTTCTCCCCAGTTTTTTAATATCCAGAGTCATCCTTTCCATTTCCGGCGGTTTCAAATCCTCATACTCCTTTTGGAAAAGAATATGTTCTCCGTCATGAATTTCCAAAACCGCCCTGTCCAGGCTTCGGCTGCTTCTGAAATACAGCACAACAGGCTGCCCTGACGCCGCTTCCACCCTCTGAGGCACCAGGTAAAGCAGGGAAGGATCCGTTTCCAATGTTATGTATTCTCTTTGGCGGCGGGTATAATGGGCCGCGTTTTTTCCCGCCCGCTCGCCGCTTTCGGACACATAGTCAACCAGATCATTTACATGCATGGCATTCCCACAGGTAAACACTCCTTCCACATCAGTCATCAGGGAATCGTCGCATATCGGGCCTTTGGCCGCCGCGTCCATGGTCACTCCCAGCTGTTCTGCGATTTCATTTTCCGGGATCAGGCCGACGGAAAGGATGAGGGCATCGCAGCTTATCCTTTTTGACGTTCCTGCAATGGGCTTCATTTTATCGTCCACACGGGCGATTTCCACGGCCTCCAGCCGTTCCTGGCCGAAAACTCTCGTTACCGTATGGGAAAGGAACAGCGGAATCTGATAATCCTCCAGACACTGTCGGATATTTCTGGTCAGCCCGGAAGGCTCCGGCTTCACTTCATAGACTCCCAGCACCTTTGCCCCCTCCAGCGTCAGCCTGCGTGCCATGATCAGGCCTATGTCGCCGCTTCCCAGGATCACGCAGCGTTTCGTCACCATTTCGCCCAGAAGATTGACGAAATGCTGGGCGCATCCCGCTGTAAAAATCCCCGCAGGCCTGGTTCCATGGATGAAAACCTGCCTGGCCGTCCGTTCCCTGCAGCCGGTTGCCAGCACTACCGCACGGGCGCGTATACCGTTCACTCCCGTCCGGTCCACCACACTGATGGCAAAGCCCTGTTCTTCCTTATGTATCTGAGTCACAAAAGCCTGAATCCGGCAGGCGATTTCCCGCCGCTCAAACTCTTCTATAAAGCGTTCCGCATATTCAGGCCCGGTGAGCATTTCCCCGAACCGCACCAGGCCGAAGCCGTCATGGATACACTGCTTCAAAATTCCTCCCAGCCGTTCCTCCCGTTCAATCAGCAGCACCCGGGTTCCTTCCTTATCTGCGGCAATTGCAGCCGCCAGACCCGCCGGGCCGCCCCCTATCACACAAACATCATATTCTTCCAAATCTATGGCTCCTTTCTGCGCCTGCACGGCTATCCTTTCGTAGGCCCATAGCTGATTACAGCTTCCGTTCCTGATTTCTTCACCCGGGAGAGCGGGATTCCTTCATGTTCGCTGATAATTTGCGCCACAAGCGGCATGCAGAAGCCTCCCTGACAGCGTCCCATGCCCGGACGCAGCCTTTTCTTAATACCGTCCACTGTACATACGGGAAGCGGTGAATTCAGGGCATCCAGTATTTCCCCCTTACTGATTTCCTCACATCTGCAAATGATAACGCCGTAATCCGGATTTTCCCTGATGAGCCTGTCACGCTCTTCCTCCGGCAGCTCCCGCAGCCTGGGAATCCCTTTTCTATTCGGCCGGAAGCCGGTATTGGGCTTTATCTCTTTCTGGCTGGAAAGGGCTTTCACCGCCATGGCGGCCACATCTATAGCCACGGCCGGCGCTGTGGTCAGCCCCGGCGACTGGATTCCTGCGCAGTGAATCAGATTCTTCGTCCTGCGTCCCATCTCGATAATAAAATCTTCTTCAAAAGTAGCCGCCCTTACCCCGGTAAAATAGGTAATAATATCCCTTTGCGTCAATCCCGGTGAAGTGCCCTTCTGTTTGGCAAATACCCGGTCAATGGAAGCCTGCTCCGTAGCAAAATTTTCTTTTTCCCAGGTTTCCACAGCATCCGGCCCCACCAGCACGTTATCATCCACCGTATGCAGCATTCCGCCGCCCTTGGTATGGCCCGTCGTCTTTTTCATCGTTCTCACGGAAGAAATGGAACGGACAAGATGGCCTGCCTTCTTATCCAGGATGGAATTCGTCCCTCTTCTGGGATGGATGGAATAAAAACGATCCTGAGCCATCTTTGCCACATCCTCCGCAAAGGTCCCCGCTGCATTTATCACCAGGGAAGGATAAATGCTCCCTCGGTTCGTATGGACGCACTGGATGATGCCCTCCTTCACCTCCATATCTGAAACCGCGGTATTCAGTGAAATCCTGGCGCCGTTTTCCACTGCATTCTCCCCATAGGCTATGGTCAGTCCGTAAGGACAGACGCAGCCGGCGCCGGGATTATATATGGCGAACTTAAAATCAGGATTCAGCTCCGGCTCCGCCCTGCGGAATGCTTTCCTTCCCACCAGCCTGGTGTCTTTCACTTTGCACCGGTACTTCTTTTCCAGTACATACAGAAAAATGACCGGCAGATAGCGCCACTGCGTAAAGCCCACATACTGCCCGCACCTGTGGAAAGGAACGTCCAGCTCCTCACAAATCTGATCGTACATTCGGTTTCCCTTCAGCACATATTCCTGCTTCAGGCTGCCTTTCCTCAAATCCACACCCGGATGTACCTCGCCGTCATTCCGTCCCGAGGACTGTACTGCCAGATCGGCCTCTTTTTCCACCAGCAGGATATCCAGCTGCCAGCGGGACAGTTCCCTTGCTATACTGGCTCCGGAGATGCCGCCTCCAATAATCAGGACATCAGGCGCGGCGCCATCTAATGAAGAATCCCTCAGGCCCGGCATACGCATCCCGGGATTGCTGCCGCCTTCGAAAACAATATCATTTACCACATGCTTTTTCCGGTTCTTCTTCCCCTTCTGCACGCACATACCACAGGCTGCCACAATGTCTTTCCATTCCTTCAGGCGTCCGGTAACCACAATGTAATCCCCTTTATCCTCCGCCCGCACTTGTCCACCATAGGCATCGTGCAGCCTTTTGTTAATTTTATCAATCCCCATATACGCCTCCTCAAGTCGTCCACACGACCGACTCTATGATTACAGCATAGCAGAGTGATGGGAAAAAGTCAAATAAATATGTATAGTTTTAATGTTTTTACTTGATTCCTATTATATTTTATAGACATTTTACACAATATCAGCTATACTGATTTTTAAATACAGACAGCAAACGCAGTCCTTTATGTTTTATTCATTCAGGAAAGCAGGTATGTTTATTATGGCAGCTCCAAGAAAAGATAATGTGAAAGAATTAATACTGGATGCGGCGGAAAAGCTTCTGGAAACCAGGAAGCTTTCCGATATCTCCCTTTCCGAAATCGCCCATACTGCCGGCATTTCCAAGGGAACCCTCTATTACCACTATAAAAGCAAAAACGAAATCCTGTTCGATATTACGGATAAATATCTTGATGAGCAATGGAATGATCTTGTACGCTGGACGGAGGATGCCTCCAAAGACACCTCTCTGAACCGGCTGGTAAAATATGTGCTGGAAAGGGATGTTTCCACAGTGAATATGCGTCTCCATTTCTTTTATGACGCCATGCTTGGCAATGAGGAAATCCGCTTAAAGCTCCTCAACCGCTACCGGGAGTTTGCAGAGCTGATTGCAGGGAAAATCGCGGAACGTACGGAAAGTGCAGATGCACAGTATCTTTCCTGGCTGATTCTTCTCCTCTCGGACGGCCTGTTCATCCACAAAACGCTTCGGAATGATGCGCTGGATGTGGACGCCTTTATCGGCCAGACCGCAGAGTATGCCCGTCTCTTAAAGCAACATACGCCATTACCCCAAAAGCAGTCCGACGGACAATAAAAAAGGCAGCTTCCCCCGGCGCTCTGTTTGTTTCAAAGCGTGCCGGGCAGCTGCCCTTTTTTATTCCCGCGAGCAACGAGCCAAGTAGCCATGCTTGCATGGATATTTGGCGACTGCCGCGAGGGTCAAATACCCCGCTGCTCTGCAGCGCTGCAAGTTTGATACCCCGTTGCTTGCAGCGGGGTCTTTGATTGTGTCCTGTAGCTTTACTTCCTGCCGTATTCTTTCGTTCTTTCGTCCGAAATAACTCCTGAATAGTTCATGCCATAAGCAAAATCATAGGCATGGCCCTCTGAGTCAATGTATACGCGCATATCAAAGGCGCGATCCTCATCCTGTTCTTCCACAGTATCCATATCTGCAGGCATCTGCAAAGGAAGGAGGCCCGTAGGCTCATATTTTCCCGTAATCACCTCCAGCACCGCATCCGGTGATACCCCGAATTCTACCAGAATGGCATCCGCATAAGGTTCTAATTCACGAAATACCAACGGATTTTTAACAGTTACGGAAACTATAACGGTTTTTCCCTTCATCTGTTCCTTCGTACGGATTACCAGATCCAAATCTTCTTCGTTCGCCGCCGTATTTGTTTTCCCAAAATAGGAACGGTTGGTGAAATCCTCCAGCGGATCTCCTCCGGCCAGGCTTTCTTCTCTCGCCTTTTTTGCCGTGTAAGGCCTGTACTGCAATGTAACCGGAAGATAGCCGTTTCCGCCGGCAGCCCGATCTTCAGGACTGTATCCCACAGAAATCGGAGATTCAATGAAGCAGATGGCAGCATCCGCTTCTTCTGCGGTTTCCACCACTTCAAACCACTCCGCGGCCGCCTTCTTCCCGGGAGGAGTAACCACGCTGTCATCAGTAAGAATACTTATAAAATTTCTGTAAGGCCGGATATGCCTGTCAGGAATATATACCTTTACTTTTTCTTTCAGCGGCAGCGCCTGGTTCCTGTTTTTCAGAAGCACAACGGAATGCAGCTGGGAATCAAAGCCCTTCTTGACAAATTCCGGATTTCCCACTGTATCCAGAGATTTCTGCAGCTCCAGGTAGGGATTTTCAAACAGTCCGGTACGGAAAATATTTTTCAGCAGCCTCACTGCCGAACGTTCAAAACGTTTCCGCATGGCTTCTTCACCATATTTTTCACAGCCCATACGATATGCTTCAAGGACAGGCTTGATATCATTGTTGCCGCCGAACTGATCCACACCCGCCTCCAGCGCCTTCAAGTGCCTCTCCTCTATCGTAAGCTCTTCCACGCCCCAGCATTTTCCGGCGAATTCTTCTTCGGTTTTTCCGGTATTATGGGTAATTCCCCAGTCTGTACAGACGACACCGTCATATCCCAGCTGTTCCCGGAGCAGATTTCCAATCAGATAACGGCTGAAGGAATTTCCAACATTTTCTCCGTTTTCCTTATCCTGTCCGTAAGAAATTGTATAATAAGGCATTACCGCACTGGCGCTCTGTGTTCCGCCTTCCAGTGCAAAAGCTCCTTCAGAAAAGGGCCGCAGATGCTCCTCGAAATTTCCGCCCGGATAAACCGCATATTTCCCATACGCATAATGCGCGTCACGGCCGCCCTCACAGGGGCCTCCTCCGGGGAAATGCTTTACCATGGTATTAACGCTCTCTTCTCCCCAGCCGTCAGCGCTTCCTTCCGTAGTCTGAAAACCGTCACAGTAAGCCTTCGTCATATCTACAGCCAGCCTGGTATGCTCCCCAAAGGTATCAGCAAAGCGCATCCAGCGAGGCTCAGTGGACAGATCTATCTGAGGCGACAGAGCAGTGGCAATTCCAAGCGCACGATATTCTCTGGAAGCTATTTTACCAAATTCCAATACCTCCTGCGGATTAAAGGAGGCGGTCAGGCCGATGCCATTGGCCCACTTGGAAATCGGCTCTCCTGTGATTCCCTTATATTCTGCACCGGAGTCCGCTCCATGCCTGGGATCTGAACTGTTATTGGCAGGAATCCCAAAGCCCGTATTTTCTGCCAGCGCCTGCAGCCTGTTATTCCATTTCACAGCGGTTTCGGTGTCCTTTAATTCCGTAATCAGCACATGCCGCACCTTGTCCTCTGTCAGGAATTTCTTCTGCTGATCTGTTAATTCCCATGGCTCCGCCTGGCTTTCCTCAAAGCTCTTCCCTCCGTAAGTGGCGGAAAACGGCCCATTCATACCGTCTGCCGGGATTCTCTGATGCGCGCTGTACAGCATCAGGCCTGCAATATCCTCAATGGGAAGCCTTGCCGCCAAATCCTCGGCTCTTTCCCGGGCATCAAGACGCCAGTCCTCATAAGGAGCCAGCTCTCCGGTTCCCAGGAAATCTTTAAAAGCCAGGCCGTCTACAGTGATTAGCTTCACCCGGCTCCCATCGGACAGTCCCAGGCACTTTCCCCCTTCATTGCGAATCAGACGGAAACCATCCTTCTGTTCTTCCTTCCACAGTTTTTCCATACTTTTGTCCTCTCCTGCATTCAGTCTGTATTAAGAATAAAAATATACATCTGCAAATATTATACAGGAGTCCCTGCCCAAATTCCAGCCATAATTCTTATGTTGTTGCTCCCATGCCATTGCTCCCTAATACACCCGCCATTACTGTCCTTACCAGTATTCGTGTCCTTACCAGTATTCGGCAAAAAAAGACATCATCACGCATTTCCCTGCAAGTGATGATGTCTTTTTATTAATTCATGCTTTCAGCACATTTTCCAGTTCCGGAAATCAAAGACCCCGCTGCAAGCAACGGGGTACCAAACTTGTAACGCTGCAGAGCAGCGGGGTCTTTGGTCTACGCTCCGCTTCGGTCGGTGCAAAACATGTGCCACTGGCACATAGCACCCCTCGCGGCAGTCGCCAGATATCCATGCAAGCATGGCTACCTGGCTCGTTGCTCGCGGGAATAAAGAGGTACGGATTACATACCAGCCTGAGCTGCAACCTCTGCTGCGAAATCGTCAACTTTCTTTTCAAGACCTTCGCCGGTTTCAAAACGAACGAATTTCTTTACGGAAAGCTTAGCGCCGTTTTCTTTGGCAACCTGCTCAATATATTTGGCAACGGTCAAATCTCCGTCCTTTACATAAGCCTGCTCAAGCAGACATACTTCCTTCAGTTCCTTTGCAAGACGGCCGGTGATCATTTTCTCAATGATGTTAGCAGGCTTGTTTGCATTCTTGGGATCGTTCTGAGCCTGAGCCATCAGGATTTCCTTCTCATGCTCTTTGTAATCCTCCGGAACGTCTGTGGTAGCCACATACTTGGGAGAAAGAGCAGCAACCTGCATAGCTACGTTAGACAGGCACTCTTTTACAGCATCATTCACCACATCAGTATCAGCTTCTACGATAACGCCGATTCTTCCGCCGCCGTGTGTATAGGATACAACACAGCCATGCTCTGCGGTAACCTTCTCAAATCTTCTGATGTTCAGGTTCTCGCCGATAGTAGCGATCTTCTCAACCAGCGCTTCTTTTACAGTCTTGCTTGTGTCAACATTCCAGGGCTCAGCCATGAATGCATCCATGTCAGCAGCGTCAGAATCTACTGCCTGCTGTGCAACCGCTGCAACGAATTCCTGGAAGTTCTCGTTCTTGGCAACGAAGTCTGTCTCAGAGTTAACTTCAACAACTGCTGCTGTTGTATCATTCTTTACTGCAATACGGCAAAGACCTTCTGCTGCGATTCTGCCTGCTTTCTTCTCTGCTTTGGCCTGTCCGTTCTTTCTAAGGAACTCCATAGCCGCTTCCATATCGCCGTTTGTTTCATTTAATGCTTTCTTGCAGTCCATCATACCTGCTCCGGAAAGCTCTCTTAATTCTTTTACCATTGCTGCTGTGATAGCCATTGTATTATCCTCCATGAAATGCTTTGCTTTCACTCTTACAAGTTAAAATTATTCAGCTGCCGTCTCTGCTTCAACTGCCACTTCTTCAATATCGGTTGCTTCGGTAGCCAGGGCAGCTTCATCATAAACTGCCTCGCCCTGATTTGCTTCGATAACAGCGTCTGCCATCTTGGATGTGATTAATTTAACTGCTCTGATAGCGTCATCATTACCAGGGATGATGAAATCCAGTTCTTCCGGATCACAGTTGGTATCGCCGATACCGATCAGGGTAATTCCCAGAATGTGAGCTTCCTGTACGCAGATTCTTTCTTTCTTGGGATCTACGACAAAGATAGCATCCGGAATTCTTGTCATATTCTTAATGCCGCCCAGGTTCTTTTCCAGCTTTTCCCATTCTTTCTTTATCTGGATAACTTCCTTCTTGGGAAGAACGTCAAAAGTTCCGTCCTCGGCCATAGTCTCGATCTGTTTCAGTCTTTCGATTCTGCTTCTGATGGTCTTGAAGTTGGTAAGCATACCGCCCAGCCATCTTTCATTTACATAATACATTCCGCAGCGTTCTGCCTCAGCCTTAACAGCATCCTGAGCCTGCTTCTTGGTACCAACAAAAAGGATTGTGCCGCCCTGTGCTGCGATTTCGGAAACTGCATTGTAAGCTTCGTCAATCTTTCCTACGGACTTCTGAAGATCAATGATATGGATACCATTTCTCTCGGTGAAGATATAAGGAGCCATTTTAGGGTTCCATCTTCTTGTCTGATGTCCAAAATGAACACCTGCTTCCAGCAACTGCTTCATAGAAATAACGCTCATGTTTCTTACCTCCGTTTGGTTGAATTCTTCCGCATGCATCTCAATGGAAAGCTTTCTTCCCATTTTCCAGCCACTTCCGCGTTAAAGAAGCACCGGCCTGGAAATCAGCACGCGTGATTTTTGGTCACAACGTTTGGATTATAACATAAAAAATCCCCCTGCGCAAGGGGGATTACAAAAAAATACCATCTCAGTCAGGCATTTCGCAGCTGCCCATGTAACTGTACTGCTGTAAAGCTTACGCAGCTTATGATTTCATATTCTCTTCCATTTTCCTGACCTCTTCAAATACTACATCATTCCTGACTTTAATATAGGTTCCCTTCATTCCTGAGGAGCGGGACTCTATGATGCCGGCGCTTTCAAACTTGCGCAGGGCATTGACAATTACCGAACGGGTGATTCCAGCTCTGTCCGCTATCTTACTGGCGACCAGAACGCCCTCCATCCCGTTAAGCTCCTGAAATATATGGACTATCGCCTGGGTTTCAGAATAGGACAGCGTTCCGATGGCCGACTTAACCACCGCTATCTTACGGCTTTCCTCAGCGCTTTCTTCGCTGACCGACCTGAGCATTTCCAGGCCTACGACGGTGGTACCGTATTCGCAGAGGATAATATCATCAATATCATACATATCGCCATGCCGGTAAAGGAAAAGCGTCCCAAGCCGTTCTCCGGCAATCTCAATCGGTGAAACCACGGCTGCAAACTTCATAAAAACCTGATTTTCAAAACCTAAAGTAGCAAGATTAACATTTTCTTTGGTTGACAGCACGGAAAGGAGCCTTTCGTTCAGCAGGGGATCGATGAAGCTGCCCACCTCATTCTTCAGCAGCTCCGCAATGACCTCATTACGGTCTGAAGTAGCCACTCCAAGTATCTTCCCTTTCCTGCTGATCACCAGCACGTTAGAAACCAGTATCTCACGCATTACCTTGCATATATCGTTAAAAACCACTTTACTGGAATTGTTGTTATGAAGCAACTTTCCTATTTTACGTGTTCTGTCCAGCAGTTGAACGCTACTCATGTTAGTTTTCCTCCGGCAGAATGCCCAAACTTATGACACTATTGTAGCACAGACCCCTGCCAGACGCAACGGATTTTGTCACCCCGCCAGTTCCGGACAACACAAGTACTTACAGCCAAATTGAGCAGTCTTTAATCTTCTGATTTCTTTTCCATTATATAGCCGCAATCTTCATTATAACAAACAAGCTTATTTCCTTTTTCCAGCATCAGTGAACCGCACTGCGGGCATTTTTCTTTGGACGGCTTCTGCCATACCATGAAATCACATTCCGGATTTCCGATGCAGCCGTAATACTTCCGGCCTTTTTTGGTCTTTTTGAGTACAATGTCCTTACCGCATTTCGGGCAGGGAACGCCGACCTTTTCAAAATAGGGTTTGGTATTGCGGCATTCCGGGAATCCGGGACAGGCCAGGAAACGACCGTGGGGACCATATTTGATGACCATGCGCCTGCCGCAAAGCTCGCATTCTTCATCGGATTCTTCATCCGCAATCTGCACCTGCTCCAGCTGCTTTTCAGCCTGTTCCACAGCTTCGTTCAGATCAGGATAGAAATTGGATACCACAATCTTCCAGTTAACATTTCCTTCTTCCACGCCATCCAGCAGGGCTTCCATATTAGCAGTAAAGCTCACATCCACAATCGTGGGGAAAGCCTCCTTCATCATGCTGTTGACCACTTCGCCCAGCTCGGAAACATACAGATTCTTATTCTCCTTAACCACATATCTTCTTGCAAGAATGGTGGTAATGGTGGGGGCATAGGTGCTGGGACGTCCGATCCCCTGCTCCTCCAGCGCCCTTACCAGAGAAGCTTCCGTATAGTGCGCCGGTGGCTGTGTAAAGTGCTGGGCCTCCTGGAAGCTGTCAAAGGTGAGACGGGTATCCTTGTCAATCCCTTTTACCAGGGTGTTCCCTTCTGCCTTCTCATCCTCCTCCTGGGTGTATATGCTCATAAAGCCGTCGAATTTCAGCTTGCTGGCCGCCACCGTAAAACGATGTTCCGCCGCATCAATTTTCACAGATGTTGTTTCATAAACGGCAGGGGTCATCCGGCTTGCCACAAAACGCTTCCAGATAAGCTGATACAGCCTGAACTGATCTCTTGAAAGAGATTCCTTCAGTTCCAGGGGCGTCCTTGAAATATCTGTGGGACGGATTGCTTCATGGGCATCCTGTATTTTCTGACCGCTCTTCTTTTCCTGTGTCTTGGCTCCGGTATATTCCGGGCCATAGTTCTTGTCAATGTACAGCGCAGCCTGATGCTCCGCTTCTTCAGATACACGGGTGGAATCGGTACGCAGATAAGTAATGATACCTACCGTGCCATTGCCTTTAATATCAATTCCTTCATACAGCTGCTGTGCCAGACGCATAGTCTTCTGTGTGGAAAAATTCAGCACCTTGCTGGCTTCCTGCTGCAGCGTGGAGGTAGTGAAGGGCAGAGGCGCTTTCTTTACCCGCTCGCCTTTCTTGACATCCGTCACCTGATAAGATGCGCCGTCCAGATCCTTTTTGACCTTATCCACATCCTCCTGGCAGGTGAGGTTCTGCTTCTGGCTGGTGGTTCCGTAATACTTTGCCGTCAGCAGCTTTCTTTCCCCCGGTATTTTAAAGGAAGCGTCCAGCGTCCAGTATTCCTCCGGGATAAACGCGTTGATTTCATCCTCTCGGTCGCAGATCATACGCAGGGCAACCGACTGGACACGTCCGGCGCTTAAGCCCCTTTTAACCTTTGCCCACAGCAGGGGGGAAATCCGGTAACCCACCATACGATCCAGCTCCCGCCTGGCCTGCTGGGCATCCACCAGCGACATGTCGATTTCCCTGGGATGCTTCAGCGATTCCTTAACCGCATTTTTCGTAATTTCATTAAAGGTGATGCGGTATACCTTTTTACCCGTTTTTTCCAGGTTCAGCGCCTTGGTCAGATGCCAGGAAATCGCCTCACCCTCACGGTCGGGGTCCGTTGCGAGATATATTTTTTCCGCTTTTTTCACTTCCTTACGCAGATTGGCAAGGATATCTCCTTTGCCGCGTATGGTAATGTATTTCGGTTCGTAATCGTTTTCAATATCAATTCCCATACGGCTCTTGGGCAGGTCCCGGACATGTCCGTTGCTGGCCGCCACTTCGTAATTGGGGCCGAGGAATTTCTTGATCGTCTTTACCTTTGCAGGTGATTCTACTATTACAAGATATTTTGCCATACAGACTTATTATCTCCTTCTCTTTTGCGCCGGACGCATTCGCGCCGCGCACCTCATACCTTCCGTGCCAGACGGCACGCAGTACCGGTTCACAAACCTTACTCCGTCGATTCCTTGCCGTAATCAAAACAGCCAGCAATCGTGAATCACTATACACCATATTTTCTGCCGTGGCAAGGAATTTTATAAAAATATCAGGTTTTCTTTTCGAAAATATTAATTTTTACCATTCCTGAAAAAATAGCCTCCCTCCTGTCCCGCCGCTCCTTCCATATGCAGCTCCAGCAGCTGCTGCATGAGGATGGGAAGAGGAATGATACAGCCGCTTTTACGCATTTTTTCATAAAGCTGCCCCGGTGTCTGGGGGGTAAAATCAAGGCAGGCGGCCACCCGCTGCTTCAGGCTCTTCTCTTTCATGGGACGGTTTTCCTGGGAATTCCTCTCCCTTGGACAGTTCGATACCATCCGTTTTCCCGAAGGGATTTCCATCTGCCGCGGCCGGCAGTTTTGGCCCAGTTCTTCCAGAAGTGCCGACGGGCTGATTGCGACACCGGCTCCCTGCCTGATAAGCGTATTGCAGCCGCTGCTCAGGGCATCCGTTACCCGCCCGGGAATTGCAAATACCTCCCTGCCCTGTTCCAGAGCCATATCCACCGTAATCAGCGTACCGCTTTTTTCTCTGGCCTCCACCACGAGGATCAGGTCGGACAGGCCGCTGATGATACGGTTTCTGGGCGGGAACAGTCTTGCCTGGGGGAGGGTTCCCGGCGGATATTCGGACACAATTCCGCCCCGCGCAGGTATCCGGTCAAACAGCCTGCCGTTCTCCGCAGGATAACATACATCCACGCCGCAGCCAAGTACCGCATAGGTCCTTCCGCCGCAGTCAAGCGCCGCTTCCTGGCTGATGCCGTCAATCCCCCTTGCCAGGCCGCTTACCACCTGGACACCCGCTGCAGCCAGCGCGGAGGCAAAATATCTGGCCGCCTGTTTACCATATTCGGAACACATCCTGGCGCCTATCACTGCCACGCTCGGCGTCCCCTCTTCCGGGAGCCCGCCCCGAACGTAAATACCCTGAGGGGCATCCGGAATTTCCTGAAGCCTTGCAGGATACTCCGGATCAGAAACAGGGAGAAAACGGATTCCCCGTTTAAGAAGCATCTGATATTCCTGTTTCACATTTTTCTCTTTTCTGGCGCGTTGAAAGCTTTTCAGCTGGGCCGCAGACAGAAGCCCGGCCAGCTCCTGTTCTTTCATTTCATACACGGCCTGTGCGCTGCCGGCCCTCTTAAGCAGCCTGCCCGCTGTCACTCTGCCTATTCCTTCTATATTACATAGCCAGTAAGAAAATTCCCTTTCCGTCACCCTTTTTTCCTCCAGTATTTTCCATCGGCCATCCGGTAACAGGCCGCCTCGCTCAAATGAACCTGTTCGATAGTATCTTTTCCGTCCAAATCTGCCAGCGTACGCGCCAGGCGGATAATCCTGTGATATGCTCTGGCGCTTAACTGAAGTGCATGAAATAGCTGTTCCATATATTGCTGCTGCGCCAGGCCCAGACGGCAGTATTTCCTGATTTCCCCTGGTCCCAGCTGGGAATTAAAACGCAGCCCGGTTCCTGCATAGCGAGCCTCCTGCCTGGCTCTGGCTTCCATCACCTGCATTCTCAGGCTCCGGCTGTCTGCTCCCGTACCGGCATTTTCGCCTGCCAGTCCCGCAAAATCTATCCGTGATACCTCTGTAAAAATATCCATTCTGTCAAGAATCGGACCGGACACACGGTTCAGATACCGCTGAACCTCACCGGGCGTACAGCGGCACCTGTTTCTGTCAGGATAGTAGCCGCAGGGGCAGGGATTCATGGCAGCCACAAGCATGAAATCCGAAGGATATACATATGTACCGCTGTTTCTGGCAATCTGTACCCGGCGTTCCTCCATGGGCTGCCGCAGCAAATCCAGCGTGGCTCTTTTAAACTCTGTCAGCTCGTCCAGAAACAGGACGCCTCTGTGTGCAAGACTGATCAGCCCCGGCCTGGGCACCTGACCGCCTCCGGTGAGGGCCCGAGAGGTAACGGTATGATGCGGACTGATAAAAGGCCTGTTTTTAAGAAGCCCTGCCCCTTCTTCCATCAGTCCCGCCACACTGCGCACCTTCGTCACCTCCAGCCGTTCCTGGGTCGACAAAGGCGGCAGAATAGACGGGATGCAGCGGGCCAGCATGGTTTTACCGGAACCGGGAGGGCCGATCATGAGTAAATGATGAAAGCCCGCGGCGGCTACCACAGCCGCCCGTTTAGCGCCCTCCTGCCCGGAAACATCCGCAAAATCCGGCAATGTTTCAGCCAGGTCCGCTGTTCTTTCCATATTGGCTGCCACATTGCCTGACATGCTGTCTGCGTCTGTATTTTTTTCTGTTTTTTCCATATACATGATATCTTTATACAACAGGTTTTCCGGGACACCGTCACGGCACTGCAGAAGCTCTATCAGCTGTATGAGGCAGCCGGCCCCCAGAATTTTTATTCCTTCCACCAGCTGTGCTTCCGCAAGGTTTTCCAAAGGGACGATACACCGCTTTAAGCCCTGCTTCTTCGCTTCCAGCGCCATGGGAAGAATCCCCCTCACCGGTTTGATTTCCCCGCTCAGGCCCAGTTCTCCCGCTATCATGGAGTCCTTTACGTAATCCTGTGGGATCATGCCCGTGGAAACCAGTATTCCCACCGCCACAGGCAAATCGTAGGAGGTGCCCTCCTTGTGGAGGCTGGCCGGAGAGATATTCACTGTAATACGCACAGGAGGCAGCGCCGCCTCCGCATTTTTTAAGGCTACACGGATTCGCTCCCTGGCCTCCTTGACTTCGCTCCCCAAGAGGCCCACCATTTCAAAGCCCGGCAATCCCCTGGAAGCGTCCACTTCCACCCGGGCCAGATAGCTCTCCATACCATGCAGCCCGCCTGTATAAACTGTACTGTACATTTTTTTCTCCTGCAAATCAGATGAATGGCCTTGAAAAAGGCAACAGATAGTTGATCGATAAAAAGATTAAGATAATAAGAATAAATAAAGAAATTATAAATAAGAAAATACAAGATTGCAATTTGCAATTTCTTTTCAGAATAAGAAATCACGATACGAAGGAACTGCAAATTGCAATATTCTTTTGTGCTTCGTTACAGGTAGTGGACCTCCATTTTTTCGAAGCCCTCACGCAGCTTGTTCAGAGCCCTTTTTTCAATCCGGGACACATAGCTTCTGGAAATATCCAGCTTTTTGCCGATTTCCCGCTGAGTGACCTCCTCGCCGCCGTACAGTCCGTAACGCAGACAGATGATTTCCTTTTCCCGTTCCGTTAACAGGGTATCAATCAGGCCGGAAAGCTTGCCGAGACTTCTCTCCAGCTCCATCTGGTCCACAATGTCAGGCTGCTCCTGCGGCGTAACATCCAGCAGGCTGATTTCATTTCCTTCCCGGTCGGTGCCTATCGGATCATAAAGCGAAACCTCGCGGGATGTCTTTTTTTTGCTTCTGAGCATCATCAGCAGCTCGTTATCTATGCATCTGGCCGCATAGGTGGCCAGCTTGCTGTTTTTGGATGAATCAAAGGATTCCACCGCTTTGATGAGGCCTATGGTCCCAATGGATATCAAATCCTCCATATCCTCATCTACGTTCTGATACTTTTTTGCGATATGGGCTACCAGCCGCAGATTTCGCTCAATCAGTATCTGCTTGGCTTCCCTGGCTTTTACGCCGTCACTCCCCTGCAGCGCTTCCAGACACGCGCTTTCCTCCTCTTTCGACAGTGGTTTCAGAAAGGTTTTCAACAGGAGCCCCCATAGTCAATTTAATACTATTCTATGTGGCGCCAAAGCTTATAGTGCCAGTACTTTTCAAAACCTTTCAGGAGTCTTTCAGAATAAAAATTCGGAAAGCGCATAGTTACTGACGTCAATTCCATAATCAGTCAGCTTTAAAAATTCTTCGTGCACACCGTTTTTTTCCTGGGAATACCGTTCCAGCAGCCCTTCGTGCGTGAGCTTTTCCACCGGTCCTGCGTAAACCTCCTCCACAGTCCTGCCAAAGGCCTCACGGAACCGTCGGAGGGAAATACCTTCGGTAATCCGCAGGCCCAAAAACATGAATTCTTCCATCTGCTCCTCTGCGGACAGCGTCTGAACCGCCTGCTTCACAGGTGTGGCAAACCCTTCAGCTGCAGAACCGGACAGGTATTCCTTCATATCCGATGTATTGTTCCAGCGCACATTCTGCCGAAGGGAAGCCGCCCCCAGCCCGAAGCCCGCGTAGTCGGTCCGTTTCCAGTAGGAGAGATTGTGGCGGCAGGAAAAACCCGGCCGGGCGTAGTTGGATATCTCATAACGGCCATAGCCGGCTTCTGCCAGATACGCCTTCGTCTGGCTGTACATGAGACGGTCCGTTTCCTCATCCGGCAGGGGCGGATGTCCCGCCGCCGGTTTTTCCCCGCCGTAAAACGTATAAAACGGCGTACCTTCCTCAATGATAAGGCTGTAGGCGGAAATATGTTCCGGTTCAAGGGCTGCCGTTTTCTTCAGGGTATCCATCCAGGCCTGCGGCGTCTGGCCCGGAAGCGCCGACATGAGATCCACATTAATATTGGAAAAGCCCGCCTCTCTGGCCAGCTTAAAGCTGTTAAGGAACTCCCCCCAGGTATGGATCCGCCCCAGCGCCTTCAGTTCCCGGTCATTGGCCGACTGCAGTCCGATGCTGAGCCTGTTGATTCCCGCCCTGCGGTACCATTCCAGATTATCTGCCATAAGCGTTCCCGGATTGGCTTCCATAGTGATTTCCGGCGCTTCTTCCTCCGGGGCAAATGAAAAATTTTGCCGCAGGCATTCCATAATCCGGAAAAGCTCCTTCCCCGGAAGCAGGGACGGCGTGCCGCCTCCAAAAAAGACGGTCTTTACCACATAATCACTGTATAGCGGAGCCTGGGCCCGTATTTCCGCAAGCAGGGCTTCCACATATTCTGTTTTCGTCTGTTCATCTGCGGGGGCTGAAAGGAAATCACAATAAAGACATTTGCGTACGCAAAAGGGAATGTGTAAATAGATGCCAAGGGGGGCCTGCTTCATTTGTTCTGCTCCTGTTCCTCTGCCGGGCCGGCTTCCTCTGCTGTTTCAGAATAACAGAAAAAAGTCCGGCTGGGAAGAGTGTAAATTATAAAATGTTTGTAAACTCGGGGTTTCCCGTTATAGTCCAAAAACTGAACCTTTACGTTTTTTTATATCAATCAAGATAAATAAGCTGCTCTGATTTTATGCTTTTATGCCTTGTCTCACAGAAAAAGCCCATGGAAGCCATGGACTTTTTTGCTATTGTCCATTCGGAAGCAGACCTGCTGCGGAGGCTGACGACGGACGTTTTATAAGTCATTTACTTCTTATCATCAAGCTTCAGTACGCTCATGAAGGCTTCCTGTGGAATTTCCACATTGCCTACCTGACGCATGCGCTTCTTACCTTCCTTCTGCTTTTCCAGCAGCTTTTTCTTACGGGAGATATCTCCGCCGTAGCACTTGGCGAGAACATCCTTGCGCATGGCCTTCACGGTTTCCCTGGCGATAATTTTGCCGCCTACCGCCGCCTGAATTGGGATTTCAAACAGATGTCTGGGAATTTCGTCCTTCAGCCGTTCACACATTCTGCGGCCTCTCTCATAAGCACTGTCCTTATGGACAATAAAGGAAAGAGCGTCTACTTCTTCCCGGTTAATCAGGATATCAAGCTTCACAAGCTCTGACTGTTCATAGCCCTTCAGTTCATAATCAAAAGACGCATAGCCCTTGGAACGGGATTTGAGGGCGTCAAAGAAATCGTAAATAATTTCATTCAAAGGAAGCTCATATTTGAGCAGCGCCCTTTTTTCCTCCATATATTCCATGCTCAGATAACGGCCTCTGCGTTCCTGGCAAAGATCCATGATGGAACCAATAAACTCGCTGGTTACCATAATTTCGGCGCTGACAATGGGTTCTTCCATGTATTCGATTACGGAAGGGTCAGGCAGATTGGAGGGATTGGTCAGATCCATGACCTCCCCGTTCGTCTTATGCACCTTATAAACAACGCCCGGCGCCGTAGTAACCAGATCCAGGTTATATTCCCTTTCCAGCCTTTCTTCGATTACCTCCAGGTGAAGAAGTCCCAGGAACCCGCAGCGGAAGCCAAAACCCAATGCCGCCGAGGTTTCCGGCTCATAGAAAAGGGAGGCGTCATTGAGCCGCAGCTTTTCCAGGGCATCCCGCAGATCCGGATATTTTGCGCCGTCCGCCGGATACATGCCGCAGTAAACCATGGGATTTACTTTCTTATAGCCGGGCAGGGGCTTAGCGCAGGGATGTTCCGCGTTGGTTACGGTATCGCCCACGGCGGTGTCCTTTACATTTTTAATGGAGGCGGTGATATATCCTACCATTCCTGCGCTAAGCTCTTCACAGGGAATGAACTGGCCCGCGCCAAAGTAGCCTACCTCCACAACCTCCTCCTGCGCTCCTGTGGCCATCATGCAGACAGGGGTTCCTTTACTCACTTTGCCTTCCATAATCCGGCAGAAAATAATAACGCCTTTATATGGATCATACAGGGAGTCAAAAATAAGAGCCTGCAGGGGGTTGTCCGGGCTGCCGCCGGGAGCCGGGATCTTGCTCACAATCTGTTCCAGCACTTCATCGATGCCGATGCCGTTTTTAGCGGAAATCAACGGCGCGTCATGGGCTTCCAGGCCGATCACGTCCTCAATTTCCTCTTTCACCCGGTCCGGCTCCGCGCTGGGCAGATCTATTTTATTGATGACGGGGAATACGTCCAGGTCGTGATCCAGCGCCATGTAAACATTCGCCAGCGTCTGAGCCTCGATTCCCTGGGCTGCATCCACAACGAGCACCGCACCGTCGCAGGCCGCCAGGGAACGGCTGACCTCGTAATTGAAGTCCACGTGACCCGGAGTGTCTATCAGGTTGAGAATATACTCTTCTCCGTTTTTCGCTTTATATACGGTACGGACCGCCTGGGATTTAATGGTAATCCCTCTTTCCCTCTCCAAATCCATATTGTCAAGCACCTGCTCCTGCATTTCCCTGCTTGTCAGGAGCCCGGTCCGTTCAATGATCCTGTCCGCCAGTGTGGATTTGCCGTGATCAATGTGGGCAATAATACAGAAATTCCTGATTTTACTCTGATCTATGGACATATATTTCCTCCAAATCTTTTGCATACTTCAGGAACCGGCCTGATGCAGCAGGTTCCTTTATTCATAAAATATTAGGTTTTTCAGGCGCTCAGGGTTCTGCGCGCTTTACATTTTCACCTGCTAAGTATAGCAAAATCAGGGTTCCCGGTCAATACAAACCCTTACCGGATAATTCCAGATCGAGAATGTGGGCAATCGGTGCGCAGGCATTCCTGATTTCTTCCACCGTATTTGTCTGTGCACCCAGCTCTATCAGCAGGGAACGGGGACGAAGATGCATGTTATACCGGTAACCCTTCAGATAAATACGTCTTGTCAGTCCCGGGTAATACTCATTTGCAATCACCTGCATCTGGAAGGAAAAAGCCAGATTATCGTCTATGTATGGGTTTTGTAAATACTCAATTTCTCCGTGGGCTATAGTATAGGACAGTCCGTTAAAAAACATAAATTTCGCCGTGGGTTTTCCGTTCAGATCCATAACCAGCTTCCTGCCCTCCAGCACTTCATCCCTGTGCAGGTCAATCACCACTTCAATGGTGGGATTTTCCGCAAGCACCTGCTCTATGGCGGGCAGCGAATTGGAATAAGCATAGTCTCTGGCTTCCACATCGTATTCTCCGGTGTGGTGAATCACATTATAGCCGTACTCCTCCCGCAGTATCTGTGCCAGCAGTTCCCCGGCGCCCATAATAGTCGTGGAAGAATCCCCTGGTACGGAATCCACAAAATCCTCCTGGGAATGGGTGTGATAAATCAGGATTTGCGGCACATCCGGATTTTTTGTAATCGCCATGGTTTTGCCAAGCAGGGAATCCAGGTTCAGACGGGCGGGGCTGGCCTGCGTGGTAGCATCAACGGCATAAAATTCCTTAATCAACGCGTCAAAATCCTGATAATAGCTCCAGTTGTATTCCTGGCTTCTTCCTGCCGCCCTGATAAAGCCGAACTGATCTGCTGACGGGACCGGAGTTTCCTCCTGTTCTGCACTTTCCTCTTCCTCCGGCCGGCCTGTCTGATTTTCCTCCTGGAGCAGCTGCGTCATTTTATCATCCAGCTGTATTCTCCCTTCAGATGTTTCCGGCACCTCCAGCGCATCTCCGTCCTCGCTTTCCGTATATTCACTCGCTCCCTCCAACAAAAGGATCCGTTCATAGGTGCTTCCACTCTCCGTCTGCAGCCCACCGTCCTCCTGGCTTCCCGCATAGGCAAACAATGGGACCTGCTGTCCCAGCATATTGAGAAACCAGCTTCCCTGTGTACTGCTGCGGTCCGCAAAAGCAAAGGAAGGAAGCCATACATTCAGCACGCTTTCTTCCGCTTTCCCTGCCAGCGCTTCCTTCCATGAGAAACTGCTCCCTCCGCCTCCGTCTGAGGAGCTGCGCCCTGTGAACAGAAAATCCCCCAGGGCAATTACAAGAAGCACAAGCACACATTTATGAAAAATATTTCTTCCGTTCCATTTTTTATTCATAGAAGAATATATGCACCTGCGCTTCTCAATTATGCAGACAATCAGGCAATATCCAGCGCAATGTTGATCGCCTCGGAAATTGTAAAGCTCAGACGTTTTACCGTTTCGTCAATATCCTTGCTTGTGACGTACATATTGTTCAGTTCAGACATGGCCTTGGGATGCTCGCGGTTAAAAAAATGTCCGCTTTCCCCGTATTCCTGCAGCATGCTTTCTATGGCATCGCCTACAATGGTCGCCGCATCAACTACGGTGGGCACGCCGATGGCAATCACAGGAACTCCCAGGCTTTCCTTTGTAATGGCATTCCGGTGATTTCCCACCCCGGATCCGGGATGGATGCCCGCATCTGAAACCTGGATAGTGCGGTTTAGCCGCTTCGTGCTTCTTGCCGCCAATGCATCCACCACTATCAGGGCATCCGGCTTCGTCTGATCAACCACGCCTTTTACAATCTCCGCAGTTTCCATACCGGTCATTGCCGTAACGCCTGGGACAATGCTGCTGACCTGATGCATTTTTTCCCTGCCATAGGCGGCTTTGCCGTATTCCTTAATCACATGCCTGTTGATAAACAGATTATCCACCACCTCCGGCCCCAGGGCATCCGCAGTGACATCCCGGTTTCCCAGGCCTACCACCAGAATAGACTGTTCTTTTTCAATCTCCGGGATCAGCCTGCGCAGCTGCTTTGCCAGCTCCTCGGAAACTTCCCGGTGGTAATCCTCATCCGGCTCTATCAGTGCCGGCGCTTCCAGTGTGACATAGGTACCCATCGGTTTCCCCATGGCTTTTGCTCCGTTTTTAGTATCAATGATGACACGGGTAATCTGCACCTCGCTCTTCTCACTCCGGGACTCCTCCACCCGTACCCCCCGCAGCTCTCCGTCTGCATCCGTAATACTTTCCCTGGCTTCCAGCGCCAGGTCCGTTCTTACCTGAAAACAACTCATCTGTACTCTCCCGCTTTTCCCTTTTTATATTTTGATTATTCGTGCTATGGTAACAGTTCAGACGAGTCTGAACTGATTCGTAATGACTATTTTTTGCAAAAATAAGCAAATTATGTATTGACATATAACAACACGTCAGATAGAATATATTCGTATGTTTCCATTAGAACGACCGTGTCCGGGTTTAATGAAACATTTTCATAAAGAATGGAAAATTTCGCTTGAAAATGGAGGTGAAAATCTTGGCTAACATCAAATCTGCTAAGAAGAGAATTCTGGTTAATAAAACCAAAGCTGACAGAAACAAAGCTATCAAATCTGGTGTAAAGACTTCTGTTAAGAAGGTATACACTGCTATTGAAGCTGGTGATAAGGCAGCTGCTCAGGCAGCTCTTCTTGCTGCTACATCTACAATTGATAAAGCAGCTACCAAAGGTGTATATCACAAAAATACAGCATCCAGAAAGGTGTCTCGTCTTTCCAAAGCTGTAAACCAGATGGCATAATTCAGATATACAATAGTTTATACAAAAAGCCCTGTCCTATACCGTCATGTAGGACAGGTTTTTTTTGTGTTTTCCGGCACCTTTCTTCCTGTCAATGCATTTGAAAAGCTGATGGTCTTAGCATTAAGCTCCACCCAGGCCGGGATAAAGCCGGACTGTACGGCATTTCTCACCGATTTCACATTTGCCCAGGCCACACAGTAGTACGGGACCCTGCCTGCGGCAAGAATTTCAAGCGCCAGCCTGCTTGTCAGGGCTGAAGCAATTCCTTGCCGTCTGTATTCAGGCAATACATCAATTCCTATCTGCCACATCGTATCACAATCGGCGGAGCATCCGGCAAGTCCCACCAGCCTGGCACCGTCATATGCGCCGACAGCAAGCACATCCAGTTCCCTGCATCCACTGGTAAGCGCATTGCTCCATTCCGGGACATAAAATTGCGTTAAATCCTCCGGCCTCAGCATTTCCATCCGGAAGCCGCATTCACGTTCCTTTAGCCGTTCCACATCAGGAAGAAAAAATTCCGCCATAAAACAGATACACATACCATCCCTGCGAAACGCATCATTCAATAAATAAATATTAGGGGTGCCAAAACAGTGCCCCGGTTCAAATTGTTCCAGATACTTTTCTACAGTTTCTTTTACTGCCGGATTTACGGAAGCGACAATATTGCTGCCGTAAGAAATCAGATTACAGTAGGCAGGCAGTGCCAGATTTCTTCTTGCCCCCTTATTTCCGGTGGAAATTGTTACTATGTTTTCACTGCGGAAAAAGTCCTCCGGACTGCAATTCGCTTCAAGTGCAGACTGTTCCGTCGCAATCCGCATAATATCTTTATTCGTCATTGTGCTGCTCCATTTTATTTTTACTTTACCGGTCTCCGCGTTTTCCGGCAAGCATGTAGCCATCATATACCATTGTTACATTTTGAGAATCCGGCATGGAAAAACCGCATTTCCTATAAAATTCATAGTTTTCAGGAGTGGTTCTTGCAGACCAGTTCCCGCACGGCAGCTTCTGCAGACAAAGGGAGATGAGAAAGCTTCCCAGGCCTTTTCTCCTGTATTCCGGCAAAATCATTAAATCCTGAACAGAAGCGACCATTACCTTGTCAGACACCACTCTTACCATTCCCACCAGTTCTTCTTTATTCCATACGGTAAATCCCCATGCCGAATTGCGAAGGGCCTCCGTGAATTTTTCATTCTGCCGCTGAGGAAGTTCTTTGCCGCACCAGCCAATTTTTTCATACAGTCCCCGTAGAAGCTCCGGCGCTATACCCTCTATTCCTTCCCGGATCAGCAGTCCTTTATAGTATTGATACATGGGCTTTTCCTCTTTTATATTTATGCTTTATTTCCGGTTCCTTAAAATTGCCATTCCTGCATAGTGAAGCACATTAAAATGTTCAGGCGCCTCCGCTTCCAGCATTTGTCTGTGTTCTAAATTAAATGCCTCCACCTCTTCCCGGGAAAGCGACGCTCCGATTCCACGGCAGGCACGGATGCGTCCATTCCAGCTTTCGCGCGTAAACGGTACCTGAAGATCAAAAACCTCATTTTTTTCCAGCTCAAAATATTCACCATAAGCCTTCGGAACAGCAATGGGATGTCTGGTTTCTCCGCAACCGGACCAGGAGGGATTATATTTAAGAACCAGTCTTTCACTTTCTCCGGCAATCCGGTCCTCAAAAGGCAGCCATGCCATATATAAGATCACAAAGCGGCCGGAAGGCTTCAGTATACGGGAAAGCATGGGCGCAAGCGTCTCATGGTTGAAATAAAAATAGCATTGGCAGGCAGTAATCACATCGAAGCTGTTTTCAGGAAAATCCATGTCCTCCGCACCAATGCTCATAAAACGGATGTCCATATCCGCTTCCGCAGCCAGCCGCTTAGCTGTCTCAATCTGGTTTTCTGAAATATCGGTTCCGGTAAACTCCGCGCCATAAGAATACAGGCAGCGCGGGAGAACTCCTGTTCCCGTCCCGATATCAAGCACCTTCTGGCCATCTCTGCACAGTCCCTCATCCAGAATCCGCTGGTAAAACTCCTGCGGATAAATATCCCTGTATTTTGCATAATCTGAAGAGGTCTTACCCCAGTCGAAAGCCTTTCCTCCATCAATCCCTTTATCAATTATCATCCTTTTCCTCATTCTTTCCGATACGGCGCAGTCAGCTCAATATGGTTTCCTTCACTGTCCTCAAATTCCGAAACCCAGTTCTGTCCAATCTGCTTTAATGGAAATACAATTTTCAAGCCAGACAGCTTATTTTTCAGGATGTCAAGGGAATCCACCTCCAGGCTTGGCAGACAGTTGCTTCCAAATATGTGCTTTTCTTCTGCTTTTCCATAAGCAAAAAGGCCGAGTCGGAAGCCATGGATGTCAAAAACACTGTAAAGTTCATCTTTTTCTGTAACCGGCTGCTCCAGAAAAGCTTCATAAAAACGGATAGCCCTCTCCATATCCCTGACACAAAGGTATAACGATTTCACGGTACAATTCATTGCTATCTCTCCTCATTTCTGCCCCTTCTGCTGAAAATCAGCCATGATAACGGCTGACTCTGACACCATGGATATTCATTACCCGAACCCGCTTTGCGTCAGGCGTCAGAGTATAAAGAATATTATCAATTTCCATCACCGGGATGCTTCCGGTTGATTTCAACTCACAGATATGGCCATTGGACTCTAAAATGCTTTTTACCGCACTGATGCACTCCTCGCCATTGGGAAACATTGTTTCCGTTTCTATAAAGATGGTATCCTGTCTTTTTCCTGTCTCTGAACCACTCAGAAATCTGCTCAGCCCCTTCTCCGGCACCACTTCGATTCTGCATGCAGTAAGGCTGCGTATAAAAGCGTTTTCAGCGGGAACTGCATTCAGTACCTCTTCAAATTCCTTTCTTTCTTCAGGCAAAAATATTTCATCCCATTTACCATCCCGGCAAAGCAGCCAAATCAGGCACACATCCGCATCGGTAAGGATATTCTTTAAGACGGCGTTTTTCAGTAAAACCTTTTCACTTCTGTAACGGTTGAAATCGCTCCGGTATGCATTTTCTTTGATGCCATTCATACGATAATCGCAGTCCGATTCCAGCAGTGAGGGTATCACATCCATCGTTCCGGCATCTATCAGTGCCTCCAGCTTCTTTTGCCGCATATCGGCACAGACTTTTCCCGGCAGCCCGGCAATGGCATCCATCCAGCTCTGCAGCGGGTAATATCCTGACTTATCCTTAAAAATACTACCGAAACTCTCTGCTGCCTCCATGTTTTTACCGAGCGCATATTCCCCATTTTTTTCTTCCAGCTTACCATCTGTAAGCAGTTCAAGGAACCGGGCAGCAACAAGGAAGTGGTTTTTTCGGTTCTGCTCCGATCCATGTCCTGTTGTCTCCTCCCCATTGAAGGAAAGTATAACATACCTGTCTGTTAATAAATTTTTGCTCATTTGTATACCCCTTTCGAAATTACAGTCTGCATCTCATTGTCTTCTGAACATCTGAAAAACCCATTTTCTCATATAGCCTGCTTGCTCCCTCGTTGCCTGCAAGAACCCCCAGTTCTATATATTCCAGATTTCTTTCCTTGGCCCATGCTCTGGCCTGCTGGAGCAGCATCGTACCGATACCCTGATCCTCATTCCTTTTATCCTCCGGCCAGCTGCTATTTATGTCTGCGCTTAACGGCAAACATTCCAAGCGCTGCTGTGGCAATTATGCATAAACCGGTTACGATATATATGACAGTACTGTTTCCTATTTTACCTGCAATAAAAATACTGGTTGGACCGTCAGCTCCTCCGATAATGCTGACAGCAGTGTTATTTTCCCATAAACACATGATGCTTGCGGCAATTCCTGCCACGCTGATAAGTGATAGTATAATCAATCCTGTTTTGAGTCCTTTTTTCATTGGTTTGTCCCTTTCTGCTTTTATTTGTTGGCCGTAAAACCAATTTTTAATGTACTTCCTTCCAGTACTTCACTTTTACTGCAGGTTATGGGCAGCTTCTGGTTTTCTGAAAATCCGAGGGTTTCACCCGCATGAAGTGTTACATTTCCGTCAAGTACATAATAAACGATGTCGAGCAGGAAATTGCGAAGTTCTTCCGGCTTTGCGTCCGCTTGCAGCACCTCCATCTCTTCCTTGCCGAACATCCGCATTCCATAGGTATAGGCGTTCCAGGTCTTTCCCTCCTGATATAGGCCGAAATAAATCCAGTTGAGTACCGGAAGGCCGCCGTCTGTCAGCATCTGCGCCGCATCCAGGTAAAACCGGGGCTGAAAAACGGTACCGCTGGTATATACACCCAGAACGGTTTCCTGTTTACAGCAGGCAGCAATAAATTTTACAAGAAGCTTCCCCCTCTCCAGAACCGGCGCCTGATTTCCCAATACAGCTACCAATATCTGCGCCGTATGAGCCTTTGCAGCTGCCACAGCTCCCGGCCACATATAATTATTTGCAGCATTTGCCACTGCTTCTTCCTCCGGCACCGGAGCTTCAATCAGGCTGACTGCGGCCATCATATCATCGACGCATATGACAAAAGAGGTATTATCTGCGTTTTCTTCTCCGTCTTCAGCCTCATTCTCATCCGCATTCCAGTCAATATCCCAGTCAGTTTTCAGATCTGTTTTCAGTTGTGAAAGGTTCCATTCCGGCTTTGAAAGCAGCACAAATCCCAGAAAGGAGCCTGCCTGGCTGTCATTTCCTTCCTTATTTTCTGCACTGTCATGATCCTTTTCCATTTTCCCGGCTTCGTATTTCTGTGCCTGTTCCATCCAGTAGCTGCGTATCATTTCAACCATTGCTATGGCTTTTTCTTTCGCAGTCGTTTCTTCATAAGGCTCCATTTCACTGAAAACGTGACCACAGTGCTCTGTTTCACCCGGTTCATAGCCGCCGCATACTCCCAGAAGCCATTTACCCAGAATACTTTTCTTATACTTAAATATATAATAATGCAGCTCATGTAGGTCGAACTCACCCGCCAGTTCTATTTTGGCAGGTTCTTTTCCCAGCTCGTCCGGATGGGCAAGCCATTCTTTCATGCTTTCAAGCGCGGCATTTTGCTGTTGATTCATAAATATCCTCCGACATAATATCCTGTCTTTTCTATAATTTTCATCTGCTGTATTGATATCCTGTATCTTAGCGGTTTAATTGAACAGATTTTTCACAGATATCTTTTTAGCGCCACACAGCTCCGTCTATTTTGGGTGACAGTCCAAGTGTTTTTAAGAGATTACGGTATATGAGAAGTTGTGCAGCATCTGCAGGATGACAGCCGTCATTGCTGCAGCCACAGCCAAATAAAATTTCATCGATTTTCTTTCCGGAAAATAATAGATATTCCATGATATAATTATAATTATCTGCCAGGAGAACACCTTCTTTTTCAGCTACATCAATAATTATGTTAGCTACGTCCTCCATATGGTACAGACGGTTTACATAAGCTTCATTCATTACAGTTGAAGGGGTCGGTGTAAAAACAACCATCTCTTTTCCCTTCTCCCTGAAAAAACGAATCATCCATGAAAGATTATCCCGAAGCTCCTGCATACCGTTTTCTCTTTTCCTGTCATTTGCCCCGAAAAAAAGGAATATAATATCGTCCCTATCTTCGCAGAAAAGCTGTTCAATCCCATTGCGCAATTGTCCGGAAGATGCGCCGCCACAGCCGTTATTTTCCAGTGTACACCCAGGGAATTTATCCTTCAAATAGGTTTCAAAACTGCCCCACCAGCTGTTTGGAGCAATCCTTCTCATAAAATTTTCTTCTCCGTCACAAAGAATAACCTTATCCGTTTTCCAGCTTCCAGAACTGCCGGCACCAGCCGCCAGGCTGTCACCAATAATATTTATATGCGCTCCCCGCTGCAATAATTGTCTGATTTCTATTCGCATTAAGCCTCCTTTGCTGCATTCAGGATATGCTGTTCCAGCCAGCCGGCGACTCCGTCCGCATCATTGTCTGCACAGACCTCATCCGCAAGCCTTTTTACGTCATCGATTGCATTTTCCATGGCCACACCGATGCCGCATCCCTGCAGCATTTCCATATCATTATAATCATCACCGAAAGCCACAATTTCTTCCGGGTCGATCTGATAATGCGCGGCAATTTCCTTCACTGCCCGCATCTTTTCCGCTTTTTTGTTCATTATCATTGCTACTGTATTTTCAGACAGCTGTATATACAAATCCTGTGGAAGAAGCGGCTCGTAGCGCTTCATGTCCTCCACCGATGCCGCCTCCAGCAATAGCTTATCCGCTTCCCCAAAGGGCAGATCCGTAAAATCCGTAAGTGTATATTCTATACCCTCCCAGATATTTCCGGGATCAAAATTCACATACAGCCGGTCCTGCATTTCCACACTGACATGGAGTCCGGGATGCGCATCCTGGAGAATGGAAATGATTTTTCCCGGATTAGGTATCCCGAACCCGGAAAAGGGTTCATCTCCCAGCTTTACAACAGCGCCATTGTGAAAAATTGCGCCGTCATAATCCGACTCGGAAAGGAAATCCTTCACAGCCCGGATTGGCCTGGCAGTTGCAATAATGAACAAAAGGCCTTTGTTCCTGCATTCTGTAATTATTTTCCTGGAATATCCGGATATGGTTTTATCTGTGCGAAGATAGGTGCCGTCCAAATCCGTTACTATCATTTTAATATTCTTCATCGATCCTGCCTCTCACTATTTCCTGCTTTTTCCGGTTCGATACTGTACAAACCATCCATAATTACAGCATTTTCAATGTTCCAATTCCGTTTCCTGTTTATAAATGCTGCTGACAAGCGCAGGTTATCTGTTTCCCCCTGCAAATTCACCCATATGTATATCCAGGACAACCCGCATGGGACTGATAATGGCATCTTCTTTCCTGCAAACCCATTTTTCGTGATGGATACCCTCCACCGTATTTCCGTCTTCAATAACATCTCCATATTCAAACAGGTATGCCGCCAGGTTCCGCATAAAAACAACTACCTGGTTTGGTTCCAGATTTTTACAGTGGCACTGCAGATCCGGCAGTCCAATGGGTGTCAGCCCCAGTGTGTCAAACAACATCTCATTTGTTCCGGTAATATTAAAAAAACGTACATTCAGGCCGCCGTCCAGAAAATGAAGCTCCGGGGAATTCCAGGAGGAATGCTCGTAAACCTCTCTCGGCAGCAGGTTCTGGCTGTGCGGCCAATAGATACCGATACAATCCGGAAACAGTTCAAGAACAGCATCCGCATAATCGGCCAGAATTCCATACTGTTCCAAAACAGGCAGCCCTGCCGCCAGCATGTTGCTTGCCATAATTGAATAACGGCATCTTGCAATAAAAGCTTCTTTCTCAGGGCAGCTCCAGAACTGTGCCCGAACTGCTTCATCAAATTGGGCTGTATCAAAGGTATCCGCCCCATAAAGAATCAGCTGGGATGGAAATTCTCTTTTTTCCTTTTCGTAATAGACCTGGTGCTCCCACAGCACAAAGGATTTCAGTTCGGATGGCTTCTGCGGCATATTCTGTTCTTCAGCCAGTTCCGTCACCATTCCGAATTTTTCAGTCAGCTTTGCACAAACAGCCTCCGCCGTCGGCATGATAACCGGATTTTCAAACAACGGGATAAAAAAATAAACAGAGGACCATCTATCCGTAAAACCATTTTCCTTTTTTTCCATTTTGCTCCTATCCGCACACCGAAGGTGCGCCTGCTATTCAGGGAAATTGAATATATTCTTCTTTATGATATTTTCCTGCCGATCTTTTTATCAAGCCTCCATGCGGGGGCGGGGCCGTCGTCTCCCCAGTATTCATCAACGCTTATAATCCTGTTATCTTCCATCCGGAAGAAGGATACCACATGAAAGGATAGAGTGCCGTCCTTTGTATGAACATGGGCCGCTGTGATCATCGTATCTCCGGCACACTCCATGCGCTGTATGCTGCCGTCCCATTCGCCGGGATATTCGCAGTTTGCCCTGACAAATTCATGTACGGTAAATTCTTCATCCGTGTTATGCCATCTGATAAGGGCGTCTTCCCTAAAAAATTCAGGCAGTGTTTTTTCATCCTGCTCCAGTACAGCCTTCCAGTAATTTTTAAGGAAAATTTCTTTTTGTTGGATATCGCTCACAGCTTTTATGCCTCCTTTTTTATCCATCTTAACAGATATTTATTAAGATTTTATGTAAAATCTGCATTTTTCTCCCCATTCCGAATCATGAAGAAAAATAATGCTTTCTGCAGGTTCTTTTTCAGTCTGCAGGGGCATTTGCCGCATTCAGGGCTTTCTTCAAATCCTCCATATACACCTTCTGCTGTCTGGCAAGATACATTCCCGCAAAGGGCTTCATCCACATCTTTTTTGCGGTCACCTTTTCCGTAAAATCAAGCATCGTGCCTCTCTGTGTCTGTTCCAGAATACCGATCCAGTGTCCCTGGATATTTTCGTTTTCCATATCGAACTCATAGCGGTTCATGGGCATACATACTGTAATCGTAAAGGTCGTAGCAAAGCCGTCACGTGTATATTCCCGGAACGTCTTTCCAGGCTCCAGGATTTCTATCCTGTCCAAATCACTGCGCCAGGAATAATTTTCCAGGCTGGTTATCAAATCCCATACAGCAGCTATGCCCGCGTTCACTTCTTCTTTTCTGTTTGCTTCCGCCATGTCTGATTTTCTCCTTATAAGCTGTTTTATTTGATAAGCTGTATTAAATCTGGTAAAAAACTGATTTCATATGCAGGCTTTATGGAATGGTTATAAACTTTCCTGCTGCGATTATACCAGCAGGTATCCATTCCTGCCTCATTTGCACCAACTATATCTGTACTTATGGAATTCCCCACCATCAGGCAGACGGCCGGATTATTCACGTATAATGTATTTAGAATACAGGAATAAAAAGCTGATGACGGTTTGATTGCGCCCACTTCTTCTGATATAAATACATGGGTAATATAATTCATAAACGGAGATATACGAGATCGCTGTATCTCTGCCAGACCGTTTGTGGCAAGTATCAGCTGGCAGTATTTTGACAGTATCCGGCACACTGCAATGGCACCGTCTTCCGGCCAGAACTCTTCTTTATACTTCTGAAAATACAGTGCGCTCAGTTGTTCCGGCGGCATTCCCGTTTTGATTTTCTCTTCCAGATGGACAAATCGTTCTACTGCATAGCTGCGGTAATATTTGTGATAATTTTTTAGTATGTCTGCATTGTTTGTATTATCAAGATCATATTTCAACCAAACTTCATCGCATATCTCAATAAAAAGCTTTTGGAGCCTTTCCTCCGGTACGATTTTACAAGCTTCCATCGTCCTGAGAAAAGCATTCAGCTCGCATTTTTCAAAATTCAAAAGAGTATCGTCCACATCCAGTATCAGGTATTCATATTTTGCCATCTTATCCTCTTTTTGCCTCGTCAGTCTACCAGCTTTTATATTGTAACTGTTTCATTATATGAACCCGCTATTATCATTATTTCATAATGATTTACATATTATAGAATACCATATCCGCGCAAAAATGAAAAATGTTTTTATAAACAAAATCGGTATTTTCCAACAGCCCCCTGACTACTTATTCTGTCCCAATGCCCAGACACTCATTGTAAAATGCCTCCGCTTCATCCAGCAGCGGAATCAAAGTCTCTTCGTTATATGTTTCCGTCGCCGGATAAACAACATCCAAAAGAAAATAAGTCCAATATTCATTGAAATCTTCACAGGTCCGCTCTCCAATCCTGTCATTTCCATGTCGGAATTCTTCATAAGCAGCATTATATAACTTCTTTATAGTAAGCTTCAAACTCCGCAAAATTGGATGCCGATTTAATTATTTTATCCTGCTCATCCATACACATCTTAAGTTCTTCTTCCGTAACAGAATACCCATTCTGTACCGCATAATAATATTGTTCCATCTGACCCGACAGCTTTTTCCTGACTGCCTGAACCACTTCCCGCCTCGGACTTACGTTTTCTGCCTGGTTAAGCATTTCTAACGCAAATAATGCCCGCAGGTCAGTTAAACTATAAGAGATATTCCAATCTTCTAACTGTAAGGTAAGTTGGATGATACTTTTCAATCGCTCCGGATCCGATATATCTAATTCATTATCCGAGATTGCGTCAGCTTGGAAAACAGTTGATGTTGAATAAAAATAATGTGCAAAAAAATCCGCATTTTGATAAATTGTTCCATCCTCTGTTTCAACATACCACTTGTCTCCAGAAGAACCCATCTGAAAAAAGTAAAAGCTTTGTTTGGATTCATCATCGTATCTTAATGTCACAACATAATAATTTAGTTCACGCCGAACAGTATCCTTTACCGAAGTATCCAAAGGAACAACCTCTTCAAGCGCTTCGACAAACGTACTGAAATCTCCCCACAAACTGTTTTCAGATGCACGTATTTTTAATCCATTAACCTGAATCATATTGATCTCTTTATCAGGAATTCTTATATTTTTTTCGTTCTCCAAATAACAGCCTGTTGTTATTGAAAACAAAATAACTGTTATTATGCCAAAAGACAAAGCTTTTATCTTATTATTGCACATATATGTTTTCCTTCCTGATTTAAGGCCTATAGTGTCGCATTTGCATCATAACACATCAAATGTCTTTTCTGTTTAAAATGGCCTGAAATAACTTTTTTTGACTGCCAATAGTTCTTTTCAGTCCTGTTCAAAAAGACTTGTATTATTTTGCTCTTTATGGAAATCAGAAAAGCGGCCACGCCAAAGAAATGACATGACCGCCGCTGCAGGAAAGAGAATCCCCCAATTACTTATTTTTATCTTCCGCAATCAGTTTACGCAGTGCGCCGATACCGGCGCGGATAGCCGCCTCCGTGTCGTGCTCCACAGGATTATACAGGCCCGCCTTCTCTCTTTCCTGATTTGCCACCACAAGGAATACGGAACCGCAGCGGACTTTCAGATAATCCGCAACCACAAAGAGTGCCGCGGACTCCATCTCGGAGGCCTTGCAGCCAAGGCGCAGCCACGCCTGCCATTTATTTTCCAGCTCATAGCTGACAGGCATGATTTCCGGTTCATGCTGTCCATAAAAGGAATCCTTGCACTGCACAATCCCCTTGTGCCAGTCATGGCCGCTCTCTTTTGCCGCCGCAATCAGGGCATTTACCACATCGATGTCCGCTACCGCAGGAAATTCAATAGGGGCATATTCCCGGCTGGTCCCTTCATTGCGGATCGCTCCCGTGGCTATGACCAGATCGCCGCTTTTCACATCAATATCCATACCGCCGCAGGTACCGACCCTGACAAAGGTATCAGCTCCCGCTTTTACCAGCTCTTCCATGGCAATGGATGCGGACGGACCGCCGATTCCTGTTGAAGTTACGCTTACCCTTTCTCCGTCCAGATACCCGGTATAGGTGACAAATTCCCTGCTGTCCGCCACAAGCTTGGGAGAGTCAAAAAAAGCGGCTATTTTTTCACAGCGCTTCGGATCTCCCGGCAGGATTACATAGCGCCCCACGTCCCCCATTTTTATTTGCAGGTGATATTGGATTCCGTTTTCCGTATATTTCATCTTTGCTCCTGTCTGCGCGCCGCAGCGCGCCCATGAATAAGCCGGACGGCATTCCTGCCCCGGGCTTTACACTCTCATACCTTCTCCAGCCCATATTCCAGGGCAAGCAGCCTTGCATAATATGGGACATCGTCAATTTCATAGCTATCGAAATTAAAACACCAGAATGAACAGCCTGTATGAGCCGCTCCGTCTATCGTCCAGTGCAGCCTGAATTTACAGTATTCCTTCGTCGAGCCCTGAAAACCGCAGTAACGGCAGCTGTCCTCTTGCATTGGTTTCTTTATACCTTCCGGCAGCTCCTGTATAAAATCTGCATAATTATCCATATACTTAAGTTTCAGGGACAGCCGGAATTCTGCGTCCCCCATGGCCGTATAGCCAATCGGTGTGATACGGGCAATCCGTTTTCCCTTATAAGTATAATCTCCATCGTACCGGACGCCTTTGTATTTCTGCATTTCCAGGAAAAAAGCTTCATTAAAATGCTTTAGCCGGCTGTCATAACCCTGATACTCCGCTTCATCGTTCACCCAGGTTAAAAGCGGCAGCTGTGTGAGATCCGCAGTGATTTTATAATCAAATCGGTAAAAATGGTGATGGAATTCCTGGGGACTCAGCTTAATAAGCGGCCTGTTCACATCATTATCCCTGCTACGGAACTGATCCAGTACCTTCCAGCATTCACAGTAAGCTTTAATGGTGTCAATCATTCTCGGATCCTCCGGGAATTCCACCGTAAAATGTTCGGCGCTTTTATTAATCACGGTCCCATTAAAATCCGATACCTGAAAGCCGAATTTCAACAGTCTGGAAATTACAAGGCCGTATTTTGTAACAACAGGCAGCTTTCTGATTCCGCTTCGGAACTGCTCCGCGTTAACAATCAGACTGTGACTGGAAACCTCACCGTTTTTAAATAGTGCGTTCAGCGTATCCACGAACCGTTGAATCGATCTGTAGCTGTTTCTGGCCAGATTATGATCCGCATTGCTGATTTCAAGAAGCATCAGTCCATAGGCCTCAGGTTCCTTGGCCATATCCAGATACACAGCCCTTGCCAGGCGGCACAGCCTTTCGAAGCATTCCCGATAATCCTCCGGCAGCCCTGGCTTCAACGGATACTCCGCAGGCACAGGTATGATCTGTGCGGCAAATTCCAGCGCCTGACGCTGTGAATGATATTTAAAAGTCTCTTCCATTTCTTTTCCCCAAAAATCCCTTTCTCTATTCCCCTTACGGCTTACTGCAATGATGCCCCAAAGATTACTGTTCAGCCGCTTCGACTTTCTCCGTCCAGACCGAGGTTCCGTCCGATATAAAATCAGTTGCCAGCTGCTCCCCTTCTGAATAAAATGCCTGTACTCCGCATTCCTTCAGGCGTCCTGCGATTTCCTCATTCATGGACTCGGGACTTTCCTCCCGGCTGCCTGTAATAATTCCGTACCGCGGTTTTACCTTTTCCAGGAATTCTTTTCCTGTGGAATCCGTTTTTCCATGATGTCCCAGCTTCAGGACGTCAGCTGATATCTCCCAGCCGCTTTCCAGCAGTCTGGCTTCCGCTTTCTTTTCCATATCACCTGTCATGAGAAATGCGGTTTTTCCATAACAGAACCGCAGAACCATGGAATTATTATTATCCTTTTTCTTATATAGCTTATCCGGAATCCATACCTGTACTTTTGCTGCCCCAAGCTGCAGTGCCTCCCCGCCGGAAAGGTCAACCAGTCTGGCACCGTATTTCTCGGCCAGGGCAGGTACATCGATGGATTCATAAGTAACAGAATCCGCTGCCGACAGATAAATGCATTCGGTGGAAAAATCGGCCAGGACAGCCTCCAGGCTTCCTGTATGATCCTTATGCCCATGTGACAGGAAAATCCCTTTCAGCGAATCCACACCCTTCTGTCTGAGAAGCCTGGAAATCAGGGGGTAATCCTCTGCTTTTCCGGTATCGCACAGATAATAGCCATCCTCCGGAAGCTTCAAAAGAAAAGCATCGCCTTTTCCTATATTAATAAAGGAAAGAATCATCTGATTTTCTGACGCTTCGGTGGTTTCCCGGGCATCAGCCGACGCGCAGGAGGAAGGAAATCCGCCGCCCTCTTCCGTCGGGCCGCCCCTGTTTGCACAGCCTGTAATTAGCATCACTGTAAGAATAATGCAGATAAAGCAGGTTATTTTTTTTATCGGTCCGGTTCCGGTCTTTCTTTTTATAATCATTTTTCCTCCGAAAGCATCATTTTTTCAGGCTCTTGCAGGATTTCCAGTGTCAATGGCTGATCGTTTCCTGATAATACAGCGGCATACCCGCAGCAGGGTATGCCTCTCAGTTTATATTATTAAAGCAGCGGTACGAATCAATGAGCGCCGGCTTTATTTTATCTTCCATTTTCCTTTTGTGGACATGAAGGTTTTCCATTCTTCCACATTGCCCAGAATAAAGCTGTTTTTCGGGACCAGCAGGGAAAGCTTCTTCTGGACGACAACAACATAAATATTTTTGGAGCTGATAACCTTGGTGATGTCAGAGTATTGGAATACGGAATGCGCGCCGTTGTTGGAGAAGATTTCCAGGCCGTCCGAATAAAAGCTTATTTTTCTCTCCAGCGGTTTTCCACCGTTATTCTCCACCTGCTTTGCAAACTTTTTATCCCTGGAGGAACGATACAGGAAGAAGGGCATTACAAGGCATACGATACCTACCAGCACAAAAATGAAGCCTGAGCTGAAGGCGCCCCCGAGAATACTGAAAAGTCCCAGGAAAATACTGAGGCCGCCCATTATATAATACAGCTTTCTGTACTGGCTCATGAATGCTTTCACAAATTCCAGATAAATTTCCTTTGTGATTGTAAATTCATTCTGGAACATCAGCCGGCCGCTGATATGGAAGCCTCTGGCCATCTTCGGAATGGGCGGTATCGTGCCGACGCCGTCATCGTCCTCCTCCTCCTCAGCTTCAGAATCGGCGTCTTCAGATGCCTCTTCAATATCGTTATCTTCCGCTTCGGCAACGGCTTCTTTTGCAAAGCCGGCTTCTTTTTCCGCTTCCGGCTCTGCGTCAGGGAGTATGTCCTCTTTTTCTTCCATGCCTTCCGGCGCGTTCTTTTGTTCTTCCATGTTTACCTCTCATTCCGCCGCCCTTTGGCAGCTTTTTCTGTTTTTAATAGTCCGCACCGCACAGTGTCTGAACTGCCTGTCAGTGCGTCTCAAAATCAAGCTTAAGTATTCACTGGACAGTACAATTATAATAAAAAGCTTCCTGTCCGTCTACCTCTATTTTCTTCGCTTCAGCGAACAGGTATATTATCTGTGCATATTATAGAATAGAATACCATAACCGGATGTGAATGAAAAATGAATTCTTCAGAATATTATAGAAATTGTCCCTGCCGCAACACCTGCAGTCAGGACTGCTGCTGTCAGCAGGGACCACCCGGCCCGCAGGGGCCGCCCGGATTACAGGGGGAACCCGGGCCGCAAGGGCCGCCCGGCGCCAGAGGGGAACGCGGCCCGCAGGGGCCTGCAGGCCCTATGGGGGAACGGGGTCCTCAGGGTGTTCCCGGCCCCCGCGGAGAAAGAGGACCCCAGGGTATCCAGGGGACCAGGGGAGAACAGGGGCTGCAGGGAATTCAGGGAATTCCCGGAGAGCGTGGGCCTGCGGGAGAACGCGGACCTGCCGGCTGGCAGAATACTGCCTATGCCCAGTATGGAGTCACAGCCTCTCCTGCCAGCGGAAGCTTTCTTCCTCTGTATCCTGTATGGGGCGCAGGAGGGCTTACAAGCCTTCCCACGGATGATACCATTACGCTGCAGCCCGGATACGTTTATGCCGTATCCTATGTTTTCCTGGCAACGCCGGAACCCGGAAATTATTTTCAGATACTTCCTTTTATGAACGGCACGCCAAGGCTGCTTTATTCCTTTACCGGCAACGCGGCTAACGGCAGGAATGCCGCGGCGAGCGCATTTTTCCTCACAAATGAAGCTCTGTATGAGCCGGTTGATCTTTCTTTCTCCCTGACCTATCCTGATACTGTAAGGAATATTGATATTTCCGGGGCTGTTTCCATATATCCCGCTGCCATCGCTGTATCGGAGGAGTTCTTCTGACATCTGTTTGAAAATTGCTCCAGGGACAAAAAGAGGTTATCATTTCCGCAGTCTTCAGGAAATGATAACCTCTTTTGCTGGCACCGGCCCTTGCCGGTTACCGGCTTTTCCACGTCTTAGTTGGCGATGCGGAAGTGCTTTTCTTTTTTCAGGGGAATCTTTTCTTCTTCGATTCCGGTAATCTCTATCCATTGGCCGTTTCGCAGCTTTTCGGTGAGGAGATCTATGTCACGTTCCCGGCCCTGGACCTCCATTTCCACCCTGCCGTCCTCCAGATTTGCAACCCATCCGGACAGGCCCAGCTTACCGGCCGCCATATATGCCGTATAGCGGAAGCCCACGCCCTGTACTTCGCCTGAGAATATCATATGCTTTCTGATTTCCATAGACAACCCTTTCCTGAACATGGTATGAAAGCCCCTCCTCATTTTCCCTCCTCAAAGAATGCAGCACAGCATGTAAAAGCTTTATCGTCTTACAGCTTCAGCTTTTTGAACAGGTCTCCCAGGGAAGTGGTTGCCTCTTCTTTGGAGCTGTATTCTTCGGCCTGATGCGCTTCCATTTCATCGGCTTCCGTGTTCTCTTCCACCGCTTTCATGCTCAGGCTGATTTTGCCGTCATTGGTGTTCAGCACTTTTACCTTTACCTTATCGCCGGTGTTAAGCACCTCGGAAGGCTTTTTGATTCTTCTTTGTGAGATCTGTGAAATATGCACAAGGCCGCTCAGGCCTTCGGGAAGGCTGATAAATGCGCCGTAAGGCATCAGGCTCTCCACCGTCCCCTCGAGGATAGTCCCGGGCGCCAGCATGGAAATCTTATGGTTGATTTCGGCTTCTGCTTTTTCCTTTTCAATGGCTTTGGCGGAAAGAACCAGCTTATTCTTTTCCTGATCTACGGTGATGACTCTGACTTCAAGCTGTTTTCCAAGCCATGGCTCCAGATCCTCCACATAGGTTAAGGACAGCTGGGAAGCGGGGATAAAGCCGCGTATTCCTTCTACAAAAGCTACTGCGCCTGCTTTTACGATTTCACTGATTTTTACCTGGATGCTTTTCTTTTCGTCCATGTAGCCCTTCAGGATATCCCAGGCAAGCACCTGGACGGCTTCCTTCTTGGAAAGGAGGATGTTTCCTTCGCCGTCGTCCGTTTTAACTACTGTGGCTTCAATGGTGTCTCCGGTTTTAACATCCTCCAGGATGTTAAAGTTCGGATCGCTGCTCATATCCTCCGCTTTAATTACGCCCTGGGCATAGTACTGCAGATCCAGAATCGCGCCCTCTTCGTTAACCGCAATTACGGTACCGGTGATGATGTCGCCTTCTTTGATGGAACGGAAGGATGCCTCCAGTTCCTTTGCGTAGTCTTCCATGGTTTCTTTTCTTTCTTCCACTGTTTCGTCCGTCCTTTCTGGGGTTTTTTATAATTATAATGAAAAGCTGTGTGATTGTCGAGGGGGATGGGGGGAATTCTTTTTTTTGAGGGGGACGTATAGAAAAACAGGCAGGCGGGGAGGGGGGGGGAGGACGCTTTCATTCTTTGGCTGGCTCTGGATCGGGATTGCCTCTCTCTGCGCCGCCATTGCATTCATAATTTGGCGGGTGTTGGATTTGTGGGACGGTAGGGTTCTTTCGCCAAATTATGAATGTAGGGCTTCGCCCTATAGAAAAAAACAAGCAGGCAGGTCTTTGTGAGTAAACTCCCACGCTTTGCCTGCTTGTTTTTTTCTGCATGGCTCATGGGTTAGCATATCCTCGGCAACCCCTCTCCTATAAGTTCTGATAGGATGCGGGTGCCGCCTATGGGGGTGGTTAGGAGGATTTTTCCTTTTTCTTTTTGGGAAATATGGCCTATGATGGCGGCGTTCTCTCCGTAGCGGCTTTTTTTCATGCATTCCAGGGCGAGGGGGGCATCTTCGCCGGCTACTACTGCGGTCATTTTGCCTTCGTTTCCCATGTAGAGGGGATCCAGTCCCAGGAGGCCGCAGAAGCCTTTGACGGGGGCGGATACCGGGAGGCGGTTTTCTTCAAGCTCCACGCAGCAGTCGGATGAAACCGCGAATTCATGCAGGACGGTCGCAAGGCCTCCGCGGGTCACGTCACGCATCGCTTTGATACGGACGCCCGCCTCCTGCATGGATTGTACCATTTCTCCCAGAGGAGCACAGTCGCTCAGGATCTGGTTTTCAATTCCCATCCGCGCGCTGAGAATCGCTGCATGATGCTCTCCCAGATAGCCGGAAACAAGGACCGCATCTCCTTCCTGGCACAGGGACGCACTTATGTTTACACCCTCCGGCACAAAACCCACCCCGGCCGTATTGATATAGACTCCGCCGTTTCCTTCTATGACCTTGGTATCCCCGGCCACAATCGTCACGCCTGCTTCCGAAGCAGTTTGGGCCATGGAGGCCGCAATCCGTTCTAGCTCCCCGCTCTGCGCTCCCTCTTCAATAATGAATCCGCAGGTCAGGTATTTGGGCTGTGCGCCGCTCATCAGCAGATCGTTCACCGTTCCGCATACGGAAAGCTTGCCGATATCCCCTCCCGGAAAAAAAATGGGGTTCACAACAAAGCTGTCGGTCGTTACCGCAATTCTCCCGCTTCCCGGAACCACGGCGGAATCTTCCATTCTGGAGAGCACTTCATTATTGAAATTTCGGGCAAATATATCCGCAATCAACTGAGAGGTTGCCCGTCCCCCGCTTCCATGCGCCATTGTTATCTTCATTTTCTTACCTCCGGCGTATCACAGGCTTTCCCGTGATACTGCATTAATTGTAACAGCTGTTAAAGCAGCTGCCCTCCGTGGAAACCATACAGGCTCCCTGGGGTGTCTGCGGCGTACATACCTTTCCAAACAGAGGACACTGGGAAGGCTTTATTTTTCCTGTGAGCACCTGCGCGCAGCAGCATGCGGAATTTTTTTCCCGATCCTCGGTCAGCTCCCGGCTGCCGGCATCGAAGGCTTCGTATTCTTTCCGCAGCACCATGCCGGAACCGGGAATAATCCCCATTCCTCTCCACGCGGCATCCGCAGGTTCAAAATATTCGGCCACCGCCGCGCGGGCCTGAAGGTTTCCTTCTCTTGTCACGGCCGAAGGATAAAAATTTGCCACCCGGCCCTTCCCCTGAAGCTTAACCAGCGCCGCAATGGCAGTAAGGATCTGTTCTCCTTCAAAGCCTGCCACCACGAAGGGGATTCCAAATTGTGCCGCCAGCCCCTCAAAGGCCTTGCTGCCCGTGATCACACAAACATGCCCGGGCGCGAGGAAGCCGTCTATTCCGCAGTCTGCGCTGCCTGCGCACATCCAGGATATGACCGGCGGCATCACCTTCAGCGAGGTGAGAAGGCGGATATTTTTGATTCCTTTTTCCAACGCCTTTTTCAGCAGCATGGCATAAACAGGGGCTGTTGTTTCAAAGCCCACTGCCGCAAAAATATAAATATGCTCCCTGTCTTCCTCCGCCAGCCGTAAGATATCCATGGGCGAATAAACCATTTTCACCCGGCAGCCCCCGGCCTTTGCCTCGCTCAGGCTGCACCTGCTTCCCGGCACACGCAGCATGTCCCCGAAGGTGACGATGATATTCTGCGGTTCCTTTCCCAAATCGATCAGCCTGTCAATATATTCCGTTACGGTGACGCAGACCGGGCATCCAGGCCCTGATACCAGCTGTATGGAAGGCGGCAGAAGGCCGGGGATACCGTTTTTGTTGATTTCAGCCGTATGGGTGCCGCAGACCTCCATCAGCTTCAGCGGCCTTCCCTGATAGCTCTGCAGATATTCAAGAATTTCCTTCACCCGCTATTTCCTCCAATTCCTCAAAAAGCTCCCGCAGCTGCCTGCCCTCCGTTTCCGACAGGACCTGTAAAATACAGCCCGCATGTACGAGTACCTGATCTCCCGGCTTCACCCGGACAAGCCCTGCCTCCGCCCGAACCGTATTCCCCTGAAAATCCACTGCTGCTGTTGTTCCTTCCACTGATACCACCCTGCCGGGCAACGCTACACACATATCTGTTCCGCTCCTTCTTCCTACTATCGGCAGAAGTCCGGCAGCTTTAAAAATATAAAAACTGTCGGCCCGCTGCATATTTTTGCTTACTGTTTCATCGTAAGGGACGCCAGCCAGGCCTGTCCCAGCGCGATGCCGCCGTCATTTCCCGGCACCTGTTCGTTTACATATACCGTAAATCCGTCCTTCTCCAGAAGCTGCCGGCACCGTTCCTGTAAAATCACATTGGCAAAAACACCGCCGCCAAGCGCCACCTTGTTTTCATGAAACCGTTCTCTCAGCAGACGGCACATCTCAAGCACCATCCCGGCCGCCGCTTCATGGAAGCCCAGCGCCAGCGCCTGTATTTCCGGGCCGGGGGCATTTTTCTCCCCGTCTTTCCCCCGGTTTTTATCCCTTCCGAAGGGAACAAGCTCCCTGCACAGGGTACGGATAAGCTCACGGCGATCTGCAGTCAGTCCCTCCGGTGTTTCCCTTATGGGAAAAGGCAGCCAGGCAGGCGCAAGTCCTTTTTCCATGGCCCCGGCTGCGGCGTTTTCCAGGGCTATTGCGCATTCGCCTTCATAGGTATTATACTCCCGGATTCCCAAAAGCGCACTTACCGCATCAAAGAGACGGCCCATGCTGGTGCTTTTTTCCGTATTGATATGGGAGGCGACAGCAGCGCCCACGATGGCTGAATTACAATCAGGCAAAAGCTTTGCCAGAGCGTCATCCCGTGGAGCAAGCCCAGCATGGAGAAGATGGCACGCTGCCGTCAGGGCAGCATCCTTTGCCGAGGTATCCCCGCCGCAAAGCTCTGTTTCATCCAAATGCCCTGCCCTGACAAAGGAGGAATCTGTGCATATGAGGAACTCCCCGCCCCAGATACTGCCGTCCGTTCCATAACCGGTTCCGTCAAAGATAACGGCAATGCAGCTATTCAGCCCGTGTTCCGCCATGACTGACGCCGCATGGGCATGATGATGCTGAAACAAAAGCAGCTCCAGGTTGTGCAAAGATGCTATTTTTTCAGCCTGTGCAAAGGTAAGATAGCCCGGATGCATATCGCATGCCACCGTTTTGGGATGCAGTCCGAAAAGCCGCTCCATCCGCTCTTTGGCGGCCATATAGGTCTGGAATACCTTATAATTTTCCATATCGCCAAAATACTGGCTCATATAGGCCCGGTTCCCTGAAGCAAGGCAAAAGGCCGATTTCAAATCCCCGCCCATGGCCAGCACCGTGCCGGCGCATTCCCCGGGAAGCAGAATGGGAGAGGGTACGAAGCCTCTGCTGCGGCGAAGCATCTGGGGCCGCCCTCCGGTAACACGCATCAGGGAATCATCCAGCGGCGTTACGATTGTTCTGGTATTCCAGGCTATGCCATCCAGGCAGGAGGGCTGCTGTTCCCATAGCTGCTGTATTTCTTCCTCAGTGGTAAGAATCGGTTCCTCCGTCACATTGCAGCTGGTCATAATAAGGGGCCCGGCTTCCTCCGTGAGCATCTGATGAAGCCCTGTACAGGGAAGGAAGGCGCCCAGATAACGGCTTTCACCGCCCACTGAATCTGAAAAAGCCTTACCGCCTTCTTTCCAGGAAAGAAGGACAATCGGCCTTGCAGCGGAACACAGAAGCTTTTCCTCCTCCGAGGACAGGATACAGTATTCCCGGATGCTGTCAAGGGATGGGAACATGACCGCAAAGGGTTTTTTCTTCCTGTGCTTCAGTATGCGCAGCCTCCTGACAGCGTCTTCAGATGCCGGCTGGCAGGAGAGCTGGTACCCTCCCACTCCCTTTAACGCCAGGACTCCGCCGTTTTTCAGCTGCCTTATGGCCGCCTCCAGCGCTTCGTCCCGGCTGAGCACGGTGCTGCCGTTATCCGTCCATAAAAGCTGAGGCCCGCAGTTCCTGCAGGAAATGGTCTGGGCATGCCTGCGTCTGTCCGCCTGCCGTGTATATTCCCGCTGGCACGCAGGGCACATGGGAAATTCACGCATGGTAATATGTTCCCTGTCGTAAGGAATTTCTTCAATAATACTGTAGCGGGGACCACAGTTAACACAGCTGATGAAGGGATAGTGAAATCTTGCGTCCGACGGATTGTGCATCTCGGCAAGGCAATCCTCACAGACAGGAAGATCCGGCGGGAGCAGCGGAATATCCGTTTCATTTTTCCCTTCGCTAGGCACGATATAAAAGTCTGCCGGGCAGTTCTCATCTTCCGGACTCTTTTGCGCCAGCTTCTTGGCACGCACCTCTTTTACCTGGGCCGCCGGAGGGGCAGACGAACGAAGGCGACAGATAAATTTATCCATCGCCTCCTCGTTTCCAAATGCATCTATCTTCACTACGCCGCCGCTGTTGCAGACGCTGCCGCTGATATGAAGTTCTTCCGCCAGGGCGGCAACAAAGGGTCTGAAGCCCACGCCCTGGACCACTCCCGTAATGGTGATTTCGTATCTCATGCTTTACCCTGTAATTCGGAAGCGTTTGCTGCCGGGGCCGCATTTGCCTGCGCTGTATTTACCGTAGCCGCATTCGCCTGCGCCGTATTTACCGGGGCGGCATTTGCCTGTGCCACAGGCTTTGACGCGGATGCAGCCGCCGCCGGGGCAGCCGGCTTAACCACAGGCTTTACCACCGGATCGGGCATATTTGTTTTCAGGAAGCTTTCCGTTTTCTTCACGTCCCCGGGCTGTGTATAGGTTTGCTTCATGGAAAGGCATTTCTTCGGGCACACCTCTACGCAGCAGCCGCACTGGATACAGCCAAACCGCTGGATTTCCCAGGTTTTGCCGGCCCGATCCACTGTAATGGCTCCGGTAGGGCATTTTCTGGAGCACAGGCCGCAGAGCACACAGGTGTCTATATCGATTTCCACGTGGCCCCTTGTCCTGTCAGGATATTCTCTCGGCTGCTCAGGATAAGGCCTTGTGGCGGGCTTGCTGAACAGGTTCTTGAGAACCGTACCCGTGAATTTCATGGTGTTCATGTTTTTCATATTAACCTCGATTCCTGCGGAGTTCATACCGCATTTTCCGTCACAATCCGTACATCTGAACTGTGACGACTTTTTTCTTTCCTGCCAATGCGCTGCAGTTTGGCCAGCCGCACTGAATGCAGCTTCAGCCGCCCTGTAACGTCAACGCTCCGTACAGCTGATGCAGGGATCGATTGTCAGAATCAGAATCGGCACATCCGCCAGCTGGCAGCCCTTTAAAGTTTCCAGCAAAGCGGGCAGATTGGCAAAGGTAGGGGTGCGGACCCTGAAACGGTCAATAAATTTCGTGCCGTTTGCCTTTACATAGTAGATGGCTTCGCCTCTGGGCTGCTCTTCCCTCATGAAGTACTCCCCTTCCGGGAAGCCCTTGAAGGGTACTGCCACTTCACCGCCGGGGATCCTGGAAATTGCCTGCCTGATGAGATCGATGGACTGGAAGATTTCCCGGATACGCACGTCACATCTTGCATAGCAGTCGCCTATATCACTGGTCACGGGTTCAAAATTCAGATCTGAATAGGCTGCATAGCCCAGCTTCCTGTTATCCAGGGCGATTCCGCTGGCACGCATAAACGGGCCGACCGCTCCAAGATCATGAGCCTGCTGCTTTGTCAGGAAGCCCACATCGCGCAGACGGCTGTTAACAGCGGTATCTTCCAGGAAGGTCCTGGCCACCACCTTCAGTTCCTTTTCAATATCATTAAAATCAGCAATAAAACTGCGCAGCATGGAAGCATCCATATCCTTGCGCTGTCCGCCGATCTTGTTTACGGAAAAAATAACCCGGCCGCCGGTGGAAGCTTCAAACATATCAAGTACCTTTTCCCGGATTTTCCAGGACTGCATGAACAGGCTTTCGAACCCGAAGGCATCCGCCAGAAGCCCCAGCCAGAGCAGGTGGCTGTGGATTCTTGACATCTCACACCAAATGGTGCGCAGATACTGCGCCCTGGGCGGTATTTCGATGTTCATGATGTGCTCAACGGCTTCGCAGTAGCCCATACCATGCATAAAACTGCAGATACCGCAGATACGCTCCGCCACGTACACATATTCCGTAAATTCTTTTTTCTCAACGAGCTTCTCCAGCCCTCTGTGGACAAAACCAATGGAAGGGACTGCTTCCACTACCTTTTCATCCTCTAAAACCAAATCCAGATGAATCGGCTCCGGCAGAACCGGATGCTGCGGTCCAAAAGGAATCGTACTGCGTGTGGACATAATCTATTCTCCTTGTCATTACCCTCTGAAGGGTGCCTCTTGCTTGATACGGTACAGGTTGCCATGATAATCCAGGGTGATCATCTTAATGGGGATTCCAAAAAGATCATGGATTTCATTCTCATAAAGGAATGCTGGCTCATAAATATCACTGATGCTTACGATTTCCGTATCCGGTGAAATAACGAGCCGCAGCCCCACCATTTTATATTCTTTACCGAAGGAGTAGGTCACTTCCATTTTATCTCCCGCTTTCGCCGCGCAAATCTGGACGATCCGGTAATCCCTGTGCTTCAGCTTCAGGACCTCCGTAACCAGATTTTCCGGTTCCACCTGCATGATTTCGCCGTCAATCATTTTGCTCCTCCTTCCTGCTTCGCCTGTATTTTCTCTTCTTTTTTCCGCGCGGCGCGTTCCTCTCTCTTTTTATCCAGAAGAGCCACGGCCTTTACCACGCCGTCAATGATCGCTTCCGGTCTTGCCGCACAACCCGGCACATAGATATCCACCGGGATGATGGTATCCACGCCGCCGATAATATTATAGCATTCTTTAAAAATGCCGCCGTTGCATGCGCAGATTCCCACCGCTACCACCACCTTCGGCGAAGGCATCTGGGAATAAAGCTGCTGTACCACCGGTTTATTCTGTTCATTAATACCGCCGGTAATCAGGAAAATATCCGCATGCTTCGGATTTCCCGTATTAATGACCCCGAACCGCTCCACATCGTATACCGGAGTCAGGCAGGCCAATACTTCTATATCACATCCATTGCAGCTGGAGCCGTCATAATGCAGCAGCCAGGGCGATTTTGATACTTTCATGTTACATCCTTCCTTTCCTGCTGCGATTACTTCATCAGCATGACTATCATCAGGTTAATCCCGCCGGCTGCCAGCGTCACGATCCAGGTCCATTTCAGCATGGTCTGCCATCTCACTCTGGGGAACACGTTATCGATCAGCGTTTCCAGAAGGAATGAGGCCAGACATACCAGAATGGCTGCAGGAATGCTCAACCAGCTGGAGTTGACGATGAAAAGTCCGATGACTCCCAGCAGGAACACATTTTCATACCAGTGGGAAAGAGTTACCAGCGCCAGGATATTGCCGGAAAGCTCAGTAGTCAGGCCTCTGACCATTTCCTGATGGGCATGGTGGGAGGTACTGATGTCATAGGGTGATTTCCTGAACTTAATGGTCAGGATATAAAGGAAGCCGATAAAAAATCCGGGCAGAAGGCAGATTGCGGAAATATTGCTCTGCGCAATCTCCTTTACGGAAAAGCTTCCCGTCGCAATATAAAATCCAATGGCCGTCAGAAGCACCATCGGCTCGTAAGCCATCATCTGCATCAGCTCTCTCTGCGCCCCCATGGAGCTGTACGGCGCATTGGCCGAGCAGGCCGACATAATAAAGAAAATACCCGCCAGCGTCAGTGCGAAGAACACCAGCAGAATGTCTCCGCCCCAGAAGAACAATGCCCCTGTGAACACGACAAAAACCAGAAATCCGCAGACAAGGAAATCCTGCACGCTGTTTACCACAACGGACTGCTTTGCAAAGAGCTTGTTGATGTCATAAAAGGGCTGCAGCACGGAAGGCCCTTTCCTGCCCTGCATCCTGGCAGCGACCTTACGGTCAATGCCTTCCAGGAGGCCGCCGATAAAAGGCGCGCATACGATATACAGAATGGCAAACCAGAAATATTTTGACATTACAGCGCACCTCCTATCGTCATAATCATCAGAATAATCAAAGCCCCGCTGGCCAGTACCAGGGAAGGCAGAAGAAGCTTGTTTTCCGCAAAATAATCCGGCATATACCAGTTTGCCAGATACATATGCTTTTCTTCACCGAAGGAATCCGTGAAGTTCCTGTCGTCTCCCGCATTGGCTCCGCCCATGTAGGACATGACGATCTTGTTTTTCTTTCCAAGTGTGAGAATCCGCACCGCTATCGGAAGAACGAGGATGGTACACAGCATCATGATCATGATGTACAGGTTGCCGGTTCCGATAAGGTTAGGCACGTACTGATGATACATTTCCATCAGGAAAGGCTCAATCAGATAGGTGGACACCAGAGGGAAGGTCAGGCACAGTGTAACCATGAGCACGCTCAGGGAAATCAAAGAGGTCCATTCGCTTTTCTTGGTCACGTTATTCAGGCGTTCCGAATGATGATGCACCGCTACCAGGGTGCCCAGCCACTTTGTCCAGTAAAAAAGTGTGGTGGCGCTGCCGAATACCAGGAAAATAACCAGCAGAATGCTTCCTGAATCCACATAAGCCTTTAATGCGGCCCATTTGGAAATCAGCATGCCGAAGGGCGCAAGGAACATACCTGCAATACCGATAATCATAACATAGGCCAGCCCGGGCAGCTTCACAATCAGCCCGTGCATATCTTCAATATTCCTGCTTCCCGTACAGTTCTCCACCGCGCCCACGGAAAGGAACATCAGGGACTTGGACACCGCATGGAACATCATCAGAAGGATCGCAGCCCACACCGCTTCATGCATACCCACACCGGCACAGGCTGTAATCAGCCCCAGATTGGAAATTGTGGAATATGCCAAAACCTTTTTCCCGTCATCCTGGGAAATGGCCAGCATGGAGGTTACAAGGAAGGTAAAGCCGCCGATGGTGGTAACCATCAGGCCCGCCAGATTGCCTTCCATGGCGGGCGCCAGACGGATTAACAGGTATACGCCCGCCTTTACCATGGTTGCGGAATGCAGCAGCGCGCTGGTAGGCGTAGGCGCCACCATAGCTCCCAGAAGCCATCCGGAAAAAGGGAGCTGCGCGCTCTTGGTAAGTCCTGCAAAGGCAAGAAATACCACCGGGATCAAAGCCAGGCCCGCTTTCGCATCCGAGCTTACCGCAAGGGCCACCAGATCCTGGATATTGATAATCTGGAGGGAAATCGCCACATAGGCAATTGCCACCGCAAAGCCCAGGCCGCCCAGCAGGTTCATCCACAGGGCCTTAAAGGAATTCTCCATGGCCTCATCCGTCTGATTGTAGCCAATCAGCAGGAAGGAACAGATGCTGGTGATCTCCCAGAAGAAATAAATCCAGATCAGATTGCTGGAGAAAATCAGCCCCATCATGGCTCCCAGGAACAGAAACAGCATACCGAAGAAAAAGTATCTTCTGTCCTTGTAATCCAGATGGTGTCTGTTGTAATCCTTCATATATCCAATTGCGTACACACAGATCAGACAGCCTACTATACCGATGATCAGACTCATGGCAATGGTCAGCTTGTCCGCAAAAATATGATCGCCGGGTATCTCCGTCCGGCCGGTAAGCTCCAGCCAGGTCATCAGCCCCGTCTGCGCAATGGACAGCAAAGCACAATAATACTTTCTGAATTTAAAGCTGTAATAAAATACAAGAACTACCAGCGCCCATTCCACTACCAGCATCAGCATATCGATACCGTGTGTGTGAGGCAGGTAGGAGACGGTCTCCCCTGAAACCAGGCTGGTTACCGCAAATAAAATGACTGCCGCTACTAAAATCCCGCAGAGAGTAAACTGGACGCATCTTCTGACCAGTCCGCTCTTTCTCATGCATGACATAACGAGCGCAGCAAAGAATGGAAACAGAATTAAAAAACCTATCATTCCCATATGGAATATCCCCCGCTTTCGCCTTATTGGACTATTATTCAGGCTTCCAGGTGGGTAGTACGTGTGCCGGACGTATTGCTCATCTTTTGAAGTTTAAATCAGTCCTTATCCATCCTACTTCTCTTGTCCAAAAGTGTCAAGTGACAAGTACAAAAATTTTGTTAAAACAAAAAACATCACGACACTATTCTGTGGTATAATAAGAAAAAAGGTAAATTTTTAACAAACGCACTGAAGGCCGCAAATACGGGCGGAAACGCTTCCGCCTGTGCTCTGCCTGCTGCATTTTCTTAATTAAAAAGGAGGATTTTCCATGAAATGTCTGTTCAGCTATGCCAATGAATATGTAAAGGAATCTGACTGGAAGGATCTGGCTCTGGTTAAATTCTGCCTGTGTGCCACAGGCGTCATGATAGGCCTTTGCATTCCCAAAGAAAAAAAGAAAGTGCCTTTATTGATTGCAGGCGCTGTTTTCACAGTGACCTACATACCGCTTATGATAAAATTTCTCCGTATCATACTTCGTAAGGATGAAAATGCTGCATGCGAAGAAGAATAAGATAGGGAAAATACGGACAAAAAGGGAACTGCCTGTGAAGAAAGGGCGGTTCCTTTTTTTGCCGTCACAAGGCTGCAGGTGATCATAAATTTTTTTTATTTAAGCGGACCAAAATCCCCCTCCTGCCATCTAATCATTGTAATGACCAGAAAGTCCGGACGTTATTACAAGGAGAAAACTTATGAAAACACTGATTAAAAAAGCACAGCATAAGGATGCCGATGCCTTTGTGGAGCTGATGCAGGAAAACATGAAGGACATGTATAAGGTTGCCCGAGCCATTTTATCCAACGATGAAGATGCCGCAGATGCCATCCAGGACACGATCCTGGCCTGCTGGGAAAAGATACATACCCTGAAGCAGGAAGAATTTTTCAAAACCTGGCTCACGAGGATATTAATCAATAACTGCAACCTCATACTCCGAAAAAAACGAAAGCTTGTGCTGGATGACAGTATCATGGACATGCAGGCCGGCTGCGAATGCGATGGCTACGAAAACACCGAATGGAAAGAAATGCTTGGGTGTGTGGATGAGAAATACCGTGTCATCATTATTCTGTACTATGTGGAAGGTTTTAAAATCAGGGAAATCGGCGAAATACTCCACGAAAGTGAAAGCGCCGTAAAACGGCGGCTTGCATCCGCACGCAAGCAGATGGAGCTGGCCTATTATCCCGAAAAACGGAGGAATGCCGAATGAAACAAAGTGAAAAAATCATTTCCGGTTTACAGCAGGATATTGTGCTTCCCGATATAGTATTGCAGAAAGCCGATGACGCCTTCAGCCGTATTCTGGCCGAAAACGAAAAAGGAAAACAGCCTGCTGCCAGCCAGGGCAGAGGAAAAAACAGCCGCCATAAAAAAAGAAAACGCTTCCCGGTCTGGGCAAGGGGACTGACCGCTGCCGCCGCAGTGTTAATTGCAGCCTTTGGCATCTGTGCCGCCAATCCGGTTATGGCTGCCAAAATACCCATTATAGGCCATCTGTTCTCTCTTTTGCAGGACAAAATCAGCTTTTCCGGGGATTATACCGGCTATGCTGAACCTCTGGACGGCAACGTGCAGACAGATCCGGAAACCGGAGGGGACTCTTCTGTTGCCGGCAATCGGGGAACCTCTTCCTACTCACAGACAGTAAACGGCGTGACCGTAACCCTTTCCGAGGTTTACTGCAATCAGGAAGCTTTGAATATTTCCCTTATTATAGAGGGAAATGAAGATTTTCAGGACAAAATTATGACAAACCAGTTCGGGAAGCAGTCCCTCTTTCTTGATATGGATACTGATTTCAGCTTCCGGGATACTCCTGTTATGGCAGGAAGCGGCAATATTGAAGGCAGCTTTCTGGATGCCAGGACGTATGCGGGTGTCTGGCGGCTGGATTTAAAGGATGTTCTTTTCGACGTATCGGAAATCGACAGAATGACCAGCGAGGCGGAAGCAAAAGGCGAGGAATTCGTGGTGAACCAGGAGGTTCTGGACAAATATGGAAAAATGCTCACGCTGCCTGATGAATTCACACTGAATATCGATTTGAAAAGAATTGAAGGTATGCTTGCCAACCCGCCGGAAATCGACTGGGGTATGAGTAAGGAGGAGTTGGAGGCACTGTCTGATGAGGAGTTCCAGGCGCTTCATGACCGCATTTTTGAAAAATACGGACTGAACAAGCATCCCAATGCCATGCAGCATTACTGGTTCGAAGGCCCCTGGACCTTTACACTGCCCATTAAGGTCAATACCGCCAATAACCGCACCATATCCGTAAATGATGTGAATGAAGCCGGTATCGGGCTGGAATCCGTCACGGTTACGCCATTTGAAATCCATATCAATGAAGTCTATCTCAACCATGACAAGGCGGACTATTTCCCTGTTGTTCTTGACGCCCAGGGAAAATATATCGACTCCGCAGGTTCCGACGCCGCCTTCCTGCCCGTGGCGGATCACGATATTTCCAGAATTACCGTTTATCTGTGCGACTATCTGGAATATATGGATGAACTGAAGGGGCTGAAGTATGAAGATAATTTCAGGGAACTGCTGGAGGAACGGGCGGTTTATAAAAAAGAGGTTGTGCTTGAGTGACAGGGTATCGTGAATGGAAATGCCCGGATTAGCAAACATACTGGTCAGGGCCTGTCAATGACAGGCCCTGATGCAATACAACCACAAATTTTTAATTCTGTTTTGCTTCCAGCTCATCAAAGGAATCCTGGCTTACCGGATAATAATAATAGAAGCCGGTGGCATAATCACAGCCAATGCTCTTTAAATACTCCGCCTGCTCTTCGTTCTCCACTCCCATGCAAACCACCTTCAGATGCAACTGACCGCAGAAATTCATGATGCTTTGGATGACCGTTTTCCCTTCCGGCTTATCAACGTGACGGATAAGGTCGTGCCTTAGCTTAATGCTGTCCACACCGCAGTCAAGGAAATCAAAAAAAACACGATCCAGTTCCAGCCCGGCCAGACAGATATGAAAACCATATCCGCGCAGTTTGCGGATTGTGTCCATAAAGCTGTCAGAACGGCTCATTTCGACCATCTGGTTCAGCTGTATTACAATTCTGTCCCGATCTATTCCATATTGCTCCGCAACCGTATTAAGTTCCTCCGCGAACTGTTCATCTCCTACGTTCTCAACCGTAAAATTAAACAGCAAATCCAGCTTTTTCCCCTTATCCGCCTCCTCTCTCAGGAAACGGCAGCCCTGACGGAAAATATCCATGTTCATTTTCCCTGTAAGCTGCTTACGTTTAATTACATCCAGGAAATCTCCCGGCTGCATAAGTCCCCGTCCCGGATTCTGCCAGCGTACAAGCGCTTCGGCTCCCATAATTTTCCCGCTGCCTATCTCAACAATCGGCTGGAGATACATAATGAATTCCTGATGCATAAGGCCATGTATTGCCTCATGTTCCATGGCATATCCCGTTACGGTCTCCCGTTCTACCATTTCATCGTATACCGCGCATTCCATAAAATGGTTCCGCGCAAACTCCGCTGCAATTTCCGCTCTCTGAATTGTTTTCAAAGGCTCCGTTTCAAGTCCTGCCATGCGGTAAATACCGGTATGCGGTTCCAGGAAGTATCTCTTCTGCTGCTTCTTAACCGCTTCCGCGATCCCTTCATGGATCTTTCCGATTCTTTCTTTTATACTGTCCACACTGGTATACTGCAGGAAAAACACATAATAGAATTCATTGAACCGTGACATTGCTTCCTGTTTTTCATCCAGCATCGGTTCACAGAAATCACGTATTATCTGCAGCACCTTTTCAGATTCCGGATACCCGTATATATGGCTGATCGTTTCAAGACCGGCATCCAGGAAAAGCACCGCATAATGTTCCCTGTTGCCGTCGTTTATCCGTTCTGAAAATTTCTGTTTCCAGGCCGTAAAATTATCCCCGCCCGTCAGCTCATCCCGATAAGCAAGCCGTATTACCTCCCTCCGTTTTCTTATGAGGTAAAGAAAAAGCGCAAGGACAGCCAGCAAAAGGATAATAATTGAAATCCACATGTAAACAGCAGGCTTCCTGTTCTCCTGGTAAACAGATCTTGCATACTGCAGCAGCAGGTTTTCCAATCGTGCATCATCTATGCCATCCAGCCCGGCTTCCAGTTTTTTCAGGTCTTCTTCCTGCATGCTTTCCGTATAAGCAAGACAAATATTTACCTTATCTTCCCCTTCCTGAAATACAAAACTGACATTACTCTTCCTTAGTCCCGCCTCTTCCAGTTCTTTTTCGGACAGGTCCAGTGTCCATACAGCATCCACCTGTATATTTCCTGCCAGCTCCAGGCGTTTGTCTGTTTCCGACGGATCCACATAATGGATGCCGAGTCCGGATTGTCCCGCCGCTTCTTCCAAAATATCCGGCAATACTCCCTGGTAGTTTTTGCTCTGGCTGTCATAATATTCAAGAGGCCAGGAATCCGGAATCCCTGCCATATATATCACATCCTCAGCGCCAAAAACAGCTCTGAGAGGCACCAGGAACCATAGAGCGGTAAATATGGCCGCTGCAGCAGGCCATCCCATAATTTTCCTTCTTTTCCCTTTATATTCACGCATTTTTGCCTTCCACCTTCTGTTCTTCCGATTGCTTCAGTTGAATTTTCTGACGCTGAATCTGTCCCCACACATTTTTCTTTTTCCGATAGCCGATAAATGCCGTCATTCTGGTGAACGCCTGTATAAAACGGAAAAATACGCTTTCCGAAATACACAGATAAATTGATTTAACCACATCCAGAAAGGACAACTTGATGTTCTGCGTATAAATCCTTGCAAAAAAAGCAGTAATTGTAAGTACCGCTCCGTAAAGCGCATAAATCATGAAAAACAGCACCATAAAAGGGACGTTTATCAGATTAACCGCATATGCAAGTATAATAGTGAGCAGACCAAAAAGCTCAATAAACGGCGACAGCAGTTCATAAAGAAGATAGTATAAATAGGACACATAGCCCACCACGCCGAACTCAGGGGCAAGAAACATCCTGCGATGCTTGCTCAGGCACTGGAACAGCCCCAGATACCATCTGCGGCGCTGCTTCTTCAAATCCTTAATGCTGGACGGACACTGGCTCCAGCAGATGGCGTCCGGAACATAACGGATACTGTAGGAGATTTTATTTATCCGGCAAAAGGAATGGAGCTTTACCACCAGTTCCATATCTTCTCCCATGGTATCGGTATCATATCCCTTCACAGCGGCTGCCATATCCTTCCTGAATAAACCGAACGCCCCTGAAATAATCAGGTTGCCGTTAAATTTATCCAGGAAAATACGGGATGCCATAAATGAACGGTCATATTCCAGAATCTGCATCCCCACAATCGGATTCCAGGGCATATGGTAGTCCACCAGTTCTCCTTCATTAAGAACCGCACAATTAGAAATACGTACCAGTCCTCCAACGGCTACTATGGTATCATCCTGTAGTACCGGTTTTACAATTTCCTTCAGCGAGTCCTTCTGCAGAACACTGTCAGCATCCATACAGATAAAGTATGGATACCTGGAGGCATTAATGCCCATGTTCAAAGCATCAGCCTTTCCGCCGTTTTCCTTCTGCACAAGGGTAACAGTAATACCATTCACTACCGTTTCATAAACGTTGATTACCCTTTTACAGGGAATCTGGCGGTTAATCGGGCGATTTACCTTTCTGAGCGAAAACGTATCAAGGAGCACCTGCGTTGTATTATCACTGGATCCGTCATCCACCACAACGATTTCATACAGCCTGTAATCCATCATCAGCAGGGATTTAACCGTATCCGCCACAGTGATTTCCTCATTATAAGCAGGAACGATAATAGTCACCGGCACATAATAATCATGTGATATTTCATTATGATATTTTTTCTTTTTGTTTTCTTTATACAAATCCAGTGAGCCATATATGACAGACAGCATCAGAAATGTGGAATAGCCCAGCAGATATATAACAAAAATGACGCCAACACAGCTGTAAAATAACTTTATCGCATCAAACATTTACCTGTCCCTCTTTCATTTCCTGCTGTCTGATTTGTTCCTTCTCCAGAACGTATCTGATAATTTCCCTGGCATACCGGTCTCTTCCGTTTTCCACATCGAAAAGCCGGAGCCTTGATATTCCCAGACCGTAAATCAGGGCCTCCGCGCAGTTAAGGCGAACATACCAGTTAGCCGCCTTCAGGCCTTCCTTCAGGCAGAAAACAGTATCCTCCCCCGGATAAGACGCAAGGGCGGAGGCGGCCATCGCCGCATACTCCCAGTCTATATATTCCTGATAACGGACGTAGTTCTGAAGAATTTCCCTGACTGGCTCATAGGGATATCTGCGGAAATAACGGATAGCTTCCAGCTGTATCTCCTTATCTTCATTTTTTCCTGACAGCAGCGTAAAAAACTGCTGCTGAAAGTCCCCTGTAAAAAAACGGATAAACTGCATGACCGGCAGAAAAAGTGTGGTACCAAACTCTTCCCTGTGGGCGAAAAGCAGCTTTGCAAGCTCCTTCCTGTCTCCCCGGAAGCTCAAAAGGCCATCGGCCAGCAGCTTACGGCTGTGGCTAATTTCATTGTCCTCCAGCTTTCTCCATATGGCCAGAATTGCACTTTCATTGCCAATGGCATAAAAAGCCCTCATTGCATTTTCACGGGCATTTACATCCTTGCCTGTAATCATATCCATGAGGAAATCCATAATGCCGTCAAAGCTTTCCCTTCCTTCATCAATTCTGAATTTTTCAATCAGATAGGCAAAATAAGCCTGCTCAATCGTATCCCTCTTACGGTATACGCCTGCCAGCTCCAGAAATACGCCCCGCAGGCTTCGCAGATATTCCGCGGTGTATTCCTCCGGCGCCTGTTGCTTTACAGTAAGCACGGAGTATTCAAACGCCCGCAGCTTTTCCGGATTTTTCAGTTCCTTCCTCAGCCTTTTGTAATGTGCGGCCTCAGGCTCCCCGGCCTCCTTCAGCCGTTCGATTTGAGCCGATATTTCTCCTACAAAGGACAGGCTTCTTTTTTCCAGCGCCCTTCCTTTATATTTGTCAGCAAAAATATAAAGGATATTGAAAACAAGCACGGATAGGCAGCTTGCCATATAAATATACAGGATAACCTCCGGCCGGAATGACAGCACATGCATGATGCTCCTCCTTTATACTACCCGGCATTTTTTGCCCATATTTCCTTTACAGCATAGTAAGACTGCTTCAGGCGCTCATGATACTCGGGATTTTTTCCCCATCCCACCAGCGGCATTTCTCCCATTCTGATTCTTGTCCCTTTATCCTCCGACGATCCAAGCCCTGCATATATACTGTCAATCTTCAGATTCTCAATGCCGTAATTTTCATAGTAATCATCGTGTACCTGCTGTTCTGCGGGATTGGAAAAATTAAGAAGCTGCCAGGGAAGGCGGATTTCGATTTCATTGCCTTTTACAATAAAATCCGATACGGAATTATAGTCTTCACTGTAAGGGTTCCCGTTTCCAAAGGTGAGGCGGCCTGTCTCGAACCTTTCAGCCATCTTATCTTCTTCCTGCACTGCATTAATTTTACCGAGCTGCAGCGCCATATAAATATTGACAAATAACGGTGAATCTTTATCCGGGACATTAAAATAGGGATTTTCTTCCCCGTAATCTTCTGCAAAAATTACCCGGAATGCCTCGTATCGCTCCTGAACCAGTACCTTGCTGTTGTCTTCACCATCAAGAACGATCAGGAAATCTGCCTGACGGTCAAATTTAAGTTCTTCTTTTTTCGCATAATAGCTTCCTGTTTTCGGGGTAACATCGACAGGAATATAAAGAATTTCCTTCGGATTCGGATGTTCCTGATGTATTCTGAAATATATAAATTTCTCGTCGTATTTCATATACAGCCGGGAGCTTCCATAATCTGCAATCAGATCCTTCTCGCTCCATTCATCCACATCCCCATCCGTATAACATACGCTTGTCTCCTTGCCCGGATCAAAAGCCATAAGCCCGAAGAACTGTTCATTTGTCTGGAAATCACTCCAATATGCCGTTTTGGATAAATCAACATTAGCCATGGTATTCCAGGTCCGTTTAAACCATTCATCCTGCCAGGAAAAAATAACACAGCCGGCACATCCGGCCCTGCGGATGTCTTTATAGCTTTCCACAATGGCTGTCCCTTGTTCATGTTCCGACATATAGCCCTGGGATCGAGCTGTAAAAAAGTCAAGCTGCGCCCTTCCTCTGGAGGTAGGGGCGCCGAATTCCGATATGACCACCGGCATTTTATGATGCCTGCAGAGTAATTCCAGATAAATGCCATAGGTGTTATAATCACCATCTTCCAAACGATATTCTTCAGCGAACGGGATTTCATTCTTCCAGCTGTCATAGTGGGCCAGATAATCCGGATAATAGGAATACACATGATAAGAAGCAAACTGTCCTGATTTAAAACGATCCGTAGAAAGAATATGCTCCACATCCACGCTGGCGCACTTCATAAAAAGCTTTTTGACCTCTTCCGGATAATCCAGTGGATCTGTTGTAGGCCAGTTGGAGAAAGCGATAAGCCGCTGTTCTTTATATTTTTCACTTTCATACCTGATGATTTTGTCTCCGACTTCAGCAAGCATAGCTTCAAATGGCGTGGCTTCTTCGGACGTATACATATAATCCCCATGATAGCTGTTATTTTCCGGTTTCATATGATTCGTATAGGCGACGGTAACATCTTCCCATTCTACGCCCAGAATATAACCCAGCACCCAGTCTGAAATATCCTTATTATAAACGCCGCTGGCACTGGTCGCCTGATAACCCAGATTGATTTTACGCCTGCCGTGAATAACATCCACAAGCGTTCTGCAATCTTCCAGGAGCGCCTCTCTAAAGGAGTCATCATAGGCATCCACATGTGAATTCTGGACATAATCGTTCACCCATACACCATGCAGTATATATAAGGGATTAGGATTATCCTTGTTATATTCGTATACCGCCTCGTAAAAATCCGGTATCTGTATAGTATAAACACGGATGGTATTCGCCCCCATCTCCTGAATCATACCAAACCAGCGAAGATACGTTTCCTTATCAATCGCAAACTCTGTGGAAAAATATCCCGGTATTCCTACTCCCATGTCAACGCCCCGGATTTCAAAGGGTTCCATTCCCTTTCCCGTATCAGCCAGGATTTCTTTTCCCTGCGTAGTCGCAAAAAAAGAGACCTCCTGATCTTTATTTAAATCTATATATACGCCCCATCGGTAATACGCCATATCAAACAAAAAAAGGAGAAGGATTGCCGTAATTGCCGCAATTAAAAACTTTTTCAATTGATTGCCCCCAATCAGTGGTTAAACTTCTTATTTATCGATTCATGGCTGTAGGAACGCAAATCCTCAATATGCTCATCCATCCACCTCATACGCCGGACCAGACGCGTTTCATATTGTTCCACAGCAGCTTCATAGGAGCCTATTTTCCGCTCATCCTCATACAGCAGATCCTTTTCCGGCAGGAAACTGTATCCCCATTTTTCAAAATTGCGTTCTATGGCCGGGCCCAGATAACTCTGTACCCCGGCGATATAGCTTTCCACCGCTTCTTCACTGAGTATCCCCTTACGCAGCTGATGGTATCTTGTTATCACCTTTTCCATAAAAGCTTCATCCTTACACAGCATGAAATACCAGGGACGGTTCTGCATAAAGAAGCCTGCCATCGGAGTCTGATCTTCTATATAATTATCACAACAGTTATTGAAATCCCAGACGCACATTTTAAGCTTTCCGCTGACATCCTTATAAAAATAAGTGGAATAAAGACCCGCGTCTGTATTCTGGGTAACTTCATTTATGATAAAGTAATCGACAAAGCTGTCCACATCAATATAATTCTGATATCCGTATCTGGCCGTATCATAGTCAAAGGAATATAATGCTTTTTCAAATCTGGAAAAATCACGGCTGATGTATTCAGTCAGTTCCGGCGTTATCCGTGATGCTCCCGGATATTTTACCTCCAGCTTTCCGTTGATTCTCAAAGCATAGCTTGTAAAATTATCCAGGTACTGCACATCATTGACACTCTCACGGTCAGCACAGACAATATAACTGGAAATATTGGACTTTCCGTCATATTTCGTCATTTCGATTCTGCCTTCTCCCATACTGATCTGCTCAGCCATTACATAAAGCCCCTGATACTCGTGATCCAGAAAGACTTCACAGTACCGGACATCCGGCGCCCATTCCATAATCTGCCCTGCCAGATTGTACCACATGTAATTACGCATCAGTGTTTTATCCAGATAAGGCCCGTGAAGCACCCATGTGCTGTCCTTTTCCATACCCATGACTTCCAGTTTGCGTTCCATGCCCGCATCATCCGTAAATTTGAACAGATACCCCACTTTATCAAACGTCCTGGAGGAATTGCCCCTGACGCGAATATTGATTTTAGATTCCAATACAGGCTGGGAGCTTAGCTTATTCAGTTCCCCTTCCCTGTCATAAATCCGCATATCCGCCTGTATAAAGCTGTTCTCAATATCTTTTATATGCTGCCCCTGCTCCGGCCGGCCTGGAATAACCACCCCGCCAGTTTCGATACTGACCACCGGCAGATGTGATGAGAAAGTATCCTCATCAATTGACAGACTGGTATCTTCTACCTGTGTATTGTATGACAGATGCTGCTGATACCGCTGCTTTTCCGGATCGATATGCCTGGAAAGCAGCAAGGCTGCCAGAAGCAGAAGCACTACCAGTCCTGTGTAAATTTTCCTGCTGTTCATTTTCTTACCCGCTTATTTCATCATTCTGCGTCACGACGTTCACATACTCAATAGATTCCAGCTCATACAGCATTTCAACGATGCTTTTTTCCTTTTTATTGGAAAGCAGATAAGTTTTCCGGGGCATTTCAAATATCAGCTCAATGGAATCCCTGCTGGTATTCTTGACACGCATCATGGCCTTTGCCTGAAAATAATCAAAAACCACCGCCTCAATTCTGCGTTCCATGTTTCTCGCGCCCCGGATGATGAGAAGTATCCTGTTATCATTTTTTACTCTTCCCAGAATCAGAAGTACAATAAATACAGCGCCGCTGCCAATAACAGCCACTATATAATCCCCTACGCCGCAGCAGATTCCAACGATTATTGTCCAGAAAATATATGCGGTATCTCTGGAATCCTTAATCGCCGTACGGAATCTGACGATGGAAAGCGCGCCGACCATACCAAGGGAAAGCGCTATGTTATTGCCGATAACTGTCATAACCGTTGCCGTAAGAATGGTCAGGGTGATAAGTGAGACGTTGAATTTTTTGGAATAGACGCCGCCTGCATGCGTAAAATAATAGGATAAGTAAATAACGCAGGCCAAAATTGATGCTACAAGGATATGCAGGAAAATTTCTTCCGTAGACAGGGAACCAGATTCCTGAAATATTGTATAAATATAATCTTTCATGAGTTTTTCCTCTCTTATGCACGATTGTTGAATTAAATACGGGTGAATCAGTTTTCACCCAAAAGCTGCTTCCAGCTTCACAACAGCAGCTTCCCATTAAAACAGATAATGAAGCCCGGCGCTCCTGGATAAACAGTATTTACTTACTGATGTGGGGGTTTTCCCTTCCAGACTCACCATCTGTTTAATATAGCTGAGCATAAATCCGTTATACTTTACTTCCATTACCACAAGATACGGATCAAGTACCGGATTCTGATTCAATACAGGTGAAAACAGCCGGAAATCGCTTTCTGTCGCCTTAATTGCAAAATCAAAAGTAATTCTCGTTTTATTTTCACTGGCCACATAAGCCTTTCTCTGATATTCTACTATCGCTTTCGGCCTGTAGCAGAGCATATTCATCAGTCCATAGCACTCCATGGCAAAAGAATCTGTATAGTGAAGCAGGCAGGAATATTCTCCCCGTGACAGAGCTTCTGCATCCTCCCGGCCAAGGCGCAGAGAACGCTTTTTCTGATTTTCTCCCTGCTTCTGTTTCATTTCCAGCATGGCAAAATCAGAATCGGGTGAATATGTTCTCAGCCGGATTTTTCTCCGTATCTCAAGACCGTCTTCTTTTTCGTAAAAATCTCGCTCCTGCATGGTATCAAAATATAGACTTCTTATCGGATACCCCATCTTTCCATTATGTGAATCAGGATGCAGTACCTGTTCAAAGGTATGATCCAGCCTGCGGAACTGGTCATAGGAAAGCAGGTATTTCTTTTCCTGCCGAAGGACCTCATTCATGCATTCTCCTCCTTCTCCATAAGGTGCAGGCAGGGCTTCAGATAGTGCCAGGAAAATCCAAGATATTCGTAAGGATATTCCTGCCTGAGCCTCTCCCAGCTTTCCAAAACCGCGTCAAAGCCATCGTAATAATATGTATTCTGTTCCGTCAGGCTGTGATATCCGGGTTTCTGCATTTCAGTAATATGGATAATTCCTTTTTTATACTTTTCAGCGAGTTCCATTTCACCTGCAATCTGTCCCGCTTCATCCCTTTTGTCGTAATTCATAACAGCAATACCGTCACAGCCTTTCTGTACCAAAAGCTCAAGCTGTTCCGTCAGGCCTGTTCTGTCATAAAAATTTGGGATACAGACGATAACTGCCAGTTGTTCCTTTTGGGCTTCTTCATAGGCATGAATACAGTTTTCAACATACTGCTGCATATATTCTTCCCTGTTATCTTCCCATTCATCCAGCAGATATGGCTCCACATCCCATACAATGCCTGTAAATCCTTTTCCTTCTCCGGCTTTTCGGTTCCATTCTGCGGTATTTTTTACAGCTTCCAGCATGGAAACTGCATTTTCCTGCAGGCCCCATTCAGATGCGCCGGCAAGATAATACACCAGCTGCCCTTTATCCCCGCGCCGTTTCAAATAATCAAGTACCTCCGCCTCCTGCGCATCCGACGGGATCTGCTGGTATACCACATTGCAGCCAAGCCGTTCCATCACCTTTTCTACTTCTTCCTCCATTTCCGGCAATATATACTCTTCTTCCCAGGAAAAAAGGCTTGTCTCACTTACCAATGCTGTCTTACTCTCCTTTCCAGGCCCGCATCCCGATAATACGATCGATGCTGCTGAAAGCCAGATTCCCGCTTCGGCAAATATGCAAAAATGTCTTTTCATAGCTTATGTCTCCGGTTTCTGTTTACGTAAACAAACCGCATGTTTTTTAAACATACGGCTTGTTTATCCTGAAAGGTATCAACTATACTCTTTGTCCCGACATAATTCAGGTGCAAATCTTACTTTGCATTATTCTTTAATGAAATTATAATACTATTTTATCGTTTTATACACTGAAAATAATGTTATCACATACGCCTTGCTTATGGCAAGTGTTTTATGAAATTTTTCCCGTCTTTTTATTCAAAAAAGCAGCCCGGAGTTTTTTATCTTCTCCGGACTGCTTTTGGCAGAATACTCTGTATATATTTACTTACATTGTCCATTTATTTTAGCTGTTATTCTACCCGGAACACCCTGGGCGCCGCCAGGATTCCCATTCTCTTCAGCTGATACTCATAGCTGTAGCCGGCCCCCTCCGTTCTCCATGCATTCGGGCCTGCCCAGGCGTTCTTCTCGTCACAGATATGGACGGTTCCGAAGGCATTATAACGGTTGCCGTAAGACGTCAGCGTAATGCTGTGCCTGCCTTTTTTCAGATATCCCAGGGATAACTGGTACGGGGAGAGGGCAATTCTTCCTGCAGCTTTCCCGTCTACCTCCACCTTCAGAAGCGGCGCGCGGAACTTTTCTGCGGCAATCACATACTCTCCGTCCTCTTCTGCATCCAGCTGTGCTTCATAAATCATGTTTCCTGCATAGAAGGGGAAGCCCTGTGTGCTGTAATCACCGAAGGCCACGGTATCCGGCAGCTTTGTCAGGCAGGCCTCGCTGCCCTCCGCTCTTACGCCGAAGCTGCCCAGCAAATAGCACCATTCCGGGTTGGTGTCCCTGGAATATGCCAGCTTCAGGATAAGCTCCGAGGTACCTGCGGGTATGGCGGGCAAAGGGAACCTGCGGATGCATTCGTCCACAAAATAGCCGCAGTCCTTCTTTTCCACTTCCTCCCCGTTTAAGTATATGGTGGTTGCGCCTGATTCTTCGAGAGCCAGCGAGGCATCCGTCACCTGGATTTCCGACCGGATGGTGAACCTCATTTCCAGCACATGCTCCGGCTGTGCCTTTTCCGATGTCCAGGGCTGTGCAAAGGCTTCCATCCGAAGAGGATAACCTGCAGCCTTCCTGCATTCATTATCCAATCTGAGAATCTCTTCTTTATCCCTCCAGGAGTCTCCGTCCTTCCCGTCAAAACGGTACTCCGCCATGTCCAGAAGAAGCACATTCGGCTCCGACAGACGGTAAGGCATACGGGTAGGAAGCCTGCGGCCCTCCGCCTTTGTAAAGCAGGCTGCGTGGCCTTCCTTTACACCGGCTGCAGTACCGGCCGCCGGCACCTGCGTGGGAACCAGCTTCAGCAGCACGCTGGAATGATCATACATGCGGCGGGTAAATGATGTAACCCCGTTTTCTGTTCCTGCAGAAAGCGCCTTAATTTCTCCGGTCATGGTATCATATTCCCAAACCTCCCAAAGCCCTTTCAGGCGGAAAGTGATATTTTCTTCCATGGGGATATCCTTGTTAACCGTTTTTTTGCCGTTTACAACGAACAGCCAGCGGCCGTCGCTGTCCTGGCGCATCTGGTAAAGCAGATGATCTGCCAGGCTGCCGTTTTCGCTGCGCAGTTCCACTTCCCTGTAATCTTCCAGCGCTCTTACCAGCTCGCTTCTGGAGAAACCGGCGCTGCGGCTGTTTTCATAAAGCGCTTTTCCTTCTTCATCCGGCACAGCATCCACCAGTTCGGTGGCTGCGCCAAGGAAAAGGAGGTCGCCTCCTGCCAGGCGGTATTCCTTCAGGCAGGAAACCGTAGTGGAACGCAGGGTTTCGCAGCCGGGAACGATAACCACATCATAGGCCATTTCTCCTACATGAAGCCTGCCATCCTCCGTTTTTTCATACTGTATGGGAAGAAGGGATTCTGCGATAAAGTCAAAATCCAGCTGGGAGAAAAGGAGCCATTCCGTCAGGTTCCGGAATCTGCTTTCCATCTCTTCCCTGATCAGGGCAGTCTGTTCTTTCGGCCCATAGTGCAGCCAGTAGCTTTCAATCGGATGGACAACGCCGATGCGTACACGAGCCTTCCCGCGGGTAAGGGCCGTATTCACTCTTGCAAAATGATCCTCTATCATGCGGTATTCCTTATACCAGGGGGACTGATAGAAGATGGAGGCCGGATAGTCCCTCTTTGCCTCACCGTTCATGCTGTCCCAGGAAAGATGATGGACACGCAGGGTCACTCCCAGCGCCGCCTGCCAGTCTCCCGCCAGCTTATGTCCCCTGAAATCAAAATCCCAGTTGGTTACGCCGTACAGCTCGCTGAGCACGCCGGGACAGCCAAACTGATGGGATGCGGACTGAGCCTGTTTCGCCGTGGTGTATTCCCGCCAGTCACAGAGCATATCGATGCCCGGCATCTGAAAACTGCGGTAAGAACGCATGGCTTCTCCCAAAGCGTTGGTCTGGGAGGTCAGCGTAGGCTCCTCCATCATATGTCCGGTGAGCATGATGTTGTGATCCCGGCACCAGTTCCCGATGGTATCCGCGAAGGAGGAGGCAAAACGCTCCGCCACAAAATCATGATAATGATACCGGGCAACGGACACCTTATCCTCCGGAAGCTCCCAGATAAGCTCCGGCACCGAGGCAAAGAAATCCTCGCCATAAGCCTCCCTGTATGCCGCCGGCAGCCCGTCGGTATAGGGAAGGATGACATCCTCTCCTGACTCGGCAAAGCTCAGCGTGGTTTTATGGGAAAACTGAGGCTCATCCGTAAAAATGGAGGGTACTGTTTTCCCGAATTCATCACCCACGCAGTCCAGATACTGTTCATGCGTTTCTTCAATAAACCTGCGGATTGCCCTGGGATTCAGCGTATCCACATAGGTTTCGTTATTGTACCAGGGGCTTTCTCCGGCGATTTCTTCGTACAGATACCAGACGTTGCTTCCTGTTTCCCCTTCCTGCAGCCGACGGTACTCCTTCAGGCAGCCGTCCTCCAGCGTGATATCATAACGGGCAAGAAGCGTTCCGTTCCCCTGTACGGCAGCCTTGCTGGAGGAATCAAAACGTTCCTCCTCTCTTTTCCTCTCTTCATTGGAAAAAGGAGTGAAAACCAGATATCTGCTGCGGTATTCCACATCCTTTGTCACCTTTCCTCCGGCCGCGCCGGAAGGCCAGCGATCTTCGTCATACAGATAGGCGTACATGCCGTCTTTCTTTGCCTTATCCACACAGGCGCGCACGCAGGCCTTATACTCATCGCCCAGATAAGGCGTGTCCAGACCCGTACGGCAATGCATATGAAAACCGCCGATCCCCATTTCCTTGAAATAATCGATGTGCTTTACCAGCACTTCAGGTGAAAGCGCCTGGTTCCACGCCCAGAACGGCGCCCCTCTGTATTCATTTGTTGGATTTTGGAACAATTCAGCACTCAGGCTTTTTTCTTCTTTTTTTGGATATAACATAGCCCTTCCCTTCTTTTTTCGAATAATACAACAGAATCCATTGCATTATGTATTTTATTTCTGTAAGATAATCATAGAAAATATGGAATAAATGTAAATGGGAAGAAGGCATAAAATTGTAATTTGGAATGATAAAAAACAATTTTAATTTTCCAGGGAAGGGAGATGGAAGGCTTTATGGACGGATTGCTTTTGCAGAAGCCTGAAAAAGAGGCGGCAGGGCAAAAAAAGGCGGAGAACTTCATCCGCATGGACAGGATTGCCCCCTATGTCAGATATGTGAATTATAAAATATTTGAAGGAGGGACGCTTCTGCCGGAACGGATCATCTATGATCATGAACTGATATACTGTCTCAGCGGGGAAGCCGTGTTTCTTTATAACGGCAGTGAATACCGGATCCGCAAGGGAGAGCTTTTCTATCTTATGCCCTATCTGCACAATACAATGATCGTTCCCGAGGGCAAAACCTTCCGGGCGCACTGTATCCATTTTGACTGGATTTCTCCTGAAGAACAGTATGATTTCCGGGCGGAGCAGGTCTATCTGCATATGGAGAATCTTCCGGGCACAGACAGTCCCGCCCCGGCGCTGTATAAAAAGCCCCATTCCACTCCGGGGAAAAATGAAGACAGCGCGCCGGCCAATGAGGAGGTTCTGTTAAGAAGGCCGAATCCGGAGGTGGATCCCGCTTTTTTCCCTCCGCTGATAACCGGGCTGGATTATGATACAACGGCTCCTGTTTTCAAGGAGCTGTACCAGAACTATTCCCAGCTTGGCACCGGGGCCAGGCTGCGGGAGCGTTCGCTCTTTCTTCAGATTGCCGCCGCAGTCTGCGACCTGTCATCGCCCGCCGGGAAAGCGCCTTCGGGTCTGTTCCATGAAAAAACCATCAGCGAATCCGTAAACTATATCCAGGAATATTATACGGAGGATATTTCCCTTCCGCTGCTGGCCTCCCATTCCGGGCTGTCTCCCAAATATTTCGGGCAGCTTTTTAAGGAACAGACCGGGATGGCCGTCCGGGAATACCTGACAGAGGTACGTATCCGGAACGCCAGGCATCTGCTCTCCCACACGGACAATACACTGGAGCAAATTGCAGCGGATACGGGATTTCAGGATAAGTTCTATTTTACAAAGGTGTTTAAGAGACAGACGGGGATTACGCCGGGAAAATACAGAAAGCTTTATGGCCACCTGGATCGCATGAAGAAAGGGGAACTGGCGCTTTCATGAGGATGGGATTATTTTTTGCAGCTGTGAAAACTGCATGCTTCCGGCCGGCCAGTTGCATACGGCCGGAAGCATTTGCAAAGGAATACATTGGGTAATCTATATGATATAGTTGGTCAGCGTGCCGATTGGTGGAATTTCGCAGGTGACACAGTCGCCGGCTTTCATGAAGCGGGGCGGCCTGAAGCCCATGCCTACGCCTGCCGGGGTGCCGGTCGCTATGATGTCGCCGGGTTCCAGGGTCATGCCGCGGGACAGGTCTTCAATAATCTGCGGAAGGTCCGTGAGGAAAAAACGGGTGTTGGAGTCCTGCCTTTTTTCGTTGTTTACATAGCTTCTGACGTCTGCCTCCACAGGGAAGGGCAGGGCGGATTTGTGAAGGATTACAGGCCCCATGGCGGTATAGGTATCCAGGCTTTTTCCTTTGAACCACTGGCCATGCTGGTTCTGGAGCCTGCGGGAGGAGATGTCATTGAAAACGGAATAACCGAATATGTAGTTTTCCGCTTCCTCTTTCGGAATGTCCTTTCCTCTCCGGCCGATGATGACGGCAAGCTCCACTTCATAATCAAGCTGGTCGTCCAGGTCGGGCCTGGACTGGATTTCCCCGCCGTCCCCCAGGATGCGGATCGCTCTTTTCGCAAAATAAACGGCTCTTGGGGCAGCTTTAAAATCATTCAGCGCTTCGCTGGCTTCTTTCTGGTGATCCCGGTAGTTAACGCCCACGCAGAGGATATCGTGTATGGGTTTATCTATTGGAGGAAGAATTTTCACCTGTGCGGCGGGAACCGAAGGGCAGGCAGCCCCAGTATGCAGCGCTGTTTTCAGCTGCGCCAGCTCGTCCCCGGTGATATTTTCTATCAGCTCCTGCATTGTGGCATAGCTGCGATGCGGCAAAAGGCCGGAAAGGGGCAGTATGTCCGTTCCGGCCTGGTTTAAAATTCCTATCTGTGTTTTGTCTGCTTGTTCGTAACGGATGAATTTCATGATGTTTCCTCCTGAAAATGAATGTTATCAGGCAGCTGTAGGTCGTAAGCTGCGGTTGGTTTCATTTTCAGTTTACTTCTGCGGAAACGGTGTGTCAATCCGCCGACGGGCCGAACAGTTACGGAAAAAGCTCAAATACGGCACAGTCACAGGGATTTAAAGTAATCTGAAGCGCTTCTGTCTGCTTTGACAGCAGTTTGCTTTCGGTAAGGCCGCTGTCATTGGACAGAAGAAGCTTTGCATTCTGTCCGGGCAGAAGCAGCGTTCTCTGCTCCTGTGCAAAATTTGCAGCAACCATGACCTGACGGCCGTTAAGACTGCGTGAAAAGGCAAAAATCCCGTCCAGCTCTTCAAAGGCGGGAATAAATTCCCCATAAGTAAAAATCTCCCTGTACTCCTCCGACTTACGCAGGGCAATCAGCCTTCTGTAGTAACAAAGCACAGAATCTTCATCATTTTCCTCATCCTGCACATTCACTGAAGTATAGTTCGGGTTTACCTTCAGCCAGGGGGTTCCGGCCGTAAATCCGGCGTTTGCGCCGCTGTTCCACTGCATCGGCGTCCGGCTGTTATCACGGCTGAAACGGGCCGCCGCCTGCAGCGCCTCTTCCTCGCTCAATCCCGCTTCCAATGCAACCCTGTACTGATCCTTCGTGCTGATATCATCAAACTCTTCTATACTGTGGAACGGACAGTTCGTCATTCCCAGCTCCTGCCCCTGATACAGGAACGGGATCCCGCGCAGAAGCACGCTGGTCGTTCCCAGCATTTTAATTCCCCTGGGATTTTGGGCATGCTCCGGCAGATAGCGTGATACGCCCCTGGGCTCATCATGATTCTCAATAATATTGGCTTTCAGGCATCCTATGCCCTGCCCTTCCAGCTGAGAAGCAAACAATGCAGAACGCCATTCCTTAAAAGATACCGGACGGCTGTCATACCATCCCTTTCCCCCGCCGGAAAGCACGGCTGCGGAGAAATCGAACATAGTGGAAAAATGCCCGTCCTCACCGATAAACTCCCGCAGCTCATCGTCCTTCATATTAAAGACCTCTGCCACTGTAAAAGCCCCATATTTTTCAAAGGTTTCTTTTTTCAGCTCCTCCAGCAGTTCTCCGACGCCTTCCACCTCTTCCACCATTTTGGTGCAGCTTACCAACCCGTCGCTGCCGTCCGCCGGATAATCCGGAAAAGCAGGATCCTTCTTTATATTAATGATGGCATCAATACGGAACCCGGCCACGCCCTTTTCCAGCCACCAGTTCACCATATCAAAAAGCTCCCTTTTTAATTCAGGGTTCTCCCAGTTCAGATCCGGCTGCTCCTTTGCAAACATATGCAAATAATACTGATCCGTACCCGGCACCGGCTCCCAGGTACTGCCGCCGAAATAGGAACGGTAATTACTGGGCGCTTTCCCGTCCTTCCCCTTTCTGAAATAAAAATAATCCGCATATTTACCCTCCGGGTCTGCCAGAGCCTTCTGAAACCATTCATGCTTATCGGAGCAATGATTGATCACCAGATCCATGATAATATACATGCCCCGCTTCTTCGCTTCCGCCAGCAGCTCATCAAAATCCTCCATCGTCCCAAACTCCGGGGCAATAGCATAATAATCAGATATATCATACCCCTGATCCACAAACGGAGACTGATAAACCGGAGAAAGCCAGATAATATCCACCCCCAGCTCCTTCAGATAATCAAGCTTCCCGATAATTCCCCTCAGATCGCCAATCCCATCCTCATTACTATCCAGAAAGCTTTTCGGATAAATCTGATAAGCCACCTTGTCATGCCACCATTTTTTCATCATAATTAAATTCCTCCATTTCCTTGCTTCCCAAAGAATAAGTAACAGTTCAGCCTTCGGCCGAACTGTTACTGCATCCGCCCATGATAAGTCGCCTTCGGCGAGGGGCGGATGCCTGCTGTCACCACGTTTTCTCACGGTTTGCGCATTCACTGCGCAAACCTGCCTGAACTGTAACAAGAATAACATAAGAAATAAAGAAATTTCTTGCATAAAACCAAGACATACTAACACAATCCTATGATCCTTCACCGCCTCCACCAATCAAAGACCCCGCTGCAAGCATGGCTACTTGGCTCGTTGCTCGCGGGAATAAAAAAACGGTGATGTTTCTTACTGCCCCGGGACGGCAGGCTTCTGTCGTCCTTAGCAACTTGCCTGACAAGTGAGACGGCGGAAGCCGCTCACGAGAAGTTCAGTTGCGTTGACAGAAACCTGACGTTCCGGGACAGTTAAAAACACCCCGTTTTTTAAGTCTGGAACATAAAATATCCCCCGCGCAGCCCGGAAAGGCCTGGACGGAACCGGTTTGGGACTGGCCGGCGCGGATCATGGCAGGGCGGCCGGGAGCACACACCAGGCCCCCTCTACCCTTAGCTAATTCTAATACAATATCTTTTGAAGGGCACGGTATGCGGTGCAGAAGGCTTCCTCCCCATCGGTCCTTCCGCGGCTTGCCGCTGATTTTTCCAGGTTCTTTAATCCGGCGAAATCAGCCAGATGGGGTTCCAGGCTCAAAAAGCCGTCAAACCCTTTTTTCTCCAGTCTGCCCAGGATTTCCGCTACCTGTCCGTCTCCTTCTCCGGCAGGCACAACGCTGCCGTTTTCAAAGAGGGCGTCCTTGATATGTACATAGGAAATATAAGGCTCCAGCATTTCATAGGCTTCCAAGGTATCCTGCCCGCACTGTACAAAGTTCGCGAAATCAAAGGTACACCGGAAGCTGCTGCCATAAAATTCCTTCATCAGGTCAAGGCAGCGGGGCGCCAAATCCCCATATATGTCCTTTTCATTTTCATGAAGCAGCACCAGATTTTTGGATGCGGCATAGTCCACCAGGCGGGACATCCTTTTCATCACTTCATCACGATATGCCGACACGTCCGCACCCTCCGGCATAAAGAAGCTGAACATACGGATTTTGTCAGTCCCGTAAATTTCCGTCAGCTCCGCCATTGCCTGAAAGGTTTTAAAATGCGGCTCAAAATCCTGGGTAATGTCTATTTTACCGATGGGCGATCCCAGGGCGGAAATGCGGATACCGGCGCCATCCAGCTTTTCCCGCAGCGCCTGCGCTTCTTTTGCTGTATAATCAGCCACGCCCTTTCCGTCTCCGCTGCGGAATTCTATCCAGGAGATACCCAGCTCTTTAAGCAGTGCAATCTGCTTATCTACAGAGGAATCTATCTCATCAGCAAAGCAGCTGATGGGTGAGTTGTGTAAAAGCTTGCGTTCCATATATAATTATCCTTCCTTGCTGTAACGCATTGTTTTCTTATAAATCCACAGGTCTTGCGGTCCGGGCGGATTCATAGGCGCCCAGCATCAGACGGATCGTTTCCCTCATTCCGGGAAGATCCTGCATAAAACGTTCCCCGGTGCGCACACAGCGGTAGAAATCCCCGATGCAATCCTTATGCCCGCAGCCCCAGTAGCTCTTTCCCAGCGCTTCCTTCCTGTCTATCTCAGGCTTTTCCACACGGCCGTCCCTGTGATAATAGGTAACGTCCAGATCTTCGATCCGGATAGTCATATTTTCACAGGAAATTTCAATCAAAGGCGGCACATCGTCACAATAGGCCGTGGTAGCATAAAAACAGGCGGTGCTGTCCGCAAAACGGATATAAGCCTCCATGGTATCCTCCACCTCAATGATGCCCTTCAGGTGGTGGTTCTGTATGCCGGCCTCCACAGCCAGGGGAGTTCCTAAAAAATATGCCAGTAAATCCAATGTATGTACGGACTGGTTAATCAGCGCCCCGCCGCCCTCTGTGGCAAGGCTGCCCCGCCAGCCGCTCTCCGTGTAGTATTCCCTGCCCCTGCTCCAGGTGACAAGTCCTCTGGCCCCGCGGATCCTGCCCGCTTCCCCGGAAGCAAGAAGCTTTTTTACTTCCTGTACGCTGGGATTATAACGGTTCTGGAAGCAGACGCCCACACGGGTCGGGCCTTTGGCCAGTTCCTGGAGCTGCTCCCACTGCTCCCAGTTGATGACAGGAGGCTTCTCGGTGAACACGTGGAGTCCACGCTCCACCGCCAGTTTTACCATGGGGGTGTGGAGATAGTGAGGCGTGCAAAGGTGAACAGCATCCAGCTGCTCCCCTTCCAACATGGCCTCCATGGAATCGTAAGCCTTCCCGCCGAATTTCTCCGCGAAAGCCGCGGCCCGTTCCGGACGGATATCAGCGCAGGCCACAAGCTCTACGCCTTCCAAATGCTGGAGCACGGCTCCATGGACTTGGGCGATGCCGCCGCAGCCCACCACGCCTACTCGAAAATCACTCATTGTAATGTTCCTCCCCTTATTGGATCTCCCTCAAAATAGCCCGCAGAGAATCCAGAGCCAGTTTCCATGCGCTCTTGCCGTCCAGAGCGGCACCACGCTTCTGGGCATCTTGCTCCAATGCCGCCAGACCAGCAAAGTCCGTCAGGTGAGGTTCCAAAGACAGGAACCCATGGAACCCGCCGCCGATCAGATCCCCCAGGATCTCTTTCACATGGCCGTCGCCCTGACCAGCGGGGACCACCTTTTTCTCTTTCATCAGAGCGTCTTTGATATGCACATACTGGATAAAGGGCTTCAGCCGCTCATAGGCAGGAAGGGTCTCCTGACCCACCTCCACGAAGTTGGCGAAATCAAACACTGCCCGGAAATGATCCCCGTAAAAGGCATCCATCAACTCCCCGCAGCGGGAAGCATTGTCTCCGTAAATACCTTTTTCGTTTTCATGGAGCAGCACGGAATCCCACGCCTTGGCTTCCTCCACCATGGCGCCCACCTGCTCCATCACCTTGCCCTGAAACTCTTTGGGGTCCCGGTCCTTGGGCAGATAGAAACTGAACATCCGCACATAGGGAGCGTCCAGCTTCTTCTGGATCTCCAGGGTGCGCTTCAACTTTTCCAGATGGGGGGCAAAGTCATCCTCAATGGTGATTTTCCCGATGGGAGACCCAATAGAGGACACTTTGATCCCGGCCCGGTCCAGCTTTGCTTTCACTTCTTTTACTTTCTCAGGGGTGAAGTCAGAGACGTTCACTCCGTCGGCAGCCCGAAGCTCAATGTGGGTAAGGCCCCACTCACCAATAGCTTCCAGCTGAGTGTCAAACTCCGGGGCGATCTCGTCAGAGAACCCGGAGAGGATGATCTGTTCCACTGTCTGTTCCTCCTTAGTAAGTCCCTTCGGTAGAGAAGGTGATCTCCTGGCTCTCCTTCTTCTGAGAGGTCTCCCGGCGCTTGTTCAGCTCGCTGAGGAACAGATCCTCGTCAAAGGGGATCTCCACAGGGCGCTTCAGCCAGCTGGAAAGGTGCATAGCGTTGGAAAGCGTCAGACCGTTGATGCCCTCTTTGCCTTCCGCCACCAGAGGCGTGCCGTGGAGGATCTTCCCGGCAAAGGCGTTGAGCACGCCCACGTGCTGGAGGTTTTCACCGTCGGTCTCCACCTGGATCTCCTGGCACTCGGGCTTGGCGAAGCCTTCCTTGGCGGTGCGGCAGAATTCCCGCTCGTCCTGAGACAGTTTCCAGAAAGTGAGTTGATCGTTCTCGCACACCAGCTTGCCCTTGGTGCCGGTGACTTCGAACCGGTTGGTGCCGGGAGCGTCGCCAGTGGTGGTAACAAACACGCCGGTGGCGCCGTTTTCAAACTGCAGGTAGGCGGTCACGTCGTCCTCTACCTCGATATTGTGCCACTTGCCCTCCTGGCAGAAGGCCTGGACGGTCTTGGGCAGGCCACAGATCCACTGAAGCAGGTCCAGCTGATGGGGGCACTGGTTCAGCAGCACGCCGCCGCCTTCTCCGTCCCAAGTGGCACGCCAATCGCCGGAATCGTAGTAGATCTGGGTGCGGTACCAATCGGTGATGATCCAGTTGACCCGCTTCAACTCTCCCAGCTCGCCTCCCTGGACCATTTCCCGCATCTTCCGATAGACGCAGTTGGTGCGCTGGTTGAACATCATGGCGAACACCTTGCCGCTCTTCTCAGCGGCCTCGTTCATCTCCCGCACAGCCTTGGTGTACACGCCGGCAGGCTTTTCGCACATGACGTGGAGCCCGGCGTCGAAGGCCTCCATGGACAGAGTGGGATGCTGATAGTGGGGCGTGCAGATATGTACCGCGTCGCACAGGCCGCTTTTGATCAGATCGCTGCCCTCTTCAAAGATGGTCACATCTGCGGGAAGATTTTCCTTTGCCCACTGACGGCGGGCTTCCCGGCGATCAGCCACGGCGGTGATGACGATCTCAGGGCACTTGCCCTCCAGGATATTTTTCGCGTGACCGGAACCCATGTTTCCCACGCCGATGATGCCAAGACGTACTTTTTCCATATTGGTACTCCTTTCAAATCCATCAATCTATTATGTTACACTATTTTGCTACTACGATCATTCATGGTGGATGTACAGTCTGGTGAGCTCCGGCTCTCCGTCTCCCTGGACCATACAGTAAAACTCCCAACCGTAACGCTCGTAAAAGGAGGTGTGATCCGTCACCAAATACAAGGTGGGGATACCCAGCTTTTTCATATCCCGACAGACCAGTTCCAACAGGGCTCCGGCGATCCCTTGGCACCGCCGGTCCTCCTCCGTATAGACAGCACACACGTTGGGGGCAAGGTCTTTCCTGTCGTGGAAGTCGTTCTCGATGACCCCCATGCCGCCCACGATCCTATCCCCTTCCAGAGCAAGATACCACTGGGGCACTGGACCTTTCCCAGCCAAGCACTCCTCCATGCTCTCCCGATAGGCTTCCAGAGGAACACTCCACTTCTGGTGAAACCAAGCGGCAGCCCGTGGAAGCATGTCTGGTCTGTCCCGCAGAGGGACCAGACTATATTTCATGTGTATCCATTCCTCCTCAGTTCCAAGGCAAGCGGACCGGTGTTTGAGAGATGGGGAAATAACCTCCCAGCCACACCAGCAGGATCACCACCGCCACACTGCCTCCAAAGGCCGCCCATTTGATCCACTTTCGGGGGCACATCCTATCCAGAGTGGCTAGGAATTTTCCCAGAACCACCAGGTTTATCGCATAGGTGAGGATGCGCACCGGGTTGTCCCAAAAGGACAGATTCACGCAGGCCAAAGCATAATTCAGAAGGATGTACAGCAAATATTCCCCAGCTATGTTCACGGCTGTGGTCCAGGCCTTCCGGGGAGATTCCTTCTCTTCTTTATTCATACCCCAAGGCGTGGAGGTTCTTGTAGCTCTGCTCCAGGCAGTCGAAGGGACTACCCTGGCAAATGTCCTGCTCCACCAGCAGATACTTAGTTTTGCCGGTACGCTCCAAAGTGGCCAGGATCTTTTTGAAATCCAGGTTACCCTCTCCCACCGGCGCCATGATGGGGTCCCACCCCTTGACGGCCATGTCCTTTAAGTGGACGCAGGGGATGCGGTCCGCGAGCTTCTCAATCCAATCGCACACGTCGGCGCCACCCATCTGCACCCAGTAGGTGTCCAGAGTAAAGCCCAGCTCGTCGGGCGCGAAACTCTCCATCAGAGTCTCCATGATCAGCTTGCCGTCAAACTTCTGGAACTCCAAGTTGTGGTTGTGGTACATCAGCAGCTTTCCCGCCGCGGCGATCTTCTTGGCGGGCTCTTTGTAATCCTCAGCAAAATGCCACAGCCATTC